>Ga0315273_10007518_pt1 | contig 13661 bp, 11 predicted proteins | sample YL17G02_0_MG_FD_205753 | JGI IMG/M metagenome (GOLD analysis project Ga0315273, IMG submission 205753) | Sediment microbial communities from Yellowstone Lake, YNP, Wyoming, USA - YL17G02_0 | ecosystem: Environmental > Aquatic > Freshwater > Lake > Sediment | place: USA: Wyoming | collected... | reverse complement strand
CCGTGTTTCACCGCGAAACGCCCGCGTTGCCACGCGTTCCCGCACGGCGCGCCGTTCCGGCACAGGCGGTGGCCGGTTCGCGATGGGTGCTGCCCGCCAGCAAGCATCGACGCCCATCCGGCGGCACGACCCCGGGCGAGGCCGGTCCCGCGCCGCTGGACCGCCGCGGTCGGCCGCGCTAGACTGGCCCGACGGCCGCGCTTTCGCGGCCAGGCATCCGGGGGTGTCGATGAAGCGGCTCGTCGTTCTGATTCCGTTGGCGTGGGCGGGCTACGCGGCACCGCTGCGGGCCGACGACAACGCTCAGGCGCAGGCGATCTTTGCGCGGATCTGCATCGAAGAAGCGACGAAGCTCGGTCAACGCGGGGAGGCGCTCGGAAAGTACGTCGAAGCCTGCGTGAAAGCGAAACTGAAGGTTTTCGACGACGACATGTCCGACCCGGCCACCGCGAACCTGCCCAAGTCCTGCTGAACGCGGCGGGGTCGGTTCCGGCGACGCCAGCGTTCGCGCTCCCGGCACGTCGCGCGGCCCACTTCAAGGAACCCCTGTGACCGCCCGATCCTGGCGGACTCCTGCCGTCATGCTCGCGTGCGCGGGCGCCATTCTCATGCTGTCGGTCGGCATGCGTCAGGGGTTCGGCCTGTTCCTGCGACCGATGAGCATGGACCTGGGCTGGGGGCGGGAGACGTTCGCGTTCGCCATCGCGCTGCAGAACCTGGTCTGGGGCCTTGCCCAGCCGTTCACCGGCATCGTCGCGGACCGCTTCGGCGCCGGACGCGTGCTCGCGGCCGGGGGAGCGTGCTATGCCGCGGGCCTTGCGCTCATGGCTTTGTCGACGACCGGCCTCGCCTTCGACGCGAGCGCGGGCCTCCTCGTCGGCCTGGGTTTGAGCGGCGCGAGTTACGGCGTGGTGCTGGGCGTCGTCGGGCGGCGGGCGCCGCCGGAGCGGCGCGGCGCGGCGCTCGGCATCGCCGGCGCGGGCGGTTCCCTCGGCCAGTTCGCGATGCTGCCGTGGTCGCACGCGCTCATCGCTCAGTTCGGATGGTTCAACGCCCTCCTCGTCCTTGCCGCCTGCGCCGTCCTCATCGTTCCGCTCGGCGCAGCGCTCGCCGGCCAACCGACGCGAACGCAGGGGCGCGAGCAGAGCGTCGGCGCAGCGCTTCGCGAAGCGGCCGCCCACCCGGGCTTCTGGCTGCTCACCGCAAGTCTGTTCGTATGCGGCTTCCAGACGACCTTCATGATGGTCCATCTGCCCGCCTACCTCGTCGACCGCGGCGCGCCGGCGATCAGCGGGATGACCGCGCTCGCCGTGATCGGGTTCTTCAACATCGTCGGCTCGTTCCTCGCGGGGTACCTCGGCGATGTCTGGAGCAAGAAATACCTGCTCACCGGGATCTACGCCGTGCGCGCGGTGGCGATCACGGCCTTCGTGCTGCTCCCGCTGAGCGACGCGAGCATCTGGGCGTTCGCGGCGGCCGTGGGCCTCACCTGGTTGAGCCCCATCCCGCTCACCAATGCCCTGGTCGCGCAGATCTTCGGCGTGCAATATCTGTCCACCCTCTTCAGCATTTCGTTCCTCGGGCATCAGGTGGGGGCCTTCGTCGGCGTCTGGCTGGGCGGCTCCGTCTTCGACGCGACCGGCAGCTACGCGGTCGTCTGGGCGAGCGCGGTTGCCTTGAGCGTCGTCGCCGGATTCGCCTGCCTGCCGATCGACGAACGCGCGGCCTCGGTGCGCGCTGCCGCGAGGCGGACCACGTGACGGCGGGGCGCGCGGGACACCTGGAGGCAGCGGCTGCCGCGAGCATCGAGGCCGCGCTGTACCCGGTGCTGGAAGGGCTGCCGGCACCGCTGATGCTGCTCGGCGACGCCGGCGAGATCGCCTTCGCCAACGCCGCGATGCGCAGCCGGCTCCGGCAGGGCGGCGCGTCGACCAGCCTCGCGGACGAAGCGCCCGAATACGCCGCGGCGCTCGCGGCCGGCGGCCCCGAGACGCGCACCGTCGAGGTGATGCGCACGCTCCCCGGCGGCTGCCGCTGCGAAATCCTGCACGTGACCCGCTCGCCGCTCGGTATCTGCCTCACCGTCGCCGACGGGCGCTGCCCGATGCCGCCCGCACCGGCCAACCCGCAGACCACGCGGCTCGCGTCCCTCGGCTTCATGATCGCGGGCGTCTGTCACGAGGTGGCGAATCCGCTCTCGGCGATCCACTCGATGGTCCAGATCCTCCAGTCGAAACGCGGCGTCACGCCCGAAACGCTGGAGAAGGGCCTCGCCAACATCGCGGCCAACCTGTCGCGGGTCCTCGCGATCACGCGGCGGCTGGCGAGCTTCTCGCGCGTGCCCGGCGAGCGTTGCGTGCCGGTGAGCATCGATGCGGCGGTCGACGAGGCCGCCGCGCTGCTGCGCCACAATCCCATGGGCGCGACCGTCGCCTTCGACTATCGCGGCGCGCCCGCCGCGGTGGTGCTCGCCCGCCCGGGCCAGCTCCAGCAGGTGATCTTCAACGCCCTCCTCAACGCCGCGCAGGCGATGCGCGGGGCGGGCCGCGTGAGCGTGACCGCGACCGTCGAGCCGGGGGGCACGGTCGAGCTCGCGATCCGCGACACCGGGCCGGGCATAGCGCCCGCGCACCTCGAGCGCATCTTCGAACCCTTCTTCACCACCAAGACCGAGGGCGAAGGCACCGGGCTCGGGCTCGCCATCAGCTACGAGATCGTGCACGAGCTCGGCGGCGACCTGCGCGCCGCGAACGACCCCGCGACGGGCGGCGCCTGCTTCACCATCGGGCTGCCGCTCTGCCCGGAAGAAAGGCCATGACCGCCGCCGGGCCGCTGCGGCGCGAGCGCATCCTGATCGTGGACGACGACCTCGGGCTCGCCGAAGTCATCGCGATGCTGCTCGCCGGCGAGGGCTTCCAGGTCGAGCACTGCGCCGGCTTGCGCGCCGCCCAGCGCGCCATCGCGGCGAGCGACGTGGACCTGGTGGTCACCGACCTGCGCCTGCCCGACGGCACCGGACTCGAGGTGATCCGCGCGATCAAGGACGCGAAGCCCGAGATTCCGATTATCCTGATGACCAGCTACTCGTCGGTGGAGAGCGCGATCGAGGCGCTGCGCCACGGCGCCATCGACTACATCATCAAGCCGTTCGACAACGCCGAGTTCCTGCACGCCGTGGAGCGCGCGTTGAACGAGCGGCGCATCAACCGCGAGAACGCGATCCTCAAGCGGCACCTGCGCAACGTCCACTCGTCCCGGGAAATCATCGGCGAGAGCCCCGGCATCAAACGGGTGCTGGAACTGATCCGCAAGGTCGCGCCCGCGGACGCCAACGTGCTGATCCAGGGCGAGAGCGGCACCGGCAAGGAGCTGGTCGCGCTGGGGCTGCACTACGCGAGCCACCGGGCCGACGGCCCGTTCGTCCCGATCAACTGCGCGGCAATTCCCCGCGACCTGCTGGAGTCCGAACTCTTCGGCCACGCACGGGGCGCGTTCACCGGCGCGGTGGAGCGCAGCGACGGGCTGATCCGCGAGGCGCATGGCGGCACACTGCTGCTGGACGAAATCTCCGAGCTCGCGCCCGCGCTGCAGGTGAAGCTGCTGCGCGTCCTGCAGGACCGTGTGGTCCGCCCGGTCGGGGGCAAGCAAGTCCACACTGTCGACGTGCGCTTCGTCGCGGCAACCAACCGGAACCTGAAGCAGGCGATGGAGCAGGGGCAGTTCCGCGAGGACCTGTACTACCGCCTCAACGTGATCGGCATCCACGTGCCACCGCTGCGCGAGCGCGGCGGCGACGTCGATCTGCTCGCCCGGCACTTCATCGATTTCCACGGCCGCAGGATGGGCAAGCGCATCCGCAGGCTCGGGCCGGACCTGGAGGTTTTCCTGCGCCAGTACACGTGGCCCGGCAACGTGCGCGAGCTCGAGAACCTGATCGAGCGCGCGGTGATCCTCGCCGAGTCCGACACGCTCACCTGCCGGGACTTTGCGGAGTCCCTCCCGGTGCCGCAGGCGCCGCCGGTCGCGCCGCCCGCCGAGGTGAACGGCCACCCGGCGTCGATCGAGGCGTACATGCGCGGCGTGGTCGAGCGCTTCCAGGACGTGCACAGCGACACCGAGCTCGCGCGCATCCTCGGCATCGGCCGCAAGACCCTGTGGATGCGCCGCCGCGAGTGGGGCCTCCAGCGAGGCCGCAGCGCGAAAGCGTAGCGCGCCGCCGCCGCCCGCCGGGTGTTTCCGCGGGCACATGGGGCCGTTTCGTCCGGAAACGCGCCGCCCGGCCGACGGGGCGGCAGAACGCGGCGGCCGCGCTAATCCGCTGTTGCCACACGCATCCCCCGTTCGGCACAGGACTTGCTTCCCGTATCGCGAATCAGCTGGATTTCCCTAGCTTGAACCCCCAGGAGGAAACGACGATGAGCCAGCAGGCTGCGGCCCCAGCGCGCAAGAAGGTCACCATCCCGATGCTCGTGGAGAAGATGAAGAAGGGCGAGCCGATCGTGCAGCTCGCCGTGTACGACTACGAGACCGCGATCGTAGCGGACCGGGTCGGCATCGACATCCTGTGCGTCTCCGACACCGGCGGCATGGTGCTGTTCGGGCACGAGGACACCACCTCGGTCTCGTTCGAGGAAGTGATGTTCATGGCGCAGGCGGTGAAGCGCGGCTCGAAGTTCGGCCTGCGGATGGTGGACATGCCGTACATGAGCTTTCACCTGTCGGCGCAGCAGGCGGTCGACAACGCGGCGAAGTACGTGTCGCAGGGCGGTGCCGAGGTGATGAAGTGCGAGGGCAACCAGCACCACGCCAGGTACATCGAGGCGATCGTCAAGGCCGGCATTCCGGTGCAGGGACATATCGGCATCACGCCGATGCGCATGGCGCAGCTCGGCGGCTTCACGGCGCAGGGCAAGACCGCGGAGCGCGCCAAGGAACTCGTCGACGACGCGCTGGCGATGGTCGACGCCGGCTGCTTCTCGATCATGTGCGAGGTCACGACGTCGGAGGTGTGCGAGTACCTCGCCGAGACGCTGCCGGTGCCGGTGATCAGCCTCGGCGCCGGCAATCGCGCGCACGGCGTGCACATCATCGGCTCCGACCTCTTCCACCTCTACGAGAAGCACGTGCCGCGGCACTCCAAGATCTACGCCGACCTCGTGCCGATCCTCGAGAAGGGTCTCTCCGACTACCGCGACGAGGTGCGCTCGCGCGTGTACCCGGGCAAGGAGCACACCGTCTTCATGAAGGAAGACGAGTTGAAGCGGTTCAAGGAAATGGCCGGCTGGAAGAAGTGAAACCGGCGCTGCGGGTGGTCGGTACGGCAGCGAACGGCAACCTGCTCGCGCAGGCGCCGTTCTTCGCCGGCCTCTCGCCCGCCCGGCTCGCGCGGGTCGCCGCGCTGGGCCGCGTCGAGCGCCATCCGCAGGACAGCCAGATCTACGTGCTCGGGGATCCCGCCGACGATTTCTACGTGCTGGCCGAGGGCATGGTCCGGTTCACCCTCGGCCTCGGCAAGCGCGCAACCTCGGCGGGCGAGATCATCCGGCGCGGACAGGTGTTCGGTTGGGCGGCCGTGGTCGAAAACGCGCGGACCCGGATCGCGACCGCGTTCTGCCTCACGCCGTGCGAGGTCATCGCCATCGACGGCAAGCGACTGATGGCGTTGATGGACGCCGACCACAGCGTCGGCTACGCGCTCACGAAGCGGCTCGCGGTCCTGCTCACGAGCGAACTCACGAGCTTCGCCGCGGGCTAGCGGCCGGGAGCGCTCGCCTGGCCTCCATCGGCTTGCTCGCGGCCGTCGCCGTCGTCGTCGGCTTCTTCATCGGCGCGGTCGGCATCGGCGGGGTACTCCTCATCCCGGCGCTCACCGTCCTCGGCGGCATGTCGATCCACGAGGCCGCGGCGACCGCACTGTTCACCTTCCTGTTCACCGGCATCCTCGGGACCGGGCTGTTCCTGCGCCGCGGCAGCGTCAGCTGGCGCATCACGATCCCGGTGTGCGCCGGGGCGCTGCTCTTCGCGTACGTCGGCGCGTGGGCCAACTCGCGCATCGGCAGCGTCGCGCTCGCCACGTTCATCGCCGTCGTCATCGTCGCCGCCGGGGCCTACATCCTCCTCGCGCCGCAGTCCGCAAGGCACCGCCTGCGCGACGGCGCCGGGCGCGGGGAACGCGCCGAGCTCGCCCTCGTCGGTGTGGTGTCCGGGTTCGGCTCGGGGCTGTCCGGGGCGGGCGGGCCGCTCTTTTCGGTGCCGATCATGGTGATGCTGGGCTTCGTTCCGCTCGCGGCGATCGGTACCAGCCAGGTGCTGCAGATCATCGCAGCGTTGTCCGGCACGATCGGCAACCTGCAGTTCGGCCGGATCAACTTCGGCGTGGCCTGGTGGGTCACGCTCGCCGAGCTCGCCGGCGTCGTCCTCGGGGTGCGTCTCGCACATTCGGTGAGCATGCGCGTGCTGCGCGCGATGGCGGCGACCCTGTGCATCGTCGTCGGCCTCGCGATGCTCGCCCGGACTCTCGCATGAGCATGCGCGGACGTGCCCGCTCCGCGGGCGCGCAGATTACGCAAAGGCGAAACCACTGCATGCGCGGACGTGCCCGCTCCGCGGGCGCGCAGATTACGCAAAGGCGAAACCACTGCATGCGCGGACGTGCCCGCTCCGCGGGCGCGCAGATTACGCAAAGGCGAAACCACTGGCAGGCGATGCCCGCGCGCCCGACAAGCCTGGGGGCGGCTACCCAATGAGCGTCTCTCACATGAGCGGCGGGCTCGCTTCGTTCTTCGCCGGCCGCGGAATCGCGATGGTCGACGTGGCGCCGGGTGCCCCCGTGCCGCTCCGGTTTTCCGGGCCGTCCGCGGAGCACCTGGCCACACGCCGGGCGGCAGGGCTGTTCGACTTCTCGTTCATGGGGCAGTACGAGGTCTCGGGACGCGACAGCCGCGCTTTCCTCGACCGGGTGCAGACGCGCGGCCTCGCCCGGTTTCGCCCCGGGATGCTCCACTACACGCTGCTCTGCGACGACGACGGCCGCGTCGTGAACGACGCGACAGTGTGGCGGCTTGCCGAGGACCGCTATTGGATCTTCACCGGCCGGCGCGCCGACTTCCATTACCTCGCGGCGAGCCCGGGGGCGCTCGAGGTCCGGGTCGACGATCTCTCGGGGGGCTGCGCGGTGCTTGCCGTGCAGGGGCCGCGCAGCGCGGCGATCCTCGCCCGCGTGCTGAGAGACGCGGGGATTGCCGCGCTGCGTTACTTCCACTTTGCCGAGGCCGGCTGGCGCGACAGCCGCGCGTGGGTCGCGCGACTCGGTTACAGCGGCGAGCACGGCTACGAGGTGATCGTGGCGGCGAACGACGCGGCGGACCTCTGGCAAGCGCTCCTGGCGGCCGGGAGCAGCGACGGCCTCCTCGAATGCGGATTCGAGGCCGCCGACAGCCTGCGCGTGGAAGCGGGCTTCATTCTGTTCACGCGCGAACTCGCCACGCCGCTCACGCCGTTCGAGCTCGGGCTGGCGCGGCTCGTGTCGTTCGACGGCCGCCCGTTCCGCGGCAGCGGCGCGCTGCAGCCGCTGCGCTGGCGCGAGCCGGAGCGGAAGCTCTGCGGGATCCTGCCGGGGCGCCGCGCACCGTCCGCCCCGGGTTTGCCGAAGGCGCGCGTGACGAGCGAAGCATGCTCGCCGGTGTTCGGACGCACCCTCGCGCTCGGACTGGTGGAAGCGGGCGCAACCGCCCCCGGCACGATGGTCGCGCTCGACGACGGGCGGATCGGGCGCGTCGCGCGGCTGCCGTTCCATGATCCGGCCCGCGTCCTCCCCAGGCTTGCGCCGACAGTTCCCCGGTAACCGCAGGCATCACCGCGTAACCCGGGTTGAGCCGCAGGCGAAACCCGGGTTTCACCTCTGGCTCAACCCGGGCTACGGAGGTGCGGACCGAGCCTGCCGCGCAGCTCAGGTCGCCGCGCGGAAATGGGTGCCGCTCATCAGGTCCTGCGCCATGTAGCGCTGGCGATGGACCTCGAACGGCACCGTGTCCGCCGCCTCGATTGCGCATTGCGCGGCCAGCGATTCCTCGGCCATCCGCACGTAACGCGTCATCACCGTCTCGGCCAGCGGCAAGTCGAGCAGCGTGCGCCGGTGCCGCTGCGACCAGGCCAGCGCAAAGCGCGGGAAAGACTTGCCGTACTCCTGTTCGGCCTCGCGCAGGACCCGCGCCGACGGCAGCGTGTCCGGAGCCCGCAAGGCGTCCACCGCAGCACCGAGCACCTCGCGATACGCCTGCCCGCCATGCGCGTCATCGAGCGCGGCAGCGATGGGCCCGCATTCGCGCAGCAACTCCGCCCCCCATTCGGACGGCGCCGCCGGCCGGCCGTTGTGGTCGAGGCGCAGATCCGGATCCCGGCCGCGCTCGGCCGCGAGATGCTGGTTGCGCGAAATGGCTGCGATTTCCTGCGGCGAATCGTTCGGGCTCGCTTGCAGCAGGCAATGGAGCAGGAAGATGTCCATGAAGCGCATCTCGGCGGCGCCGATGCCGACCGGATGGAACGGATTGACGTCGACGCAGCGGACCTCGACGTACTCGACGCCGCGCTCGCCCAGCGCGCGCAGCGGCCGTTCTCCCGGACGGATGCGCCGCTTCGGCCGGATCGTGCCGTAGAACTCGTTCTCCATTTGCAGCAGCGTCGTGGCCAGCTGCCGGTAGTTCGCGCCGTCGAAGATGCCGATGGCTTCGTAAGGCGGATAGGGCTCGGTGAACGAGCGATTCAGCGCGGCCGCATAGCCGCGGAGGTTGTTGAAGCTCACCGCCAGCGACGCCTGGGCATCGCTCTGGTACCCCAATCGCCCCATGCGCAGCGATGTCCCCCAGGGCGCGATCATGGTGCCGGTGTCCCACGTTGCCAGCGAGTGCGGGTGCTCGCCCAGAAACGTGCGGCACACCGCGGGGGACGAGCCGAACAGGATCAGCAGCAGCCACGAGTGGCGCCGGAAGTTGCGAATCAGCGCGAAGTAGCCACTGTCCTGATAGGCGTCCGCGGGTCCCTTGTCCTGGTCGGCCTGCTGCAGCATCGGCCACGCGTCCTCGGGCAGCGAAAAGTTGTAGTGGATGCCGGAAATGGTCTGCATCCGGCGGCCGTACCGGTGCGCCAACCCCTGACGATAGGCGGTCTTGAGCCGGCCGACGTTCGACGTTCCGTACTGTCCGAGCGGGATCTCGTCCTCCGCCGGCAGCTTGCACGGCATGCTGGCGCACCACAGCCATTCGTCGCCGAGGTTCCGATACACGACCTGATGGAGCTCGGTCAGCTCCGCGAGGCAGGCGTCGACGGTGGGGTGCACGCCGGTGATGAGCTCCAGCTGCGACTCGCTGAAATCGGTGGTGATGCGCGGGTGGGTCAGCGCCGAGCCGAGCCCCCGCGGATGCGGCGTGTCGGCCAGCGTTCCATCGGGCCGCACGCGCAGGCCTTCCTTCTCGATGCCGCGCAGCAGCGCTCCGAGAATGCCGGGCGTGAGCGCGCCCAGGCGCTTGTCGATCTGGTTCAAACCCGTCTCCTGAAAATACAACACGATACGCCATTGGAAATGCGGCCGCCGACCCCCGGATCAGTTCCCGGGACGCGCGCAGTCGCGGCCATCCATCGGCACGCCCGCCCGCGCTACGTCACGTCCTGCAGCCGCAGCCTGCGGGCCGCTTCCTCGAAGTGCGCGTCGTCGATTTCCTGCAGCACGCCTTCGAGGTCGACCGCCTTTTCGACGCGCTCGAAACGACCGGTGAGCGGCGTGTCGGGCTGCAATGCCCCGGCCTCGAACAGTGCCCAGATTTCCTTGCCGTAGTTGGTCGCGAGCAGCTCGGGCGCGTAGCGGCCGAAGTGGTTGCGCAGGTTGGCCACATCGCGCTCGAGGATCTTTGGCGCGTGATTGTTGCCGGCCGCATCCACCGCCTGCGGCAGGTCGATGATCACCGGCCCGTCGCTGCCGATCAGGATGTTGAATTCGCTCAAGTCGCCGTGCACGACGCCGGCGCACAGCATCCGCACGACTTCGCGGATCAGGCGATCGTGAAAGGTGCGCGCTTCGTCTGCCGTGAACTCGAGATCGTTGAGGCGCGGGGCCGCTTCCCCATGCTCGTCGGTGACGAGCTCCATCAGCAGCACGCCTTCGTGGAAGTTGTAGGGTTTCGGCACGCGCACGCCGGCCGCGGCCAGGCGGTAGAGCGCATCGACTTCGGCGTTCTGCCACGCCTCTTCCGTGGCCTTGCGGCCGAAGCGGGTGCCCTTGGCCATCGCGCGCGCCTGCCGGGTGTTCTTCGTCTTGCGGTTCTCGGTGTAGTCGACCGCCTGCCGGAAGCTGCGCTTGTCGGCTTCCTTGTAGACCTTCGCGCAGCGCGTCTCGTCGCCGCAGCGGACGACGAAGACCATCGCTTCCTTGCCGCTCATCAGTTGCCGGACGACGCCGTCGATCAGGCCGTCTTCGAGCAGCGGCTGGAGTCTCTTGGGGATTTTCATGGATGCTGTTCAGAGTAAGCCGGGCGATCGCGGCCGGCCGGTATAATCGGCCATTATCGCTTATCGGAACCCGTTCCCGGCCATCGTCCGGGGATCGCGACACAACAACATGAAGCCGTACAACCCCGCCGAGATCGAAGCCACCGCCCAATCCGCGTGGAAGGCCGCCGACGCCTATCGCGCCGTCGAGCGTCCGGACCGCAAGAAGTTCTACTGCGTGTCGATGCTGCCCTACCCTTCCGGCAAGCTGCACATGGGGCACGTGCGCAACTATACGATCAACGACATGATGTACCGGCAGCGGCGGATGAGCGGCTGGAACGTGCTGATGCCGATGGGCTGGGACGCCTTCGGCCTGCCGGCCGAGAATGCGGCGATGAAGAACAACGTGCCGCCTGCCCGCTGGACGTACGAGAACATCGCCTACATGAAGGCGCAGTGCCAGGCGATGGGCTGGGCGATCGACTGGTCGCGCGAGCTCGCGACCTGCGACCCTGCGTATTACCGCTGGAACCAGTGGTTCTTCCTCCAGATGCTGGAGCGCGGCATCGCGTACAAGAAGACGGGGGTGGTCAACTGGGATCCCGTCGACATGACGGTGCTCGCCAACGAGCAGGTGATCGACGGCCGCGGCTGGCGTTCCGGCGCGCCGGTCGAGAGGCGCGAGATCCCGATGTACTACCTGCGGATCACGCAGTACGCCGAGGAGCTGCTGTCGTATCTGGACCGCATGCCCGGCTGGCCCGACCGCGTGAAGACGATGCAGGCCAACTGGATCGGCAAGAGCGTCGGCGTGCGTTTTGCCTTCCAGCACGACATCGCCGGCGATGAGGGCCAGCCGATCGGCGACGGCCGCATGTACGTGTTCACGACGCGCGCCGACACCATCATGGGCGTCACGTTCTGCGCCGTGGCGGCCGAGCACCCGCTCGCCACCCACGCGGCGAAGGGCAATCCGGCGCTGGCGGCGTTCATCGACGAGTGCCGGCGCGGCAGCGTCGTCGAAGCCGACATGGCGACGATGGAGAAGAAGGGAATGCCGACCGGCCTGTTCGTCACGCATCCGCTGACCGGCGATCCGGTCGAGGTCTGGGTCGGCAACTACGTGCTGATGAGCTACGGCGACGGCGCGGTGATGGGCGTGCCGGCGCACGACGAGCGCGACTTCGAGTTCGCGCAGAAATACGGGCTTGCGATCAAGCAGGTCACCGCGGTCGACGGCGCGTCGTTCTCGACCGACGCCTGGCAGCCGTGGTACGAGGACAAGGAGCGTTGCACCTGCGTCAACAGCGGCAAGTACGACGGCTTGCCGTACGCGAAGGCGGTCGACGCCATCGCCGCCGACCTCGGCGCGAAAGGCCTCGGCGAGAAGCAGACGACGTTCCGCCTGCGCGACTGGGGCATCTCGCGCCAGCGCTACTGGGGCACGCCGATCCCGATCGTCCACTGCCCGGCCTGCGGCACCGTGCCGGTGCCCTACGATCAGCTGCCGGTGGTCCTGCCCGAGGATTGCGTACCTGACGGCAGCGGCAATCCGCTCGCGAAACGCGCCGACTTCGTCAACTGCGCGTGCCCGAAATGCGGGCAGCCCGCGAAGCGCGAGACCGACACGCTGGACACGTTCGTCGACTCGTCGTGGTACTACATGCGCTACGCGTGCCCCGACGCGGCCATCGACGGCAAGCCGGCGATGGTCGACGCGCGCAACGATTTCTGGAACCCGATGGACCAGTACATCGGGGGCATCACCCACGCGATCCTGCACCTGCTCTACGCGCGCTTCTGGACCAAGGTGATGCGCGACATGGGCCTCGTGCAGATGGACGAGCCGTTCACGCGGCTGCTCACGCAGGGGATGGTGCTCAACCACATCTACTTCCGCCGCACGGAAAGAGGCGGCATCGACTACATCGCGCCGGAGAGCGTCGAGACGATGCACGATGCGTCCGGGCACGTGATCGGCGCGCGGGCGAAGGCCGACGGCCAGCCGGTCGAATACGGCGGTGTAGGCACGATGTCGAAATCGAAGCTCAACGGGGTCGACCCGCAGGACATGATCGACCGTTACGGGGCCGACGCCGCGCGTCTGTTCGTGATGTTCGCCGCGCCGCCCGAGGCCACGCTCGAATGGTCGGATGCCGGGGTCGAGGGCGCCCACCGGTTCCTGCGCCGTTTGTGGACGTTCGGGCAGGCGCACGTGGAGACGATCGCCGCGGCCGTCGGCACGTTCGACTGGCGCGACGCCGCCGCCCCGGTCAAGGCCGCGCGGCGGGAGCTCCACCTCACGCTGAAGCAGGCGCACTACGACTACGAGCGCATCCAGTACAACACGGTGGTCTCGGCCGGGATGAAAATGCTCAACGCGCTCGAGGCCGTGCCGTCCGGTGCCGCGGGCGCGGCGGCGCTGCTGCGCGAAGGCGCGTCGATCCTGGTCCGCGTGCTCTACCCGGTGGTCCCGCACACCGGCTGCGCGCTGTGGGACGAGCTGCGCTACACGCAGCAGTACGGGCCGCTGCTCGATGCGCCGTGGCCGCAGGTCGATCCGGCGGCGCTCGAGCAGGACGAGATCGAGCTGGTGCTGCAGGTCAACGGCAAGCTGCGCGGCAAGCTGCGGGTCCCGGCGACCGCCGACAACGCGGCCATCGAGGCGGCGGCGCGCGCCAGCGACGAAGTCGGCAAGCATGCGGGCGGCGCTGCGATCAGGAAAATCGTCGTGGTGCCGGGACGGCTCGTCAATGTCGTCGTCTGACCGGCCCGCGGTCGCGCGCGTCGGGTCTGACGGTACCGCCGCAGGCGACCGCGCTGCGCCGCCGCGTCGCGCCGCCGTAGCGGGTCTCCTCTGCTTGCTCGCTCTCGCCGTCGGACTCGCCGGTTGCGGCTTTCGTCTGCGCGGCGACGTCACGTACGACTTCTCGACCCTCTACGTCACCGGGCCGCCGGCGTCGCCGATCGTGATCGAACTGAAGCGCACGCTCGAGAACAGCGGCCAGGCGCGGCTCGTCGCGGCCCCCGCCGACGCGCAGGCGATCCTCGAAATCACCAACGTCGTCGATGACAAGGGCGTGCTGTCGCTGTCCGGCGGCGGCCGCGTCCGCGAATACCTGCTGACCAAACGCGTCAGTTTCTACGTCCACGACACCGGCGGCCGGTACTGGCTGCCG
>Ga0315273_10007517_pt1 | contig 13662 bp, 9 predicted proteins | sample YL17G02_0_MG_FD_205753 | JGI IMG/M metagenome (GOLD analysis project Ga0315273, IMG submission 205753) | Sediment microbial communities from Yellowstone Lake, YNP, Wyoming, USA - YL17G02_0 | ecosystem: Environmental > Aquatic > Freshwater > Lake > Sediment | place: USA: Wyoming | collected... | reverse complement strand
GATCGCCATCTTGGACCGGTAGAGTTCGCGCGGGTTTCCCCCCTCCGCCGGCACGATCATCAGAGATTCGGTCTCGTCATTGGCGTTTCCTTGAACCAGTGCCAGTTGCCGCCCATCGGTGGACAGCGAGAGATCATCGATTCTCCCGGCGCTTCCTCGCAGCTGGTACAGTTCCTTCTCGTCGCCGTTCTCCATGTTGCGGCGCATCGCTCTGTAGAGGGCCGCCCCGGATTCGACGTAGAAGAGCGTCTTCCCGTCCGGCGAGAAGGTCGGCGCGAAGACGGCCTTGCCCTTGTCGCTCAGATCGAGCAGGACCTTGACCTGGCCGGTCTGAACGTCCAACTGGCGGAACACCAGGCTCCCAGCGTAGTCGGTCGCCAACAGGGAGCGTCCGTCGGGAAACCACTTGAGCCTGTTGGGGAACGGCATTGTCTGATTGAAGGCCGCGGCAGGCACGGGAAAGACCTCCCGCTCCTCGCCGGTCGCGTCGGACCGGATGATGATGCTGGCGATTTTCGATCGGTTGTATTCGAGTTGGACCCGTCTCGTGTACGCCAGGAACCGCCCGTCCGGCGACCAATCGGCTGGAAAGCCTGCGGAGCCAACATACCGTCCGTTGATTCGTTTCGGTTCCGAGACCACCAGGCCTGTCGCCGGGTCGAGATCGCTCACGAAGATGTCGCCCAGGGCATTGATGCTGGTCTTGTAGTAAAACGAGCCGTCGCTGGTGAAGCCAAGCGGCTCCACCGGGCCGAGACCAGAACGCACCAGCCGGGGCTCGCCCTCAGGTTTTCCATCACTCACCCCGATGGACCACAGGTCAGTTGTCCCCGAGCGGTCGCTGAGGAACAGGATCCTGCGCCCGTCCGGCGTCCAGTAGGGAGGCCAGTTCTTGGCGCTGCTCTCGAGAAGCAGCACCTCCTTGCCGCCGTCCGTGGGGATTAGTTTGAGCGCTCCAGGCAGGATTCCTGTCGTCGTTGACACCCGGTAGGCGACGATGTACTGGCCATCGGGCGAGAAACACAGACTGCTGTAATCATCCTGGGTGGTCAGCACCCGCACGGAATGGTCTGCTACCGACACCAGTGCAGGGGAGAGCCCCAGCGCGCCCTTCGGCGTGGTCACCAGGATGAACTTCCCATCCGGAGACCAGGCTCTCGGTTGGAGCCAATTCTCTTTGTCACCGACCAGCACGCTCGGGCGTGAGGCATCGATGCCGGCGACCACCAGTTCATAGTCGCGGCCAATATTCTGGCCACTACCCCGGATGTACCGCGTGTAGACGATCTGCCTGCTGTCCGGAGATATGACTGGAGGGCCAAAGAAGGCCGAGCCGGCCGGGCTCTCGAGCACCAACCGTTCTTCACCGGTGACGAAATCATGGAGATAGAGGCGCGTTTGCGCGGAGTTCGTGTACGGAAGGTACCGGCCGTCTGGCGAAGGCTGGCGCATCTGTGTCGGCGGGCCAGCCGGAAGCACCCACTTCTGCTGCACGCTGATGCCTGACTCGAGCGGTTTTGTTCGGTCGCTCGCTGACAGCAGCGCCCGCGCCTGCTCCACCGCTTCCTTCTGATCGGCAAACTCCCGCACGACGCGCTCGTAGGCGGCGCGCGCCTGGGTATCGCCCAGTTTCTCGTAGCACTGGCCCATGCGGACGAGCGCGCGTGCGGCCACAGCGCGGTCACTGTCCTTGGCGATCTGCCGGTACATCTCGATGGCGGCCTTAAGGTCCCCGTCGACAACCTCCTTGTCGATGGCCGCCTTGAGAGCCAGCTCCGGCTTGTTCTGCGCGTGCGGCGCGACGCCGGTCAGGACCACCAGAACGAGCGCCGTGAGTACTATCAGCATCATCGAAGGCATGCAGGTCTTGCGCATCGATTCCTCCTGGCTCCCAAGGTAGCGCTCCAGCGTCGAGGCTGTATGGGGCGTCGGTCGAGATTCGGTCGAGCGCCGGATGGTTCGCCTCGCCGGAAGCCCCAGAGAGTGTCATCCGTCGAAGCGATAGCCGATGCCGCGTACGCCGCTGATAAAGCGCGGTTCGCTCGGCCGCGGCTCGATCTTCTTGCGGAGGTTGAGGATGTGAGTATCCACGACGCGATCGGCCACGTGGGTGCCGGGCTCCCAGGCGAGATCGAGCAACTGCGCGCGCGTTAACACGCGGCCGCGGTGTCCCACGAAGACCTTCAACAGCCGGAATTCGAGCGCCGTCAGTTCGACCGGGACGCCCTTCCTGCGCACTTCGGCCCGATCGAAATCGATCTCGACGTCGCCGAACCGTTCCACGCCCATCGAGCCGTCATCGACGCGCCGCAGCACGGCCTTGATCCGCGCGCGCAACTCGCGGGGGCTGAACGGCTTGGTCACATAGTCGTCAGCGCCCAGCTCCAGCCCCAGCACCTTTTCTGCCTCCTGCACTTTCGCCGTGAGCACGATGATCGGCGTCCTGACGTGCAGGCGCCGCAACTCGCGGCAGACCTCGAAGCCGTCAACCTTCGGCAGCATGACGTCGAGCAGAATCAAATCCCATCTTTCGCTGCTGGCCCGACGGATGGCGCTCTCGCCGTCGGCAACCGTTTCCACTTCATAGCCTTGTCGGGTCAGATCGTCCCGAAGTCCCAGCGCGATGTCCGGCTCGTCTTCCACTACCAGGATGCGGGTCATGGAGCCTCCGGCAGCACGATCGTGAAGGTGCTGCCCTCGTGTTCGACACTCGTCACGTGCACGGCCCCTCGATGCGCGGCCACGATGTGCTGCACCATCGCGAGGCCGATGCCGCTTCCTTTGATGCCGCGCGATGTGGCGCCGGCGAGGCGCACGAATTTCTGGAAGATGCGCTTCTGGTCGCCGGCCGGGATGCCCACGCCGTGGTCACGCACGATGACGAGCACGTGGCCTGTCTCCCGGCTGACCGAGACGTCGATGTCGCGCCGGTCGTCCGAGTACTTCACCGCGTTGTCGAGCAGATTCCAGACGGCGAGGGCAAGCGCTTCGGCATCCGCATCAACCGGGTGCTCGCCCGGCTCGACCGCGCACCGCACATCGAAGCTGCGCCCGTCCAGATCCCGCTTGAACTCCTGCACCACGTCGCCGACGAGCGCGCCCGCGTCAACGCGCTGGAGCGTGTACGGGCGCCTTCCCGCTTCCATCCGGCCGAAGTCGAGCAGCGACTCCACGAGTCGATAGAGCCGCTCTGTGGCCCGGGTTTGCGCCTGGTAGTAGGTTCGACGCTTCTCGGGTGCGACGTCGTCTCCGTCGGCCAGCAACTGGTTGAACTGACGAAGCGCGGTCAGCGGTGTGCGGAACTCGTGCGAAACGGCCGCCACGAAGTCGGATTGGAGCCGTGCCACAGCGATCTCCCTGTTGCGGGAGCGGACCACGAAGTAGCTGCCCGCGGCGACGAGCACGAGAACGGCGGCCAGGCCTCCCATCAGCATCTGCCGGCGGACCTCAAAGCGGGTGGCATCGGCGTCGCCGGCGAGCGTGACGACAAGGGTCCATGGCAAGCCGGTGTCTGCAGCGCTGCGGCGCGCCACCAGCGTGTCAGCGACAACGGGAGCACTGGGTGCACCCGGGTCGGCCGCCGCGACAAGCGAAACCTCTGCGGGTTCCGCCGCCTTCCGCGCCTTTGCGAACCACACACTCTCGAAGTACAGGCGTCCACCAACGAACGCGGACACGCGTCCCTCCGCCGATCCCCAGACTGCGGTCACAGATGCGCCATCGACTGTCAGGCAACGGGCACCGGTCGTGCTCCAGTCGCCGCCCGGCATCCTGATCCACTGCTGATAGAGCCAGTCGACCGCCGCCGCGAGATCTTCGGCGTCCGCGCGCGGCCGCCGCGCCGAACCCAGCCACTGGTCGAGTTGAGCAGAGACGTGCTCATAGTCCACCCGATTCAATTGCCATCGGCCAGCGGCGAGGTCAGCCTCCAGCGCAGCGGTTTCCTGCCGGTGTTCGCCCGTCTGTCCGAGCTCTGCCAGCAGCAGGCATCGCATTCTGCGCGCCAGCAGATCGGCCGGCGTTCCATTGATCGCGATTGTCGTGTACGCCGCCAGCATGCCGTAGACCGGCAGGGCGTCGGTTGGCCGGCTCATCTTGCGGAGGATCCGCGCCTGCCGCAGCAGCGCGCCGGCCCGCACGAGCGGACCGGCCGACGCCGCCATTGTGCGGCTGATGTCCAACGCCTTGGGAAGATCCTGCGCCTTGAACTCCGCGGCCTCGAGCTCGCCGAATGGCGCCGCCGGCGGCTCCTTCAAGGTTCGAGTAGTCGGGTAGTAGGCCAGCGAAGACGAGGGCGTGACGCGAACCTGGTCGCGGGTCATCAGGACGTACGCGGAACCGGGCGGTGACTGAGCAGGTAACGATGACGGATCAGACAGGCGCTGGCGGAGTCCCGCGAGGTCATCGTCAAGGGCACGGACCGCGCGGTCGGACGCCTGCTGAAGGGTTTCCGCGCGCCGCTGGCGGGCGAGGTCCCGGTCCTGCTGGAGCAGCCGCACGCCGAGGAAGACGAGGGCAACCGCAGGCAGGGCCACAACCGTCCCGAACAGGATCAGCAGGCCACGTGGGGCGCCGAGCCACCGAGACAACATGTCCATCTGAGGTTGCCCTTTTCGCGTGCTTGACGGCCTTTCGACGAGGATTGTATCCGGGGCTTCCGTCCGGGCTCCGTGGAGATTCGGTGAAGTCGCCTGGTGACGGTCTCAAGACCTGCGTGGACGGTCGGTTCTCCGGCCGCGAGAACGGGTCTTGATACCGGTTGTCCTGACTGGGCGGTGATTCCTACCCAGTCTCTCTGTTGATGACCAGCAGCCGCGGCTCGGTCATTTCCTCGATCGTGTAGCGCGGCCCTTCGCGACCAGTGCCCGAGTCCTTGACGCCTCCGTACGGCATGTGGTCGATCCGCCAGGTGGGCACGTCGTTGACGATGATCCCGCCCGCCTCGATGGTGTCGTAGGCCGCCAGCATGTGCTGAAGATCGTTGGTGAAGACGCCAGCCTGCAAGCCGAAACTCGACCGGTTGACAGCGGCCATGGCCTCATTGAAATCGGTGAACCGGTACAGGCCGATCACCGGCGCGAACACTTCCTGCGCGCATACCTTCGATCGCTCGGGGACATTCTCGAGGACGGTCGGGGCGTAGATCGACCGGCTGATGCGCGAGCCGCCCGTCAGAGCACGCGCGCCCTGCGCCACGGCTTCGTTGACCCAGGCCTCGATCCGATCCACCTCGCCCGCGTCGATCATGGGCCCGAGATCGGTGGCCGGGTCGAGCGGGTCGCCGATGACCAGCTTGGACAACTTGTCGACCAGCATTGTCACGAACATGTCGTATACGTCCGCGTGCACGAAGACGCGCTGCACCGAGATGCAGCTTTGTCCCGCATAGGCGAACCCGCCCGTCACGACGCGCTGCGCCGCGTACGGCAGGTTGGCGCTGGCATCGACGATGACGCCCGCATTGCCGCCCAGTTCGAGCACGACCTTCTTTTTGCCTGCCCGCGCCTTCATCGCCCAGCCGACCGGCGACGAGCCGGTGAAGGTCAGCAGCTTGAACCGATCGTCGGTCACCAGCCGGTCGCCGAGCTCGCGGGACATCGGCAGAACGCTGAGCGCGCCTTTGGGAAGGCCGGCCTCGTCGAGTGCCGCCGCCAGGAAGAGCGCCGAGAGCGGGGTCTTGGAGGCGGGCTTGAGCACCATCGTGTTGCCTGCCGCCACAGCCGGCGCGATCTTGTGCGCCGACAGGTTGAGCGGAAAGTTGAACGGCGAGATCCCCGAGACCGGTCCCAGCGGAAAGCGGCGCAGGATGGCGAAGCGGCCCTGACCGTGGGCGGCCAGGTCGAGCGGAATGACCTCGCCACCGAGCCGGCGGGCTTCTTCGGCCGCGACGTTGAACGTCATGGCGGCACGATCGACTTCGGTCAGCGCGTCCCGGATGGGTTTGCCGGCTTCACCCGCAAGCGCCCGCCCGATCTCGTCACGCCTCCTGGTCAACACGGCCGACGCCTGTGCCAGGATTTCCGCGCGCCGGTACAGCGGCAGGCGGCGCATAACGGGTGCCGCCTCGACGGCCCCGGCCGTCGCACGTTCCACTTCGACGTCTCCCGCCAGCCAGGTGGCTGCCACCGGTGAGTCGTCGTACGGGTTGGTGACGGCCAGCGGGCGGGACGACCTGTCCCACTGACCAGTCAGGTAGAAGGGATATTCGTGGGCCACGGTTGCGACTCCAGGGGGCGGTGCGCGAAGGATCCTGGACGCCGGCGACGGCGTCTAACCCACTGTAAGATAACATGATATGGCGAAAATCATCCGGCGCATGGAAGTGGGGCAGTCGTCGGCAGCACGGCGGTCACGTTATAATCAAGGCAGGTGAATCGACTATCTATACGGAGTCCCATATGGTGAATGTTTCGACATCGGCCGCCACCAGGATCAACGAGTTGCTGGCCGAAGAACAAAAAGCAGAAAGCGGTCTTCGCGTGTTCGTGCAGGGAGGCGGCTGTTCGGGGTTTCAGTACGGGCTGATGATCGAAGACAGTCCGGGACCCGCCGACCAGTCGTTCGAGTCGAACGGCGTGAAGTTGTTTATCGATCCGATCAGCGCCCGCTATCTCGGTGGCGCGGAAGTGGATTTTGTCGACAGCGTGACGGGCGGCGGGTTTACTATCCGCAACCCCAACGCGAAGTCGACCTGCGGGTGCGGGTCGTCGTTCGGCACGGAGTAGCAAAGAAAAGGGGCCTGGCCCCTTTTCCCCCATCACCTCAGGGCTGGCGCGCTCGATGTCAACGCCAACTGATCTCGTCGTGCCGGACGTCTCGCGCCTCGCTCTGCCGGGCGGGAAGCGCTCGACCAAGCGCGAACGCATCCTCGGCGTCTTTCTCAAGCACGAAGGCCATCTCTCGGCGGACGACCTGGTGGACCTGATCCACCGGGAGGACGCGCGTATCAGCCGGGCCACCGTCTACCGGACGCTGCAGTGGATGGTGGATGCCGGCATCGCGCGCAAGGTGGATTTCGGCGAAGGCCGGTTCCGGTTTGAACACTCGTTCCGGCATCCGCGCCACTTCCATCTCATCTGCAAGACCTGCAACCGGTCGCTCGAGTTCCTCAGTTCCGACATCGAGGCGCTGATCGAGGAAATCGCGGCCGCCAGGAGCTTCTCTGCCCGCCAGAGCGTGCTGCAGATCTACGGCACCTGCGATGAGTGCCGCACGGGCAAGCCGGCCGTGGCGGATGGGGGCACGAGCGAGATGGTGTTTGCCCGCGACGCGTTGCGCATCGCGATCGCCACCGAGCGCAGCGGTCTCGAGTTCTACACGCGGGCCGCGAGGATGACCAGAGACGCGCGGGGCCGGCGGGTGTTCCAGAAACTCGCCGACGAGGAGCGCGATCATCTGTCTGCGCTCGAGTCGCGCTATCAGAAATTGCTGCTGCAGGATCCGCAGCTCGAGTCGCGGCCGACGTTCCTGTTCTTCAAGGGAGCCGCCAACGGGTTGTTCGCGGCGGCGGCCGAAGAAGTGGCGCGGGGTGTGGACGATCGACAGGCGCTCAAGATCGGCATCCGATGCGAGCGGGCGTCGCACCGCTTCTTCAAGCGATACGGCGAGCGATTCGAGGATTCGACCGGCAAGCAGATCTTCCTGGAGTTCGCCGACGAGGAACGCGGGCATCTTGATCTCCTGCTCCGCGAGTACATCAGTCTGACCAAGCGCGAGACCGAGGCCCGAGCCGCGCGGCGTGCCCGCTCCGCCCGACGTCGGGCGTAATCTGTGGCCACGCCAGCGGCACCTCCGGTTCCGGATCGCCCATCCCTGCTGATCGATCTGCACCTGCACACGACGGCCTCCGACGGCGCGGATGCGCCAGAATCGCTCGTGGCGAACTGCGCGGCGGCCGGCCTGTCGGTCGTCGCCGTCACCGACCACGACACGATCGACGCGGTTCCTGCCGTCGAGGCGGCCGCCCGATGTGCGGGGCTTCGCTTCGTGCCCGGCATCGAAATCACGGCGGTGTGGCGGCAGAAGGACGTGCACGTGCTCGGGTACTTTCTCGACCATCTCGCGCCGGCCCTCACCGCGTTCCTGATCGACCAGCGCCAGGACCGCATCCGCCGCGCGCGGCTGATCGGCGGGCGACTGGCGGCGATGGGCGTGCCGATCGATATCGAGCAGGTGATTCGGTCGGCCTGTGAGAAACCCGTGTCGAGACCGGCCATCGCTCAGGCGCTTGTCGATGCGGGTCATGTCCAGGGGCGACAGGACGCGTTTGAGCAGTACGTCGGGGACCGGGCCCCGGCGTTTGCGCCCCGGGCCGGAGTGACCGTCAAGCGCGCCATTCGGATCATCAGGGAGGCGGGTGGGCTGGCGTCGCTGGCGCATCCGGGTCTGACCGGAATCGACGGCATCATCGCCGACCTCGCGAGCGCCGGCCTCGGAGCCCTCGAGGTCTACCACCCCGATCACGCCGACGCCGACACCAGCCGCTATCTGGCGCTGGCCCGCCGGCTGGACCTGGGCATCACCGGAGGCTCCGACTATCACGGTGACCGGTCGCACCACCCGGGCGGCCTCGGCCGCTTCGTCGTGCCCGCGGATGATTTCAACGATCTGTGCCGCCGCGCGGGGCATCGCCCGTCGTGATCGGCATCTATGAGCGAGCAGATTCGTTGCCGGATTCACGAATCGACAGGCTTCGAGGCGACCGACTGTGAAACTGCTGTTGTTCGATGTCGACGGAACCCTGGTGCTGACCGGTGGCGCCGGCGTGCGCGCCATGAGCCGGGCGTTCGAGGCGGTCTTTGGCATTCCCAGCGCATTCCGCGGCGTGCCGATGGCGGGACGGACCGATCCGGCGATTCTGTCGGATGCCCTGGCGACATTCAGCATTGAGCCGTCCGCGGAACACCTTGCCGACTTCACGGCGGCCTACCTCGCATTGCTCCAGGAAGAGATCGATTCCCCAGTGCCGACGCCCGCCGGTGGCACGTCCCGCCGCTGGTTCAAAGGCGCGCTGCCGGGCGTCTCTGAGTTGATCGGTCGCCTGACCGTCATCGATTCGGTGTTTCTCGGATTGTTGACGGGAAACTACCGGGACGGCGCCAGGATCAAGCTGGCCTATTTCGATCTCTGGCGACATTTCCGGTGCGGCGCGTACGGTGGAGATGCCAGTCTCCGGCACGAACTGGTGCCGGTCGCCATGGCGCGTGCCGCGGGAGCGGGCTGCCCCGCCGTGGGATTGTCCGACGTGATCATCATCGGCGATACTCCGCTCGACGTCGACGCCGCGCGGAAGGCCGGAGTCAACTGTGTCGCCGTCGCGACCGGCGGCTTCGACCAGGCGGCGCTCCGGGCGGCCGGCGCCGACATCGTGTTCGAGAATCTGCTGGACGCCGACGCGGTCGTCGGCGCGTTGACCCGGTAGGGATAACCACTCCCGGAGTGGTTTCCATGGGGATTCCCGGCGCGGGAAATCACTCCGGGAGTGATTATCCCCCGTCCACCCCCTATTGGTCGGGGCGCTGCAGCTTGAGCCCGAACTTCCAGATGGCCAGCGCGCCAAGCAGGGCCGTCGGCAGGACTTCCGCCAGGTGGAGGATGATGGCGAAGCTCATCGCGACTTCCGGCGTCGCGCCAAGCAGCCTGAGCGCGCCGGCCGCTGCCAGTTCGAACGTTCCGATATTGCCGGGCGTGGCCACCACACCAATGCTGATGTTGATGATGATCAGGATCATCGCCGCCCGGACGAGCGGCCAGTCGAGCCCGAATGCCTGGAGCATCGCCCACACCACCACGGCGCGGACGCACCATGAGCAGATAGCCCAGGCGATCGCCTGCGCCAGGATGTGATGCTGTCTCAGCGCGTTCAGACCACGGACAAACGACTCGACGCGCGGTCCGAACCCGCCGGCTCCGCTGCGTTTGCGGCTCAGCCGAAGGCGCCGCCACCAGGCGGCTGCCAGCGCCAGGACGACGAAGGCCAGGCCGACCGCAACCAGGAGGATGCGCGGACTCGGCAGCCTCACGCCAACCACCGGGCCGACGATCGGCGGGATGACAATCAGCAGGATGACGAGGGTTCCCAGATCGACCAGCCGATCGAGCACCACGGTTGAGGCCACGGTGCTGATCGGCGCGTTGGCCAGCCGCGCCACGGCCCACGCCCGCGCCGCTTCTCCCAGTTTGAACGGCAGGACGACGTTGCTGACCGTGCCGACCAGCATCGCCCAGAATGCCGTGCTCGGTTTCACCTCGACATCACTTGCGCCCAGCACGGTTCGCCAGCGCAGTCCCTGGATCCAGCTGTCGGCGACGTGGACGATGGCGGTCGCAACCACCCACGGCCAGATCACGCTCGCCCAGGTGGCGATAACCGCCTGCCAGTCGAGGCGGTACAGGATCACCGCCATCACCGCGAGGGCGATGGCCAGTGCGACAAGGCTGGCGCGGGTCTTCATCGGGCAGGCTCTCCGGCGATCAACTGGCGACCCTCGCTGCTCGAGAGCCTTCCAGGAATTCCACCGATACACCGCCTCACGCGTCCCGCTCGGCCCGCCCGCGCCACGCGCCTCGAGCGGACGCCGATGGCGGTCACACCACTCATGAGATCGGCCGGCCCGGGCGATACGGCGCGTAGCGGGGCTCCCACTGCGCCTGCGCGATGACGGATGCGATCTGCTGATCATCCATGAGCCGGCCCAGCCCGGCGTCGCGTGCCTCGATGGCGACGGCCTTCGCCACCTCGCGCGATACGGCCCGGATATCGTCCATCGGCGGCAGCAGGCAGCCCCGCTGCTGTTGCGCCGGCGTCACCATGGCGGAGAGCGCCCGGCTGGCGGCGAAGAACATCGCGTTGGTCACCTTCGGCGACTTCGCGACCAGCGCGCCGAGGCCCACGCCCGGGAAGATGTACAGGTTGTTGCACTGTGACGTCACGATTGTCCGGCCGTTCCACGACGTGTCGCCGAACGGGCTGCCGGTTGCGATCAATCCTTGTCCGCCGGTGGCGCGGGCCACATCGTCTGGCGTGCATTCCGACTGGCTCGTCGGGTTGGAGAGCACCAGCACGAGAGGCCGCTGCTCGTTTCGGGCGACCGCCGACAGGATGGCCTGGCTGAAGAGGCCGGGCTGGGCGGTCACGCCGACCAGCACGGTGGGGTGGGCGTTGGTGACGACGTCGAGCAGATCGATGCGGTCGTGGGATTGGAGTGTCCAGCCGGCGACCGTCTCGCGATCCTGGGCGAACGGCAACTGCCACTTCGAGAGACCCGGCGTGTCCCGCATCAACAGGCCCGGCATGTCGATGGCGAAGATACGGCGGCGGATTTCGTCCTCGCCCAGTCCCGAGTCCTGCATCAGCGCGCGGATGTTCATCGCGATGCCGACGCCGGCCTGGCCCATGCCGGCAATCACGAATCGTTCGTCGCTGATGCGGCTGTGCTTGATGCGCATCGCCGTCATGATCGTCGCGATCGCCACGGCGCCCGTGCCCTGGATGTCGTCGTCGAACGAGAGGATGCGCTCCTGGTAGCGCTCGAGCAGCGTGAACGCCTTGTGCTTCGCGAAGTCCTCCCACTGGACCAGGGCCTCCGGGAAGTTGCGCTTCACGCCGAGGACGAACTTCTCGATCAGATCCCAGTACCGGTCGCCGTCAAGCCGCGGGTGCTTCCATCCGAGATAGAGCGGATCGTTCAGGAGGGCTTCGTTGTTGGTACCGACGTCGAGGCAGACGGGGAGGCAGCAGGCGGGATGCAGGCCCCCGGCCGCGACGTAGAGCTTGACCTTGCCGACCGGGATGCCCATGCCGTCCGACCCCAGATCGCCCAGCCCCAGGATGCGCTCGCCGTCGGTGACCACGATCAGGTTGACGCTCGGCAGCGAGATGCTCTGCATGATCTGATCGATGCGCCCGACGCTGTCGGGGCTGATGTAGACGCCGCGGTACCGCCGCGTGATCTTGCTCAGCTGCAGGCAGGCCTGGCCGACCGTCGGCGTGTAGACGATGGGGACCATCTCGGAGAGGTTGCTCACCAGCAGCCGGTAGAACAGCACTTCGTTCCGATCCATCAGGCCCTGGAGGTAGATGTACTTCTCGAGGTCGTCCCCGGACTTCCGGCGGTAGGCTTCGAGTGTCCGCTGTTCCTGGCGCTCGAGCTCGGAGACGCCGGACCGGAGCAGGCCCACCAGGTCGAGCGCGAGGCGCTCCTCTTCGGAGAACGCCGACGCCTTGTTGAGGAGGGGATCGCTCAGCAGTTGCTGGCCGCGCAGGAAGACTTCCCAGTATTCCTCGTTGGTGAGCGGGTCGACCTTGATGGCAAACGTCTTCATCGTGGGCCTTTCGTCGAACCGGGCGACGCGGACTTCGGCAGGGGCGACGTTTCGACAGGTGTTCGCCCGTCGGTCACGGGTGGTGCGGGCGGCCCGGAAGGCCGCGGTTCCGCCCATGGTGTGTCCGGGCGAATCGCGGTGTCAAGAACGGAGCCGCTGGCCGGCAGGGACGGCGGACACTGACGGACGATTCCGGACGATTCTGCTATGATAATTACTGGTTCGCGACCACACCGAAGCACTTCATGGTGGCGCGCATAATGCGATCCGAGCGGGCGGCCGCAGGATCTTGGATCGATACCAAGCGACATAGTTCGGAAGCCACCTCAGCCCCATGGCGATACATATCGGGATCGACGTCGGGTCGGTCAGCATCAACACCGCGCTCTTCTCGGACAATCCTGAGGATGCCGGCTGCCTCCGGCGACTGACGGAGGACCACGGGTTTCAGCCGGCGCGAATGATCCAGGACGGGTCCGGCGGCCAGGGCTGGCTCTCGGTGGGGCCCTACCTGCGGATTGCCGGCACGCCTGCGGTCCAGGCGCACGCGACCCTCGAACGCCTGCTCAGCGTCATCGACCCGGGCGCGCTCGGCTCGGTCGCCGGCACGGGCGCTGGTGCCCAGATGCTCGCGCGCGAGTTCCAGGTGGAGCCGGTGAGCGAGGTCCGGGTCGTCGCGCGTGCCGTCGAGAGCCTGCTGCCGAGCGTGCGGACCCTGTTCGAGATCGGGGGCGAGAGTTCGAAGTATGTCCGCTTCGACAATCACGGCGAGGGTGGCCGGCTCCGGATTTCGGATTTCAACACGAATGGCGACTGCGCGGCCGGCACCGGGGCGTTTCTCGATCAGCAGGCTGGTCGGCTCCAGTTCCGCATCGAGGACACCGGGCAGATTGCCAGCACCGCGCGCCGCACCGCGCAGATCGCCGGACGCTGTTCGGTGTTTGCGAAAAGCGACATGGTGCACGCCCAGCAGCGGGGCTTCTCTCCCGAGGAGATCCTGAAGGGCCTGTGCGAGGCGGTGGCGCGCAACTTCAAGAGTTCGATCACGCGGGGCCGTTCACTCGAGCGCGATGTGGCGTTTGTTGGAGGCGTTGCCGCCAACGGCGAAGTCGGTCGAGCGCTGGAGCGGGCGTTCGGATGGGAGCCAGGCACGTTGCTGGTCCCCCCGGAACACGCCTCGTTTGGAGCCATTGGCGCTGCGCTGCTGGCGTCGGAGCGCGGCCGATCGTCCGTCATACAAGGATCCCCGCTGGCCCTGGCAGGCCATGCGCCCGGTTCCCACCGGTTCGAGCGCGCCCCCGCCCTGTCGCTCGAGAACGTTCTGCTGTTGCGGGGGCA
>Ga0315273_10007514_pt1 | contig 13665 bp, 9 predicted proteins | sample YL17G02_0_MG_FD_205753 | JGI IMG/M metagenome (GOLD analysis project Ga0315273, IMG submission 205753) | Sediment microbial communities from Yellowstone Lake, YNP, Wyoming, USA - YL17G02_0 | ecosystem: Environmental > Aquatic > Freshwater > Lake > Sediment | place: USA: Wyoming | collected... | reverse complement strand
GCACGGTGCCGATCCGGTACAGTGAAAGATCCTTCACGGCTCGAATCGTCGGCGCGAAGTCACTCTTGCCGTAGACCGCCCAAACGTTCGTGGCGATCGGCCCGACCCAGAGAAACAGCCGCTCGCGGTTTTCGAGCCGGGCCGTCGAGAACAGGCAGGTATCCCTTTCGCCCTGGGCGCGGACGTACGCCTTGTCCCAGGGCAGAACGTCGGTCTTCACGGGTATGCTCGCCCGCGTGGCCATGTCCAGCACGATTTCGGTCGCGGCACCGACAAGCTTGCCCTTTTCCATGTAGTTGAACGGCGGGTTTTCCTCGGTGAACAGCGTGAGCGTGAGCGCGTCCGCAGGCGCCGCGGCAAGTACGCCCGCGACGAGCAGGGTCAGCGCAAGCGTCGATCGAGAATTCGTCGTCATTGGAGTCCCATCGGACCATCGGAGCGGAGAGGGGCGATCATTGTCGCATTGGGGGCGGGGCGCGCCAAATGGCGGCGGCGCGCGGTCGGCGCATCGAATCCGCCGGGGAAAGCCCGTCGCCGTTGCCGGAGGCGATCGTCGAAGCCGCGCCAGCGGAAAGCGGGGCGAGCCAGCCTCGACCGTTGGGCATGATCGCCCCGAACCGGGCGCCACGCGCGGTCACGGCGGCGGAAAGCGCATATCCAGCGGAGGACGGCGGAATTCGGGCCGTTGCCGACGTGGTCGGAGCCGGGACCCAAGCCGGGCGGAAGTGTCGCATCGCCGCCCAAGGAACTCGAGCGCCCCCCGTTCAGGAGCCGCGGAAACGGCTATTGTCCGGCGCGGATTCCGGCAACGCCACGGTTTGCGGCTCCGTCGCGCCCACGCATCCGCCCTCTTGGCGTGCGTTCCGGGAACGCTCGGGGACCGGCCGATGCGCAAAAGGCGCGCGACGGCCGCTGCGACGTCTTCGCTCGCGCATCGAAAAAACCGCTTGCGAGGGATTCCCTTCGCTCCGAATTGCGCTATAGTTGCCGCCGATGGAGCAGTATTACCCGTGACAGGACGGTCTGCTTCAGAGTGTTCGGCGTTGTGTCGTGCGTCTACTCACAGGAAGGAGAACTATGGCTACTGCCAAGAAAGCTACGAAAAAACCCGCCGCGAAAAAACCGGCAGCAAAAAAACCGGCAGCAAAAAAACCCGCGGCAAAGAAACCCGCCGCAAAAAAGGCACCGGCGAAAAAACCGGCCGCCAAGAAGGCGGCTAAGAAACCCGCCGCAAAACGCAAGCCGAATGCCGCGTTCATGAAGGCGATGATGCCGTCGTCCGCCCTCGCTGCCGTTATCGGCTCGACGCCGATGCCGCGCACCGAAGTGACGAAGAAGATCTGGGACTACATCAAGAAGAACAAGCTCCAGGACGCGATCAACAGGCGGCTTATCAATGCCGACGAGAAGCTCCGCGCCGTGTTTGGCGGCAAGGGCAAGGTTTCGATGTTCGAAATGACGAAGCTGGTCTCGAACCATCTGAAATAGGCAGCGCGCGCCCCGTTCTCCGAGGGGACGATGCCACGGCCGGCCGGGCTCGCCCGCCGGCCGTGATTTTTCGATGGCACCGCAGTTCTTCCGTTATGCGGCCGCAGGTGCGATCGGCACCGCAGCGCACTTCGCCATCCTCGCGGGACTCGTTCAGTTCGCGCGCGCGGATGCCGTGGCGGCGTCGACCGCGGGAGCCATCGCGGGCGCGCTCGTCAACTACGCGTTGAACCACCGCTTCACCTTCGCCAGCCGCCGGGCGCATCGGATTGCGCTGCCGCGCTTCTGCGCGGTCGCCGGCGCCGGCATTCTGCTGAACGCGGCGGTGCTGGCCGCGATGCTCGCCTTCGTCCGCCTTCACTATCTCGCCGCGCAGATCGTCGCAACGGGCATCGTGCTCGTCGCCGCGTTCGTCGCCAATCGCAAATGGACGTTCTGACGGCGGATACCCGCACGGTCGACGCGCGAAAGAACGCGCGTCATTCGCTGTCGATCGTCGTTCCGGTCTTCAACGAAGAGGCGGTGCTGCGCGACTTCCATCGACGCCTCGCGGTCGTGCTCGACCGACTCCCCGCCGATGCCGAGATCCTCTACGTCAACGACGGGAGCCACGACGGCACCGAGGCGGTCCTGGGCGAACTCCACCGCGCCGACGCGCGAGTCGCGGTGATCGACCTGAGCCGCAACTTCGGCAAGGAAGTCGCCATGAGCGCCGGGCTGGACAGGGCGAAGGGAGACGCCGTCGTCGTCATCGACGCCGATCTGCAGGATCCGCCCGAACGGATACCGGACATGATCGGCGCCTGGCGCGAGGGCCACGACGTCGTGCTGATGCGGCGCCGGAGCCGCGCGCAGGAAAGCTGGCTCAAGAAGATGACGGCGCGGGTGTTCTACCGCGCAATGGGCAGCATCGGCACCATCGACATCCCCGCGGACGTCGGCGACTTCCGGCTCCTGTCGCGCCGCGCCGTGGACGCCTTGCGCCAGTTTCCCGAGCGGGCCCGCTTCATGAAGGGACTGTTCGCCTGGATCGGGTTCAGGTCGACCGAAATCGAATATGACCGCGACGGTCGCCTCGCCGGCAAGACCAAGTGGAACTACTGGCGGCTGTGGAACTTCGCGCTGGAAGGGATCACGTCGTTCTCGGTGGTGCCGCTCAAGCTCGCGAGCTACGCCGGGCTCCTGACCGCGCTCGCCGCGTTCGTCTACGGGGTCAAGATCATCGTCTGGACCCTGCTGTACCGCGACCCGGTGGCAGGCTACCCCACGTTGGTCGTCCTGGTCCTGTTCCTCGGCGGGCTGCAATTGATGGCGCTCGGCTTCATCGGCGAATACCTGGCGCGAATGTTCATCGAGGTCAAACAACGCCCGCTCTACCTCGTCCAACGACACCTGCCCCCAACGAAGCCGCTCGCGGCGCCGGACGAACCCGCGCCGGCGCGCCCGGCACGATGGCCTTCGCCCTGACGGCGCGCGAGCGTCGCTGGCTCGCGCTCCTCGTCGTCGTCGTCGTCGGCGTCCGCCTGGCGACGCTCGGCGCGTACCCGCTGATGGATTCGACGGAGTCCCGTTACGCCGAGATCGCCCGCAAGATGCTGGAGACCGGCGACTGGCTGATGCCGCAGTTCGATTACGGCGTGCCGTTCTGGGGGAAGCCGCCGCTGTCGACGTGGCTTTCGGCCGCGTCTATGGCGGCGTTCGGCGTCAACGAATTCGCGGCGCGTCTGCCGTCGCTGCTGTTGCTGTCGGCCTGCGGTGCGCTCGTCTACGCGCTCGCCGTGCTGCGCGGGGGCCGTGACCAGGCGCTCTGGACGGTCGCCCTGTTCGCGGCGACCGGCCTGGTTTTCATCGCGGCGGGCGGCGTGATGACCGATCCCGCGCTCATGCTCGGGACGACGCTTTCGATGGCCGGCTTCGCTATCGCGGTCGACGGTCCGGAACGGACGCGCCGCCTCGCGGGATTCGCGTTCTTCACCGGCCTTGCGGTCGGCTTGCTCGCGAAGGGGCCCGTCGCCGTCGTGCTGGTCTTCGTGCCGATTGTCGGCGCCACGTTGTGGACGCGATCCTGGCACGCGGCGTGGCAGCGCCTGCCGTGGATCTCCGGGTCCGTGCTGGCCGCGGCGGTCACGATCACCTGGTACTGGGCCGCCGAACGTGCTTCGCCGGGCTTTCTTGCCTATTTCCTCGTCGGCGAACACTGGAAGCGGTTCGTCGAATCAGGTTGGAAGGGCGATCTCTATGGCACAGCTCACGCCCGGGCACATGGAATGATCTGGCTGTTCTGGATCGCCGCGGCGCTGCCGTGGTCGGTCGGCGCGTTGTCCTGGCTCGTCCGCGCGGCAACGCGGCAGCCCGACCAGGCGCGCGCCCTCGTCGCCGACCCGTGGTGCGCGTACCTCTTGTTTTGGGCCGTGACCCCGATGGTGTTCTTCACGCCCGCCGGCAACATCCTGGTGACGTATGTGCTGCCGGGCTTGCCGGCGTTCGCGCTGCTGGTGGGCGATGCCTGGCGCCCGGGCGGCGCGGACCTGCGCGCGTCGGACACGCGTGAACTTCGACCCGCCGTCCGGTGGGCGCTCGCCGCCGGCGTTGCGGTTCCCGCGGTGCTCGTCGCCGCCATCGTTTTCCTGCACGGAAGGCTGGAGGCCGAGCGCTCGCAGAAATCCCTCGTCCACGCCTTCCTGGAACGGCGCGCCGACACGGCGTCGCGCCTCGTCTATTTTCCGCAACGGCCGCACTCGGCGGAGTTCTACTCGGGCGGGAAGGCGGTGAAGGCCGCCGATGCGGCAGCGCTACAACGATACCTCGACGACGCGACGGCAGACTTTTTCGCCGTCCGCGAACAGGATTTCGACCGCTTGCCCGAAGCCGACCGGGCAAGACTGGAACGCGTGGGCACCTACGGCGAATATCGGCTGCTGCGCGAAGCGCCGCGCTGACGCCGTCGACGCCCCGCGCGGCGGGGAACCGTGCCGGGTCGCCTGCGGATGAACCGTCAGGCCGCGGCCTGCATCACCCGGGCAACGCCGGCGCGCGCCGCGAGCGTGGCCATCCAACGCGTGAGGTTCGGCATATCCCCGGCCGCGTCGATGATGCCCTTGCGCACGGCACAGACCGGATACAGCGAAAAATCGGCGATCGAGAGCTCGTCGGCGAGCCATTCGCGGCCGGAAAGGCGCGCGTCGGCGACGCGAACGAAGCGCAGGAACCGCTGCTCGGCGAATGCGGCGTTCGCCGCCGATTTGTCCGGCAGCAAAGCCGACTCGAAAAAGATCAACGTCGATGCGGCGGCGCAATCGCTGACGGTGAACATCAGCCATTGCCATGCCAGCGCGCGCCGCGCCGGATCGCGCGGCAGAAAGCGACCGGTCTTCTCGGCGGCATAGATTGCGATCGCTCCGGACTGCGACAGCGTGAGCGGCCTCCCGCCGGGGCCGTCGGGATCGACGATCACCGGGATCGCGCCGGCCGGATTGATCTGCAGAAAATCCGGAGCCTTCTGTTCGCCTTTCATCAGGTCGACCCTGTGCACGCGATACGGCAGTCCGCATTCCTCCAGCACGATCGCCGCGCGCTGGCCGTTCGACGTGTCGAATGTGTACAACTCGATCATCGCGCTCTCCGTCTCGTGTTTGGGACCAATGGCGCGAACGCCGCGCCCTGGACTAGGCGGCGGCGCCGCGCGCTTTCGTCAACGCCGCGATGCGCTCCTCGATCGGCGGATGCGTCGACAACAACGCCATGATGCCCGCCTTGTCGGCGATCCCGAAGCCGTTCATCGCCTTCGGCAGCTCGCCCGCCTCGAGGCCGCCCAGCCGGCGCAACGCGTTGACCATCGGGGACGGCGTGCCGAGATACTGCGCGGACCCGGCATCGGCGCGGAACTCGCGGCGGCGCGAGAACCAGGCAACGATCATCGACGCGAGGATTCCCAGCAAGATCTGCGCGACGATGACGGTGATGAAGTAACCGGGACCGCTGCCGCGCTCGGTGCGAAACACGGTCCTGTCGACGATCGTGCCGATGATCCGCGCGAAGAACACGACAAACGTGTTGACGACGCCCTGGATCAGCGTGAGCGTCACCATGTCGCCGTTCGCGACGTGGGCGACCTCGTGGCCCAGCACCGCCTCGACCTCCTCCTTGTTCATCGACTGCAGGAGCCCGGTGGAGACCGCGACGAGCGCGGAGTTCTTGAACGCGCCGGTGGCGAACGCGTTGGGCGCGCCCTCGTACATCGCGACGTCGGGCATCCCGATGCCGGCCTTCGTGGCGAGCCGGCGCACCGTTTCGACGAGCCACGCCTCGGCTTCGTTCTGCGGCTCCACGATCACGCGAGCCCCCGTCGACCACTTGGCCATCGGCTTCGACATCAGCAGCGAGATGATGGCGCCGGTGAAGCCGACGACGAACGAGAAGGCGAGCAGCGGGCCCATCTGGAGGCCCGTCTGCGCCGACACCGCACCGTCGAGCCCGAGCAGGCGGAGCACGACCGACAGGACGAGGACGACGGCGAGATTGGTCGCGAGAAAGAGAATGATGCGTTTCATGGGTCGACCTTTCGGGGAGCTTGCGAGGGACGCGATTCTAGCGCGCCTGCGCCCGAGCGAACAGACCCGGTCGCTCCCGCTTAGCGTTGCGCCCAGGAATCCTTGAGCGTCACCGTGCGATTGAACACCGGCCTGCCGGGCGAGTGGTCCCGGAGATCGGCGACGAAGTAGCCATGCCGCTCGAACTGGAATTGCTCGCCCGCCGCGGCGCGTCCCAGCAAGGGCTCCACGTAGGCGGTGATCACGCGCTTGGAGTCGGGATTGAGGTCGTCGAGCCAGTTGCGCTCGACCGGCTCCGCGGCTTCATCGTCCACGTCGTCGCCGGCGACCACCGCCGCATGCGCGACGGACTGCGCCGTCGCAACGCCGTCGGCGGGCGTGCCCGACGGGTTGCGCGCGCCGGGAAACGGAACCGCGAAAAGCCGATCGTAGAGCCGCACCTCGACGGGGAGCGCGTGCGTGGCCGAGAGCCAGTGAATGTTGCCCCTGACCTTGCGCGCGTCGGCGCCGGGCGTTCCCGAGCGCGTTGCGGGGTCGTAGGTGCAATGGACCGCGATGACATTGCCGGCGGCGTCCTTCTCGGCTCCGATGCACCGGACGATATAGGCGAAACGCAACCGCACCTCGGCGCCCGGGGCCAGGCGAAAATACCCCTTCGGCGCGTCCTCGTGGTAGTCGTCGCGCTCGATCCAGAGTTCGCGCGAAAACGGCAGCGCGCGCTTGTCCCATTCCGGCCGCTGCGGGTGGTTCGGCGCGAGGCAGTCTTCCGTCTGCCCCACCGGGTAGTTGTCGATCACGAGCCGGACCGGGTCGAGCACCGCCATGCGCCGCGGCGCGCGCGCGTTGAGATCATCGCGCATGCAGTCCTCGAGCACGCTCATGTCGATCCACGAGTCGGCCTTCGACACGCCGATGCGCTCGGCGAAGAGCCGGAAACCTTCGGGTGTGAATCCCCGGCGGCGCGCGCCGACCAGGGTGGGCATCCTCGGATCGTCCCAGCCGTCGACGTGATGCTGGTCGACCAATTGGATCAGCTTGCGCTTCGACAGCGCGACATACGTCAGATTGAGTCGCGCGAACTCGTACTGCTGGGGCAATGGCGGCGGCAGCTTGCCGCCGCCGGCGAGGCGATCGAGTATCCAGTCGTACAGCGGCCGATGATCCTGGAATTCGAGCGTGCAGATCGAGTGGGTGATGCGTTCCAGCGCGTCCGAGATGCAGTGCGTGTAGTCGTAGAGCGGATAGACGCACCACTTGTCGCCGGTGCGGTGGTGCGACGCGTGCCTGATCCTGTAGATCGCGGGGTCGCGCATGTTGATGTTCGGGCTCGCCATGTCGATCTTGAGTCGCAGCACGTGCGCGCCGTCCGGAAACTCGCCCGCCTTCATGCGCCGGAAAAGGTCGAGGTTTTCGGCGATGCCGCGACTCCGGTAGATGCTTGCCCTCCCCGCCTCGGTCAACGTTCCGCGCAGCGCGCGCATCTCGGCCGGCGTCGAACTCTCGACGTAGGCAATGCCGTGCTCGATGAACCACTCGGCGAAGTCGTAGAGCTCATCGTAGTAGTCGGACGCGTGATAGCGGTGCGAGCCCCAATCGAATCCCAGCCAGCGCACGGCGGCGGCGATCGAGTCCTCGTATTCGACGTCCTCCTTGACCGGATTGGTGTCGTCGAACCGCAGATGGCATTGGCCGCCGTTCTCCGCGGCGAGGCCGAAATTCAGGATGATCGACTTGGCGTGGCCGTAGTGCAGATAGCCGTTGGGCTCCGGCGGAAAGCGGGTGACGATCCTTCCTCCGTACTTGCCGGTCCGGTTGTCCTCGGCGATGATGACGCGCAGGAAGTTCGATCCCGGCGCGCCAGCGCTCGGCGTTCGCTCCGCGGACGCGCGATTCGGGCTCGCGTCCGCTACGGCGCGGGGCGCATTTTCTTGCGGCGGCGCAGCAGTCATCGGCTTTTGTTCATGAACAATCGATACCCATTCGGCATTCTAACCGGCAGGGCTTGCCCGTGAGTGCCCATGTTCCCAGTGCGAGCGCCGCGGTGCCCGGAAACCCGCGCCAGATAAGGCTTTCCGGAGGGTTGCTTCGTCCGCCGGAACCGTGTTGTCCACAAATCCTGTGGATAAAAGTGTGCGTATCTTGTAAATTTGGACGCTAAGTGGAGCGCAGGCCGCGAAAACTGTTGCGATGCCCAATTTCACGCCTAGTTTTCGCCTTTTATTTTCATGGACTTGCAAGGTCACTCCGAGAGCCGGCGACAACGGATCCGGCGGCCGCGGATGCCTCGCGACGAGGCCTCACCGGTGGTCGTTACCCGTTTTGTGACCTGGACAAACAGATGGTAGCGCCGACGTTGTCAAACCTGACCTGCAACCTGACCGCGCCGTGAATTCCCCATTTGGGCCCGAACCCGGGGCCGCGCTGCCAGGCGCCGGCTCCGACGACGCCGTGCTTGGCAGCGCCGCGGTTATCCCCGTGTCGCTGTTCGTCAGCTCGGCGCGGCTCATTCTCGAGCGCCATCTTGGACTGGTCTGGGTTTCCGGCGAAATCTCCAATTTCACGCGCGCGGCCTCCGGGCATTGCTATTTCAATCTGAAGGACAGCGGCGCGCAGGTCCGCTGCGTGTTCTTCCGGCACAAGGCCCAGTTCGCGGGATTCGCGCTCAAGGACGGCCTCTCGGTCGAGGTCCGCGCGACGGCGTCGATCTACGAAGCGCGCGGCGAGTTTCAGCTCAACGTCGAGACCGTGCGTCTCGCCGGCGTCGGCGCGCTCTATGAAGAGTTCGAGCGGCTGAAGGCGCGGCTCGACGCCGCGGGCTGGTTCGCCGCCGAGCGCAAGCGTCCGCTGCCCGCGTTTCCACGCGCGGTCGGGGTCGTGACGTCGATCCGCGCCGCCGCGCTGCGCGATATCCTGACGACGCTTAGACGCCGTTGGCCGGCCCTTCCGGTGATTCTTTATCCAACCGCCGTTCAAGGCGCCGGAGCCGGCAAGGAGATAGCGTCGGCCATTGCCGCGGCCGGCGCGCGCGCCGAAGTCGACGTCCTGATCGTCGCGCGCGGCGGCGGCTCCATCGAGGATCTGTGGGCATTCAACGAGGAGGTGGTGGCGCGCGCCGTGTTCGAGTCGAGGATTCCCGTCGTGTCCGGCGTCGGGCACGAGACCGATTTCACGATCTGCGATTTCGTCGCCGACGCGCGGGCAGCGACGCCAACCGGCGCGGCGACGCTCGTCGTGCCCGACCATCGCGCCGTGCTGACGCACATCGCGGGCCTCGCGAGACGCTGGCATCGCGCGAGCCTGCGCAATCTCGAGATGCGGATTCAGCGCGTCGACAGCCTCGCGCGGCGGCTCGTCCATCCCGCGGCGAAGCTCGCGCAGCAGCGTCGCGACGCCGTCGGGCTTGCCGGGCGCCTCGCAGTGGCGTATCGGAACCGTCTGGCGTCGGCCGCGACCGATGTCGGCGCGTGCGGCCGGCACCTCGCGTGGTTGCTGCGGCAGCCGTTACCCCGGACGGCGCGCTTAGCGCCGCTGCGCGTCGCGATGTCGCGCGCCGCGGCGATTCACCTCGAGCGCTCGGGGGCGCGTCTTGACGCCGTCGAGCGCAGTCTCGCGCACTTGAATCCGCAGAAGGTGCTCGAACGCGGCTATGCCATCGTCACGACGGCCGATGGCGCGATCGTCGACGATGCCGCGCGACTCCGCGTCGGCGACGAGGTGGCGCTCACGTTCGGACGCGGCGCCGCCGGCGCGAAAATCACGCGTCGCGACTAGAATCCTCCCGAACATGCTGCGCGCCCCGATGGCTTTGTCGTGTCGCAGGTACGCAAACTCATGGGTCGCGTAGCAGTGATCCGAGCGTTGCGTCGTCGACGGGAGGTTGGCCGGAGAAAGTTTCCGGGTCACGCCTCGTCGGGTTCCGGGTCGTCGATTGCGGAGGGCGGATTGGATTGCAGGGCGGCGGCGGCCCGTGGGGCGATCTTCGGCGTCGACGCGACCACGTCGGCGTTCTGCGCACGGTGGCGCAGCGCGTGATCCATCAACACGATCGCGAGCATGGCTTCGGCGATCGGCGTCGCGCGGATACCGACGCAGGGATCATGGCGGCCATGCGTGTTGACCGTCACGGCGCGGCCCGCCTTGTCGATCGAGCGGCGGTCGAGCCGAATGGACGACGTCGGCTTCACGGCAAGGCTGACGACGATTTCCTGACCGGTGGAGATCCCGCCGAGGATGCCCCCGGCGTTGTTCGACAGGAACCCCTGCGGCGTCATCTCGTCCGAGTGTTCGCTGCCCCGCTGCGCGACGCTCGCGAAGCCCGCGCCGATCTCGACGCCCTTGACCGCATTGATCCCCATCATCGCCTGCGCGAGGTCGGCGTCGAGCCGGCCGTAGACCGGTTCGCCCCAGCCGACCGGCACACCGCTCGCGACGACGGTGATCCTGGCGCCGCAGGAATCTCCGGACTTGCGCAGCGCATCCATGAATGACTCGAGTTCGGGCACGATCGTCGCGTTGGCGACGAAGAATGGGCTGCTGTCGACATGCGCCCAGTCCTCGAACGGGACCGCCCTGGATCCGAGCTGCACCAGGTGGCCGCGGATGAGAACACCGTAACGTTCGGCGAGCCATTTCCGGGCGATGGCGCCGGCCGCCACGCGCACCGCGGTCTCGCGCGCCGACGCGCGGCCGCCACCCCGGTAGTCGCGAATGCCGTACTTCTGCCAGTACACGTAATCGGCGTGACCGGGACGGAAAGTCTCCGCGATCGCCGCGTAGTCCTTGCTGCGCTGGTCCTCGTTTCGGATCAGGAGCGCGATCGGGGTGCCCGTCGTCCGGCCTTCGAACACCCCGGACAGGATTTCAACCGTGTCGGTTTCGCGCCGCTGTGTGACATGCCGCGACGTGCCGGGCTTGCGCCGATCGAGTTCGCGCTGGATGTCGGCCGCGCCCAGCGCCAGTCCCGGCGGGCAACCGTCGACGACGCAGCCGATCGCAGGACCATGCGATTCGCCAAACGACGTGACGCAGTAGAGCGTACCGAGCGTGTTGCCGGACATGGGGCACCACGGATGAAGAAGGGCGGCGGGCGACCGGTTTTGAGTGTAGCACGCAGTGATCAGCGGACCTCGCGCGACCCGCCGGGTTGCGCTGCAGGCGGCAGCGGCGACAGAAAGCCGATCACGAGCAGCAGAATGCCGACTCCCAGGAACGCAACCACGCGCGGCAGCCCCGACAACGCGCCGAGATCGACGAGAAAGAGCTTGCCGACCACCACGGCGAGCAGCGCCGCCCCGAGCATCCACAGCGGCCGCAGACTTCGCCTGGTCGCGCCGACCATCACGGCAAGCGCGGTCGCGGTCCACGTGAGCGTCAGCGCCGCCTGCAGCGGTTTCGAAGCGAGCAGCGAGGTGAGCCGCCAGGGAATGTCGGCCCAGTGATGTGCGGTGCGGAGCACGATCCCGTTGAGCGCGACGAACAACCCGGCGCCGACCCAACGGAAGAGCACGTGCTCCGGAATCGCGGTGAACCGCGTCGCCCACGCCGCCAGCGCCCACAACGCGAGCGCCAGCGTGAGGTCCAGCGGACTCGCCACCGGCAGATACGGGAGCGGTGACGCATCGCCCGGCGACAGCACGTTGACGACCAGAAACCAAACGGCCAGCAACACGGCAATCGGCGTCCCGGCTCCCACCGCGTATGCACGCCGGTACGGATCCGCGGGCCACCTGACGCTGTCGCGGTACCGGACGCAGCTCCACAGGAACAGAATCGCGGGCAGCGCGGCGGCGCATGGAGTCCACGCGGTCTGCAGCGCCGTAGAGCGCCCGGTCCATTCGCTGGCTTCCCATGAAAGCTGGGCGGTGAGCGCAAGCGCGGACGCGGCGTGCGCGGTGTAAAGCCACGAGCCCGCGTGCGGCGATCCCTGCCCTTGCGCGGGCGCCTCCTCCGGGAGCGCGTCGGCCGCACGCAGGGCGCGCCAATGCACCAACCACGCAATCGGCCAGACGACCCAGCCATACGCGGCAAGCGTCGTGCGCGCGAGATCGAAATCGCCCGACGCGACGACGGCCATCGTCGGCAGCAGGGCGATGCCTGCTCCCGCGAGGCGAGGCCAGGACAGCCTCCGCGCCAGTACGAGCGCCAACGCGACGGCCGCGGTCACCCAGGCGAGGACGGCGTGCGCCTCGTCGGCGCGGGGCAGCTGACGCACGAGCTCGACACCGCCTGCGCCGAGCCACCACACAACGCCCCAGCCGAACAACAGAGGAACAAGGTTGCGTTCCCCGGCGGGAAGCGCGTCGCCGGAGCGGTCGGCAATGCGCGCCGTCACAAGGCCTGATATCGCGATCAGCATCGCGCCGGCAAAGAATGCATTCGCAAACAGCGGATCGTCTCCGCCTCCGACGCCCGACGCGACAAACACGATGCCGGAACCGAACTCGACGAGCAGGGCAAACGCCCGGGCAAACCGCGCCCTTTGTTCGACGCCGATCCAATACACGCCGGCCGCCTCGATGGCCCAGAGCGCCGCGGTAGAGCGGTTGTCGAGCGCAAACGGTATCGCGATCGTCGCAAATATCACGGCAAGCGCCCCGAACGCGCGGGACAAAAGGGGAAAGCCGGGCTCGCCGCGCTTGCGCAAGGCGAGATAGAGCAACGCGTAGATGCCGGCCGCCGCGAGCGCGCTCCACGCCGCGCCGTACCGGGCATCGCGCACGATCGCCACCTGCAGCGCGAAGCCGACCAGCGGAACGCCGAACACGAGCAGCCCGTCGACGGGATCTCTGGCGTTGATCGGCCCGCGCCGCGCATGGAGGATGGATATCGTCACGTAGAAAACGAAGAAGAGGACCAGAAACGGCTGCACGACGGCGAAGTGTTCGGGCCGATAGAAGCCGTGGCCCCATACGGCGCCGAGGACGAACGTGAACGCGAAGCCGAGCGCATTCAGCCCCCGCCACGCCTTCATCCAGGCCAGCGTGAAGATCGCGCCGTTCAACACGGCAAAATAGCCGAACAGATGGATGGGCTCACCCCCGGTCGCGACCAGCATCGGCGAGAGGAATCCGCCCGCGATCGCCAGCCCGGCGAGCGGTTGCGCGTCGTTGCGCACGGCAAGGAAGACCGTCAGCGCCGACACGGCGGCGAGCAACGCGATCGTCGGCACCTCCGGCAATACGCCGTAGAGCCGGAAAGCCGCGTACGTCGTCAGATACAGGATGCCCGCGCCCGCACCCTGCAACGAGAGTCCGTAGCCCGGACGCGACGCCGCGAGGCGCATGCCGAGTCCGATCAGCGCGAATCCGGCCACGGCGACGGCGGCGAGACGCAGTTCGATCGGGACCGTGAAGTGCTCGGCAAAGTACTTGAGCAAGAACGCGATGCCGAAGAAAAGCACCACGACGCCGATGCGGGTCAACGCATTGCCGCCCGTGAACCACGCCCACAGCGGATGCTCCGTCGCCTTGACCGGGGGCACCGCATGATCCGGGGCCCGAATCTCCCCCGGGAACGCGACGGCATGGACTTCGCCGGACACGGCTGCGGCGTGGACCTCGCCCAACCGGGCGGTCGCGCGGCTATCGACCGGTGGTGTTCCCGCCCGGATTTCGCCCGGCGGTTCCGC
>Ga0315273_10007512_pt1 | contig 13668 bp, 28 predicted proteins | sample YL17G02_0_MG_FD_205753 | JGI IMG/M metagenome (GOLD analysis project Ga0315273, IMG submission 205753) | Sediment microbial communities from Yellowstone Lake, YNP, Wyoming, USA - YL17G02_0 | ecosystem: Environmental > Aquatic > Freshwater > Lake > Sediment | place: USA: Wyoming | collected... | reverse complement strand
CAAATCCAATAAATGGTGTATAATTTAAATGGTACAATACACTCTAGTATGTCAATCTGTTGAAAAGGTACTGGAAACTTTAGAGCCACGTAGTTGGCGTATGTTATTTATGGACCCGCCAGATGCCATTGGCTTAAAATATGGCCAATATAATGATAAAAGATCAACTGATGAATATTTGGCGTGGTTGGAATATATTTTAAATTTGGCAACTACTGTGGCTGATATTGTATGGATGTCATATAATGCAAAGTGGACGTTTAATGTTGGATACATTGTATGTAAGCTTGTTGCAGAAAAGAAACTATTAACAAAACCATGTGTCCAAATTCTTACTTTTGGACAACATAATCAACATGACTTAGGAAATAACCATCGGCCTTTGATTCGTCTAATGCACTCAGATGTGGAGTTATACCCAGATGCAATTAGAGTACCATCGTGGCGCCAAGAGCATGGGGATAAGCGTGCTGATCCCAGGGGACGTGTTCCAGGTGATACTTTCGATTTCCCTCGGGTTACTGGAAACTCTAGTCAACGCCGCAAATGGCATCCCACCCAGTTGCATGAGGGATTGGTTGAGCGTTGTATAAAGTTGAGTTGTGGCACAGAAGATGCAGTAATTGATGCCTTTAGTGGAACAGGAACAACACTCCGAGTATGTAGACGGCTTGGATTAAGTAGTTTATCAATTGAACTTGATAAAACCTATTGTGAACGTATTGCGGCAGATAACAATTTAAGCCAAATAAATGATGGAGAATGGGTAAATGATTAGTATTTATTTGGTATTATTTTACACCGGGATTAATCTTAGTGGTGTGCTGGCCTTTAAGAATCCACCAACATTGTCCGATATAAAAGTACATAAAAGACTACCTTCTTGGGTTTATACACTTGAAACATTAAAAGAAACCGGACTCACATATACTAAAGATGGTAAGGGCACAATTGAAATTAGTTTACCGCTCGATATTGTAGATAATAAGGACAATCAAAATGCCTGAAATTTTAGAACCACGGGACTATATGGGTAAGATTATTAAACCTGGATGTACGGTAGTATACCCAGTCCGCCAGAGTGCAAGCATGTGGCTACAACATATGATTGTTAGTTATATTGAAGTTATTAGATCAAGTGTTCCGATTTTTAAAATCCACGGCACAAATAGTGATGGTAAGTTAGTTAAATTGGAACGACCAGAGCGATGTGTTATAACAAGAGAGGGTGTTTAGATGCCAAGGTACGATTTTACCTGCCAAGAATGTGGATATGTTTTTGATGTAGTAATTGCATTAAAAGACATTGAAAATTTAGCCTGTCCAAAGTGTAACAAATCAGATTTGTTTAGACATTTCCCCGCTCCTGCTGTTCATGTATTTTATTCACCCGCTCATCCGCGTCATAAGCGAGGAATGGTAGGGCATAAAATCCTACCTGTTGAACCACAATTTCGACCTGATGCACCTTATCTAAAGCGAAAGAAAAATCTTGTTAATAGAGATTGTACTAAATTTAGTAATGATAGTTTTAGGAAGAAGAAATAGTCATGCCACTTGAATTTAAGCGGACTAGTCGTTTTAATAAAGATAAAGTTAACATCAAAGTTCGGAAAGACTGGCTTTCTACAAAGCCTACTCGCTACCGAATTACTTGGCGGCGCGAGATTTTTAGAGTTAAAGTGCCTGCGCGTTTTCAAGCTACTGTGTTATGTTGTGTCCCTGGAAACTTTGAGGGTGGTAAAACTGAAATCTGGGCATTTGTTGACAGTAGCAAACGACTATTTAGAACTATGAAAAAAGCGGTAGAAGCATGCGAGAGACATTCTCGAATCTGGGAAAAAGTTTTACAGTGTCCTAGTATACGTGCAGTCAAAAGTCTTTTTGAGGGTAGAAAACCAAATGAGATTCCAAAATGGATTTATGGGCATATAGATAGACGAATTCTTTCAGTGTTGATGGATAATACATCACATCGGTATAGTGAAGAAGAAGATGATATTGCATATTTTGATACTCAATCCCTGCCTGAACCTGAACCTGAATTAGTATCTGAAAAGAAACAACGTAGGAAACGTAGGAAAGTTTTGTTAAAAGATGTAGAAATAGCAATGGGACAACCATTGGCTCGTAAAGTTCGTTCGGATAAAGGTCAACCAAGGAAACCAAGGAAACCAAAAACAATGACACCAGAAACAATTACACCAGAAACACTCGATCTTGCACCGGTAACTGCACCACCTAAGCGACGTGGACGACCACCTGGACCTAAGAATAATGTTGTGCCAGTAGAGAATGCTACACCACCTAAGCGGCGTGGACGCCCACCTGGATCTAAGAATAGGCCAAAAGTATGAGTTTTTATACTAAAGAACAGATAGCGGCAACATTAGATCACGCAGTGCTAAAGCCGACCGCAACTTTAGTTGATGTGACTTTTGCATGTATGCTGGCTAATAACCATAAATTTGCATCTGTTTGTGTTCGTCCTTGTGATGTTAAATGGGCTGCTGGATTAACGCCTGTAGTTAGCACTGTTGTTGGATTTCCTCATGGAGTTAATACTACCAGAAGTAAAGTCTTTGAAGCACAAGCAGCCGTGGCAGATGGTGCCAAAGAATTAGATATGGTAATGAATTATGGGCGTTTTTTGGAAGGTGCAGATGTTAAGGTATATGCAGATATTGCACTAGTACGAGAAAGTATTTCAAATGACATAATTTTAAAAGTAATTTTAGAAACCTGTTATCTAAGACCGGTAGATATACAACGAGCATGTTTGATTGCATCTGATGCTGGAGCAGATTATGTTAAAACTTCCACTGGATTTGGTCCTCGTGGTGCCACTTCACAAGATATTATAACTATGAAAGCTGCGTTAATCGGCACTGATGTTAAAATTAAGGCTAGCGGTGGGATAGAATCTTATAATGATGTTGCTAGATATTTGGATCTAGGCTGTACTCGAATTGGTTCTTCAAAATGGACGGAGTTACTACCAAATGAATAGACTTGCTTTTAATCGTGGATATCTTGCAGGAGCGATGGATCGGGTTCCAGATGGAGGTATAGAATGGCGTCAAGATATCCAAAAAGAATTAGCGGATCTTAAAGTCTTTTGGTTAGATCCAACAAATAAACCAATTGATATTGGTATTGAAGATATAGCAAATCGACGTATTCGTAAAGAAGCAAAACTTCAAGGTCGTTATGACTTAATTCAACATGATATGAAAGTTATTCGTGGTGTTGATTTAAGAATGATTAATATCTCAGATTTTATGGTTGTAAATATTGATATGGAAGTCCATGCTTGTGGAACCTATAATGAATTATTTTTAGCAAACACTGAAAAAAAACCAATTATTATTCGTGTTGAACAGGGAAAAGCAGCCTGTCCTGATTGGTTATTGGGTACAATTCCATATCAAATGATTTTTTCAACGTGGCAAGAAGTATATGATTATCTACGACACGTAGCCTACGATAAGAAAGTTGATACTTTTAGGCGGTGGTTTTTCTTTAATTTTATGGGCGAGCGATGAAATTAATTAAATACAATCAAGATCAAATTAATATAATGATTAACAAGTTGGCCGAATTAATTAGACCAGATCGACGACAATTTACAAATATTGTTGGGATTGCAAATGGTGGTTTACACGTAAGTATTCCCCTAGCCCTTAAATTAAATTTAACGCATAGTAGTGTACGAATCAGTCATTATGACGGCCGTAGACCTAGAAATGTTCCTATTGTTGAGGGTAAATTACCGCAAGCCACTGGTAACTTGATTGTTGATGATCTGATTGACGGTGGTTTTACTATGCATACATTCGATCGGCATTTTGGGCTAGATGGAAATGCAACAGCTGTTTTATTTGCATTTAAAGGAAGTGATTATAAACCCACGTATTTTGTACAAGAAAAAGCCGATGAGTGGTTGGTTTTTCCGTGGGACTCAAACTCGGGTAATTTAGGAGTAAATTAATGAAACACTTTTTATTCCGTATTTGGACTGGGGTATTTCCTTCAACACGTCGTTCAGGTGTACCAGTAAATGAGGATTTGCAATGGTTAGCGGATGAACTTATTTCGATTGAGCAAGAAATATTTGAATTTAAAAGTGTGTTGAATTCCGCAGCTAAGATGACTGGGCCAACTGGGCCTCGTGGTTTTGAGGGACCAACTGGACCTCGTGGTTCTGATGGCTTATCCGGTAAAGAAGGGCCCATGGGAAATTCGATTGAAATTGTTCCATGGGAGCAGGGCCGCACATATTTTCCATATCAATTAGTTGGCTTAAATGGCGCGGTTTATTATACACGCACTATGACAACAACACCACCCCCACTGTCTCCGTGGCAACTCTTACTTTGCTCTGGTACTGTGGGTTTACAAGGGAGAACGGGAGCAGCTGGAGCAGATGGAGCAGATGGAGCAGATGGTGGAGCTATTTGTATATTTAATTTTCAAATAGGAACAACTTATCTATTAGAGTTATTAGATGTTGGTAAGACTGTGGTTTTAACAAATGCATTGCCTATTGCAGTTACAATTCCTACTAATGCTGTGGTCCCTTTTCCTGTTGGCACAAGAATAGATTTTCTTCAAGGCAGTGTTGGCAAAGTAACATTTTCTGGTATCGGGGTCACAATAAAATCAAAATCAGGTAACAAGTCGATTGCTGCTGCAAATGTGGCCGTCACTTTAATACAAGATTCTATTGATAATTGGTATCTTATTGGTGATTTGATCGCCTAATCTAAAGGAGCCCGAGAATGTTTACAACTGGGATATTATGTTACTCTAATCAAATAGGCAACTTTGAGCGTACTGATCCTTTTAGTATAGAATTTTGGCATTATTTACCAAGTGGTCGTGGTCAATTAGGAACTTTTGCATCAAAATTAGGTCCACCTCCATTGGTGCGTGGGTGGAGTTCTTATAGTACGTCTGGGAGATCGATTGGCTTTACCTTGTGTTCGGATCAGAATGCTAATTATTTCCACGTAATAACTGCAGTGGGAGTTATTCCGACTAATACTTGGACACACATTATTTTTACTTATAATGGCAATAGTTTAGTGAGTGGTGCAAAATGTTATGTAAATAATGCCTTAAAGCCATGGGTTACCGTTGTTGGCAATTCGCTGACGGGCACTATATTAAATACCACGCCATTTAGGCTAGGTTATGGTAATGGCTTTGGTTATTTGTTGGGACGATTAGATGAAGTTCTTATTCATGGCCATTCTCTGTCAGCCCTAGAGGTATCACAAAGATATAATGGGGGTGTAGGAACAGAAGGATTATTATGGCCAGCTTATTTACAATATCACCTTAATGCAAGCAGTGGAACTATAGTGACAGATAGTTCTGGAAATGCTCGTGATATTGTCACAAAAAATAACCCGCCCTGGATTGCTGGGAAATTAAATAATTGTCTAAGTTTAAATGGAACATCGCAATATATGGAACAAGGATAAACTATGAGAATTGAAGAAGGAATTAAACTTGATTTCGACGACGTTTTGATTCGACCAAAACGCAGTGATGCGCCAAGCAGAAAATCTGTTGAATTGATTCGCACGTTCAAGATGCCACATACAGGTCAACGGTTTACTTGTTTGCCAATTATTTCTGCAAACTTAGATACAGTAGGCACATTTGCAATGGCGAAGGCTTTAGCAAAGCAGCAAGCATGTTGTGCTTTACATAAGTTTTACAGTCTTGATGATCTTGTATGTTTCTTTAAGCGTCCAGTATCAATGTATAGTTTTTTTACCCTTGGTATTAAAGATGAAGATTTAACTAAACTTACAACCTTGACTGCACAAACAGGAAACTTACCACAAATTTGCATTGATGCCGCTAATGGTAATACTAGATATTTTGTTGATCGTGTACGACTGGTACGTAAACTCTATCCCAATTGTATCTTGATGGCTGGTAATGTTGCTACGCCTGAAATGGTTCAGGAACTTATTCTTGAAGGAGCAGATATTGTTAAGGTCGGAATCGGTAATGGTAGTCATTGTACAACACGTTTAATGACAGGTATAGGTTATCCACAACTCTCTGCAATTATAGAATGCTCCGATGCGGCTCATGGCCTTGGAGGATTAGTTTGCTCTGACGGCGGTTGCAAGACTTCAGGGGATATTGCTAAGGCATTTGGTGCTGGTGCAGACTTCATAATGTTAGGTGGAATGCTAGCTGGAACGGAGGAATGCGAAGGTGAATGGACTGAGGAAGGTTTAAAAGTCTATGGTATGAGTAGTAAAACAGCACAAGAAAAATACTACGGGGGTGTCCCAGATTATGCAACATCTGAAGGACTGTGTTCTATAATTCCAGCCAAGGGACCTGTATCAAACATGTTAGCTGAAATTACTGGGGGCTTACGGTCTGCTTGCACTTACGTTGGTACTGAAAAGTTAAAAGATTTTAGTAAATGTTGTTCTTTCATACGAGTTAATAGAATACAATGAATAAAGTATCAAGTGGATCAGATTTCTTTGATTTATATTATGAACTAAAAGAACAGCACCCTGATCAACCTGAATATCTATATCATAGAGCAATTCAACAAAGATTAGGTTATAAATGTCCACATCCATTTCATTTGTTGCGTATTGTCGGCCCTGGAGGTCAATCAATACAAGAAATTCTGGATGATATACCACCAGAACTCCATAAGTATGAGTTAAAAATTTTATTTGAAACTTGTAAACAATCTATGTGGTGCTCAGTTTGTCAATGTTATCCGTATGAGAAGAAAAATGATAAGAGAAATTAAACTTGATGATTGGAAAGATGGTCATTGTGATGCTTGGGATTATGAGGCTATTCTGCATGATAATAATGTGATAATGGAATGGGATAAAACCGAAGAAATTTGGTTTTGTAGTTGGAAATATGGTTTGATTGAACCACCGGTTCAGGATGGGATTATAGCAAAGAAAGCGGTTGCATTGTTTATCTCTTTGTGGCTTTTAGGTGTTAGTGCATCATTTTGCGACAAACTAATGGACGGATATATTATGTATCTGAAATTTCAAGATAAAACTTGACAATTCGATTTCCTATGGTATACTTATAATATGGCAGACAAAATTTTACACCGCCGACCATGTAGTGGCTTTGTCAAGTATCCCTCCGACTTTGAAAAGCGTATTGTTGATGGTGATGCTAGATTTCGGACTAGATGTGATATGCTAGTTGGACCCTGTGCTTGTGGCCGCACACATCAAGAAGGGGATGGTTTTGTCAGAGAACTACTTGAACGATATAATGCTAAAATTGAAGAGAAGCCTCTAACTCTAGCTGAGGATGGCAAGGTTTATATGCCACGCTATTGGAGAGCCCCCCGTGGTCATGAAGGGTGTAATGTTCTATCTGGTCAATGTAACTGTGGACTAGTTCACACGGCTAATCAACAGTGGGTAGTTGAGTTGCTAGAAAAACATTGCACCAAGATTATTGGTTGCCCAGAGAGTGAATTGCCTATAATTGATGATCCAGTGATTCCAGATACAGATATAGATACAGATATAGATATAGATGAACCATGTGGTTGTCCACTTTGTCAACCTAGTCAACCTCGTCAACCTCGTCAATGTACAGACCCTTATCCACCCCCTTATCCATGGCTCTCTTATTGATGGCACTCACAATAAAAGATATTATGGACCGATCGCCCGATAAAGTAAAGCGTTTTACTGGTCGGTGTTTATCTATGTCTGAAGTTTTTTCGGTGTTAGAATTAACCAATGGCTCAGTTTTTGTTGAGACACAAGTTGTTGATGAAACAGGGATTGAAACTACTGAACTTTTATATAGCAAAGATAAACAGTATTTTAAAATAGTCAGTCGATCACGTTCGGGTGGGGATCACCATCCTATGCGATCATATCTGCGTGATTCTATGTATCCGATATTTTCTACGGTGGTATTGTAATATGCTCACACTAGCCTCAATGTCTGAATTTATAGTAGACTTAAAAAACGATATTTCGGAACCTAGTCGTACTTTAATTGCACGACGGCTGGCTAATTTACTGGGGGCATCACTTAAAGCCACGCCAGAATTATATCGGCACTGGATAAAAAGTGGATGCAAAGTATTTTTTGCTCACTGCGAATTAACGTGCCCTGAACGATGGGTACCAGATAACCTAAAAGTATCAGAGTCAGTGTTAGCAGCTTTTTGTAATAAATGGATGAGTGTAGCCCAGTTTCGTCTTCAAGGAACTGAAACTTGGCAAACTATTACTCCCGAACTCAACGGATTGCGTGTAACTATGGTCGAAGAATTGAAAAAATTATCCGGGCAAGATGCTTGACTTTTGTAATTTATATGCTATACTTAAAGTAGATGGCATCAGTAATTCCCAACTCGCTTCTAAATAAACTTGATACAATCTCTACTTTGGGTAGTTATAGTTTACTCTGCGCACTTGGTTATATGGATGAGACAATTTATTTACATGGAAAATTAATTTCTGTTAAAGATTGGGTGAAAGAGGATTCAATTTCGTGGTTATTGGCGAATCAAACAGAAAACTTTACCTTTTGGGGCGGTCCTCCAACCCACCTAAAGTATTATCAGGGGACGCTTTACATACTATTACTGGATCGGATTTACGATTATTTATCCCGTCACTCAGTCGTCCAACTATGCCATGTGCTGGGAGTCCAGCCATAATTGCTGAGTGTATGATTGGTGTTTCAGGATTACATAATATCTCAGCGGAAACAGCAATAACAGATTTATGTGATATTTTGAATGTACGGTGTGATCCTATTATTTTAAATGGATTATATACAACCACTAAACAATTACTCCAAGATTTTTCTGGTGGTAATAAACTATTAGCTAGTGATGTTGCGCCAATTGAATTTTATGGTGGTCCACCTAATCGGTCTGCTTGGTATAGGGGAACACTCTTAACATTTCTAGTAGATAGAATTTTAACCACATATTTACTAAATAAACAAACATTTATCAAATGGCTACTACATTACAAACAATCGCAACTAGGCGTCCTATAAAAGCGGCAGAAATTCTTTTATCTAAATATAAGAATTTAACAATACATCATGCTGTTTGGATTTGTCAGCGACTTGACTGCAATATGGAAGAATTTTTGTGGCAAAATAAACCTACCACCATTGATTCACTTAACCAATCCCTTTTACCACCGTGCAGTAAGATTCAAGAAATTAAAATTAAGTTCTATGGTGGGCCTATTGGCTTTGGTACTTGGCATCATGGCAGTATTTATACATTTATTCTTGATCATATTGCCAATCAGATTTTAACAATTGGATATAAAGCTGTTAAAGATAAGTTAGTTTAAATATGGCTACATTTGATACTAGATTACGTCATGAACTTGCTGGTATGAGTGCTAAAGAGGCGTCCGAAATAATTTGTAATGAATTTAACTTGGGTTATTTACCTCTGACATTTGCTTTAACTGGCAAAGAAACTTGTGCCCATAAAATAGCACAACAAAAAAGTGCTGTAACTATTAGTGCTTCTGATATTTCTCCAATTAAATTTTTTGGTGGGCCACCTAATGCCCGTGGATATTATCAAGGTACATTGCTAACACTTGTTTGTGACCTAGTGTTATTTTATTGGAAAACAAAAGGTCACTATACTGATATGGTTCTAGGCTATGATAAACTTCAAACAACTTGAAAATCTTTTTGATGGTTTAACCTCGGCCGATGCACTGGATTGTTTGTGTTGGGTTTTTGGCGCTTCGCGCGCTGTTATTTATAGAGATAATATTCGAGTAATTTTACCTGATCTGTATGATGATTGGGATACAATTGGTTTGAGTCAAGCTACCGAGGTTAAACTTCGTTTTTATGGCGGGCCGTTCCCTGGAAAATGGTGGGATGGTAATTTATTTACCATGTTTTTAGATCATTTTATCTATGCCTACACTACCAATAAAAAACAAACGGTTCAAAAAGCCCTCAAAGTAGCGAGACAGCGTGTTGCATGAAATCATTTACTGAGTATCTTATCAATTGTGCTGATATGACCGTCTATGAGGCGTTAGAAATACTAATAGAATTAAGAGTTGAAGACCAGAAAATTGTAATTTGTGGTGAACATGGAAACTATACTATGACTGTCTGGGATTATTGTGAAAATATTCCTGGAAATATGTGTGCCAGTCAGGTTCAACCTATTCAATTTTATGGGGGACCCCCTAATTGGTTTGCTTGGATAACGGGAAATTTGAATCAATTCGTTATGGATAAACTTATGTATCGGGATGCTAAGTTGGCACGAAAGTTGCTAGTTTAATTATTGAAAGGAAATAGATGTAAAATGGGACGTACTTGGCGCAAAAATAGCGACCACTACAATGAAAAACCGGATCCTAAGAGTCAACAGCGACAGTTGCGGAAAAAATTGAAGAAGTTACAAAAACAAACAGAGCAACCTGAAGATATTCAAGAGTTTCTCCCGCAAAAAGACAATTTACAATGCTAGAATCATATCTGCAAATTTTACAGGATAGTTGGATACTTAAATCTTTATCGTGGAATAAAGTAAAAAATGTTGGTTTATGGAAATTTTATATATTAGATTTTCAACAGTTTAGATTTACATATGGCTTTGGTCCGGGTGGTTTTGAACAAATTAGAATCATAATACTACATCCAGATGCAAGTGAATTACAAATTTTCAATGTGGTATACCAAGATTCTGAATCTGTTATTCAAAACCCATATCAGAATGGCAATTGGAATCTAGCGTTAAAAGAAACATTTAATAAAATCAAAGAAGCAAATAAAATAGTAGTGCAAAATAGAAAAGCACATCAGGAAAAACTTGAAAAATTTAACCAACTATTTGAGACTATTTAATGGCTGAATCTTGGATTGGAGTAGATTTTGATGGGACTTTAGCTATGTATGATAGTTGGAAGGGCGCTAATCATGCTGGAAAACCCATTGATTTAATGGTTCGTCGGATTAAAATATGGTTGGAAAATGGTAAAAAAGTTAAAATTTTTACTGCTAGAGCAGATGAAACCAGACTTGATTATAAAGAAAATATTCAAACCGTTAAAAAATGGTGTCTTGAAGTTTTTGGTATTGAGTTAGAGGTTACAAATCGAAAGGATATGACTATGATTCAATTATGGGATGATCGAGCTATTCAGTTAATTGAAAACACTGGTGTCCGAGTGGACGGGAGGATTTAAATGCGATGTGATCAAATGATGGGTTTGCCACCCAAGGCTGTCATATTCTTAGATGACAATGTAACGCAGCCACAGGTCACCAAGACATGTGGTACATTTTATGGTATGTTTGGTAATGGCTATACACTATATGAGCGTCAATTAAAATCTGGACAAATAGCTAAAGAATTTGTACAAGCAGCCCCATGGTCAAGTGGACCTTGTTTCTTTATTGGCTTGCGAGTATATGATACAAATGGAACTTGTGTTCAAGAATTTTTATGGGGCGAAGAAGAAATTGACAATTGCTAATGGTTCTGTTATTTTTTGGAAAGGTGGTTTACTTGTTGGACCAATAAGTAAGCAGACCCGTAGTCTATTAACACATTCAGCAATTGTACTTTACAAAGATGGTGGGCCATGGGTTTATGAAGCCACTACTCCATGTGTTAGATGTATGCGTTTAGGTGAGTACGAGTCACACTTGAAAACTTTAGGTGATTCCAGATTTTTTAAACGCCGTGATTTTTCGTGGTTTACCGTACAGCCCAGACTTGCCTACACTATTGTCGCATTAGGTGCTATGCATGCATACGCAAAGTCTCAATTAGGACGACCATATATGCTGCGAGGTTGGTGGCAACAACAAGAAGTTAGAGGAATCTTTTGTTCTCAGTATGTCGGAAATATTATTGAAAAATCTGGTTTGATTCAGTCGGCAAATTATCAGGAGTCACCTGGTAGTTTATATCAGAAACTATTACCTTATTATAATTAAGGGGAAAATATAATGGCGACAAAAACATCCGGCTATGACACAATTTTAAAAGAAGATTTTGATAAATTAGCCAAACAGAAGGATTTGTGGGATGATGGGCCAGAAATTGAACAATATAATCCACAATATGGTGATCCCTATAGTCCTAGACGAGAAGTTCGTGGTATACTAAAAGACGGCCGAAGAGTACGGGCGGAGGTATAAAAAATGTTAATAACTGTTGTTCAACCACAGATTGAGATTCTAACACCACTAAATGATACACATCTTAAACTATTAGAACTTGCTGGCCGAACTGCATACAAATCTGAAGATAGAATAACCAAACAGTCAGCAGGTAAGTTTGTTAAGATGATTCGTGACCTTGGGCATGAGAGTGTCTTAGAGCATGTCTCAGCAAGTGTGCGAATTATTGGTTCTAGGTCTATGAGTCACCAACTCGTTAGACACAGATTGAACTCGTTCGTACAGGAAAGTCAAAGATTTTGTAATTATGCAAAAAAAGGTTTTCAAGTAATATGCCCACCTAAAATTGGACTTCCATGTGGCCCGTATCATTGTTTAGAAGACTATACTTTTGATTTCTACATGGATGATACATTTCGAGAGCAGTATCCTGATAATTGGTTTACATCCCTAAGTCGTCAGTGGCTATCATTTCGCGCTGATAATTATCTGGAATATCTAATGTACCTTAAAAAAGGTATGCCACCAGAAGATGCGCGGGAGTGTTTGCCTAATGCCACCAAAACGGAAATAGTGATGACAGCAAATCTACGTCAGTGGAAACATCTTTTTGAAATTCGAGCCCTTAGTAAACATTCCCAATGGCAAATTCGTGGTTTAATGCAAAGCGTGCTAATTGAATTTGGAAAAGCTTTACCTGAAGTTTTTGGCGACCAACTATTACAAATAAATGCGGAGTGACAATGAGTGACCATCTATTAGAAAACTTAAAAAAAATTACGAGGTTTCAGCATGAAATATCCGCGACAATTTAGCAACACTGATCCTTACCAGTCAGTATCATGGGAAGAGCGAACTGCCGAAATTCTACAGGGTGACACCGTTGTTTTTAGACAAGAAAATGTGCGAGTTCCAAGTAGTTGGTCGCAACTTGCGACTAATATTGCTGCCAGTAAATATTTTTATGGTATATTAAATACTCCAGAACGAGAAACAGGAGTAGATAAGCTTGTTGCTCGGATTGCAGATACTATTGCTGATTGGGGACTTCAGGATAATTATTTTGATTCACGGGTCGATAGTGATGCATTCCGCGATGATTTAATTTGGCTTTTACTTCATCAGTTTGCTGCTTTCAACTCACCAGTGTGGTTTAATCTTGGATTGTATCAAAAATATGGAGTTAAAGCTGATCCTTGTAATTGGTATTGGGATAAGCGAACAAATCGTATCAAGCAGCCTAGCAACCCGTTTGAATATCCACAGGTGAGTGCATGTTTTATTCAGGGTGTCGAAGATAATATGGACAGTATCATGGACCTTGCACGTTCTGATGCGATGCTTTTCAAGTTTGGCTCAGGATCTGGGACAAATCTTTCTCCGTTACGAGCATCTTGTGAAGGGATTAGTGGTGGTGGAAAATCATCTGGGCCGCTTAGTTTCATGCGTATTTATGATCAGGTTGCGGAGGTAGTTACTTCAGCT
>Ga0315273_10007511_pt1 | contig 13669 bp, 11 predicted proteins | sample YL17G02_0_MG_FD_205753 | JGI IMG/M metagenome (GOLD analysis project Ga0315273, IMG submission 205753) | Sediment microbial communities from Yellowstone Lake, YNP, Wyoming, USA - YL17G02_0 | ecosystem: Environmental > Aquatic > Freshwater > Lake > Sediment | place: USA: Wyoming | collected... | reverse complement strand
GGTGATTCCCGCTTCAAGTCGGGCGAGTGCGTCCAAACCCCCAAAGAAGCTGGCCGACGCCAAAGGCGGGGCAGACCCGGCAAAGGCAGTGAAAACTTGGTATTATACCGTCAGGAAGGGTGACAACGTCTACAGCATCGCGAACAAAACCGGTGTCAGCATCAGCGAAATCAAGCACTTGAATCATCTGCGGTCCAACAGGCTGCACATCGGGCAGAAACTGACCCTGGCGCCCCAGGGGCCGGAACCCTTGAAGGAAGTTGCTGCCGCAATGGCAGGTATCGATTCGGGGGATCTGGCCGGCGAGTTGGAAGATGACCTGAGCAGCAGCGCCTTTGATGAAACCAATCTTGCGGACGGGGAAACCGACCAGAATTCCGGCTCGGATCTTCTCGGCAAATGGAACAGCCTCCCGGAGCGTCAGCTTCTGGTGAAGGTCACCAAGGGTTTTATCGGCGCCCCGTACCGTCTTGGGGGTTCCAGCGTGAGCGGGATAGATTGTTCGGGATTCGTGAAGAAAATCTATCAGATCTTCGACATCATCCTTCCGAGAACGGCCAGTGAACAGTCCCGCATAGGCAAGGATGTGTCAAGGGGTGAGCTGGAGGCGGGCGACCTCGTGTTTTTCCACACCCGCCGCTCGATCGGGCACGTGGGCATCTACATCGGCAACAATGAATTCGTCCATGCCTCTTCCGGCCGGGCGCGAAAAGTCAAGATCGACAGCCTGTATGAACCTTACTACAACAAGCGCTATGTGAAGGCCGTACGCCTGAAAGGGCTGGACGAAGGCATGTAGCGCTCCGGCGTCCCCGCGGGGTCACATCTTCACATTCAATAATTCCCTAAGGCCACACCATCCCCGTCCGCTATTTCTTGAGGAAGGCGTTGATGCGGCCGAAAAACTCCTTGGCAAAGATCATGATTGCCTGGTTGCGGTTCTCCAGGTCCATGGCCGCCTCGAGGGAGGGGGCGCAGATGTTCCGGTCCAGGGCCACCTTGGTGTAGCGGAGCCCGCCCGCTGTCTTTTCGATCATGGGCCTGGCATAGGAAAGAGCCGCCTCCAGCAGCTCCTCCTTCGGCACCAGTTTGTTGATCAGTCCTATCTTCTCCGCCTCTTCGCCCCAGACCTTCCGTCCCGTGTAGAGGATATCCGCCGCCCGAGGCAGCCCCACCACCCGGGGAAGGAAATAGGAGGTTCCCAGCTCGCCGCCGGTCAGGCCGATGTTGATGAAGGAGGCGATGAAGCAGGCCTCAGGCGCTCCCACCCGAATGTCCGCGCCGAGGGCCAGGGCAAATCCGCCGCCTGCCGCCGGCCCGTTGACGGCGGCGATGACCGGCTGCGGGATGTTGCGCAAGCCGGTGATCATGTTGCTGTAGCGTTCCTGGACCATTTTCATGTAGATTTCGGGATCGGAAAAGGACTCCGCCTGCTGGCCGGACGAGGCGTCGGACAGATCGGCGCCCGATGAGAATCCGCGGCCCTTGCCTGTGATGATCAGGACCCTTGTGGGACAGTCGGTCCGGCGGAGCCTGAGAAAGATTTCATCGAAATCATCGATCATGTCGAGATTCATGGCATTGAGCTTTTCAGGCCGGTTCAGGCTGAGCAGGCCGATTCCGGGTTCCACCGTTTCGAATATCATAGTCTTCAGGTCTTTGATCTCCATTGCCTGTCTCCTTCAGTTTCTGATCGGTTTGAGGTTGTTTCACGGCCCCCCCCGGCCCCCCTGTTTCCTCCCCCTTGCAGGAGGGCGGAAACAGGCGAGGCTGAGGACAATCCGATATCACGAATGCACTACTTGACTTCCATGATCTTGCGGAGTTCTCGCTTCAAAATTTTGCCGACGGCGCTCATGGGCAGGCTGTCCCGGAATTCGATCACCTTGGGAACCTTGTAGGGCGCCACCTTTTCCTTCATGTAGGCGGTGATCTTTTCCTTCATGGCATCGTCCTTTTCGCGTCCCGGCTTCAGGATGATGGCCGAGGCCACGATTTCCGAGCCGGGCCGCTTGGGATCGGGCAGGCCCACCGTGGCGGCCACGTCCACATCGGGATGTTCGATGAGGATGTCGTCGACCTGGCGGGTGAAGACCTTGAATCCCGAGACGCTGACCATGTCCTTGAGGCGGTCCACGATGTAGAAGTAGCCGTCCTCGTCCATGACCTCGATATCGCCGGTGTAGATCCAGCCGTCCCGCAGGGCATGGGCCGTCTCTTCGGGTTGGTTGTGGTATCCCTTCGTGAAGACCTGGGGTCCCTTGGCCACCAGCTCGCCCGGTTCCCCGACGCCGACGATCTTGCCCGTCTCCGGATCGATAAGACGGATCTCCGTGTCGCTCAGGGGCAGACCCACGGAGCCGATCTTCTTCAGGCCGAGGTGGGGCAGCGCTGTGATCACGGGGCTCGTTTCCGTCATGCCGCAGACCTCGACGAGCTTGTTTTTGCCGACGATGTCCTCGAATTCCTTTATGTTTTCAGCCGGGAAGGCCGAGGCGCCGCTCATGAAGAAATCGACGGTCGAAAAATCGAGGGCCCGGAACTCGGCCAGTTTCATCAGCTCCAGAAAGATGGTCGGCACGTTGACGATGATCGTCGGTTTGTGCTGCTTGATGGCGGCGACGACGGCCTGCAGATCCCGGGGGTTGGGGACGACGACCAGCGAAGAGCCCACCGCCAGATAGGCAAGGGAGAGAAAGTTTCCCGCCTGGTGAAACATCGGAAAGGCCGTCAGGACGGTGTTGACTCCCCGTTTGATGTGCACCCAGGTGCTCACCTGTACACAGTGGTGGACAATGTTGTTGTGGGTGAGAATGGCGCCTTTGGGGGGTCCCGTGGTGCCGCCCGTGTACATCATCAGCATGTTGTCTCCGGGGTCCACCTTCACGCGGACCAGGTCGGAGGGCATTGCCTCCAGGACTTGGGCGAAGCGGACCACCTCGATGCCGGGAAAGGCGCCCAGATCGCCGGGGGGAGCGCCGCCGGGAGGTGTGGGGAGATAATCCGTCACGGAGGTGACCAGGACGGCCTTGACCCCCGTGTCGGCGATGACCTTGCTGACGGCCCCGAAAAGCAGGTCCAGGGTCACCAGCACCTTGGCCCCGGAGTCGTTGAGCTGGTAGCGGAGTTCATCGGGGGTGAGCAGGGCGCTCACGCCGGTAAAGACGCATCCCGCCTTTTGGATGCCGATTGCGGCAATGTAAGCGGCGGGCACGTTGGGCAGATGGCAACCCACGGTATCGCTGGCCTTGCAGCCGTGCTTGATCAGGAAGCTGGCAAACTTATTGGACAGGACGTCCAGCTCACGGAAAGTGATGCTGATACCCAGGTAATAAAAGGCCACCCGGTCCGGAAACTGCTCGAAGATCGGGCGGATGTAATCTCCATAGGTGATGCTCGGATAGGTCAAGCTGGGGGGAATATCCTTGTCGTAGAACTTCAGCCAGGGTTTTTTTGCGTACACCTCTTCCATGTTCATCCTCCTTTTCTGATTGTTTTTGATTCCTTAGTGTGAATCCACAGGTCTGTCAAGACGATATTGCTGCAAGATCAACGCGGTTTGATAAGGCTTCAGGATCTTCCTCAAACCATCCTGATGGCGTCGGTAGGACAGTCGGTCGCACAGAAGGTGCAGGCGATGCAGGCCTTTGCGTTCTGCAGATAGGGATAGGGATGGACGCCATCCTCCCCGGCTCCGGAAAGGGCCAGGCAGCTCACCGGGCAGGCATCGATGCAGATGCCGCAGGAAGAGCACTTCTTTTTGTCCAGCGCCGGCTTGGGCCAGGCCGAGCGTTTAATCATCTGACGGGGTTGACCGAGCCGATCCTCGACGCTGCCCTCGGGACAGATCCTGCCGCAGGCGCCGCATTCGATGCAAAGGACCGCGTCTATGGCGTGCCTCGCTTTCTTTTCTCCCGCAATGGCTTCTATGGGACAGATCCTCACACAGGCGCCGCAGCCCGTACATGATTCATTGATTTGAAATGACATCGAGTCCTTCCTCCTGCACGCCTGAAATGGCGGGGACGGGAAATACAGAGAGCCGCTAACGGCCGATCCCCAGCTTTTCCATGGTTTGATCGGTGGGTTTGCCCGTCTGCGGGTCCCAGCCAAACCGCTCCCAGTATTTGCTCATCATGGTTTCGAGATCGTAGGTCCGGCCGCGGTTCGGACCCTCCGTGAGGGCCGGACGGCCGATGGCCCGCTCGCTGATCTTCATATCCTTCGGCTCCACGCCCTGTTTGACGTTGAAGGCCTGCATGACGGTCTGGATGCGCGCCCCGATCTCGAGGTACTCCTCCGGGGTCTTGTGCCAGCCCGTGGCCGCGTTCAGCCACTTGAAGAGCGGCACCCGGCTGATCCCGAGGGTGCCTCCGAAAAGGCACATCCCCGCCCCGTCTATGACCCGTTTGAACTGGCTCATGGCCGCACCCATGGCGGCCTTCTCGTCATCGACGACATAGCGCCTGTCCTTGCGGCTGATCAGGGACACTTTGGGCAGCCCTTTGACTTCCTTCCAGAGCTGATAGAGATCGTAATAGAGGAAGGCCCCGGTGGTATGACGGCCCGGCGAGGGATCGACGCTGTAATGGAGGCTGAAGAGGGGGTCGTTGCGGCCGTCGTGCATGGGAAGCTCCTGGCCGCCGGCCTGGATGGCCCAGTCGATGGAGCTGCGGCCGAGCCGCTCTGCAGCCCGCTTGGACCCGTCCGCCAGCAGATCGCCTATGCCCTCCCGGGCGATCATCTTCTCCACCAGGGCGACGATGGCCTTGCTGTTGCCCCAGGTGAGCTCCAGGCCGCCCATGTCCTCCTTGGTGAGGACACCCCGTTCGTAGCACTCGATGGCGAAGGCCACGGTGCCGCCGGCCGAGATGGTGTCCATTCCGGCCCTGTTCAGGATTTCGTTCAGATAGAAGATGCTCTCCGGATCATCGTTGAGGCAGAGCCCCCCCAAAGCAAGGGTGGTTTCATATTCGGGTTTGTGGGTCTCGCTGAATTTCCCCGTCATGGTGCAGATTCCGCCGCAGCCCATGGGACAGGAATAGCAATGGTATTTCACCTTCTCCCGGCTCACGATCAGGTCGGGGTTCACGGAACTCGACCGCTCGATGGTCCAGTCCTCACTGCTGCCCTTCCAGTTTAAAAGGGGGGAATCGCCCATCTGGACCGACATCTGATTCATGGCGCAGGTTCCCCATTTGCGGGTAACGGCCTTCATGAGGATGCCGTCCATGGCCATGTTGACGGGCAGCTTGGCCATGATCTTGCCCATCACCGCCGCCCCCTTGCCGCTCACAAAGGGAACGGGAGCGAGAACAAACTTGCTGCATTTCTTCGAGAGCCGGCGGATTCCCTCCCGATCGAAGGCCCCGATCCTGAGCACGCCGGTACAGACCACCGCCTTGAGGCGCTTGGACCCCATCACGGCGCCGAGGCCCGAACGGGCGGCCATTCGTCCCCGGTCGTTGGATACGCCGGAGATGAGAGACAACTTCTCGCCGGCCGGCCCGATGCAGGCGACCTTGGCCTGCCTGCGGCGGCTGTGGCGATCGATGAGGATCGCCTCCGTCTCGATGGTATCCTTTCCCCAGAGATCCGCCGCATCCCTGAGCTCGGCTTTGCGGTTTTCCACCAGAAGATAGACCGGTTTCGGACTGATGCCCCGGAAAAAGATGCCGTCATAGCCGCAGTGCTTGAGGGCCGGCGAAAAGGTTCCGCCGCAGTTGGCATCCCCCCAGGTGCCCGTAAGGGGTGATTTGGCTACAACGCTCCAGCGTCCCGAAAACATGCTGCCCGTTCCCGTCAGCAGCCCGGAAACCAATCCCAGGATGTTGTCGGGACCCAGGGGATCGGCCCCCGCCGGTATCCGGTCGAAGAGGATCCGCGCCGCCAGTCCCGTTCCGGACAGATAACGCTCATAGACCTCGTCCGGAATCTCTTCCTCCCGGCAGGCGCCTTCCTGCAAATCCACCATCAAAATCCTGCCCCTGTATCCCCGTTCCATGAGCCGCTCCCTGAATCAGTATTTTAAGATCTTTCCTTGCTCCGTCGCTTTTCCCTCATTTCTTTGAAAACTGCTCCACCAGAACGTACTTGGTAACCTTTCCGGTGGGCGTTCGGGGAATGGGACCTTCGATCCAGATGAATTTTTTGGGGATCTTGAAACCGGCAATCTTCTCCTTGCAATATTTGACGATGTCCTCGTCCTTTGTTTCCACCCCCGCCTTCTTGACGACGACGGCCGTCACCACCTCTCCCCAGGTGTCGTCGGGAAGGCCGATCACGGTGCAGTCGGCCACGACGGGATGGGTGAGCAGCAGGTTTTCCACCTCCACGGCAAAGACGTTCTGGCCGCCCGAGATGATCATGTCCTTGGTCCTGCCGGAAATGAAGAGAAAACCCTCTTCATCGATCCTTCCCAGGTCTCCCGTGTGGAACCAGCCGTCCCGGAAGGTTTCTTTCGTTTTCTCCTCGTTCTTGAAGTAGCTCGCCGTGGTGGCCGGGTGCCGACCGATGATCTCTCCCACCTCGCCCACAGGGACATTCCTTCCCTGGGAATCGACGATCCGGACCTCTGCGAAAAAGACCGGCAGACCGACGGACTGGGGCTGGCGCGCCTTTTCCTCGGGTCCCATGGCGACCAGGGCGCCCGTCTCCTGGAGGCCGTAATACTCGTAAATGTTTGGGCATAACCGTTTTTGCGTTTCCTCGAAGACCTTCGGGGGAAGGGCGGAACCGGCATAGACGATTCCCCGCAGCGAGCTCAGGTCGTATTTTCCCAGCTCGGGAACCATGAGGATGAAGCTCGCCATGGTGGGCACCCAGTTCGTGACGGTGACCTTCTCGTTCTGGATGATCTCGAGGACCTGCTGGGGGTTGAAGTTCATGATCACGTTTTTCGCCCCGCTCAGGATTCCCCCGGCCGTCCAGGCGAAGCCCACCCGGCCGAACATGGGAAACACCGTCAGGATCACGTCGCTTTTTTTCAGATCGACCAGGCAGGAAAGAACCGAGACCGCCGTCGCATTGTTGTAGTGGGTCAGAAAATAGGATTTGGGGATGCCCGTCGTTCCCGAGGTGAGGTTCATGTACTGGTTGTCCTCTTCGAAGACTTCGACATCGGGCTCGCCGGCCGGGGATCCCGCCAGGAGTTCCTCGTATTTGACGGCGAAATCGGGGCAATCGCCCAGGCCCACGAAATGCTCGATCCGGGAGAGTTCGGTCCGGACCTTGCCGGCCACCTCGAAAAAGGGAATGTCGAACAGAAAGGCCTTTGCCTCGCAGTGCACCATAAGATCGATCATCTCCGCCGGCGCGAGCCGGTAATTGAGGGGAATGCCGACGACGCCGATCTTGGCCAGGGCGAAGTAGATCTCCACGATCTCCGCCCGGTTGGTGCACAGGAAGGCCGCCGTATCCCCCTTGCGCAGACCCATTCCCATCAGGCCGTTCGCCAGCCGGTTGACCCGTTCGTTGATCTGTTTAAAGCTGTACCTGCGGCCCGTAGACGTGCAGACGAGCGCTTCCCGTTCGCCGTAACGTATCGCGGCGATTTTGGCCATGTTTCCTACCGCCATTGTCCCTGTCGCTTTCTGTACCATCGCCCCCTCCTTTTTTTTCAATCGTTGGGATTTATGAAGCCTTCACAGACCCATCAGCCTGCCCACGACGAGCTTCATGACCTCGCTCGTTCCGCTCCATTCCTTTCGCCTCCTCCAAGCCGATCGAGCCCCCCCATTTTCCCCCTTTGCCGGAGGGGACAAGGAGGGGATTTCACGGTTCGTTATGATTGCCGTCAATCATGGGTGTTAGATGTTCTATCGTTATTTATAGATGAGGGCTTCGTTGACACCGGCGTTCCCGGCAATCTTCGCCGTTGTGCGGGAGCTGAATTCCTTGTCGCCTAAAAGTCTTTTGCTTTTTTTAAGGATTCCGTTTCCGGCAGGGCTGAAGAGCCCGCCGGAAACAGAACATGTTGAGATTAAACGGCAATCGCCCATTTTTAGGGCAGGGCCGCGGTGAAGCTGCCCGTGATCTTCACAGCACCGAGGGCGTCGGCTACTGTGATGTCGCACTTAATGCGCTTCTCACCCGCTTCCTCGAACTTCTCCGTCACCTTGCCCGTCACCGTCAGGGTGGCCCTGGCCTTGGTGTTTTCAGCGTCGTGCAGATCCATGGGTTCCGTCATGCCGGCGAACCGGACATTGAACTTCCGGAGGCACTTGTTGGGGATCCACTGCGTGATCGCCTCGCCGGTAATTCCCATGACCAGCATTCCGTGGGAGATCACCCGGGGCATGCCGAACATCGTCGTGAAGGTCTCGTCGTGATGCAGGGGATTGAAGTCTCCCGAGGCCCCGGCGTACTTCACGATATGGGTCCTTGAGATGGGCTGCGATGTGTATACGGGCATAGCATCCCCGACATTGATATTATTGTATGAGATATGATGTGTCATATGTCGTCCTCCTATCTTTCCACCGTGGTAGTGCGGGTTTTGAGAACCAACTCGCCCCTCTGGTTACGGATCTCCGTCTCCATGACCGTGAATTCCATGAATTTCCCCGGCTGGTTCTTCTTCTCCTTGTCGTACATTTGGACGACCTTGGTCTTGCCGGTCATGACATCACCGGGATTGATCTCGCCGAAGTACTCGTACTCCTCTTCGCCGTGCAGCAGCCGTCCCAGATCTATTCCCAACTCCTGGATCAGATTCCCCAGACCGCCGCCGGCCCACATGGAAAAACAGGTCTGCATGGTCGGGGTGATGATGACATCCTTGTAGCCTTCCTTCTTGGCCGCCTCCGAATCGACATAGATCGGATTGACGTCGAACTTGCTCTCCTTCTGAGCGACGGCCATGGCGAATTCGGCGATCTTCCCCTTTTCTACGATGTAGGTGTAGGGGGGAAACTCCATTCCCAACTTCGATTTGTCTGCCATAACAACCTCCTATAACGAAAGTATTGGTCTAAAAAATGACACCGGATCGATGCCTCCTCAGGATGCAAAGGCCTCCTCGATGATGTCCATCGGGGATATGTCTTCGCTCCTGATGGACTTCACCGCTGCATCAACCTCCGGCAACACGTGTTTGATGAAGTACTTCGCCGCGGCAAGCTTCCCCGTGTAGAAGGCGGCATCCTGATTGTCCTTTGCCAGGGCGCTCACCTTGGCGGCATCGGCAGGGTCAATGCCTTTTTCCTTGCAAATACCATCCAGTTTTCCCTGGGCGACATCGGCCTGCCAGAGCAAAAGCCAGCCCAGGATAATCTTTCCCATCATCATGAGGAAGGGATAGGAATTGACGAGGGGCACCAGGAACTTGCCTTCCTGGCCGCATTTGGCAAAGAACATGGCCGTCTCCGCCAGGGTGTTCACCGCCGCCTGCACGTCGGCCGCCAGGTCCTTCAAGGCCGACCTGCTCTGGGCCTTGGCAATGGCGGCGTTCATTTCGCCGAGCAGGCTCATGAAGTACAGTCCATTCTTCATGCCGAGCTTGCGGCCCACCAGGTCCAGCGACTGCAGGCCGTTGGTGCCCTCGTAGAGGGAGGCGATCTTCGAATCGCGCATGAATTGCTCGATGGGATACTCGGCGCAGTAGCCATAGCCGCCGAAGCACTGCATGGCCGTCTCCGTTACCCGGAAGCCGATGTCGGAGCAGTAGGCCTTGCAGATCGGGGTCAGAACCTCCAACATGCCGGCGTACTTGTCCTTTTCGGCGCCCTCCTCGACGACGTGTTCCATGTCCACCAGATAAGCGCCGTAGTACAGAAGCGCCCGCATTCCTTCCACATGGGCTTTCATCCACAGGAGCATCCTTCTCACGTCGGGGTGCTGGATGATGGGAACGCGCGGGGCCAAGGGATTCTTCATCTCTAAAAGCGATGATCCCTGCTTGCGCTCCTTGGTATACTGCAGCGCATGGAGATAGGCGGCGGATCCGAGGACGAAGCCCTGCATCCCCGTACCGATGCGGGCCTCGTTCATCAACTGGAACATGACCTTCATACCCTGGCGCTCTTCGCCCAGAAGCTCGCCGTAGCAGTCGTTGTTGTCGCCCAGATTGACCGCGCAGGTGGCGCTGCCGTGGAGACCCATCTTCTCTTCGATCTTCGAGACGAAATAGTCGTTGCGCCTGCCCAGGGAGCCGTCGTCGTTCACGAGGAACTTGGGGACGATAAAGATCGAGATGCCCTTTGTGCCCGGGGGGTCTCCCTCGATGCGGGCCAGGACGGGATTGATGATGTTTTCCGTCAGGTCCTGGTCCATGGCCGTGATGAACTGCTTCGTTCCCTGCAGCCTGTAGGTGCCGTCGGGCTGGCGGAAGGCCTTGGTCTTGAGATTTCCCACGTCGGTGCCGGCCTCCGGCTCCGTCAGGGCCATGGACCCCCCCCACTCGCCGTTGTTCATCTTGAAGACGTATTTGTTGATCTGTTTCTCCGTGCCGTAAACCTCGATGAGATGCGCGGCGCCCGTGGTGAGACCGGGATAGGTCATAAAACCAGGATTGTGGCCGAACCATTCGCCGGCCGCCGTGGAGATCACACCGGGGAATCCCTGGCCGCCATGTTCCGGCAGCTTGCTCATCGCCAGCCAGCCGCCTTCGCAGTAACGTTTGTATACCTCGTGAAAGTGCTTCGGTACATGGACACCGTCCTTGTCCAGCTTTGCCCCTTCCTTGTCCCCTTCATGGAGAGAGGGGAAAATCACTTCCTTGCCCAGCTTTTCGGCCTCGGCAAAGACCATGTCAAAGGTCTCCCTGGAAAAATCCGCATAGAGCGGATAATTGCAGAGATCTTCCACATTGAACATCTCATAGAGAATAAACTTCTGATCCCTTTCATCAACGAGTGTGTTTGCCATATCCTCTCATCCTTTCTTTTTCAAAGTGGTAAAACGGGTTGGATTCCCGCAATGAATTCCTTATACCGGTCGGTGATCCCAGCCGTGACCGTTCGGTTTTCTCCGTTGCCCGCCCACAGGAGCCGGTAAGGGAATATTATTGTTCCTTGAACACCGCTGGGCGCTTTTCCAGGAAGGCCTGGATGGCCTCCAGCAAATCGTCGCTCGGCAGGAGCGCGGCGTTTTTCTGGGCCACGTACTCGAGGCCTGCCTGGATCCCGTGATCGCGGTTGAAGAGGATAACCTCCTTGGTACCCTGCACCGTCACCGGCGAGCAGGCGGCGATCTCAGCGGCGATCTTTTTCGCCTCCCGGTAAAGCTCCTCCCGATCCTCGCAGACCCGGCTGAGATAACCCATCTCGTAAGCCTCCGCTGCCGAAAAATTCCTCCCGGTGAGCGCCAGTTCCCGGAATCGGCCCTGTCCGATGATGGTGGGCAGACGCTGGAGGGTCCCGATATCGGCGATCATGGCCATCTTCGTTTCCCGGATAGAGAAGACGACGTCCCGCGTGGCCAGCCGGATGTCGCAGGCACTGGTGAGATCTACGCCCCCGCCGATACAGTGGCTGTGAATGGCCGCGATGACGGGCTTGCGGCACTTTTCGACGGCCGTCATGCTGTCCTGCAGTTCGATGATCCACCGCCGGAACGATTCCTTCTCGTAGGGCGAGCCCGCTTTCGGTGTTTCGATTCCTCCGGAAAGATCCAATCCCCCCGTAAAGCTTTTCCCTTCCGCCCGGATAATGATCACCCGGACCCCGGGGTCGGCGTCGAATTGGGAGAAGTGACGGATCATGCCGGTAAAAAAGGCCGGATTCATGGTGTTGCGCTTTTCGGGCCGGTTAAGGATCAGCCAGCTAATGTAGCCGTCTTTTTCCACCTTGAAGGGATCTTCGCTCATCATAACCTCTCTGGTTTAACTATAGAATAGAAGTGATTACAGCCCCATGAACCGGGCGATGATGACCTTCATGATTTCGTTGGTCCCGGCGAAGATGCGCATCACCCGGGCGTCCCGCCAGGCGCGGGAGATGGGGTATTCGTCGCAGTAGCCATAGCCCCCGTGGAGCTGCAGGCAGCGATCCGCCACGCGGCAGGCCATGTCCGTCGTCCAGTACTTGGCCATGGAAACCTCGATGACGATGCTTTTGCCCTCGATGTGATCCATGACGAGCTTGTCGACGAAGGTCCTGCCAAGCTTTATCTCCGTGGCCATCTCTGCGATTTCAAACTGGCTGTGCTGAAATTTGGTGATGGGTTTTCCGAAGACGGTCCGCTCCTGGCAGTATTTGATGGTCACATCGAGCATGAACTCAGCCATGGGGACAGCGCCGACGGCACAGACGAGCCGCTCCTGCTGAAGCTTCGTCATGAGCTTCAGAAAACCGGTCCCCTTGTCGCCCAGCCGGTTCGCTTTGGGAATCCGGCAGTCCGTGAAATAGAGTTCCGCCGTATCCTGGCTGTGCCAGCCTACTTTTTTGATTTGTTTGCCCTTTTCGAAGCCCGCTGTTCCCTCTTCAACAAGGTAGAGATCGACGGCCTTGTGAGGATTGTCCGCCGCCGGATCCTTAGCGGCCACGACGACCAGCCCGCAGTTGATGCCGTTGCTGATGAAGGTCTTCTGGCCGTTGATGATCACGTCGTCACCGTCCTCCACGGCGGTAGTCTTGATCGCCGCCAGATCGCTTCCCGTATTGGGTTCCGTCATGGCAACGGCGGTGATGATGTCTCCCGAAACGCAGCCCGGCAGGTATTTGTGCTTCAGATCTTCCGATCCGAAGGCCTCGATGTAGGGTACGACAATATCGCTGTGGAGCGACGCCGCCAGACCGCTGCAGTTGGTCCGGGCCATCTCCTCGATGAGGATGACCGAATAAAGAAAGTCAAGCCCCAATCCGCCATAAGCCTCCGGAACGCCCATGCAGAGGAAGCCCTGCTCCCCCATCTTCTTCCAGGCGCTTTTCGGAACGATACCCGCCTCTTCCCACTCCTCCACATGGGGAATGATTTCCTTTTCCAGAAACTTCTTGCATGTATCCCGAAACATGCGGTGTTCATCTGTATAATTAATAATATCCATTAGTTACGATTCTCCTTCGGATGTGACTTGTGATTGGGCGAAATAATAAAGAATAAGGGGATTCCGGGCGTTAAGAACTTCCCCCCGCTTGTGGTTCAGCAATTTGTCTCGATGATTGATTGATCGATGACGGTGGCAGGCCTTTTTCGAAACCCCTTGATGCGGATCAGGGCTTTCGCCCTGAAGGGTTGCCACTCCAGACATTACTTGCCGTCCTGACATTCCCCGATTGGATGGGGATAGCGGTTCCCTTCGGCATCGTAGAATACCAGGGTCCGGGATGCCTCCCAGAGCAGGTCATCCACGTACCCGTAAAAGGCCAGGGCATCCCCCGGCCCGATACGCTGAAGTCCCGGGGGGAACAGGTTGTCAATGCGGTTGACCCCCTGTTCCCCCTCCAGGTCTATGTAACTGTTCACGGAAACGGGCTCTGTGCCCCGGTTGATCACATGAATCTCCAGGTTCTGGTCGAAGAGTTTCAGACAGCAGGCCGTCTTGAAATTCAGGACCGCCTCCATGGCGGTATTCATGTAAACCCTCAGCGCCAGATTCGTCTCCACTTTTTCAAACCTCTTTTTCTCAGGCGTTGTACTTGCCGACGATACTCACCGCCGCCACGTTCATCGAGGGCATCCCTCCCAGATTGTGGGTCAGCCCATACTTCGGGTTCTTCAACTGCCGATC
>Ga0315273_10007510_pt1 | contig 13669 bp, 6 predicted proteins | sample YL17G02_0_MG_FD_205753 | JGI IMG/M metagenome (GOLD analysis project Ga0315273, IMG submission 205753) | Sediment microbial communities from Yellowstone Lake, YNP, Wyoming, USA - YL17G02_0 | ecosystem: Environmental > Aquatic > Freshwater > Lake > Sediment | place: USA: Wyoming | collected... | reverse complement strand
ATGGTCGCCTTGGAGCGCCAGACGTTCCATAGCATGTTGTAGAAGCGCGGCTCCCGCAACAAGTCTTTGTGGAAGTACTGAAGGGTGTAGCTGAAGAGCACGCCGCCGAAGACGTACGCGAACCCCCCCTGCGCCGTATGCCGGGTCGTGGTGGCAGGCGTGAAGCCGGACTGGATCGTCCCTTCTCGCCCGATCTCGTACCAGTGCGTGTACTCGTAGCCGAGCGTGGCCTTCAGCTCGGGCAGTGGCTGGACGGTGAGCGCGATGAACCCCAGCCAGGCCTGCCCCAGGTACTTGCTGTTCGGGTCGGAGAGCATCCGGTTGTCCCGATCGTTGATGTACTTCCCCTTCGCGCTGAGGACCGCGCCGGGCAGCACCGGGAGCAGGTACTGGACGTTGAGCACCGCGATCTGGGTCTGGCGCTCCTGGAACTGCGCGTAGACGCTGCGGGGGTCCTTGCCGCGGTCGTAGACGTTCGCGTAGTCGGAGTCGGCGCTGTAGGCGGTCGTGTCGGTGAAGCCGTTCGTGTAGAGGAAGTCCGGGTACTGGTTCGCCACGTCCCGGTTCTGCATGTTGGTGTTGTAGCCGATGAAGGTGTACTCGGCGCTGGCCTTCAACGGCCCGTTCACGTACTCGAGGATCCCGGTGGCGCCGTTCCACCCGATGCAGGACTCGTACCAAGGCTCGTCCCAGTCCTGGAACTCGTTCGCGATGTTCAGCGTCGGGAGCTGTCCACCGCGGGTGAATCCACCGGTGATGATCCCGTCGGTGATGAGCACGTCGGCCTCGCGGCGCGATCCCATGATCGCGTTGTACTCCGAGCCGATGTTGAAGTACTGGAACCGCCCCGAGAGGCCGATCTCGAACGGGTCGAAGACCTCGGCGAGCAGCGTCCCGGCGAGCCCCTGGGAGGCGATGGGCTTGAGGTCCTTGTTGGTCTTGAAGACCACCGGCGAGAAGCCCTGGCCGTTGCGGACGAGGTTCGTGGCGTAGTCAGGGTTGGGGTTGTTGGACGAGGCGGCGAAGATCCCGGTGAGTGCGAGCCACTCCAGCTTCGACGGCGAGTAGGCGGCCTCGAGGGTGGCGTTCGCGCCGGTGAAACGCGGCACCAGCGCGACCGAGTGGTCGGCGCCTCGCGCCGCGCTGGGCGGTCCGGTGAGCATGGGGCTGTATTTGTCGGCCTCCCAGTCCTTGATGAGCGCCCCGATGAGGGTGAGCCGCAGGTCGGGGATGGGCTGGCTCCCCAGCTTCAAGGCGAAGGCCCAGTCGGTGCCCCACAGGTAGGCGAGCGGATCCGAGTCCTTGAGGCCGGTCTGCCAGCCCGGGCCCGCCCAGAGCTTCGGGAGCCCCATGGCCCCGACCGTGTAGTTGAGGAGGTTGTTCGGGACGAACTGCCCCTCGATGAACGCGCCGCCGCCGTTGTAGCGGTCGATGTAGCGCGACTTGCCGATGGTCCAGGGGTTCCACATCGAGAAGTCGGACGACCCCACGGTGATCCAGTTCACCGTCGGGATGGGCGGCGCGAAGCGGATCCAGGCGGAGCGCAGCTTGATGTAGGCCGCGTGGTTCATTCCGAGACTCTCCCCGGACGTGTCCTGGACGCCCGGCTTCAGATCGCCGTTCTCCCACCAGTCCTGCCAGAGCGCGCCCCACCGGCTCTGGAGCACGAGCCCGGCGCTCACCTTGGGGCCGAGCTTGGCGCTGAAGATCAGCGCGGCCTCGCTGCACACGCCGTTGCTGCCGCCGATGTTGTCGACCCAGAACGGGTTCGACATCGAGAGACAGCCCTGGGTGTTGTTGTTCTGGTACATGTACTTCGTGTAGATCTGGCCGCTGATGTCTAGGTTCAGCGAGTCGGCGCGAGCCGACGGCGCGAACGCGATCACGGCAGCGACCAGCAGTCCCTTCGTGCCCCTGGACATGCCTTGCCTCACTTCGCGCAGGGATAGACCATCGGCACCACGGCGAGGTCGTCGGGCTTCACCTCGGTCGTGACGGTCTTGTTGTACTTGGAGAGGATCTCGTGCTGCTTCGCCACCGGATCTCCACCGGCCGGCACGAGGATGTCGATGACATGCGGGTCGTTGTCGTAATCGGTCCCGCCGCCGAAGCGGTGCTGCCCCTCGAACTCGTTCACCTTGCGGGTGAGCAGGTCACTCTTGGCGGGGAAGCCCTCGTTCGACTGCATCACCACCTGGTAACCCCAGTCCGGCGTGGGCATCGCACCGAGCTGCGACTTGTCGACCACGGCGATGAGCGTTCGCCCCTGGGCCCGCGTGATGCGGGGCACGACGACGCGGCTCTTCCACTGGCCTGCCTTCTGCTCGACCTCGGAGTTCACACGGGCCACCGGCTGCGGCGAGATGATGACGACCTTGTCCCATGCCTCGTCGGCTGCGAAGCGGATGTTGAGGCCGGGCATGCCGTCCCGGACGCCGCTTCCGGCCGCATGATCGGTGTCGATGAAGATGAAGGCCATCTGCACCGAGAAGCCGTTGCCGCCCCAGGCCGGGCTGTCCCAGGGATCCTCGATGCGGGACTTCACGGTGACCCGGAACTCCACCTGGTCACCTGACGGCACCACCTGGAACTCGGTGATGTCGAAGGACCCCGGCTTGTAGACGGCGTCGGTCGGGTACTTGTAGGTCCCGGGACCGTTGTCGTCCCCCACGGGGTCCTGGAACGCGAACGCGCCGTTGGGCTTGCAGGTGGCGTTGGGCGGGGCGGAGGGCGGCTTCGGGACCGGGTCGGCGGCCAGCGCGGAGCCCACCGTCAGCAGGGCGGCGGCGAGGAACCATCGGGCGTCGGGGATGTGCATGTCGGTTCTCCTGATCGGTCTTCGGATTCAGTCCATCTGGAAGAAGGCGAACGCGCGGGGAGCGAGCCCCGGGATGGAGAGCTTGCCACCCGCCACCGATGGCGCCCCGGCGAGCCCCTCCGCGAGGAGCACGCTGGGCACGCCGGCGACTTCGACCGCGAGGGGACCGGTCGCGGCTGCGGCGAAGTTGGCGAGAAACACGACGCGTTTCCCCGACGCGCTCCGGACGATCGCCAGGACTCCGGGGCCGGCGCCCGTGACGAGGGGGCGGACGGCGTCGCCGGCCGTGAGCGGCGCCGTCGAACGGCGGAGCGCGATGAGCCTGCGATAGAGGTTCCAGAGCGACGACGCGTCCGCGCGCTGCGTGGCGACGTCGACGCCGGCCGCCTCGCTGGTTGCGCCGTACCAGGTGGTGCTCCCGCTCGTGAAGCCGTAGCCCGGCGGGGTCGCGGTCCAGCGAATGGGGGTGCGCTTGTCCTGGTCGGGGGTGCCGGCGCCGCCCTGCATACCGATCTCCTCCCCGTAGTAGAGGAACGGCGTTCCCGGCAGGGCGACCAGCGTGGCCGCGGCCACTCGCAGCGCCCCGGCGTCGCCGCCGAGGGTGCGCGCCACGCGGACCTGATCGTGGTTCGAGAGGAAGGGCGCGTCGAAGCCGCGGTCCTTCCCGGCCAGCGTCGACTCAGTGATGGCGAGGCTGTTCACGAGCGCGTCGCTCACCCCCGCGGCGACCGACGACTTCGTTGCGGCGGCCTGGTCGAAAGCGAATGCGAGCTGCACCTCGTCGCCCTGGCCGTAGTAGGTCGCGACCGTGTCCTGGCTGGCCCAGGCCTCGGCGGCGAGCAGCACGTCCGGGTAGTCGCGCTGCAGCGCCGCCCGGATGCGCTTCAGGAAGTCGTGCGAGGCGGGCTGGTCCCGTTGCTCGTAGCCCTGTGGGCCGGAGGCAAAGAAGTAGCGGACCGCATCGAGCCGGAAGCCGTCCACGCCTCGGGCCAGCCAGAACCGCATCGTGTCCACGAGTTCCTGCTCGACCGCCGCGTTCCCGAGGTTCAGGTCGGGCATGCCTTGGGAAAAGGGCGCGTAGTACCAGGCGCCCCCCGAAGCGCGCCAGGGGGGGCCGCCGCCGAGAGGGCTCTGCCAGCCGGGGTCGGTGGCGTTCCAAACGTACCAGTCCCGCCGGGCGGCGCCGGTCCCTTGCCTCGAGTCCACGAACCAGGGGTGAGCGGACGACGAGTGGTTCAGCACCATGTCGAGGATCACCTTGATCCCCCGCTGGTGCGCCGCCGCCAAGAGGGCGTCCAGGTCGGCGAGCGTGCCGTAGTTCGGATTCACGGCCCGGTAGTCGGAGAAGTCGTAGCCGTGATAGCTCGGCGACGGGAAGATCGGCATCAGCCAGATCGCGTTGACGCCCAGGTCGGTGCTGGTGGCCGGGTTCCCGTCGTTCAGGTCGTCGAGGTGGGCGGTGAGCCCCTTCAGATCGCCCACTCCGTCGCCGTCCGAGTCGGCGAAGCTGCGGACGAAGATCTCGTAGACGACCCGGTCCCGCCACCAGCCCTGGTTCGGGGTCGGCGCCGGCGCCGGGGTGCTCCCGCCCCCGCAGGCGGCCGCGGCCCCCGCCAGGACCACCCATGTCACCCGAAGTGACGCCGGTCGCTGCACGTACCCGTCCTCCTTCGTTGCCGCCTGGCCAAGCAGGCGACGAACAGCTAATCCCCTCGGGAGTCCAAAGGCAAGCGCGCCCTTGGGTTCAGTCTAGCCGGTAGATCCCGCTGCCGTGGCCTGGAAGTTCCACGAGCGCCTCCCCCCCGCGGATAGCGACCGACGCACCCGGGGTCGCGTAGAGCGAGGAAGCCCCTTTCGCCACGACCGGGAGAGAAGTCCGGACGGGCGTCGCCCCCAGGTTGTGGACGACGAGGACCCGCTCCGCGCCCTCCGTGCTGACGAAGGCCAGGAGCGGCCCCTCGCTGGAGAGAAGCGAGAGGTCGCCGCGGGCCAGCGCCGGGGAGGCGTGCCGGGCCCGGACGAGCTTCCGGTAATGGGAGAGCAGGGACGTGGGATCTCCGGTCTGGGCGGCGACGTTGCCCGTGTCGCGCCCCGGGGCGAAGCGGTGCCAGGGAGTGCCGGTGGTGAAACCCCCGCCGGCCGTCGCGTCCCAGGGCATCGGGGTGCGCTTCGCCTCGTCGTCGTCGGTGGTCCCGTTGAGAAGCCCCACCTCCTCGCCGTAGTAGAGGAACAGCGTCCCGGGCAGCGTGAGGAGCACGGCGGCCGCGCTCCGCAGCTTCCCCGGGTCGTCCTTCAGGTCCGAGGCCACCCGGCGCATGTCGTGGTTCGTGAGGAAGGGAACGTCCGTGGCGCCCGGCGGATAGGTGCGCTTCGCCTCGACGAGCTTGGCGGCGATCCCCGAGGCCTGGCCGGCCCGGACACCCTCGATGATCCGGCTGGCGAGGGGGAAGTCGAAGTTGAGCGGCAGCTCGTCGCCGCCCGGGACCTTCGCGGTGGAGCCGTAGTAGGGCGCGACGTGCTCGGTGTCGGTCCAGTTCTCCCCGACGAGGACCGCGTCCGGCTTCACCGAACGGACGTACGCCGCGAACTCCTTCAGGAACTGGTGGGTCTCGGGCGTGTCGTTCTGTCCGGCGCCCGGGCCGTCCTCGATGAGATGGCGCGTGGCGTCGAGCCGGAACCCGTCCACGCCACGCGCGAGCCAGAGTGCCGCGATCCGCTTCGCCTCGGCGCGGACCGCCTGATTCCGGAAGTTGAGGTCCGGCATCCCGCTCCAGAAGATCCCGTAGTACCAGGCGCCGTTCTTCGAATGCCAGGTGGGGCTGGCGGAGTTCCAGGGCTGTGTCCATCCCAGGTTCGTGGCGCTCCAGACGTACCAGTCGCGCCGGGGCGAGTCGGGCGAGGAGGCCGACTCGACGAACCACGGGTGGCCAGAGCCAGAGTGGTTCAGGACCAGATCGACGATGACCTTGATGCCGCGCCGGTGCGCCTCGCCGAGGAGTCGCTGGAAGTCCGCGTTCGTCCCGTAGTCGGGGTTGATGTTCTCGTAGTCGGTGGTGTCGTAGCCGTGGTAGCTCGGCGAGGCGAAGACCGGCATCAGCCAGAGCGCGTCCACCTCCAGGTCGGTGTCCGTCGCCGGGTTGCCGTCGTTCAGGTAGTCGAGCCGCGAGATGAGCCCCTGGAGGTCGCCCTTCCCGTCGCCGTTCGAGTCCTGGAAGCTGCGGACGAAGACCTCGTAGAAGACCGCCCCGTTGGCCCAGGTGCGGAGCGCTGGGCCGGATGGCACGGCAGCAGCGGTCGGGCTCGCGGCCGGCGAGCCCGGGCGCGCCGTGGCGCAGGCGGCGCCGGTCGAGAGGAGAAGGAAGGCGGCGAGGACCGGGACGTGGAGACGGAGGCGCATGGCTCGACTACATATTAAATTGCGGACGTGGGCGACAAGCTCTGTCCGAAGATCATCCTGGAAGGCACGCGCCTCACCCGGAAGACCGAGATCGCGTTCGTGCTGAACGAGCACCCGCGGGTGGTCGGCCCGCGGCGCTACCGCTACCACTCCCCGCTCGTCTCCGCCGAGTGGTGCGCCTTCACGAACGTCCCGTGGGGTCGCGGCCTCGTGAACTACGCGCCCGACGAGGAGTCGCGGGCGATGGAGACCTACGCTGCCTGGGCGCACCTCTTCGAGTTGCTCCCGTACTACTCGTGGATCGTGGACCGCTTCCACGTCTCCACTCGCGTCTTCCAGCAGCAGGCCTGCCGCCCCGATCCCGACCTCACCTGGCTCGAATCGAGGCTTCGGCCACTGGGCTTCCGCCACGTCCTCTGCGTCCGTCGGCCGGAGACCTTCGAGGCCGCGCGCGCCGAGCGGCTCACCGTCTCCGGGAACCCCGGGCAGTACGAAGACCTCGGCCCTTTCATTCGCGAGCAGGAGCTCTACCGGAGGCTCGTTCGCTCGTCCGCGCTGCCCTGGCTCGAGCTCGACGTCTCCGACCTCGGACCGGAGACGGCCGCCGATCGAATTGCCGACTGGCTCGAGGCGACGGGGGGCCTCAGCGCGCCCTGGAGCCTCCCGGACGCCGCGAAAGGCCAGGGGTGAAGCCCCGTCTGCTCGGTCGGTCCGGGCTCGCGGTCTCGCCGGTGGGGCTGGGGGCGGGGCGAATCGGCGGCCCGGACGTCTCCGACGCCGACGTCGACCGGCTCGTCGGAGCCGCGCTCGACGCCGGCGTCACGCTTCTCGACACGGCCCGGAGCTACGGCGACTCCGAGGATCGGCTGGGGCGGGCGCTCGCCGGTCGGCGCGATCGGGTCGTCCTTTCCACAAAGGTGGGATATGGCGTCCCCGGCCTCGAAGACTGGACCGGGGCCTGCGTGGCAGCAGGGGTAGACGCGGCCCTTGGCCGGCTGGCGACCGGCTGGATCGACGTCGTCCACCTCCACTCCTGTCCGCTCGAGGTGCTCAGGCGAGGCGAAGTCGTCCTGGCGCTGACCCGGGCAGTCGAGGAAGGGAAGGTGCGGGTGGCGGCCTACTCCGGAGAAGGAGACGCACTCGCCTGGGCCGTTCGGTCTGGGGCCTTCGGCGCCGTCCAGTGCTCGGTGAGCCTCGTCGACCAGGGGGTCCTCGACGGGCCCGTGGCGGAGGCGAGCGCACGGGGGATCGGCGTTCTTGGAAAGCGTGCGCTCGGCAATGCCCCGTGGCGCTTTCAGAATCGACCCGCGGAACCGGACGTGGCGGAGGCCTGGGACCGCTTCGGCGCGCTGTCCCTCCCCTTCCCGGCCGGCGGCTGGACAGGGTTCTCCGCCCGTTTCGCCGCACACGCGCCCGGGGTCTCGGCCATCCTCGTGGGCACTGCGAGCCCCCTCCACCTCGTGGAGGTCGTCGACGCGGTGGGCCACGGTCCGCTCGGGGACAAGGCGATAACGACGGCGCGCTCCGCGTTCGCCCGGGTCGGCCGGGACTGGCCCGGGCGGATCTAGACTCGGCCTTGCAGTCCGGGGCCGGAGGCTCTATTCCGAGGGCCATGCCCGACCTCGTCCTAGCCGTGCGCCCCGCTCGCCGCCTCGCCGTCGTCGCCCTCCTGTCGCTCGCCGCCTCCGCGTGCAGCTCGTCGAGCGGCGGCACTCCGACGCCTCCCGCCTCGAACACCTTCACGCTCCACAACCACCGAGCCCTCGCCGACTACGCCGGCTGGACGGTGGTGCCCAGCGCGGGGGCGGTCGAGGCCTCGGTGCCGGCGTCCGCCACCGGCGACGGCTTCGGCGCGATCTACGCGATCACGTTGAAGTCGGGCGCGACGGCGCTCACCTTCACCTTGCAGAAGGGGGCCGAGACCGACCCCGCCGGCCCGATCACCGTCGACGTCTCTGGCACGGTGCGGGAGGCCTGGAGCTTCTCTGGCTCGGCCCGCGCGGTGACGGTGAAGCCGCCCGCCATCCCTGGCGCCGCGCAAGTCGCCGTCTACTACACCCGCACGGACACCGACTACGCCGGCTGGGGCCTCCACCTCTGGGGAGACCAGGTGACGGGGACGGTCTGGGGCGCACCCCTCCAGCCCTTCGGGACCCCCCACCCCGACCTGGGGTCCGGATTCCTCATCGATCTGAAGTCCGGAGTGGCGGCGGGGAACTGCCCGCTGGGGTCGATCTGCGTCATCGTCCACAAGGGCGACACGAAGGACCCGGGCCCGGACATGAGTTTTCAGCAGGCGCTGCTCGGCAACATCGTCTTCGTGACCAGCGGTTCGGCGGCGATCACCAGCGCCCCCCGCAAGGCCGGCTCGGTCTCCATCGAGGGGGCGAGCGCCCACCTCCTCACCCGCGACACCCTGGCCTGGACCGCCAACCGTGACCCGTACAACGCGCTCCTGAACTGCGTGGACCCCGCCGCCACCTCCTTCGAGCTTCGCTACTCCGCCACCGCCGACATCAAGGCCTCCGACACCGACGTGACCGGCGGGACGGTGATCGGGCTCGCGATCCGGCCGGCCGGGCTGGGCGCGGCGCTGGAGGCGAAGGTCCCGCGGCTCAAGGGCTACTGCGCGTTCGACGTCGCCGCCGCCGACCTCGACAAGGTTCCCCTGGCGCTGAAGGGGCAGGTCGTGGCCGTGGCGCGGAAGGCGGACGGCAAGCCCGTGAAGGCCACCCTGGTCCAGACCGCCTTCGCCCTCGACGACCTTTACGCCTACGAGGGTCCGCTCGGGCTCTCCTTCGCGACGGTGGCCGGGGCGCCCACCTTCCGTCTCTGGGCCCCCACCGCACAGAGCGTGAAGCTACACGTCTACGACGCCGCCAAGGCCGAGGTCGCCGGAAGCCCGGTGGCGATGACCCTCGGGACGGCCCCCGGCCTGCAAGGACTCTGGACCGCGAGCGGACCGGCCTCCTGGTACGGCAACTTCTATCGCTACGAGCTCCAGGTCTTCCACCCGGCGTCGGGCAAGGTGGAGACGGTGACGGTGACCGATCCCTACGCCACGAGCCTCTCCACGAACAGCCTGTACGCCCAGGTGACGGACCTCGCCGACCCAGCCCTCGCGCCGGCGGGCTGGGGCACCCTCGGGAAGCCTGCGCTGGCCCACGCCGCCGACGTGGTCGCATACGAGGGGCACATCCGCGATTTCAGCGTCTTCGACGCCACGGTCCCGGCGGACCACCGCGGGAAGTTCCTCGCCTTCACCGACCTGGCCTCCGACGGCATGGCTCACCTTGCCGCCCTTGCCTCGGCCGGCCTCACCCACCTCCACCTCCTCCCGGCCTTCGACATCGCCACCGTCGACGAGAACCCGGCGAACCGGGTCGACATCGACGCGCAGTTCGCGACCCTGTGCCTGAAGAATCCCTCGGTGCCGACCGCGCTCTGCGGCCAGTTCGCTGGCAAGACGATCCTCCAGGCGATGGAGAGTTTCGCCGGCGACTCCGACCAGCAGCAGGCAATCGCCGGATACATGCGGGACCTCGACTCCTACAACTGGGGCTACGACCCGCTCCACTACGGCGTCCCGGAGGGCAGCTACGCTTCGACAGCGGAGGGCACAGCCCGCATCGTCGAGTTCCGCCAGATGGTCCAGGGGCTCTCCCGGGCCGGGCTCCGCCTGGTGATGGACGTGGTCTACAACCACACCAACGCCGCGGGCCTGGGCCCCAAGTCGGTGCTCGACAAGGTCGTCCCCTGGTACTACCACCGGCTCAACGTCACCTCGGGCTACGTGGAGAGCTCGAGCTGCTGCGCCAACACCGCCACCGAGCACCGCATGATGGAGCGGCTCATGGTGGACACCCTGCTGCGCTGGGCCCGCGACTACAAGGTGGACGGGTTCCGCTTCGACCTCATGGGGCTCCACATGAAGTCGAACGTGCTGGCGGCGCAGGCCGCCCTCGCCGCGCTCACCCCCGCGGCCGACGGGGTCGATGGTTCCAGCATCTACCTCTATGGCGAGGGCTGGGAAATGGGCGAGACCGCCAAGAACGCCTGCGGCGTGAACGCCAACCAGGCGAACATGGCCGGGACCGGCATCGGGACGTTCAACGACCGCATCCGGGACGGCGTCCGGGGCGGCAGCCCGTTCGACAACGGCAGCGACCTCACCACGACGCCGGCGATCTGCAAGCCGTACACGGTGTGCGGCGGCCAGGGGTTCGCCACCGGCCTCTTCACCGACCCCAACGAGACCATCGCCAACGCCCAGTCGCTCGGCATCCTCCTCGCCGACGCCGACTGGATCAAGTCGGGCATGGCCGGCGGGCTGAAGGACTTCGTGCTCCTGAACTCCCAAGGCACCACGATCAAGGCCGATGGCTTGGGGTATAGCGGGGCCCGCACCGGCTACACGCTGCAGCCCCAGGAGTCGGTGAACTACGTCTCCGCCCACGACAACCAGACCCTCTGGGACATCTCCCAGCTGAAGCTGCCAAAGACGACCGCCACCGCCGACCGGGTGCGCATGCAAAACCTGGCGCTCGACACCATCCTTCTCGGCCAGGGCGTGCCCTTCCTCCACCTCGGCGACGACCTCCTCCGCTCCAAGAGCGAGGACAAGAACAGCTACGACTCGGGCGACTGGTTCAACCGGGTGGACTGGACCGGCGCCCGGAGCACCTGGAAGACGGGCCTCCCGCCCGCCGGAGACAACCAGAACAACTGGCCCCTCATCCAGGGGTTCTTCGCAGTGGGCGCGGCGGCGGCGGGGCCGGCGAACATTGCCTCGGCCTCGGCCCATGTGCAGGAGATGCTGCGGGTCCGCAGGAGCTCACCGCTCTTCCGGCTGAGGGCCGGCGCCGACGTGAAGACGCGCGTCGACTACCTGAACGGCGGCGCCTCCCAGGTCCCCGGCCTCATCGTGATGACCATCACCGACGGCACCTGTGCCGGGACGGACCTCGACCCGGCTCGCGACTCGCTGGTGGTGATCGTGAACGCGGACAAGGCGGCGCACGACTTCGCCATCCCGGGCGCCACCGGCTTCGCCCTTCACGCGATCCTGAAGGCCTCCGCGGACCCGGTGGTGAAGACCGCCACCTTCAGCGCCGCAACCGGAACCTTCACGGTCCCGGCCCGGACCACCGCGGTCTTCGAGCAGGTCCAGACCGGCGCGCAGGGCGCAGGCCTGGCCTGCAACATCCGGGTGAGCGAGTTCTAGGACGCCGTCAGGGGATGGTGATGGGCGCCACGTCGTCCATCACCTTCGGGGCTGCGGAGTAGAGAACGGTGGGGTCGGCAGCGTCCGGCGTGTAGGGCGGGGCGCCCCCGCCCATCCGCCACTGCCCGCCGTCCTTCGTCAGCGGACGGAAGGCCGCGCCGATGCCGTCGAAGTCCCAGGTGGTGACGTAGACCTTCACGCCGGACCAGGTGGCGAGCCCGTAGTCGTTCCGGTCGTAGGTGAAGGTGACGGTCTTCGCGCTCGGGTCCGCCTTCACCCTGGGCGCCTTGGCGATGCCACCGTAGGCGTCGGCGGTGGCTCCGGCGGAGGTGTACATCACGTTGTCCCAGCCGTACGAGAACTGGTTCAGGCTCCAGGCGAAGCCGGCCGGCGTGGTGGCGGAGAGCTTCGGCATCACGTTCGTGCCGACCTGCCCCGGGAGCGAGAAGTACATGGAGAAGGCAACGTGGTCGAATCCGTTGGGCGGGTTCCAGACCGTGCTGAAGTCGGCGAGCGCGACGTTCACGTTGAGCGTGGCGGCCCCCACCTCGAGCTTCACCTGGGTGATGTCCATCTGGCGCTTGAAGGTCGCGTCGGTGGGGTAGGTGTAGGTTCCCGCCGGTCCCAGGTCGTCCCCGGCCGGGTCGGCGACGACGTAGGTCTGGCCGTTGAAGACGACGTCGGTGGTGAAGCGCGCCGGGGCGGTGGCCACCTTCGCGTCGGGGGCGTAGAAGGCGACGTCGTGCTGGTACCGACCGGTCGCGAAGCCCGAGACCGGGAGGAGCACGCTGAAGCTGCCGTCCCCGGCGACGACGACGTTCGTGGCCCGGGCCAGGTTCCCGTCGAGCACCATCTGCAGCCGGGTGCCGGCCGGGTTGACCGTCCCGGAGAGCGTGACGTCGGCCGTGAAGGTCTGCCCCTGAATCGGCGTCGTCACCGAGATCGCGGCGGCCGGCGCGGGCGGCGCGACGACCTGACCGGTGGCGCGCGCGACGATCACCGCCTTCGCGGGCAGTTCCATCGTGAGCCTTCCGCCAGGCCCCACCGCCGGCGCCGGCGGGCTCTGCTCGTCCACGAGGACCTGGAGCACGCTTCCGGCGGGGAGCCCGGTGTCGAGCGAGGCCACGAGCGCGACCTGGGGCGCGGTGTTCATGAGCACGAGCACGGTCTCCGTCCCCTGCGTGCGTCGGTAGGCGAAGGGGCCCGCGCCGGCCACCTGATCGTAGACCACGTCGAGAGCTCCGCGAGTGAAGGCCTTGTTTGCCTTCCGAAGCGCGGCAAGCTTCTGGATGCGCTGGTAGACGGCGGAGCTGGGGGTGAAGGCGTCGGCCTTCGCCAGGTAGCCCCCCTTGAACATCGCCTGGCGGGTCTCCGTGAAACCCTGCTCGGTGCCCTGGTAGACCACCGGGATCCCCGGGACCGTGAACAGGAAGGAGAGCGCCTGGATCAGGTCCTCGCCGGTGGGGCTGGAGATGGAGAGGAGGCGGCGCACGTCGTGGTTGTCGATGAAGGTCGGGATCACGTTCGGGTTAGGATAGAGCGCCGGGTCCATGAGCCTCCCGAGCCGGTAGGTCATGAAAGAGGTGGGCTGGCCGCCGGCGAAGACGCGGCCGATCTCCCCGAAGAGCGGGAAGCCGAGGACGCTCGGGAGTTCGGGCTTCTGCGCCGTGCCCAGGTAGCTCACCACCTTCCGCTCCAGCGCGTCGGTCATTGGATCGGGGATCTCGTAGACCTCCCCGAAGGCGAAGAAGGCGTTCCGGCCGGTGGACTTCGCCACCGCCATCATCCCCGGCGCGTCCGCGTCGGTGGACTGGAAGAAGTCGTTCCAGAAGTCGTGCGGGACGAACTTGGCCGTGTCCACCCGGAAGGCGTCCACCCCCACCTCCTTGATCCAGTAGCCGTAGGAGTCGCGGAGCGCCTTTCTCACCACCGGGTTCTCGGTGTTCAGGTCGTCGAGGTCGGAGATCTGGTAGCTCGCCTCCTGGCAGGCGTTCGTGTAGTCGGAGATCGCCGGGGTGAAGTGGTAGATGCCCGCCGAGCGCTGCGCGGGATCGGTGGCGTCGTCCTGGTCGAAGGGGGGCTGTTCCGGCTTTGCGGTCGGGACCGCAGCTGAGTTCTTCACGAAGCCCTTCGCGACATCGCAGGCGGGGATTCCGGTGCCGGTGACGCAGGTGGCGTCGCTCGTCGCCGGGGCGCAGGCGGGGTCGGCCCCGGCGTACTGGAAGAAGTT
>Ga0315273_10007508_pt1 | contig 13670 bp, 12 predicted proteins | sample YL17G02_0_MG_FD_205753 | JGI IMG/M metagenome (GOLD analysis project Ga0315273, IMG submission 205753) | Sediment microbial communities from Yellowstone Lake, YNP, Wyoming, USA - YL17G02_0 | ecosystem: Environmental > Aquatic > Freshwater > Lake > Sediment | place: USA: Wyoming | collected... | reverse complement strand
CTCCGTCAGCTCCCGGGCGGCGGCGGCTTTCGGGTCCTCCCCCGGGGAGAGTTTCCCTGCGGGGAGTTCGGTCACGCGCCGCCCGAGCGGATATCGGAACTGCGTCACAAGGATGACCCGGCCGTCGTCCAGAACCGGGACGGTGACCGCACCCCCAGGATGTTTCGCCACCTCCCGTACCCCCCGGTTCCCGGAGGGATACTCGACCGTATCCACGATGAGGTCGATGACCCGTCCCGTGTAGACCACATTGCGCGAGATCTGTTTGAGTTCCATCAGGAGCTTTTTGGTGGATGATGTCGACCCGCTGCTTTCGGGGGCCCGCGATTCCCTAGGCATTCCCCCTGCTCCCCGGCTTCACCAGGGGGACCCCTTGTTCACACAGGGGACATCGTTCGGGGGGAAAGGCCACGGCGTCCATCTGCATGAGGGAATACTGCTTCCCCCCCGGGGCCAGGGAGAACCTGACCTTGCCGCCGCTCCGATCGACGATGAAGGCGGCGCCGGCGACGATGCCGCCAAGCCCGGTGACAATCTCAATCACCTCCATCACCGAGCCGCCGGTGGTCACCACATCCTCGCAGACGAGAACACGCTCCCCCGGTTCAATGTGAAATCCGCGGCGAAGCTGCATGACCTTCTCCTTGCGTTCTGCAAAGAGGGTCCGGACTCGGAGCTGTCGTCCCACCTCCTGTCCCACGACAATACCGCCGAGCGCCGGTGCAATCACGACGTCCAGGGAAGCCGCCCGGAATTGAGCGGCGATCTCGCCACAGAGGAGCTCCGTGTAGTGCGGAAACTGCAGCACCTTCGCACACTGGAAATACCGGTCGCTGTGCAGCCCCGACGTCAGCTGAAAATGCCCTTCGAGAAGAGCCCGCGAATCGCGGAAAATCGAGAGAAGATGATCACTGTCCATGGCAGACGACCGTTGGGAGATGACGAACGAACGTGGTGGGCGAGCTCCTCAGAGCGTGAACCTGACGCCGGCCCGCACTGTCAGCGTCAAACCGACGTCGGGATCGTGGTGTACGTACATCAGCCTGGCTTCCCCGTCAAGAGCGAACTTCCGGCTGACCTTGTACTCGGCGCCACCGATGCAGGCCATGGTGAGGCGTGTCTTCGCCGGAATGCTGTAATACGTCACACGAACCGAATCCACGATCTGCTGGTACACTGCCTCCGTTATGCGCACGGCGCCGAGAGCCAGGCCGATGTAGGGCCCGAACTTTTTCCCCTTCATAAGTTCGTACCGCCCGATGAGCGCGATGTTGATCATCGCCACGGGCGTATTCCTCAGAGGCACACCCGGGTGGGACGCGACGAACTTCTCCGCGCGAAACCAGTATGCCGCGGCATCGAGTTCGATCCCCACGGACAGCCTGCGGGAGACATTGGTCGTGAAGTCCACCGCACCGGCCGGTCCCGCCTGCCAGTATTCCGTGAATCCGCTCCGTGAGAGGGGCCATGACATCCCTCCGAAAATCCAGAGGGAAGGCCCTCCCGCAGGAAGCACAGGGGAGGGCGACCGCGTCGCCTGCTGCGCACTTCCCTCAGCGGCGACGACGACTATCAGCGCCGCCATAAGCAATCGACATGACATCGGCATCCTACTCGTGTGAGGACCGTGACTGTTAGAGAGTGAACAGAAGGGGACGGCGGTCTCCGCTACCATCCCCGCGCACGCCGGAGACTCATGATGTGCTCGACGTGCTTATCGCCGTGTCCGGCATACGTATTGACCTGGCTTTCGAGGGTCAGCTCGCCCCGCTCGGGATGGAATGCGAGCCGCGACCACGCACTCTCCGGTACGCTTTCCAGCAGCGTGCACCACCGGCCGTGCAGACCCCGGAGTATTTCCAGCGAGGCCCCGACCGGCATCTGTGTGGTATCCGAAAGGGCCGCCCAGGCATTCTGATCGTACGGCTTGAGAGTCGGTTTCTCCTCGGTGACGATCAGCTTCATCCGGATAAACGCGTTCAGGTGCGAGTCGGCAAGATGGTGGACCACCTGCCGGACCGTCCATCCGCCGAGGCGGTAGGGCGTATCGAGCTGTGCGTCGTCCAGTCCGCGCACCGCTGATTCGAGCGCAGCGGGCAGGGCCCGGATCCGTTCGATCTTCCTGTGGCGTTCTTCAGGTGTCATAGAGATTCCTCCGTTCCTTCTGCGTTAGGTGTTATTGTCGGCTCCCCCCGTGAACGGCCGGTCCCGGTTCTGGAATTCCGGCCTGTAATACTCCGAGGCTTCAAACTCCTGCACCCAGCCGTTCTCCATCCCGTTCCTCTCGAGCAGTCCCAGCACGCTGTCATACTCACCCGGGCGGAGTCTTCTGTCGAGCAAAGGGATCCCCGCCGCCGCGTGGGTCGGAAAGTACTGCGACATGACGCTCAGCGTCGTCTGCGCACCGAGCCCCTGACGCACCCACGCGAGCGTGTCCCTGCTCCCGGCCATATCGTTCGGGAGGACAAGGTGCCGGATGATCAGCCCCCTCTTCACAAGTCCGTCCTCCCCCACGAGCAGACGGCTCCCTACCTGCCGGTGCATTTCGAGGAGCGCCGCGCGTGCAAAGCGGGAATACTCCCTGATCTTGGAATAGCGATAGCCCAATTCGTCGTCCGCGTATTTCAGGTCGGGCAGATAGATATCGATCACGCCGTCGAGCAGCTCGAGCACCTTGACGGCGTCGTAGGCGTTGGTGTTATAAATGAGGGGACGGGCGAGGCCCGCGGCCGCCGCGATGTCGACCGCCCTGACGATCTGCGGGACGAAATGGGTCGGCGACACTAGTCCGATCTCATGGCACCCCTGGTCCTGCAATTCGAGCATGATCGCGGCGAGTCGTTCGATGCTGATCTCGTTTTTCCGCTCTTCCCTGTGGTTCTGGCTGATCAGGTGGTTCTGGCAGTAGACACAGCGGAGATTGCAGTTGCCGAAGAAGATGTTGCCGACGCCGTGCGTGCCGACAAGCGCCGGTTCCTCTCCGAAGTGGGGGGTGAAGGCTGAGACGACCGGACGAGAGCCGGAGTAGCACCGTGCGAGCTCGTCCTCCCGGCGGTTGTTGCCGCAGTCGTGCGGGCAGATCGTGCACGACGTGAGCATCGCCTCAAGCTCATCGGCCCGCCGGCGGAGCTCGCCGGAGCGGTGCAGGGCAATATACGAAGGAACAAACGGCATAATTATGTAAATATAAAGATTAATTGGCGCGATTCCAATTTGCACCGGGGGTGATTAAGCCGTATTTTAGAGCGGAATTCGGCGACAGCCGCCCAATTCACCAGATCCTTCTTCTCACCCTTCACACGGAGCCACCATTCCCACGGGCGATGCCTGAGAACTTCTTCATCACCGGCGGCACCGGACTCGTCGGCACCAATCTGATACCCAGGATCCTCGCGCGTTTTCCCGGGTCGACCATCACGCTGCTGGTCCGCGGCGAAAACGACGCGGAGGCGACTTCGCGCGCGGAGGCGATCGCGGCGCACATCGCGGCCGGGGGTGGTATCCCTGACGCCCCCGCACGCATCCGCGGCCTCCGGGGCGACGCGACGCTTGATCGGCTCGGGCTCGCCCCAAGCGAGCTCGACCGTCTCGAGAGGGAGACGACCTACATCATCCACGGCGCCGCGACCACCCGGTTCGACCATCCGATCGATGAAGCCCGCGCGATCAATTGCGGCGGGACGAAGACGATCCTTTCGATCGCACAGAGGTGCGTGGCGCGGGGGAGGCTGAAGCGCCTGGTGTACATCGGCACCTCATCGGTCTCCGGACAACGGGCCGGCACCATCACCGAAGATGAGCTCGAGACGGGACAGACTTTCTTCAACACCTACGAGCAGTCGAAATGCGAATCCGAGCGGATCGTCCGCGACCATGCCGACCGTATCCCCACGGTGATCTTCCGCCCCAGCATCATCATCGGCGATTCCCGGACCGGAAGGACATCGTCTTTCAACGTCATTTATATCCCCCTCCGTCTTCTCCAGCGGGGACTCCTCAGCTTTGTGCCGGGCACGCCCCGGACCAGGATGGATCTGGTCCCCATCGACTGGGTGGACGACGTGATGGTGCATATCATGGGGAAAGACGAGGCCAACGGCAAGGTGTGCCATGTCACGGCGGGTCCGGACCGCGCGGCGCTCCTGGAAGAGGTGGTGCTCGGCGCCACGGCCTACTTCGACGCGCGCGCACCCCTGAAGAAACCGCGCACGATGGAGTTTGTCACAAAGCAGGAATTCCAGCGGCGGAGATCTCTCACACGGGGGCGCGAGGAGGCCCTCCTCAACCAGCTGGACACCCTGCTCCCCTATGTCAGCGTGGACAGGCTCTTCAATTCCCGGAACACCGACGACCTGCTCCGGGGAAGCGGGATCACCTTCCCCGTCTACAACGAGTATCAGGAGAGAATCCTGGCGTACTGCCTCCGGAGCAACTGGGGGAAGCGACCGGCCTAGTCCGGACGGCATCTCTTCCTCCCCTACATTCCCCCTTTTCTCTTCGTCGTTTTCAGCTTCTCGATTTCCGATTTGTAGACGATATGGCGAGAGTCCACGGCTCTGTCGACGGCGAGGACTCCGTTGATGTGGTCGATCTCATGCTGCAGGAGTTCGGCCGTTCCGCCTTTCGCCTTCATCATATGTCTCCTCCCCTCCACGTCCTGGAATCTCACCTCGATCGAGAGGTGGCGTTTCACCTTCACCGCCAGATCGGGGAAGCAGAAGCACTCGTCCCACAGCGTCATCATCGTTCTGCTGCGCCGGGTGATCAGGGGGTTCACCAGCGCGACGGGCGTGTCGACATCGACCACAATGACCCGAAGCGGGTCGCCTATCTGGGGCGCCGCAATGCCCCGGCCGAATCCGTTGCGCAAGCGGAAATCGACCAATGTCTCGCACAGGTCGGTCACAAGGGACTGCAGGTCCGTGGTGCCGAACCGTTTCACCCGTGTGCAGTTGACCCGGAGTCCGGGATGCCCGAGGAGAAGAATCGGTCGAATGCTCATAGAACCCTCGCGTTGGTGGTGTGCGTCATTGCGTTGTGATGCATTCAAAAGCCCCCGACCCGGTGCACCTTCCCCATCGACTGGCCGAGAAACCGCTCCCCCACCTCGCTGAACTTCGCCGGCACATCGCTCACGTGAAACTGCAGGTTCGGGCGGTCACGGCTCGGGTTCCGGAGATCAAGTTCCTCCAGCATTTTTTCCACCTCCACCGCGGCAGCGGCGCCGGAGTCGATAAGGGTCACCTTCGGCCCGACGGCAGCTTCGATGGCCTTTCGCAGGACCGGGTAGTGGGTACATCCCAGGACAAGGGTGTCCATCTTTTCGAGCCCCAGCGGAAAAAGGTACTCCCGTGCGATCATAGCCGTCGCCTTGTGATCGGTCCAGCCTTCTTCGGCGAGGGGGACAAACAGGGGACATGCCTGCGCAAACACCTGGACCTCTCCGTTGAGCTGCCGTATCGCGTTGGTGTAGGCGCCGCTGTTGACGGTCGCGCTGGTGCCGATGATGCCGACCCTCCTGTTCTTCGTCGCATTGACCGCCTCGCTGGCACCGGGGAGGATCACGCCCACAACGGGCACCCTGGCCCGCTTCTGGACGACATCGAGCGCCACCGCCGAGACCGTGTTGCAGGCGACAACGACCATCTTGACTCCCTGCGACATCAGGAAATCCACGTCCTGCGCCGCGTACTCCCGCACCACCAGCGGCGATTTGGGCCCGTACGGAACACGCGCCGTGTCACCGAAATACACGATGTTCTCGTGCGGCAGTCGCTGCGTCAGCGCCCGTACCACCGTCAGGCCACCGATGCCGCTGTCAAATACTCCGATCGGCCGAGAGTTCATGAATTCTACCCGAGCCCTTCCCCGGAGAGCCGCTGTATCGTCTCCAGGATCCGTCCCCTGATGACCTCCCGGCGGCTGCGATCGGTCACCGCGTGTCCTGAACGGTCAAGCACGTAGAACGCGTCCACGATGCCGTCTACCCGTGTCGCGATCTTCGCAAAATAGATGTCCAGCCCGAGATCCGAGATGGTTTCGGTCACACGGTAGAGAAAGCCGACGGTATCAGCCGCGTAGACATCGATGATCGTGTACCGCGGGTTGTCTTCGAAGCGGACTTCCGTGCGCGTGTTCGGATTCGAAGGAAGCTTGGGGCGGCGCTTCCATTTCTTGTGGTGCTCCTGGAAGAGGTGACCGATATCCGCCGTCCCCTCCATCACCAGCCGGAGGTCCGATGCAATCTTGTCGCACGTTCGCTTCTCCAGCGGCTGCCGGGTGGCGGCATCGCTCACGCGGAACCGGTCGATGATCAATCCGTCGTCCCGCGTGAAGATATTCGCATCGAAAATGTTGGCGTCGTTCACGGAGAGGACGGCGCAAAACTTCGAGAGGGCGAACGGGGCGTCGCGTGCGATCACCGTGACTTCGGTGCATCCCTCGGACTCCGCAAAGAGCGCCGAGACCGGTTCCTCAGCGGCCCCCCGGAGGATGTGTTGTCCGATTTCCTCCTCGGTGAACAGCGCGAAATACGATGCGTTGTCCATCCCCTTGAGATGCCGGGCGACATCTTCGCGAGGCATCGTGGCACTGAGCGCATCACTGATGGTCTCGGTGGCCGCCTCGCGCTTCTCCTGGTGGTACTCGTCGATCTGCTCCCCGCTCAGGTTTCTCCGCAGCACCTCCGTGGTGCGCTGGTAGAGCTCCTGCAGCATCGCCGATTTCCATCCCGTCCAGATCGATGTGTTCAGCGCCGAAAGGTCAGCATAGGTGAGGACATAGAGGTAATCCAGAAGCTCCGGGCGCGGGAACCGTCCCGCGAATTCCCGGAGCGTGTCCGTATCATGAATGTTCCGCCGGAAGGCCGTCTGTTCCATGACCAGGTGGTTGCGGACGAGGAACGCGACGTCCGGAAACATCTCGTCCATCCCGAGGCGCTGGAGGATGACCCGGGACATTTCCACGCCGGTGACTTCATGGTCGGCCACCCCGCGCGGCTTTGCGATGTCGTGAAGCAAGATCGCAGCGTAGAGAATGTCCTTCCTGCGCAGGTTTCTGAACACCTCGTGCAGGATTCCCTGCTGCTCCCTCAAAGCCTCGGCATGTGCGACGGCGATCAGCGTGTGCTCGTCTGCGGTGAAATAGTGATAGACATTGTGCTGGAAGAAGGCCACAAGACCGCCGAACTCCGGGATGTAGCGGGGGAGGATGTCCAGGTCGTTCATCTCATGGAGTGTCTTGGCCACACGCCGTGAGCGGAGGATGCGCCGGAAGATTGCGGCGAGCTCGGGGGACCGGGCGTGCTCAGGACGAAGAGCGGCGGTGCTCCGCTTGAGGGCACCCTGCAGACGGAGGTCCGGCCCGACGTCGTTTTCCGCCGCGAGTGCGAAGGCTTCGAAGATCTGCGAAGGGTCGGAGAACTCGCGGAGTGCGGGAGCGACCGAGAGTACGTCGTCGTAGAGGATGAACGACGCCCCGATCGACTCCCCCCGATGACCGGTGGGCCGAAGGGGCTCGACGGCTTCACGAAACTGCTGCCCGAGCTGGGTGAGCAGGCGGTGGATCGTGCGCGCATGGATGTAGTATTCGCGCATGAAGACTTCCACCCCCCGCAGTCCGGTCTCGGACCCGAAGCCGAGTCCCTCCGCGACGAGCTCCTGCAGCGCGTATTCGAGGGTGTCGTGAAGCGATTCTCGCCGGTAGTGCATCTCATGCCGTGCCTGGAGCAGAAACTCGAAGGCTCGCAGAGCCGCTGCGTGATCGTCCGCCGCAAGCGTGTCTGCACGCACGAGCTCTTCCAGGAACACCCTGATCGCCGGGTTGCCCGGTTCGGCCGGCGCGAAGAAACGGGGATCGGTCCCCCGGTGAAGCCAGAACGCGGCCTGCAGATCCCGAAGTCCTCCCGCACTCTTCTTGATGTTCGGCTCGAGCAGCTTCACCGAGCTGCCGTAGCGTTCGTGCCTGGCCCCGACGTCGGCGAAGACCTCGTTGATGAACCAGGCGGAGGACTGTCGACTGATATGCGTCCGGAGCGCTTCGTAGAACCGTGCGGCGAGTTGTTCGTTGCCGCAGACGCAGCGGCTCTCCAGCATCGAGGTCCAGGAATCAAATGTCGTCCCGTACAGCGCGAGCGCTTCGTCGATCGTGCGGACGCTGTGGCCGATGTCGAGGCCGGCGTCCCACAGGAGATGAAGGAACGTCTTCGCGGCATCGGAACCCGCCCCCCGGTCCTGGCCGGATGCGCAGAGGACCATCACGTCGATATCGGAATGGGGACAGAGCTCCGCCCGGCCGTAGCCCCCGAGGGCGAGGATCGCGATGTGATCCATCGTCCCGGCCGGGAGGACATCGCAGGCCGAGCGTATGGCTCCGTCCATCAGCGACGTCAGGGCCCCGCAGGTGGCAAAGGCACCTGCACCCTTGCGGTGGGCGGCTGCAATCTCGAGCTTCTGGGCTTCAATGAACGCTCTGAGGGAACGGGAATCTCTCTGCATGATCCTCGCGGGAGTGGAGAACGGAAAGAATCTGAACGAATATACAGATTGACCGGTGGAGATTCAACTGACGGCCTCAGGGCGACATTCGGCACCCGCTGACTGTACCCACCCTTACGGGGCCCCTCGGTTGACTTGATTGCCCGCTTTCTGTATGTTGGGGATGAGGTCTTCTCCTCCTATGCATTCGGCCCATTCCATATCGTTCATCGCCCAGAGCGAAATCATGCGGGGCATCATTGCCCGCATCGATACGATCTCGGCCTCCGATTCGTCGATTCTCCTCATCGGCGAAACGGGGGTGGGCAAGGAGCTCATCGCCGAATACGTCCACCAGACGTCCACCCGCTCCGCGTGCCCGTTCGTCAAGGTGGGCCTCACCGCCCTCCCGCACGAACTTCTCGAGAGCGAGCTCTTCGGGCACGACAAAGGGGCCTATACCAGCGCGTCCAATGAAAAGAAGGGGCTCTTCGAGCTCGCCCACACGGGCAGCATATTTCTCGACGATATCGACGACTTCCCCCTCCCCCTCCAGGCAAAACTTCTCCGCGTGCTGGAATCGCGCGAATTGATGCGTGTCGGCGGGACCACATCAATATCGGTCGACGTCCGCCTCATCACGGCGTCAAAAGTCGATCTGAAAGATCTCGTGAACCGGGGCCTCTTCCGGGCCGACCTGTACTACAGGATCAACGTTGTCCCGATGGTGATTCCGCCGCTTCGCGATCGCGCACAGGATATTCCGCTCCTCGTGGATCATTTCCTCAAACGCTTTGCGCCCGAAAGGCAGATCTCCGTCGACGCCGGCGCACTGGATGCCCTCCTGCAGTATTCCTGGCCGGGCAACATCAGAGAGCTCCGCAATGCGGTCCAGCGAATCGCTCTGTTCGTGAACGGTCAGGTCCGGCTCGCCGACCTCCCTTCCGAGATTCGCCAGGAGAATCCTCTCGACCTCATGATCAAGGCATGCGATCGCTGTTTCGCCGAGGGGAAGATGTCGTTCGACGAAGTCGTCACATGCCTTGAGACCAACCTCATCCGCCGCGCCTTACGCGAATCGGGAGGGAACCGGACAAACGCCGCCAAAGTCCTGGGATTGAACCTCTCCACATTCCGCGACAAGCTGAAAAAATACAAGCTCGACGACCAGGAATAAGGTAGCCGCTCCCGCAGCACCTTCCGTTCTTCATCCCAGATGGCACACGACGGAATTCCACCACCAAACGGCGGAATCCCGTCGTCATCAATGAACCTCTCTCCATCTTCCACCCTTTCTCCCCAATTTCATCTGGCATTACAATTGCATGGAGGATGTCGACTTTCTTATCACCCTTCCTAATTCCGGACCGATACGAACTACCCCCCGTGCGCGGGGAGGGGAACCGGACCGAATCAGGTTTTGAACTCACCGGGGACGAATCTCCCTTTCACATTACCACATGGAGGAACTCATGAACGAGACCCCCCTCACGATCTGGGAGCACGCGCAATTGTTAGGGTACTCACGCCGTGACTTCATGAAGTTCTGTGGCTGGCTTGCGGCGGCGGCGGGGATTCAGTCGACGGCCGTCGGTCAGGTGATCAAAGCACTCGACACAAAGCCCAGGCTCCCCGTGGTCTGGTTCCACTTCCAGGAATGCACCTGTTGCAGTGAGTCGTTCATCCGCACCTCTCATCCGATCGTGTCCGACATCGTGCTGGACAAGATATCGCTCGACTACACCGAAACGCTGCAGGCCGCCGCAGGGAAGCAGGCCGAGGAAGCGCTCCATGCGACGATGAAGAAATACAAGGGGCAGTACCTGATGCTCGTCGAGGGTTCCGTCCCCGTGGCGGATGGGGGGGTCTATTGTTGCATCGGCGGGCGTACGGCGCTCGACATTGTTAAAGAAGCGGCCGAAGGGGCGAAAGCCATCATCGCATGGGGGAGCTGCGCATCGAACGGCTGCATCCAGGCCGCCAGGCCCAACCCCACGGGCGCAAAGCCGATCCACCAGATCATTACGGGAAAACCGATTATCAACGTTCCGGGGTGCCCTCCCATCGGCGAGGTCATGGCAGGGACCATTGTCTATCTGCTCGCCTTTGACAAGGTTCCCCAGCTCGACGGCCTCGGCCGACCGAAGGCGTTCTATTCGCGCCGCGTTCACGACACCTGCTACCGCCGGCCAAATTATGACGCGGGATTGTTCGTCGATACCTTCGACGACGAGAACGCACGACGGGGCTACTGCCTCTACAAGATCGGTTGCCGCGGTCCCGTCACCTACAATGCGTGCGGCGTCATGCGCTGGAACAACGGCGTCAGTTACCCGATCCAGTCGGGGCACGGCTGCATCGGCTGCAGTGAAGCCAACTTCTGGGACAACGGTCCCTTCTACCGGCACCTCGCCTCGTTCCCCGGCTTCGGCATCGAGACGACGGCCGACACGGTCGGTGTCACGCTCGGCGTGGCCACCGCCGCCGGCATCGTCGCGCATGCCGTTTCCACGAATATTAGAAAACGCAAGATCATACAGGAGGGGATCAAGACAAGCGACGGCTCCGGTGAATCGAAGAAAGGAGGTGCCTGATGTCCAACCGCATCGTTATCGACCCGATCACGCGCATTGAAGGACACCTGCGCGTCGAAATCGAAGTGAAAGACGGAAAGATCGTCGATGCATACAGCTCCGGCACGATGGTGCGGGGGTTCGAACTGATCCTGAAGGGGCGCGATCCGCGCGACGCCTGGGCGTTCGCCGAACGTGCCTGCGGTGTGTGCACCACCGTGCATGCACTCGCGTCCGTCCGCACCGTGGAAAATGCCCTGGGGATCAGCGTCCCTCCGAACGCGGAACTCGTCCGCAATCTGATGTTCTGCGCCCAGTACCTGCAGGACCATGTCGTCCATTTCTATCATCTCCACGCGCTCGATTGGGTCGATGTCGTGAGCGCGCTGAAGGCCGACCCCCGGAAGACGTCGGAGATCGCACAAAGCATCTCCCGCTGGCCGAAGAGTTCCCCGAAGTACTTTGCCGATGTGCAGAGAAGGATCGGTGCGTTTGTCAACAGCGGACAGCTCGGCATCTTCGCAAACGGATACTGGGGGCACACCGCGTACAAGCTGCCGGCGGAAGTGAATCTCCTTGGCGTCGCGCACTACCTCGAGGCACTGGAGTGGCAGAAGGAGATCGTGAAGGTCCACACGATCTTCGGCGGAAAGAACCCTCACCCGAACTATCTCGTCGGCGGCGTCCCTTGCGCGATCAACATCGACGAGGCGAGCGCCCTGAACCCGGAGCGGCTGGCAATGGTCAGCACGCTCTTCGAGCAGGCGAAGGAATTCGTGGAACAGGTCTATATCCCCGACCTTCTGGCGGTGGCGGGCTTCTATAAAGACTGGGGGGCGATCGGCGGGGGCCTTCAGAACTACCTCGTCTACGGCGACCTCCCCACGAACGGGTACAACGATCCGTCGAAGTACAAATTCCCGCGGGGTGTCATCCTGAACCGCAATCTTGCGGAGATCCTCCCGGTCGACGCGAGCGATGTCGCACAGATCCAGGAGTTCATCACGCACTCCTGGTACGAGTACGCAGGAGGGAACGGGACCGGCCTCCATCCCTGGGCCGGCGAGACCGCGTTGCGCTACAGCGGACCGAAACCGCCGTACGAGTACCTCGATGTGGCGGAGAAGTACAGCTGGTTGAAGACCCCCCGCTGGAAGGGACACGCCATGGAAGTCGGTCCCCTGGCGCGCATCCTCGTCGCCTACGCTTCCGGTCACGAGGAGGTCAAGGAGGCGGTCACCGGCGTGCTCAAGGCCCTCGATGTACCCATCGCGGCCGTCTTCTCCACCCTCGGCCGGACCGCCGCGCGCGGCATCGAGACGCAGCTGATCGCCGGCTGGGCGAAGGAGTTCATGACGCAACTCCTGACAAACATCAAGAACGGCGACGTCCGCATGGTGAACAATGATAAATGGGATCCCGACACCTGGGATCCCCAGATGAAAGGGGTTGGTATGACGGAAGCCCCGCGGGGGGCCCTCGCACACTGGATCGTCATCAAGGACAAGAAGATCGACAACTACCAGCTCGTCGTTCCGAGCACCTGGAACGCATCGCCCCGCGATCACAAAGGGGAACGCTCCGCCTACGAAGCGGCACTTCTCGGCACCCCTGTCGCGGATCCCGAGAAGCCGCTCGAAGTCCTGCGGACGATCCATTCGTTCGACCCCTGTATCGCCTGCGCGGTTCATCTCTACGACGAGAAGGGAACATACGTCCACCACATCGACACGTTCTAGGGCACTCCCATGGACAACACATCCATACGTCGTGTGTACGTCTGGCAACTTCCGGTGCGCCTTTATCACTGGGTGAACGCCCTCGCGGTCGTGGCCCTCGCGGTGACCGGGTATATCATCGGCAAGCCCGTCGCCATCACCAATATCGCGGAGGCATCCTTCAGCTACTGGTTCGGCACAGCCCGGTTCATCCACTTCCTGGCGGCGTTTCTCTTCTTCTTTAACTTTCTTTTCCGCCTCTACTGGGGATTCGTGGGGAACTCGTTCGCGAAGTGGCAGAACTTCCTCCCCTTCCGCAAGGAGCAGATTGACGAGGCGATCCAGGTGCTGAAGGTGGATGTTCTGCAGTCCACAGCCCCCCCGATCGAGTCGATCGGACACAACGCGCTGGCCGGGTTTACCTACTTCCTCACGTTCCTCGCATTCCTGTTTCAGAGCATCACGGGATTCGGCATGTACGCGGCGATGAGCAGCTCCTGGCTACCGCAGATGTTCGCCTGGATCGTTCCGCTGATGGGGGGCGACTTCGCGGTCAGACAGTGGCACCACATGATGATGTGGTTCTTCGTCATCTTCTCGATGGTCCATGTCTATCTTGTGTTCTACCACGATTACGTGGAGGGGCGCGGCGTGATCTCCTCGATGGCAGGCGGCTGGAAGTTCATCGAGAAGAAATGACATGGAACGGTGCGGCGCAGGAGCGCGCACGATCCGGGGCGGTCCCGCAACAAGAGGGACCGCCCCTTGTGTTTTTGTCTCTTCCTGCAGTATCTTGGAGTCATCATGCACCCTCCCCCCCCCATACTCGTTCTCGGGATCGGCAACTATCTCATGGGCGATGAAGGAGCCGGCATTCACGCGGTGAACGCACTCGAGACGGAGAA
>Ga0315273_10007507_pt1 | contig 13670 bp, 9 predicted proteins | sample YL17G02_0_MG_FD_205753 | JGI IMG/M metagenome (GOLD analysis project Ga0315273, IMG submission 205753) | Sediment microbial communities from Yellowstone Lake, YNP, Wyoming, USA - YL17G02_0 | ecosystem: Environmental > Aquatic > Freshwater > Lake > Sediment | place: USA: Wyoming | collected... | reverse complement strand
CGTCGCTCCCCAGGAAGGCCACCCGCCGGACCTGCCGCTCGTCGTCCCAGTTCGGGTAGCGGCCCTCGGCCACGGGTATCGAGCGGATGAAGGCGAAATCGGGCATCGAGCCCGTGATGGTGAGCGAGGCGCTGTTGTGCGCGCTGCGGACGGGAGCCGTCTGTCCGAGCTCCGGCATGACGTATCCGCACGCGGGGGCCTGCTTCGCCACCTCGAAGTGGTCGGTCGCCGTCCACTGCACGCGCCGACCGGCGCGCAGGCCGCCCACTTGAAGGCTCGTCCGGCCCGCGAATACGATCATCACGTCGCGGCTGAAGCTCTCCGCCACCTTGGCCTGGCCAACCCGCAGGCCCTCGCCGGCGGCCACCATCAGCGTGATCGACACGATGCCCCAGGCGATGCCGAACATCGTGAGCAGCGTGCGGAGCTTGTGCGCGAACAGCGTCCGCATCGTGTCCCGGAAGAGGTCGGTCCAGACCATGGCTCTCGTCTCCCGGGCGCCTACTGCAGGACGACCTTGTCGCCTTCCTTCAGGCCCTCGACCACCTCGGTCTTGACCCCGTTCGAGATGCCGAGCTTCACCGCGACCTTGCGCTTCCCGCCGTCGGCCTTCGGGTCGGGCACCTCGAGGGAAGGCTTGCGCTCCTTGTCGTACACCACTGCGGACTCGGGGACGATGAGCACCGCCTTCTTCTCCTCGAGGATGATCTCGGCGTTGGCGGTCATGTTCGTCTTCAGCTCGCCGCCGGGGTTGCGGATCGACACCCGGACCTCGAAGGTGGTGACGTTGTCCTTCTCCTTGCCCAGGGGCGAGATCTTGGTGACCTTGCCCTCGAACGACTTCTCCTTGAAGGACTCGACCACGATCCGCGCCCGCTGGCTCATGAACACGCGCCCGATGTCGGCCTCGTCCACCTTGCCGAGCACGTAGACCTCGCTCACGTCGCCCAGCGTCATGACGAGCGTCGCCTGCGAGCCGAGGACGAGGATCGAGCTGACGGCGTCGCCCACCTCCACGTCGCGGGAGAGCACCAGCCCGTTCATGGGGCTCGTGATGGTGGCGTAGCGCAGGTCGGTCTGGTACCGCTCCAGCGCGGCCCGCGCCTTCTCGACTTCCGCCTTGCTGACCGCGGCCTGGCTCTTTGCCGCGGTCTGCTTGTTGAGCCCCATCTGCCAGCCCTTGTCCGCGTCCTCGAGGAGCGAGGGCGCGATGAGGCCGTCGGCGTAGAGCTTGCGGGCCCGCTCCAGGGCACTCTTGAGGAAGGGCAAGTCGGGCCCCTCGGCCTCGATCTTGTTTCGCTCCCAGGAGGCCTCCGCGGCGAGGAGGTTGGCCCTCGCCTCCCGGACGGCCGCCTCGAGCTGCTCGCGGTCGAGCTCGGCCAGGACCTGGCCCTCCTTCACCTGGTCCCCGTAGTCCACGAACAGGCGCTTCACCAGGCCGCTCGCCTTCGACTTGATCTCGACCTTGGTCAGGGGCTGGACCTTGCCCGTGGCCACGACCGACCGGGCCAGATCGCCCTTCTCGATCGCGGCGAGACGCGAGGGGTCGATCTCCTTGCCGCCCCGGCGGGCGGCCATGAGGCCGAACACCGCGAGAAGCACGACGCCCGCGCCGACGAAGATCAGGCGCTTCCGGCTCTTCCGCCGCCCGTTTCCGTTGCCGCTTCCGTTCGCCATCGGGGCTCCAATTCCTTGAACGCGGGTCCGCGGACTCTCTCAGTCACCTTGTCTTACGCGCGAGGGGACCCCGGGGTTCATACAAGTTCGCCCCTTCCGGCGGCATAATTCGCTCATGGACAAGGACCTGATCCGACGCCTCCCCAAGACCGACCTCCACGTCCACCTCGACGGGTCTCTCCGCCTCGGGACCCTCATCGAGCTGGCCCGAGCGCGCAAGGTCCCCCTCCCCTCTGAGACGCCGGAAGGGCTCGAAGCGTTGGTGTTCCGGCCCCGCTACGCCAGCCTGAACGAGTACCTGGAAGGCTTCCAGTACACGGTGGCCGTCCTGCAGGACGAGGAGGCCCTGGAGCGCTCGGCTTTCGAGCTGGCCGAGGACTGCCAGCAGGAGGGCGTCCGGTACCTCGAGGTCCGCTTCGCCCCCCAGCTCCACGTCCGCCCGGGCTTCGACGTCTCGAGCGTCGTCCGGGCCGTCGACAAGGGGCTGCGACGGGCCGCCGACGCCTTCAATCGCCGCCCGGAGATCCGCTCCGGCCAGGAGCCCCGGTTCGCCGCCGGCATCATCCTGTGCGCCATGCGCTTCTTCACCCCGGAGTTCTCCCTCGGCTTCCGTCGGTTCTTCGAGGCCCTCCCCGAGGCGCCCGAGACGGAGATCCACACCGCGGCGAGCCTCGAGGTGGCCCGCGCCGCCGCCCGGCTGCGGCGGGACGAGGGCCTGCTCGTGGTCGGCATCGACCTCGCCGGGCAGGAGAAGGGCTACCCGGCGGAGGACCACCGGGAGGCCTACCAGGTCGCGCACGAGGCCTTCCTCGGCAAGACCGTCCACGCCGGCGAGGACTACGGGCCGGAGTCGATCTTCCAGGCGATCGGCGACCTGCACGCCGACCGCATCGGCCACGGCACGTGGCTCTTCGACGAGACCAAGATCACGAGCCCGAGGATCAGCGACCGCAAGCGGTACGTGGAGGACCTGGCGGAGTTCGTGGCGGACAAGCGCATCACGATCGAGGTGTGCCTGACCTCGAACCAGCAGACCGTGCCGGAGCTGGCGGACGACCTGCGCAAGCACCCCTTCGCCGAGATGCGGCGTCGGCGGCTGTCCACCACCTTCTGCACCGACAACCGGCTCGTCTCGCACACCACCGTCAGCCAGGAGATCGCCCGCGCGGTCGAGGCCTTCGAGCTGACCCCGCGCGAGGTGCGGGACATCCTCATCTACGGCTTCAAGCGCAGCTTCTACCCGGGGAGCTATCTCGAGAAGCGGGACTACGTCCGCGATGTGATCAACTACGCGAACCGCGTGCTGGACGGGTCGGGGCCGACCTAGACGCCCCGGCTACCAGCGGTGGAAGGCCGGGTGGCCTTCCTTCACCGCGACGAAGACGCCGCGGCAGGTCGCCGTCGTCTTCCCCCCCGCCTCGACCGTCGCTTCCACCGTCGCCCGGTCGGCGCCCGAGTCCACCACCCGCGCTCGAAGCCGCAGCGGGCCGCCCGAGGGCGTCACCCGCAGGAGCCGCACGTGGAACTCGGCGGTCACGGTGCACGGCGGGGCCTCGCGCCCGGCCGCCTTCATCAGGTGGATCGCGGCGGCCCAGTTCGAGTGGCAGTCGAGGAGCGTCCCCAGGATCCCGCCGCTCACCACGCCGTCGAAGGCCTCGTGGTGCGGCTCGGGAGTCCACTCGGCGGAGAGGCCCTCGCCGTCCTCGAAGCTGCGCACGTGAAGTCCCTTCGGGTTGTCGGGGCCGCAGCCGAAGCAGTGGTTGCGGGGGGCGTGGCGTTCCTGCACGCAAGGGCGATCGTTCATCTTGCCATCGTCTTTCCGAGGGACTCCGGTTGCCCTTGTCATTCCGAGGGACTCCGGTTGGCCGGGTCCCGAGGAATCCGCCGGTGGTGACTCCGGGCTAGTGTAGCCGGCCGAGCGCCTGGCGCGCTTCCTCGCCCACGTTCGGGTCCTTGTCCCCCGTCGCCCTCTGCAGCGCCGCGGCCGCCGGGCCCGCGGCGGGGCCGATCCGTCCGAGCGCGCGGGCGGCGTGCAGCCGCACGAGGCTGCTCGAGTCGGACAGCGCCGCCGTGAGCGGCGGCACTGCCGATGCGGCCGGCGGGCCGATCCGCCCGAGCGTCCGCGCCGCTCGCCAGCGGCGGTCGGCGTCGCCGCTGTGCAGCCCGGCGACGAGGACGTCGACCGCCGCGACCGCCGCGGGGCCGATCCGGGCCAGCGCCCCGGCCACCACCGCGTTCGTGTCGTCGCGCGTGAGCGCGCGCGCGAGGTCGAGCACCGCCGCCTGGGCCGCGGATCCCAGGTTCCCCAGGCTCCACGCGGCGAAGGCGACCACGTAGGCGTCCGAGCTTCCCAGCGCCGCGACCAGCCGCGGCACGTCCTGCGCCTCCGGCCCCAGCCGAGTCAGCGCCCGGGCCGCGGCGGCGCGCACCGCCTCGCTCGGGTCCTCGAGCGCGACGAAGAGCGAGGGCACCGCGACCCGCGCCGCCGGACCCAGCGCGCCGAGGGCCGCGGCGGTCTCCGCACGCACCCCGGTCGACTCCGCGTTCGCCAGGGCCGACGTGAGCGCGGGGACGTCGGCCGCTCGGTCCCCGAGCGCCTCTCGGAGGAGGTCCACCGCCGAGTCCCCCCGCACGAGCATGTCGCTCGCGTACAGGGTGTCGGCCACGAGTGAGGCCCCGGCCGGGCTCAGGTGGTCGTAGTCCACGAACGCCGACGGCCCGACCCGGCCCAGCGGGGGCAGCAGGTCCAGGCAACGCAGCCGCTCGGACTCGCAGAAAGCGGCGATCTTCTGTTGCACCACCGGCGGGGGCGCTTTGGGCCCGACCTGGAAGCGGAACGGAAACACCACGACGGCGAAGGTGGCCCCGTCCGCCTCGACGTCCCGCCGCAGCGCGCGCACCTCGTCGAAGAAGCGGTCCATGGCCTCCCGCACTCGCGGAGAGTCGGGCTCGGCGAAGAGGCGCTCCACGCTGTCGATCTCGCGGCCCTCGGCGTCCACCAGGAGGCGGACGACCGCCGAGTGCTCGTGCAGCCGCGTCAGCCATCGCGGCGGGCGAGAGAGGTTGTTGAAGAGCTCCGGTATGTCGTTCAGGCACACGGCGAGGATCACCTGGTCCGGGTGGTAGGCCCGCGCGATGCGCTGCCAGGCGGTGCGTTCCTGGCGCGTGGACCAGCCCCAGAGAGCCACGTTCATCACCTCGACCCGGCGCCCCTCGGCCCGAAAGCGTGCCTCGAGCCGCTGCGGGTAGGCGTCCTCCGGCCGGATCTCCGCTCCGAGCGTCACGCTGTCGCCGAGGATCGCGATCCGCCGAAGGCCCTCGGCCTTCTCGTGCGTCCGCGTCCGGTCCCGCAGTCCGTCGCGGTTGAACTCCTCCCAGGGAGGCCACCCCACCCCGTCGGATTTCATGACGTAGAAGCCGCCCGGCATCTTGTCGTCCCAGTCCCAGATGTAGTCGGCCACCTCGCGTCGCGGCGGGCGCGGTTTCTCCAGCAGCCGCGCCCCGCCCTCGAGCACCGCGAGGAAGATCGCCGAGGACGCGAGCGCGAGCGCGAGGTTGACGACGAGGCCGCGCCTCACGCCGCCACCGTCCGGCGCAGCGTCGCCGCGATGCGCTCCCAGTGCGTGCCGCGCCAGAACAGGCGGTCGCACTCCGCGCACACGAAGTACTCGTCCTGCCAAAGCGCGGTGCGCGGCGGAATCCGCGGGCGAACCGTCTCTTTGGCGGTGGGGACGAGCCCGCCGCCGCAGGCCATGCACCGCGGCTCGCGCAGCGTGAGGCCGAGCTCGACTGCCGCCAGGTGGAGCTGCTCTGCCATCGTCAGCGCCGAGGGCACCCACACGACGACCAGGGTGCCGTCGGCCACGATGCGCCGGTCCAGGACCTCGGCCTCGCTCGTCAGAAGCACGAGGCCGCGACGCAGGGCTTCGTCGGCAAGCCGGTGCCCGGGGACCCCGGGCGCGGGCCGGGCCTCGTAGCCCGCGGCGCGGAGCCACCGCGCGAGACCGCCGAGGCTCGGGTCGCAGAGGAAGCGCGGCGGCTTCGCCGCGTCGAAGCGCGCCCACGGCGGTGCGCCCGCACCACCCCTCGCCCGACCGATCCACGACAGCTTCGCTGCGGTGAGCTCGCGAAGCCAGGCGGCCGCCAGCGCGGGCGCGAGGGAAACGCCGGCCCTCGTCGCCGCGTCCCTCGCCTCGCTCATGAGGCGGTCAGCCTGGAGGTCGATCCCCTCAACGCCGGTCCACTGCGCGAGCGCGCGGAACCGCGCGCGAAACCCGTGCTCGATCCTGCCGTCCACCCACCAAGCTTATCGCTTCGCCTCGTCGCGCTCGACCGGCGCCGCGCCGGCCGCGAGTCGTTCGTGAGCGCCGTGAGCGCCAGCGGTCCTTGCACGCCCGCCGCCTTTCCGGTATATTTCGCGGTCGTCGGTTGGCCCGCTAGCTCAATTGGTAGAGCAAGAGACTCTTAATCTCTAGGTTCATGGTTCGAGTCCATGGCGGGTCACCAGCCGGTCCCCTCGGTAGCTGAACGCTGAAGCGCCGACCACCCGGGCGCTCGGCTCCACCGGAACATGATCCGCCCGGTCGACCGGAACCGGTTTCGCGTCCGCAGCTGGCGCCCGCAGGCCCTGAGTTCCGGCCGCCATCGCGGTTCTGGCGCGGCCACAGAGTGGGCTACACTCGCTCATGCCAATCCTTCGCGTCGGGACCGGGGCGGCGCTCGCCCTGTTGACGTTCTCGTACGCAGCCGCGGGCCAGGAACACGAGCACGGGGCAGGGTCGGCCGAACGCCTCGGCACGGTCAGCTTCGCCACCTCGTGTAGCGCGGCCGCAAAGCCACAGTTTGATCGCGCCGTGGCCCTGCTCCACTCGTTCGAGTTCGCACCGGCCATCCAGGGCTTCGAGGCCACGGGGACCACGGACCCGTCCTGCGGGATCGCCTACTGGGGCGTGGCCCTCGCCTCCTGGGGCAATCCTTTCGCGGCCGGGCAGAAGGCGCTGCCGCAGATCCGGCGCGGCCAGGACGCGATCGAGCGAGCCAACCGGGCCGGCACCAAGACGGAGCGCGAACGCGGGTACATCGCGGCCGCGGCCGAGCTGTACCGCGACCCTGAGCGCCGGGACCAGCAGACGCGGGTACTCGCCTACCGCGACGCGATGGCGGCGCTGGCGGCGGGCCATCCTGACGATATGGAGGCCTCGATCTTCTACGCGCTCGCCCTCGCGCAGGCGGTGCCGCCCACGGACAAGACCTACGCCGACCTGCTGAAGGCGGGCGCCATCCTGGAGAACCTGTTCGCTACGCACCCCGACCACCCCGGGCTCGCGCACTACATCATCCACAGCTACGACGTGCCCCCCCTCGCGCCGCTGGCACTCGAAGCCGCGCGTCGCTACGCCCTGATCGCGCCCTCGGCCCCTCACGCGCTGCACATGCCGTCGCACACGTTCACGCGCATGGGCTACTGGCAGGAGTCGATCGACACGAACATCGCCTCGGCCGCGGCCGCCCGGCGCGACGGCGCCACTGCCGAGGAGCTGCACGCGACCGACTACCAGACCTACGCGTACCTGCAGACGGGCCAGGACGCGGCCGCGAAGCGACTGCTGGACTCGCTGCCCGAGATCGCTGCGCGCTTCGATCCGGACGCGATCGCCTCCGCCGCTCCCGGTGTGGCCGGCGTCTTCGCTCTGGCCGCGATTCCTGCGCGCTGGGCGCTCGAGCGCCGCGAATGGGACGAGACCGCGAAGCTCGAGCCGCACCCGAGCCGGTTCCCGCAGACGGAGGCCATGACGTACTTCGCCCGCGCCCTCGGCGCCGCCCACCTCGGCGACCGCGCGGCCGCGCGGTCCGCAGTGGACTCTCTCCAGCAGCTCCGCGACCGGCTGACCGCCGCCGCCGAAGGCTACTGGGCCGGCCAGGTCGAGATCGAGCGGCGGAGCGCCGCGGCGTGGCTCGCCCACGCGGAGGGCCGCACCGCGGATGCGCTGGCCGAGATGCGCGCGGCGGCCGAGATGGAGGACGCGACCGACAAGAACGCCATCACGCCCGGGCCCATCGCGCCGGCCCGGGAGCTGCTGGGCGACATGCTGCTGGAGGCGGGCCAGCCGGGGCCGGCGCTGCGGGAGTTCGAGGCGACCCTGCAGAAGGAGCCCGACCGCTATCGTGCTCTGTCCGGTGCCGCCCGCGCCGCGGCGCAAGCCGGCGATCGCGCGACGGCGACGAAGCACTACGGCCGGCTGCTGAAGGTCTGCGAACACGCCGACGAGCCCGGCCGCACCGAGCTCGTCGAGGCGCGCCGGTTCACGGCGTCGGCGGCGACGGCTCGGTAGACGCGGCCTACTCCTTGTCGCTCGGGTCGTTGAACAGCACGCCCAGCTTGATGCTACCGTGGCCGAACTGCGGATAGCCCGAGGCGTTCGGATTGCCGGGGTCGAGGTTGGAAGCCGTATCGTCCGGGGGGAAGAGCACGAGCGAGTTGAGAAACTCCAGCATCGCCGCGCGGTCTTCGGCTCCCAGCGAAGCGAAGGCATCCCGCGCCGCCTGCGCGTCGCCGCCGTGGCGCAGGATCACCTCGGTCAGGTTGAGGCTCCTGCCGTCGTGGCCGTAGGGAGCCGTGGTGCCCACGCCCCACAGGGCCGTGGTCAGGAACTCCTTGCGCAGGGTGCCGTCGTAGTTTCTCTCGTAGAAGCCAGGGCCCACGTCGTGCCGCTTGAAGTCGGTGAAGATGTCCCGCACCAGGAAGGTCTGACCCAGCGGCACCTTGAGCGGGGGAAAGCCCGACCCGTCGTCCCGCGTCGAGACCAGCGGCGTCGCCGTCGAGAACAGGCTGTTGAAGGTCGCGCGAGCGGGGTCGTAAAGGGTCTGCACGTCGGCCACCCGCCGGTCGTGGTCGATCCGCAGGTTGCGAACGTGACACTCGGTACAGCCGACCCGGGCCAGCAAGCGCCCGCCCCGTAGCGCCTCCTCGCCTCTTTGGTAGGTTGCCGGCTTGAAGTAGTTCAGCAGGTAGAACTCGAGGTAGTCGACGAGGCTCGTCGGAACCTCGTTGGTGACCCCGTCGTCGTCCGGGTCCGCCGCCGGGTCGGCGGTGGGCGCCGGCTCGATCTTGTCGAGCGCGCCGTCGAGCACCATCCCGGCTGGGGTCGTGATCCGCCCGCGCGCCGCTGCCGCGGCGAGATCGGGGTCCACCGCCTGCAGGCCCATCTCGTTCTGCAGCGCGCCGACCACGAACTCGCGGATCGAGGTAGTGCCGCCATGGGAGAAAAGGGAACGCACGCGGAGGTCGGCGTCCACGCCCCGGACCCCCGAGGTGTCGAGCGAGCCGTCAGGGCCGGCCGTCAGGGTTCCGTAGTGGATCGCCTTGCCCACCAGACCCCGCGTCACGGTGTGGCCGGTCCGCCGGGCCTCGGCCAGGGTGTGTGACCGGATCGCCCGCAGCTCAGAGGTGATCTCGTCGGCGAGCATCTCCTTGAGACCGAGGCCGAACAGGTGTGGCGCGTCGCGGCTGTCGGGCCGGGTCGCCACGTCTCCCCCGAATCCTGCCGAGCCGCGGGGACGTCCGTGACAGGCCGCGCAGCTGTCGGCCAGGCCGGCGCCGATCGCCAGGTTCGTCTGGATGTCCCCAGCGCCGTCTCCCACACCCGGGCCCTGGCCGTCCACCCGGCCGACCTTCCGCTGGAACAGCTGCCTGCCGCGGCGAATGGCACGGAAGGGGTCACGGGCGATGATGAAAGACGACGACTCAGGAGTGACCCAGTCGCCACGGCCCGCCCCAATCTGCTGCGCCAGCGACTTGTTGATTCCCTCTCCGGCAGCGTTCGGAGCCTTCGTCTTGTCGACGAGTTGCCCCCGCGCGATGGCCGCCACGAGCAGGAGGCATCCGAGGCTACCCGCGGTCCTCCAGGAAGCGTACGCAAACAACTTGCGTCCAAGATCACTCATCGCCTGCCTCCCCCAAGGGTTTGCTTCTTACCTTGGATATCGAGAAAGGGAGAGAAAAGACGACAGCGGCTACCGGTTTCGGGTCTCGGGCACTGCGCGCAGGCGGGCCTCGCGGGTCTCGGGATGCTCCGCGCCCAGCGAAGCCTGCAGGTGCCCGAGAGCCGAAGTAAACGCGGCTCGGGCTTCGGCGCGCCTGCCCTGGGCCCGGAGGGCCCTCCCCAGCGCCAGGTAGGCACGGCCGATTCCGCTGGAAAAGGCTCCGGGCCCGGCGGCTTCCTGCGTCACGCCCAGGGCCCTTGCCGCGTCGGACCGGGCCTCGTCCAGGCGCTTGACCTCCAGCTCGAGGTCCGACCGGCGCAGGAGCAGAATGGGCAGGTCGAGGCCCTGTGGATTGTCTTCGGCCAGCTCCACGGCTTGATCCGCCGCCACGATCGCGACCGGGAAGCTCCGGTGCGCCTGGGCCAGAAGTGCCCGATGCGACGCGAGCAGCGCATGGACGCGGTTGCCCACTGGCATTTGCCTCCAGCGGGGCTCGAGCTCGGAAAGCACCTGCTCGGCGCGCGTGAGATCGCCCAGCCGGCGATAGATGGCGACGAGTCGGTTCAGGGCCAGGCTGACGACCAACTCGTTGCCCGCCCGCCTTGCCTTGGCGCACGCCCGCTCCGCATAGTCCCTCGCCTCGCGCAGGCGATCGAGCTCGACCAGGGTGCCCGCGAGATTGGTGAGCAGCATCGGCGAGACGCCCCGCTCCGTCCCGTCCGAGCTGCTGATCCGGATCGCCCGCCGGAAGAGGCGCTCGGCCTCGAGAGGCTGGCCCAGGGCCATGAGGACGATGCCCCAGTTGTTCAGGACCGTGCCCGCGGTCTCGGTGTCGTCGCGCCCGAGCGAGCCGAGCCGAGCGTAGGCCTCTTCGCAGGTCTTGCTGGCCTCCCGATTGCGGCCGGCCATCCGGTAGGCCTCCGCCAGCTCTATGGACAGGCGCAGGTCCAGCAGCGGTGCCGGCAGGCGCGACTCCTTCAGCACGCGCTGCGCGGCCTGGACCCGCTCGAGCCCCGCCTTCGCGTCGCCGCGCTGTCGCGCGACCTCACCCCCTCGCATCAGGCAGAACACCCGGTGCAGCGCGAGCTGCGGCTCGTTCGGGAGATCGCTCTGCGCCTCCTGAAGGAGCTCCTCCGCGCGCTCGAACTCACCCGTCCGGCCCAGCGCGCTCGCGAGGGCGCAAGCCGCCTTGGCGCGGGTGGAGCGCTCGGGAAGCGTGCTCGCGAGCTGATGGGCCCTGGTGAGGAGCCGGCGGGCATTCGCATCCTCGTCCTGGATCTGGTACTGGCGGCCGATCGCGATCAGCATCTCCACCCGGTTCTCATCGGCCTCGCCCTCTTCCCGGTCGATGATGTGCTCCGCCCGCGCCAGCAGCTCACCTGCGGTGAAGGGCTTCCCCGAAGGCGCCGCGTCGGAGAGCAGGAAGGAGTTCAGGTCGTTGATGGCTTCGGCACGAGACAGCTGGCGCAGCGCGAAGTCGCGCTGCTCGCTCGCCGCGCGGGCCTCGCGGTCGGCCCGGTTGCGTTGGGCCTCGGCGAGCGCCGCCTGCCGGGTCGCCCGCCGTGCCTGCACGACGGTGGCGGCCACCCCAGAAGCGAGAGCCAGGACCAGCAACCCCGCGAGCGCGACTGAACCGCGGTTGCGCCGTACGAACTTCGCGGCACGATAGGCCAGCGTATCCGGCCTGGCGCTGATCGGCCGCTGATCGAGATAGCGCCGGAGGTCGGCGGCGAGAGAAGTCACCGACACGTAGCGCTCCAGGGGGTTCTTCTTGAGAGCCTTGGCGACGATGGTGTCGAGATCGCCCCGCAGGACGCGGCGGAGCCTGGCGCGCCCCGCGGTCGCGTGCTCGCCGAGCGTCTCCGGACTCTCCGCCCCGGCCCCGGCCACCGCGTCGGAGAGTCGAGGTGGCTCAATGTCCACGATCGCCTTGAGGAGCTCGGCCGTCGATCGCAGCGCGGACCCGCTCGGGTGACGCCCGGCGAGCAGGAGATACAGCAGCACGCCCAGGGAATAGACGTCGGTGGCGGTCGTGATCTGTCCGCCCGTCAATTGTTCGGGGGCAGCGTACTCGGGCGTCAGCGCCGGCCCGCCCTCGCGCGTGAGGGTCGTCACCTCGGCCGAGCTCGCGTCGCCTTCGAGCAGCTTCGCGATGCCGAAGTCGAGCAGCTTCACCTCGCCGTCGGTCCGGACCAGCACGTTCGAGGGCTTGATGTCCCGGTGCACGATCAGGTTCGCGTGGACATGAGCGACGGCCGCCAGCACGTCGAGGAACAGGCGGATGCGGGCCTCGATCCCCAGACGCTTGCCCTCGCAATAGCGGTCGATCTGCTCGCCCTCGACGTGCTCCAGCACGAGGTAGGGTTGGCCGCTCGGCGACACGCCCGCATCCGCGAGGCGAGCGACGTGAGGATGCGTGAGGCGGGCCAGGATGCTGCCCTCGCGCTTGAAGCGCTCCTCTCCGACACGGCCCACCAACGCCGGGTTCAGCAGCTTGACCGCAGCCACCCCCTCGAAGCGGCCATCGTTCCGTCGAGCGAGCCAGACGCTGCCCATGCCGCCCTGTCCGATCAGTGAGACCAGCGTATGGGCGCCGATCTTCTGCCCGGCCAGCGACGCCGGCGGCGGCAGAGGCGAAGCCCTGCCCTCGAGGAACCCTTCCCGGCTCACGGCATCCCGCTCCTCGAGCAGTCTCTGCAGATCGCTGGCGAGGGCGGGATCCTTCGCCCGCAGGGAAGCGAGCCAGGCGCCGCGCTCGCCGCTGGCCAGCTCGAGAGCCTGGTCGAGATAGGGACTGATCACCTGCCAGCGGTCTTTGCTGATGCCGAGCATACCCTCTCCTGCGGGCTCGACCGACAAGCGGCTGTCGATGGGCCGACCCACGAGCCGGCGGCCCAGTGCGCTCAGGGGCCGAGGGCGTTCACTCGAGTCCCGCGTCCCGGACCGTGCGGTGGAGACAGATCCGGGCTTTCTCCCACTGCCGTTGCACGGTGCGTTCGCACACGCCACGCATGGCGGCGATCTCGGCAAAGGAGAAGCCGCAGAAGAACTTGAGGTCGACGACCTGCGCGAGCGCCGGATCGACGTCGGCGAGATCGTCGAGCGCGTCGCCGATCCGGGCCAGCTCGCTCGCGTCGGCGCCGCGGTCGGCGACGTCGGTGACGAGGGAGGTGATCTCGAACCCGCCGCCGCGCTTCTGGGCCTGGCGACTGCGTGCATAGTCGATGATCAGGCCGCGCATCACGCGCGATGCGTAGGCCATGAAGCGTCCGCGGTCGGGGAAGATCGGGCCGTCACGGCTCGTGATGTCGAGATAGGCCTCGTGGAGCAGCGTGGTTGCGCCGAGGCTCACGCCACCCCCCCTGCGCGCCAGCTGGCGCCTGGCCAGCCGGTGCAGTTCCGAATACAGGGCGGCGAAGAGAGCGTCCACGGCGGACCGGTCTCCGGACTCGACGGACGCGATCAGCGACGAGATCGGTGGTTCCAATGCCCGTTTCGCCCGCCCGCATGGGGACACGCCCATGCCCGTCGAGCTTCAGCTCCAATGTGTTCCGGGAGAAAGTGCCGCAGCGTAGCACGGTCACTCGCCCGAGTCACTCGAGTGAAGAGCGGCCCGCGGCCGACTCCTCGCGCTCAGCCCAGGCCGAGCACGGTGCGGATCGTCCTCACCACCCCGTTCGCGTTGTTAGTGGGCGCGACCCAGGTCGCGCGCTCCCTGAGCAGCGGGTGGGCGTTCGCCATCGCGAACGAGTAGGTGGCCGCGTCCATCATCTCCAGGTCGTTGAGGAAGTCCCCGAAGGCCATCGTCTGATCGCGCGTCACCCCGAGCGCCTTCTGCACCTCGCGGATGGCCTGACCCTTGTTCGCCGTCGGGCTCATGACGTCGACCCAGTGGGTTCCGGACACCACCACCTGGTGACGCCCCGCGAGGTCGGCCAGCCGGGGAGCGGTGTTGCGCTCGCCCGAGGCGAAGTCGTAGATGGCGACCTTCAGCACGTCGTCGTCACGGA
>Ga0315273_10007506_pt1 | contig 13673 bp, 10 predicted proteins | sample YL17G02_0_MG_FD_205753 | JGI IMG/M metagenome (GOLD analysis project Ga0315273, IMG submission 205753) | Sediment microbial communities from Yellowstone Lake, YNP, Wyoming, USA - YL17G02_0 | ecosystem: Environmental > Aquatic > Freshwater > Lake > Sediment | place: USA: Wyoming | collected... | reverse complement strand
CGGTTCGGCCGGCCCGGCGAAAGCGCGCGTGGTGGCGGAGGATCGGCAGCCATGCAAAGTGCAGCCCGATGATACCAGATGTGTCGTGCCGCTCGGGCCGCGCCGGGTCTTCGGGTGTGTAGCCCCCGGGTCTTCTTGTGTGCAGCCCCCGGGTCTTCAGACCCAGGGGAACCGGGCAGGGCGCCCCTACTCGCCCGTCACCTCCTCCACCCACTTCACATACGCCTCTCCCCCGCCATCGGCGCGGATCACCAACAACTCGGGCACTTCGTACGGGTGCAATTCCCGGATGCGCGCCAGCAGGGCGTCGAGCCGGCCGTCGCTCGTCTTGATCACGATCTGCCGCTCGCATTCGCGCTCGATCTTCCCCTTCCATGAGTAGACCGAGTCCATGGGCGCAAGGGCGTTGACGCACGCCGCCAGCCGCTCGCCGACGAGGGCCTCGGCAAACGCCTGGCAGTCGGCGTCGGCGGGAAGGGTGGTGAGGACGAGGAGGGGGAGGTTCATGGTGAAGGTCCGCCCTTCGACGTCGTTCAGAGCGCCGTGGGCGTGCCGAACGGCGAGGGTCGAGTTCCCCGAGAAACCTCGCGGAGGATCTGTACGCGTGACCCCGCTCTCGCGTATACTGCCCGTGCAGGATACCGTATTCGATGCCCAGCGACGAGCAGAACCCACGCCGGCCTTCGCGGGTCGGGACCGAGCACCTTGCGCGCAGGGGCCACGGCACCGCGTTCTACGTGCTGGTGTTCGTCACGGCCGTCCTGGTGCTCAACGCGATCTTCGGCGACAAGGGCGTGATGGCGACCAGCCGCGCGCGGCGCGAGCACGACCAGCTGGCCGCCGAGGTGACGCGCGCGAAGGCGGAGAACGCGCGCCTGCGCGAGACCGAGCGCAAGCTGCAGGCCGACCCGGCGACGATCGAGGCTCTGGCGCGCGAAGAGCTGGGCCTCATCCGCCCTGGCGAGAAAATCTTCATCATCCGCGACCTGCCACCCACGCCGCCCACGCCGCCGCGCCGGCAGCCCTAGCCGTGCTTGTGCGCCGAAGTCTGCACGACCCTGTCCAGGTTCGCGCTCAAGCCCGTCTTGTTTGCCCACCCGACGCCGCCCGCGGGCGTCGTCGACGGCGCCTCGTTCGACGCGACGAGGGTGGGTTGATCTCGCCTCCCCCGTGTGCTACGATGTGTCGATCGGATCGTGACGCGGGGTGGAGCAGTCTGGTAGCTCGTTGGGCTCATAACCCAAAGGTCGCGGGTTCAAATCCCGCCCCCGCAACCAAGAGGGCCGCATGGCAAACCCGTGCGGCCCTCGCCATGTACGGCCAGCGCGAGGGCCCATCCGGTTTGCCCTCCGCCCCCTTGGCTGCGACCCGCAGAATTCGGCACGTTTCTCGGCAGCCACCCTGAGCGCAGCCGAAGGGCGTTGCCTGGCCGCCCCCGCAACCAACTGAAGGCATTGCGAAGTCGCGATGCTCTCCGTCCTCTTGGCTGCGACCCGCAGAATTCGGCACGTTTCTCGGCAGCCACCCTGAGCGCAGCCGAAGGGCCTTGCCTGGCCCGCCGCCGCACGCTGGGGCACCGTGGTCGGCTGGCGAGGCCACGGTGCTACAATCCGCCTGTCGTTCCCGCGCCTCATGCTCGGAGGTTTGCATGGGCCTCGCCGCCGGCACGCGCCTCGGTCCGTACGAGATCCTGGCCCCGCTCGGCGCCGGGGGCATGGGCGAGGTCTACAAGGCCCGCGACGCGCGCCTGGGGCGTGACGTCGCGCTCAAGATCCTGCCGGCGCGCTTCTCGTCGAGCCCCGAGGCCCGCGCCAGGTTCGAGCGCGAGGCGCGCGCCATCTCGCAACTCAGCGACCCTCACATCTGCACCCTCTACGATATTGGCCGCCAGGACGACATCGACTACCTGGTGATGGAGTATCTCGAGGGGCAGACGCTGGCCGCGCGCCTCGAGAAGGGACCCCTGCCGATTGCCGAAGTCCTGCGCTACGGCATCGAGATCGCGCAGGCGCTCGATCGCGCACACCGGTCCGGCATCGTCCACCGGGATCTCAAGCCCGCGAACATCCTGCTGACCGGCGGCGCTCGACAAAGCCCGGCGCACGTGAAGCTGATGAACTTCGGCCTCGCTCGCGCGGTCGAGACGGGACCGGCCGGCGCCGTGGCGATGGAGTCGCCGACCATCAGCCACCCGCTCACGGCGGAAGGGACAATCGTCGGCACGCTGCCCTACATGGCGCCCGAACAGTTGGCGGGCAAAGAGGCGGACGCGCGCACGGATTTGTGGGCGCTCGGGTGCGTGCTCTACGAGATGGCCACCGGCACGCGCGCGTTCCAGGCGGACAGCCAGGCGTCGCTCGTCGCGGCGATCATGGATCGCGAACCGCCTGAGATGGCAACGCTCCGGCCTCTGTCCCCTCCGGCGCTCGAGCACGTCGTCAAGCGCTGCCTGACGAAGGACCCGGGCGAGCGCTGGCAGAGCGCGCGGGACGTGGCGCACGCACTGGAGTGGGTGACGCAGCAGGGCGCCGCCGTACCCGTGACCGCCCCCGACACACGGCGTTCGCGCAAGCGGCCGTCGGTCCTGAGTGGTGCGGCGGTCGCGCTCGTGGTCGTCGCCCTGGCGGTCGCGGTCTTCCTCGCCGGCCGCCTGACAGTTGACCGGCCGAAGCCGCTGACATTCACGCGCCTCACGCTGCAACGCGGCGTCATCACCAACGCGCGGTTCAAGCCAAACGCCAGGGACGTGGTCTATAGCACGGCATGGGAAGGGCGGCCGCCGGAGATCTTCGAGACCGAGACGCAGACGGCCAACGAACATCCCCTGCCCGTTTCGGGCGTGACCTCGGGCGTTGCCTTGCTCTCGGTCGCAGCTGGTGGAGAGCTTGCTCTCAGGAAGCAGGCCGAGTCTTTCGTGCCGGCGGACGGGATGCTGGCGGTGGGATCGTTGTCAGGCAGCGCGCCACGCGATAGGTACCCCGACGTGCACAGCGCCGATTGGGCGGCCGGCGGTGTACTGGCGATCGTGAGACGTGTTGGCGGCCACGATCGTCTCGAGATGCCGGCCGATCACGTCCTGGCGAAGACGAGCGGCCAGTTCTTCGATGTCCGCGTGTCGCCGGACGGCCGCCACATTGCCTTGACCGAACATCCGTCCGTCGCTGACTCGAAAGGCACGGTCGCGCTCGTGAACACGGCCACGGGCGAGAAGAAGACGCTCACGAACGGGTTCCGGAGTGTATGGGGCCTCGTCTGGTCGCCTGACGGACGGGAAGTCTGGTTCTCGGCGGCGGTGGACGGCCCCAGGCAACGTCTGTGGGCCGTGACGCCCGAGGGCCGGATGCGAAGTCTCGGCGAGTTCCCGTCCAGCGTCATCCTGTACGACGTCGCCCGCGATGGCCGCGTGCTCCTGGCGTCACAACGTCAGCAGGCGGGCATCCGCGGCCGATCGTCCACCGATGAGAAGGAGCGAGAGCTGGGATGGCGTGACGCTCCCGGGCGCGTGGGGTTGTCGGCGGATGGCGGGACGGTGCTGTTCGACGACCAGGGCGAGAGTGGGGGGCCGCGCTACACGGTGTACGTCAGACCACATGGGTCGGCCCCGGTGGCGCTCGGCGAAGGCCACGCCTGCGCGCTCTCGCCGGACGGCCGCTGGGCGCTCGCCATCCGCCTGGGGCCGCCCGATGAGCTCGTCATGATCTCGACGGGAACCGAGGGAACCACCCCATTGCCGCGCGGGCAGCTGGAGACCCACCAATCCGCGACCTTCCTTTCCGAACGCCGGGTTGTCTTCGTCGGGGCCGAGCACGGCCGCCCGCAACGCACGTGGGTGCAGGATATTCCCAGCGGACAACCGCGAGCCGTCACGGAGGAAGGCACGGTTGGTGTGACGACGTCGCCCGACGGACGGTCCGTGGCGACAGTTGCCGAGGATCTGCGGCTCATGATTTTCCCGATCGATGGCGGCAAACCCAGGCTTCTGCCACGGCTCGACCCCAAGGAGACAGTCTGTCAGTGGAGCCAGGACGATACGACGCTGTATGTATCCCGCCTGGGAACCAGGCTCGATGTGTTTGCGTTGGACCTGCGGTCCGGCACGAAGGAGCTGTGGAGGACGTTCGAACTGCCCGATCCGGCTGGCGGCCTCGTCTGGAACGTCGCCCTGACGCGGGATGCGCGCAGCTATGCGTACGGCTACGGGCGCGCCCTCGATGAGCTCTTCGTGGTCGAAGGTCTGAAATAGTGGCTCGCCCGGAGGTGTTCATGAGTCTCGCCGCGGGAACGCGCCTCGGGCCGTACGAGATCACGTCACCGCCGGGCGCCGGCGGCATGGGCGAGGTCTACAAGGCCCGCGACACCCGCCTGGGCCGCACGGTCGCTATCAAGATCCTCCCACCCGGCGTTGCCGACGATGAAGATCGCCGCGTCCGCTTCGAGCGGGAGGCGAGAACCGTCGCCGGCCTGAACCACCCCCAGATCTGCACCCTGCACGACGTCGGGGATCATGACGGGGCGCTCTTCCTGGTGATGGAGCTGCTCGAGGGCGAGCCGCTGCGGGCGCGGCTGTCCCGCGCCCAGGCGGCTGTGCCGGCCCTCGTTGAAATGGCCATCGAGCTGGCCGACGCGCTCGAGGCGGCCCACGCGAAGGGGATCGTCCATCGTGACATCAAGCCGGAGAACATCTTCATCACGACACGTGGCACCGCGAAATTGCTCGATTTCGGCATCGCGAAACTGGTGACCGAACAGGCGGCGATGACGGGCGCGGTCACCGCTACGCGCCTCGGGACGGGTCCCGTCGCCCTTGGCACCGTCGCGTACATGTCGCCGGAGCAGGTGCGGGGCGAGCCGCTCGACGCGCGGACCGACCTCTTCTCGCTGGGCGTCGTGCTGTACGAGATGGCCACGGGCACGCAGCCCTTCCGCGGGACGACGTCGGGGGCGGTGCTCGGCGAGATTCTCACGAAGGCGCCGACGGCCCCCGTCCGATTGAACGCGGACGTGCCGCCCGAACTGGAACGGATCATCAACAAGCTGCTCGAGAAGGACCACGAACTGCGCTACCAGTCGGCGCGCGACGTGCGCGTCGATCTCGAGCGTCTTCGCCGCGCGCTCACCACGCCCGCCGCCCCCCGGCCCGCGCAGGCGTCGATTGTCGTGCTCCCCTTCGAGAGCCTCAGCCCGGACCCCGACAACGCCTTCTTCGCCGACGGCCTGACCGAGGAGATCATCGCGGACCTCTCGAAGATTCGGGCGCTCCGCGTCATCTCGCGGACCTCCGCGATGGTGTTCAAGGGTGCCAGAAAGAGCGCACCGACGATCGCGAGGGAGTTGGGCGTCGGCCATGTGCTCGAGGGCAGCGTGCGGCGCGCGGGCAACAGCCTCCGGATCACGGCACAGCTCATAGAGGCGGCATCGGACGCCCACCTCTGGGCGGAGAAGTACACGGGCACGCTCGACGATGTGTTCGACCTGCAGGAGCGGCTCTCGCGGCGCATCGTCGAAGCGCTGAAGGGGGCGCTGACGCCGGACGAAGAGCGGCGATTGTCGGCGCGCCCGCTGGCCGACGTCCGCGCGCTGGACTGCTACCTCCAGGCCATGCAGCAGATCCGGACGAGCACGAAGGCCAGCCTCGACCTGGCCCTCGAACTCACCGACCGGGCACTCGCCGGCGTCGGGGACAATGCGCTGCTCCACGCAACACAGGCGCTCATTCACTGGCAGTGCGTCAACGCCGGCGTGAACCCGACGCTCGGGGAACTGAAAGCTGCGGACGCCAGCGCGGACCGGGCACTCCAGCTGGATGGCGACCTGTCAGCCGGGCTCCTCGCCAAGGGTCTTATCGCATACACCCTGGGTCGCCTCGAGGACATGGCCGTCTGTTGCGGCCGCGCCGCCCAGCTGGACGGCAATAGCGACGCGCTTGGGTTCCTCGGCTACGCGAACGCGATCACGGACCGAACCGAGGCGGCGCGCGCGTACGCCGACCAGGCGATCGTGTCGGATCCTCTGAACTCGTGGGCCCTCTTCTTTCTGGCGTTTCACGCCCTCACCCTGGCCCACGCGGCAAGCGTGGACGAAGCGCTCGCGCAGTTCGAGCGTCTTCGCGAGCAGTGGCCAACCGCCTTCCAGGGCCTGGCGCAGATCTGGTCCTTCGCGCTGACGGGCGACCGGGAGGGTGTGTGCCGTATGGCGGCCGGTCACGAGGCCTATGCGGAGCGAGACAAGGAGATGTCCTGGAGCCTCGCCGACTGCCTGGCCGCCGTGGGCGAAACCGACCAGGCGCTGCGCTGGCTCGCCAACGCCATTGAACTCGGCTTTGTTAACCACCGGTTCCTGTCCAGCCGGGATCCGTTCCTGGCGCCCCTGCGCGGCAACCCACGCTTCGAGGCGCCAATGGACCAGGCGCGCGAGAGGCAGCGCGCGCTGCAGGCGGCGCTGGCGTGATCGAGGTGGTCAGAATCGCGCTGGTCACCGAATCGTGGCCAACAAGGCAATCGACCACCTCAAGTCCCGGCCGTTGGGCGGCCGTGCCGCGGACCAGACGAAGCACGAGATCATGTGCGCCACCATCTTCCTGACTGCGATGCTGTGGCTGGCGATCATGAAGGTCTTCGCCTGGCTGGCGATCGCCGGGAACAGCACCAGTCGCGAGGTCAAGAGGCTGGAGATCCGCCTGTCGGGCGCGTGCGAAGCCTGGCGGCACCAGCCCGAGTCTTGACGGATCGCTGGGCGCTCTCGCGCGGCGGAGGGTCGTTTCCGGCAGGCGGGGCGTGAACGCATGCACATGCGCTTGTCCGTCGTCGTACCGGCGTTCAATGAAGAGGCCTGCCTGGACGCGACGCTCGACCATTTGCGGGCGGCGGCCGAGGTGCTCGTCCGCCGCGGCGGTCACCAGACAGAGATCATCGTCGTCGACAACGCGAGCACGGACCGAACGGCCGCACTTGCGGCGCGGCAGGGCGCCCGTGTCGTGAGCGAGGCCGTCCACAACATCGGGCGTGTGCGCAATGCCGGCGCGCGCGCAAGCCAGGGAGACGCCATCGTGTTTCTCGACGCGGACACGCTGCTGCCTCCCCACGCGCTCGCCCGGATCGAGGAAGAGATGCGCGACCCGGATTGCGCCGGTGGCGCGCTCGACTTGCTGTATCGCCCGCGTCGGCGCGTGATGCGGTGGTATCTCGGCGGCTGGCGCTGGATCGGCAATCTCTCCGGAATGGCCATGGGATCGGGGCAGTTCTGCCGCCGCGACATCTTCAGCGATCTCGCCGGATACGACGAGACGATCTTCATGGGCGAGGACGTGGACTTCTTCTGGCGCCTGCGGAGGCTCGCGCGGCGCCGTGACCTGCGCGTCCCGGTACTCCGCGATGTCGTCGTGTCTCCGTCGTCGCGGCGGTTCGATCAGTGGCCGCTCTGGCGGGTCCTCGTGTGGACCAATCCATTCTTCGCCCTGCCGCTGCGCCGGCGGCGGACGGCATGGAGCGGCTGGTATACGAACCCGGTGCGATGAGTAAGCGTCGGCAGCGCGGTCGCGTGTGACTCCGTGCTCGCCACCGTAGACGATGCCCCGAACTGAATCGGGTGCAGCCGCTGTGTTGCCGCCGGCCAAAGCCCTGGGTGGCACCCTTCCCATGTTCCGGTCGGGGCGCGGCGACCACCCGCCACAGGAACGAAGATGGCAGCAGGAACGGACTTTTCGTGGGCGCGGCGAGCGATGTATGCGGCGTTCGTCTTCGCCCTGGCGGCCATGCTGCTGTACCCGGGAGGGACGTTGCGCGACCCGACCACGACGGGCTACTCGTTCTCGCGCAACTTCATCAGTGACCTTGGGAATACGGTGTCATTCGGCGGCCAGCCGAACAACCCGAGTGCGGTTCTCGCGATGGCGTCGGCCGCGACCGTCGTCGCGGCGATTCTCCTGGCCACGATCGGATTCGTGCGTCTGCTTTCGGCCGCACGCGCTGCGCGCACGCTGGCGAGGGCAGCAGGTGTCGGCGGAGCAGTCGCGTGCCTGGCCGTGGTGGGAGTGGCCCTCGCACCAGGCAACCGTTCGCTCCTTCTGCATGTCCTCTTCGGCCAGACCGCATCGGGCGCCATAGGACTGTCGGCGCTGCTCCTCGCGCTGGCATCTCTGCGCGATGGTCGATTCACGAAGGGTGTGCCCGCGGCATGGCTGGCGCTCGCAATCGTTGTGGCGGCTCTGTTTCTTGTCCGATGGGGTGGCCCTGGGATCACCACTGACGAAGGCCTGGTCTTTCACGTGGTGAAGCAGAAGATAGTCGCGGTCGTCATTCTGCTCATCTTCATCTACCAGACACGTCAAGCCGACCGCGTCGCCCGCGCCACGGACGACCGCCGTGTCGCCGGGTCGCCGAATGCCGCGACGCCGGGCGCCGGCAACTCCTGCCCTTGATGGGCGGCGCCAGGTGCGTGCGGCACCGGCGAGACGAAACGTCCCCGGCGCGTCTCCACAATGTCTCCACGACTCAGGTTGGATCGGGAGGAGGCCAGAGGACGCGCGAGCACGAACGAAGACGAACAAAGTGGCTGTTGATGAACGACTTGTGACCACACGTCGTGCGCCATCAGCATGTTAGGGACGCGGATCAGTCGGGGTGTCACTCCACAGATCGCGACCGGCCGTCACCGTCGCAACGTCACCTCAGTCCTGGAGGACTCTGACCAGCGCGCCGCCCTCCGTGAGGAGGTACGCGAACTTGCTGCCGTCGTTCATGCGGAAGAACATGATGGGAACATCGCCCTTGTCTGCCGTGACACCGGTGAGGCGCGTCCGGAAGACGACCTTCTGACCAGTTCGCAGTGGCTTCCAGGCGGGCCATTCGGCCAGCGGCGTGCTCAACGTGACGGAGCTGAGCCCGAATTCGCCGAGCGTCAGGGTTGGCGTCAACCCGACGGTCACATTCGCCGTGTTCTGGCCGCGCTTGGGCGGGACCAGCTTCTGAACGACCCCCTGCCAGACGACGTCCTTGCCCACGAACTGCCGGGTCAGCGCCACGTTGCCTTCTGCCTTCGCATACTCCTTGGCGAACGTCTCCCAGTCCGATTGCCAGGCATCGGTCGTGTCCGATTGCGGGCGCCCCGTGTCGGGCGGAGGAGTTCGGAGCTCCTGTTGTCCCCTGTCTGACCGGGCTGCGCCGGAGGTCCCCTCCCCTGGATTGTGTGCCGCGGCAACGACTGCACTCCCGAACACCATGCAGAGCGACAGCGTGATCAACTTCTTCATGATTCCGTCTTCCTCTCGTGGATGGTGTGTCGTGACCCAACCGGAATCAGGGAAACATCGGTCCGGGGCGATTCTACTCCTCACGCTCCCGCGGCGCGAGCCGGCGCGCGATGCTCACCCCGCGAGACTTCCGCGCGCAGACCAGGCTGCCCGTTGCGCCGCCTGCCGCGCGCGGTGGAGGATGGATTCCGGCACCTCCGGCTGGCGAGCGCCTTCCCTCAGCGGCCTCTCGAGCGCGGGGCGGTGGTCGCGAGTGCCACTGACACCTTCGTCCACACCCTCAGTGGCGGTTCAGCCTCGCGCCGGGGGCGTCGAGCAGGGGCGTGTCGAGGGCGGTTCGGAATGCGCCGGCCGTTGCGTGCTGGCGTGGGGTTGCTCTCGCGCAGCTGCTCGAGCACAACGCCGCCCGGTTGCGCAATCGCCCCTCCCTCGCGCTACCCTCTCACCATGCGGTACCCAGACCTGCACGCCTCCGGCGAACTCCGTCGCCGCGCCGAGCAGGCGCGGCTCTGGCTCCAGCACTGCGTCGTGTGCCCGCACGAGTGCGGCACCGACCGCTCGCGCGAGCCGGGCGATTTCTGCCGTGCCACCGACCGGGCCCGCGTAGTCTCCTTCGGCCCGCACTTCGGCGAGGAGCCACCGCTCGTCGGCACCGGCGGCAGCGGCACCATCTTCTTCGGCCGGTGCAACCTGCAGTGCGTCTACTGCCAGAACGCCGACATCTCGCAGGCCGACAGCGGCGAGGAATTCTCGGCCCAGGGCCTCGCGGACATCATGCTGCGGGTACAGGCCATGGGTTGCGAGAACGTCAACGTCGTGTCGCCCACGCACGACACGCCGCAGATCCTGGACGCGCTCGACCTGGCGGCGTCGCACGGACTGCGCGTCCCGCTCGTGTGGAACACCGGCACCTTCGAGCAGCTCGCGACGCTGCGGCTGCTCGACGGCGTGGTGGACGTGTACCTGCCCGACACGAAGTACGCCGATCCGCAGGTAGGACGGCGCCTGTCGGGAATCGACGACTACCCGCAGCGGATGCGCGTGGCGCTGCGCGAGATGCACCGCCAGGTGGGCAACCTCGTCACCGACACGCGTGGAGTCGCCGTCCGCGGCCTCATGGTGCGCCACCTCGTGCTGCCCGGCGGGCTTGCCGGAACGGCCGGGATCATGCGCTTCATCGCCGAGGAGCTGTCGCCGGATACCTACGTCAATGTCATGGGGCAGTACCGGCCGGCGTACCGGGCGTGGGAGTACCCCGAGATCGCCCGCCGCGTGACCGCCGAGGAGGTGGCTGAAGCCGTGTGTCTCGCTCGCGAGGCGGGGCTGCGCGGGTTGCAGGGCTGAGCGCGGTCCGTGGCAGGCTCCGGCGGCGGTCGCGGACCTGAAGGTCCGCGCTCCTGCACACGGGTTCTGTCGCGGACGAGCCTGTCTTGGCCCCGCCTCGTGACCGGCGGGACGCCGGTCCCACAATGACCGGCGGGACGCCGGTCCCACACAACGCGTCACTTGCGGGAATCCAGGTCGTCCCACCGCGCGTAGGCGGCGATGAGTTCCTGCTTGATGGCTTCGGCGCGGGCAAGCGCCTGCAGGATGGCCTCGCGCGGCTCCTTGTAGAACTCGGGGGCGGCAATCGTGGCCTGCAACTGCCCCTCTTCCCGCTCCAGCGCCTCGATGCGACCGGGCAGCTGTTCCAGCTCGCGCTGCTCGTTCCACGTGAGCTTCTTGCGGACGGCGCGGGCTGGCGCGCTCGGCGCCGCTTCTGCCGCACCTGCCCCACCTGCCCCACCTGCCCTACCCGCCCTACCCGCCTGCCGCACCCAGTCTTCGTAGCCGCCCACGTACTCCTGAATGCGGCCGTCGCCTTCGAACACCAGCGTGCTGGTGACGACGTTGTCCAGGAAGACGCGATCGTGGCTCACGAGCAGCAGCGTGCCGGGCCACTCGACCAGCTGCGCCTCCAGCAGTTCCAGCGTTTCCAGATCGAGATCGTTGGTCGGCTCGTCCAGCACCAGCACGTTGGCGGGCCGCGTGAACAGCCGGGCCAGCAGCAGGCGGTTCCGCTCGCCGCCCGACAGCGTCTTCACCGGCGACCGCGCCCGCTCCGCCGGAAAGAGGAAGTCCGCGAGGTAGCCGTGCACGTGCCGCGGCCGGCCGTTGACGACCACGGTTTCGTTGCCCTCGCCGATGGTGTCGAAGACCGTGCGCTCCGGGTCCAGTTGCTCGCGCTGCTGGTCGTAGTAGGCCACCTGGACGTTGGCGCCCTGCCGCACCTCGCCGCTGTCGGGCGTCAGCTCGCCGAGGAGTAGCCGCAGCAGCGTGGTCTTGCCGACGCCGTTGGGGCCGATGAGGCCGATGCGGTCGCCGCGCACCACGCGCGTCGAGAAGTCGCGGACCACCACCTGGCCGTCGAACGCCTTGCTGATGCCCTCGGATTCGAACACCGTCTGCCCGGACGGATCGGCGAACTCCACCTGCAGCCGCACGGCCCCCGGCTGCGCGCGCCGCCGCGCGCGCACTTCCCGCATGGCCATCAGCGCCCGGACACGCCCTTCGTTGCGCGTGCGCCGCGCCTTCACGCCCTGCCGCAGCCACGTCTCCTCCTCCGCCAGACGCTTGTCGAACTTCTCCTGCCGCACCGCCTCGTTGACCAGCCACTCGTCCTTCTTCCTGAGGAACGTGGCGTAGTCGCCCGGCCACGAGGTGAGGCGGCCGCGATCGAGCTCGACGATGCGCGTGGCGAGGCGCTGCAGGAACGCGCGGTCGTGCGTGACGAAGACGACGGCGCCCGCGTAGTCGCGGAGGAACTCCTCCAGCCAGGTGATGGCCTCGATGTCGAGATGGTTGGTGGGCTCGTCGAGCAGCAGCACGTCGGGCTGCGCCACCAGCGCGCGGCCGAGAAGCACGCGACGGCGCCACCCGCCCGACAGCGTGTCCACGACGGCTTCGAACGGCAGGGCGAGGTGCGCCAGCACCGATTCCACGCGCTGTTCCAGGCGCCAGCCGTCGCTCTCCTCGAGCTGGTGCTGCAGGCGCCCCAGCTTCTCGAGCGCCGCGGCGCTCCCGTGTTCTGCGACCGCGGCCGCGGCGCGATGGTAGGCGGTGACGAGATCGCTCAGGTGCTCCAGGCCCTCGGCCACGACGTCGAAGACAGGCCGGTCGGCCGACAGCACGACGTCCTGGACCAGCCGCGCCGCCCGCACATTCGGCTGGCGCCACACGCTGCCGCCATCGGGCGGCAGTTCGCCGCTGACGATCTGCAGGAGGGTGGACTTGCCGGTGCCATTGCGGCCGATGACCGCCACGCGCTCGCCTGCGTCCACCTGGAGCGAGGCGTCGTCGAGGAGCGGCCGGTGGCCGAACGCGATCGAGACGTGGTCGAGCACAACGAGCGGCACCCGTTGACGCTATCACAAGACACCGTTCACCCGGTGCAGAGTGCCGGGTGCCGGGTGCTTCGTGCGGGGGCCTGGTGCGCGCTCTGGCAGGGCAAGGCTACGGTGCTGGAGACGCTGCTTGAGGCGGTGCTGGTGGAGGCCCGCCCGGAGACCGGCCGCAAGCACCAGGTGCGCGCCCATCTCGCGGGCCGGCAGATGCGCGTCCTCGGCGACGCGCGCTGCGGCGGGCCGGACCGCGCGGACGGCGTCCCGGTGCCGCGCGTGATGCTCCACGCCGCCCGCCTCGCCTTCACGCACCCGATCACCGCGCAGCCCGTCACCATCGAGTGCCCGTACCCGGAGGACTTCGCGGAGTTGCTTCGCCGCCTTGCTCAGGCAGTCCACACGCCGCCACGCTGATCAGCGCGATCAGTCGCGGGCCGAGCGACGCCACGGAGGGTTTTCCGGGGATTACGCGGATTACGGGGATCTACTCGACTGGCCCCCTCGATTCCTTCGCTTCCTTCGACGGCTATCCTCGATGTCGGCGCGCGCTGCCACGCCGCAGCTTCCGGACGACGTGATCTCCAGGCTTCGACAGCCGTCGGAGCCGGCCGCTCGTCGAAGCCGCCTGTTCCGTGTCATCCGTGTCATCCCCGGATGGACTGGGAGCCGGATGGCGCGGATCAGCGCGCGGTGAGGCCCCGGATCGTGCTGAGCATCATGTCGATCGCGACGGGGTTGTGGCCGCCGACGGGGATGATCAGGTCCGCGTAGCGCTTGCTCGGTTCGACGAACTCCAGGTGCATCGGCTTGACGGTGTTCTGGTACTGGTCGACGACCGACTCCATCGTCCGCCCGCGCTCCGACACGTCGCGCCGCAGCCGGCGGATGAAGCGCGTGTCGGCGTCCGCGTCCACGAACACCTTGATGTCCATCAGCCGCCGCAGCGTGGCGTCGGTGAAGATGAGAATGCCCTCGACGATGATCGCGGGACGCGGCTCGGCGAGATCGCTCCCGGGCAGGCGGGCGTAGCGCGCGAAATCGTAGAC
>Ga0315273_10007505_pt1 | contig 13674 bp, 11 predicted proteins | sample YL17G02_0_MG_FD_205753 | JGI IMG/M metagenome (GOLD analysis project Ga0315273, IMG submission 205753) | Sediment microbial communities from Yellowstone Lake, YNP, Wyoming, USA - YL17G02_0 | ecosystem: Environmental > Aquatic > Freshwater > Lake > Sediment | place: USA: Wyoming | collected... | reverse complement strand
AATTGTCAATGCGCATCTTTGCTTGGAAATTGCGAGGACGACTGTACTTGCCCTTGCCCAGCTGAATGTTCCTGTTCAATGAGCGATTGCCAAGGCGGCCTTGTCCCTTGTGGCAGAACTTGTAATGATCCCTGCACCAAAACCTGTGAATGCTGCCGCTGCACTCTTTGCCATGTTTTTGTTTTATTGAAGAGAATCATCGACTTCTTCACTTTATATATCTTATTGCCTCTTGGAGTTTTAATGTTTGTAGTCGGAGGAGGAATGTTATTGATTTCAACTGGCAACCCAAACAGGGTTAGCTCAGGAAAAAAGATTATAACATCGGCAATAATTGGCATCCTGATTGTTTCTCTTTCCTGGCTAATTATAAATACAGTAATTGTTTTTGCAACCACCGGACATCTTCCTGCGCCAGGGGAGATCGGGACGATTTTTAGTAGAAAGTGGAATGAAATAAATTGTCCAGTATCAGAAGAAACCGTTGTCTGTGTTGGTGCTTATAATAGAGGATTGGCTTGCTCAGAAGATTCTCAATGTTGTTCAAATGAATGCACTGCTGCCTGTTCTGATTCATCTCTTTCGCTTCCAAGTGGTAGCCCTTGTTATTTAGGAGAAGAATGTCTGAGTGGTGGATGTATTGATCTTTTTGTGGGACCTATGCCACCTGGAGTTCCGGTACCACCAGGCCGATGCGAATAAGTTCAGTTTGAGTTCTGTATTAGGAAAATATAATCTTTTTTATAACTGTCTTTTTAGTTACTAAATTAGCTACCCTTGTACTAGACAAAACCGCTAGATTTTGATATTATTTTTATTTGAGAGATTGAACATTCGATTAAAACAATCCCCTGCTTTTTTTTATTTTGTTTAATATCGGAAATCCAACTTTATTTAGCGAAGGATCTGATCTTTATTGATCAGATCAGAATAACAACAAAGATTGGGGGATGAGTTGGTTATCCTGATATCGCCCTCATAGCTTAATTTGGTTAAAGCAGCTGCCTCTTAAGCAGTTGACTCCAGGTTCGAGTCCTGGTGAGGGCATATAAAATTAGTGCGGGGTGAAAGCCCTAGTGAGGGCACCTAAAGCCGGAATTTGGCTTTTTATATTTCAAAAATTATTGTAATATAATTATAATACATAAAAAAATGCTGAAAAAAGAAGAAAAAGGAAAAATAATCAAAAAAATCAAGGTCCATGAATCAGATACCGGCTCTTTGGAAGTCCAGATTGGCCTGCTCAACGAAGAGATAAAAAAGCTGGTTTTGCACCTGAAGAAACACTCCAAAGACTACAGCTCAAAGAGAGGTCTTTTGAAAATGGTGGCGAAAAGAAGAAAATTGATAAAGCGCCTGAAAGACAAGGAACCAAAAAGATACAGCGCCTTGATAAAAAAAATGGGGGTTAAAAAATAAACCTCTCTGGCTAAAAAGCCCGGGGATTTGCTGGCAAGGAATCAATATTTAAAAACCGGAAAATCCCTGCTTAAAAATTTTTAAATTCCTATGATTATAAAACACATCGGCCAAAGAGTTGGAGTTCTTATTGATGTCCAGAATCTTTATCATTCGGCGAAAAATTTATACAAAGCAAGAGTTAATTTTAAAGAAATCCTGAAGCTGGCCATCGGCCAAAGAAGTTTAATCAGGGCATTCGCTTATGTCGTCAGAACAAAAACAGGAGAGGAAAAACCTTTTTTTGAAGCCCTGACAAAATTAGGAATTGAGACCCGGGTCAAGGATCTTCAGGAATTCTACGGCGGTTTAAAAAAAGCTGACTGGGACGTGGGGATAGTCGTCGACGCTATCAGGATAGCGCCAAGCGTTGACAGCCTGGTTGTGGTCTCCGGCGACGGAGATTTTATTCCGCTGGTGGAGTATCTGAAAAACCAGGGGAAAAGAGTGGAAATTATCGCTTTTGGCAGGTCGGCATCTTTAAAACTGAAAGAAGCTGCTGACGAGTTTCTTGATCTGGAAGAAAATCTAGAGAGATATTTACTAAAAAAATAAAAAAATATAAACCCCGTTAGAAATCTACTTAATTTAATTATTTATTAATACAGATTATAATGGGGAAAATCCTATGAAAATTTCTAACGGGGTGAAAAAAAATTTTACACTAAAAATCGGGAATCGCGAACTAACCTTGGAAATCTCTGACTTAGCCGAACAGGCCAATGGAAACGTTTTAGTCCGTTACGGAGACACCGTAGTTATGGCCACGGCCGTTATGGCCAGCCAAAGAAAGGAAGGCTTTGACTTTTTCCCGCTGACCGTTGATTACGAGGAAAGATTTTATGCAGCCGGAAAAATCAGAGGACCAAGATATATAAAAAGAGAAACTCGGCCCTCAGATAAGGCAATCTGCAACTCCAGATTAATCGACAGAGCTATCCGTCCCCTCTTCCCTGAAGGGCTGGGAAAAGAAGTCCAGGTGGTAACAACTGTCCTCTCCTGGGATGGGGAGAATGACGCTGATATATTGGGCTTAATTGCGGCTTCTCTGGCTCTGTCAGTGTCAGACATACCTTGGTCAGGCCCGACAGGAGCGGTCAGGGTTGCCAGACTGGATAATCAATGGATTTTAAATCCGACATACGAAGAAAGAGAAAAATCCAGCCTGGAGGTTGTTTTTGTGGGCTGTTCGGGAAAAGACGGACTTCTTATTAACATGATCGAGTCTAACGCTGAAGAGGCGGAAGATCAGTTAATTTTAGAATCTTTTGAATTTGCCAAAAAACACCTGCAAGATCTGATCGATTTCCAAGAAAAAATCAAACTGGAAGCTGGCAAGCAAAAATTAATGCTTAAAATCGACTCTCCGGATCCAAAACTCGAAAAAGAAATCAAAAATTTTCTAAAAGAGAACCTGGAAAAAGCTATCTATCAAAAAGACAAATCAAAAAGGGCGGCTGATACAGAAAAAATCAAAGAAGAAATTTGCGCTCTTGTTTCTGAAAAATATTCTGAAGAACAAACAAAATACGCCTTGAATCTTTTGGAAAAAGAGGTGGATAAATTAGTCCATGAAAACATACTTGGAAAAGAAAAAAGGCCGGACGGAAGAAAACTGGATGAACTCCGGGAGCTTCATTGCGAAGCAGGGATTTTGCCCAGAACTCACGGTTCCGGAATTTTCTGCCGGGGCGAGACGAAAGCCCTGTCTATCCTGACATTAGGGGCGCCGGGAGACCAGCAAATCCTTGAAGGAATGGAAATTGCAGGCAAAAAAAGATTTATGCACCATTACAATTTTCCTCCCTACTCCACCGGAGAGATAAAGCCCATGAGAGGGCCGGGAAGACGAGAAATCGGCCATGGCATGTTGGCTGAAAAAGCCCTTTTGTCTTTAATCCCCGGTTTCGAAGAGTTTCCTTACACAATAAGAGTGGTCACAGAAATTGTCTCTTCCAACGGGTCGTCCTCCATGGCCTCTGTGTCCAGCTCTTCTTTGGCCTTAATGGATGCGGGCGTCCCGATTAAAAACCCGGCGGCAGGCATTGCTCTTGGCTTGATGCAAGGCGAAAAAGGGAATTATAAAATTTTGGCTGACATTCAAGGCCCTGAAGATCATTATGGAGACATGGATTTTAAAGTAGCGGGCACAAAAAAAGGCATAACGGCTATTCAAATGGATGTAAAAATCAAAGGGATAAACGGTATAATTTTAAAAGAAACCCTGGAATTAGCCAGAAAGTGCCGGATTCAAATCATCGACAGCATGGAGCAGGTTTTGCCAAGACCAAGACCGCAATTATCTCCCTTTGCGCCCAGAATATACACTCTCCAAATTAATCCGGATAAAATAAGAGAAGTGGTGGGGCCCGGAGGAAAAGTAATAAATGAAATAATCAGAGAAACCGGAGTAGCTATTGATATCGAACCAACCGGTTTAATTTTTGTAATTGGCGAAAAAGAGGATGCGGCTGAAAAAGCCATTAACTGGATAAAAAATATCACCAGAGAAGTGAAAGTTGGCGAAATCTTTCAGGGAAAAGTGATGAGAATCCTAAACTTTGGAGCTTTTGTCGAAATCTTGCCGGGCCAAGAAGGATTAGTTCATATCTCCCAGCTTGCTCCCTGGAGAGTTGAAAAAGTTGAAGACGTGGTTAAGCTTGGCGATATCGTTCCTGTCAAGGTTATCTCGATTGATGAACAAGGCAGGATAAATTTGTCTTTAAAAGAAGCGCAGCCAGACGCCTACAAAGAAAAAAGTCATTAAAAAATAGGTTAAAAAATTCTTTAAATAAGTCAAAAAATATCTTTTAAATCATGGCGGACGAAACTTTTGCTAGAAAAAAATTTTTAAAAAGAGAAGATATCAGAACAATGGAAAAGGACATTAACCGTCTGAAAGAAGACGAGGCCAAAATGGAAAGAGAAAGAATTACTTCTTTAAAAACAGGAGAGATTAAAGGAAGGCTGGATAAAAAAAATCTGGAAGAAGAAAAAAGAAGATTCGAAGAAGAGAGGAGGAAGGCAGTGGAAACGAAAAGGGCTCAGCTCGAACTGGAACGAAGAAGATTGTCAGAAGAAAAAAGAAGATTAGATGAACTCGAAAGAGCTGGAGGTTTTGAGAGAATCGAAGAGGAAAAAACGAAGCTGGAAGAAGAAGAAAGGAAGCTAGCTAAAGAAGACGAGGCAACTCCCGAAGAGATTGCTCCAAATAATGAAGAGAGGGATTTAAGAGAGGAAAGGATTGAGATCGAAAACGAGCTTCTTTCTTTGTCAAAACAAAAAGGCCCGATAATAAACGAAAAAAATCAAAAAATAGTCAAGATCAGCCAGCTTGAAAAAGAGCTTGAACCGATAAGAATCAAAGAAAAAGAAATAGAGTTCCAAAAAAGCGAGGTCGAAAAAAGGGAAAAAGTAGCTGCTTCCAGCCAAGAGAAGATCAGTATTGAGCGCGAGAGGTGGCAAACAGAGGAAAAAAGAGAAAGAACTGAAACAGAAAGATGGAAGATTGAAGAATTTATTGAGAAAATAGAAGAAGAAATCAAATTATTGGATCTAAAAAACAAACAGCTTTTAGTTAAAGAAGAGAAATTAAAAAAAAGAATGAGCGAAATCTCAAGTAGAGAAAGGGAGATAGCGCTGGAAAAAGAAGCAAACAAATTAGAACAACAATTAGCAGAGATTTTAAGCCAAGCCGAACCGGTAAAAACTAAAGTGAATGAAGCCGAGAAAAAAAGAATTGAAGCAGAGAATGCATTGGCAGGACTTTTACTAAGAGAACAGGGGATAGAAGAAAAGATAACGGACATTGAAAAGAAGGAGGAACTGGCGAAAAGCGCATCAGAAAGGCGGCTAATCGAAAAAGAGAGATGGCAAAAAGAGAAAGAAAGGAAGGATATTGAAACAAAAAAGTGGTACTGGGAAAATGAAAAGATCAAAACAAAGGACTGGCTGTTAAAAATGAATTCAGAGTATCGGGAATTGCTGAAAGATAGAGTCGGAATCGAAAAAAGAATCGAGGAGATTAGCGCCGTCCTCGAGAGATCGCCTCGGTCAGCTGAAAAAATACGAATAGCAGTAAAAACAGAAGAAACAGAATTATCGATGACTAAAGAAGAAGAAATAAAAAGAGAGGAAGAAAAGAAAGAGGAAGTTTTAAAAAGGGTCTGGACAGAAAGAGAGAAAATGAAGAAAAAAGGGTACGGAGAGGAAGAATCAAATCCTGAAGAAGAGGAGAGAATAAAGTTTCTGGAAAGAATCAAAACAGATAAAATGTCAGAAAAAGAGCATGCTTTTCCCTACCAGCAGATACCAGTCGAGGAGACTTTAGGATCTGAACGTATTCCTCGAAAACAATCATCATTAAAAAAATTTTTAATAAGATTTCTTGGCTTAATAATCATAATTTTCTTAATAGCCGCCCTTATTTTCGTTTTAGTATATTATTTTCGTTTTAGAAAAAAGATTGTGATTTAAATATGTATGAAAAAAATTCCTCAGAAAATTAAAACAAAGCTGAAACAGGAAAGAGAAATGATCGAAAAGGAGTTGAAAGATTTCTCAAAAGAGGATAAAAGATTAAAAGGGAATTGGAATACTCTTTTTCCTTATTTTGACGGCGAAATAGGAAGCGCAAAGCTGGAAAAGGCGGCTGAAGAAGTAGAAGAGTATGAAGCCAAACTGCCTGTCGAGTATGCTTTAGAAATAAAACTGCGCGATATTGATCTTGCCTTAAAGAAAATGGAAAAGGGGAAATATGGTATTTGCGAGAAATGCAAAAAAATAATCAATTCAAAAAGGCTTGAAATCTGTCCGGAGGCCAGACTCTGCATAGATTGTCAAAAAAAATAATTTAAATTAATAATATGTCAGGACATTCTCACGCAAGAACAATAATGCATGATAAGGGTATAGCCGACGCAAAAAGAGGTATGGCTTTTTCAAAATTGGCCAGAATGATTTCTATCGCTGCCAAAAAAGGAAAGGATCCTGCAACAAATTCAGAGCTAAGAACGGCCATAGAAAAAGCACGAGAGATAAATATGCCGACTGAGAATATCGAAAGAGCAATAAAGAAGGGAGCTGGAGAATTAGAAAGTGTAAAACTTGAAGAGTTTATATTTGAAGTATTCGGACCAGGAAAAGTGGCAATTATAATTGAAGGTATTACCGATAATAAAAACAGAACTTTAAATGATATAAAAAAAATCTTGGGGCAGATTAGCGGAAAATTAGCTGCCACTGGTTCCGTGCAATGGCTTTTTGAAAGAAAAGGGTTGGTAACAATATCGTTTGCCGCCAATCAAGAAAAACTCGGCAAAGAAAATCTTGAACTAAAAATAATAGAAGCAGGCGCTGAAGATATTTTTTGGCGCGAAGATTTTCTCAATATCTACACAAAAGCGGAGAATTTGGAAGAAGTTAGAAAACGCATTGAGTCCCAAGGGATAAAGATCGATTCTTCGTCTTTGGACTGGGTGCCCAAAGAAATAATCAGCGTTAGCGAAAAAGATAAAACGGCTTGTCAAAAACTATTTGAAGTTCTTAATGAGAATGAGGACGTCCAGGAGACTTATTCCAATCTTCCCTCTTAAAACATAATTAATCTTTGCTAGTCCATGAAAATAATCGGCATAGATCCTGGCACTGCAACAACCGGCTATGGGGTGATAGAGACCCCTTTTTTAATATCCAGCAAAAGCATTAATTCAAAAGAAATAAACCCCGTTAGAAAGGGCGGGGCTTTAACCCCAGCCGCCCTTTCTAAAAAAGAAGGTGGATTACCTACGTCCTCACCCCTTAATGGGGTAAAGAATTTTTCTTGCCTTGGTTATGGCGTCATAAAAACGAAGTCTTCTCTTGCGCCAGCTGAACGCCTCTTTATATTAAACAAAGAGCTCAATAAATTAATAAATAAATATCAACCGGAAGCTCTGGCGGTAGAAAATGTTTATTTTTTTAAAAATCTCAAAACCGTAATCCCTGTCTCACAAGCCAAAGGAGTAATACTTTTAACGGCGGCGAAAAAAAGAATTCCCGTTTTTGAATTCACTCCTCTCCAGGTAAAGATGACGGTCACCGGTTATGGCAGGGCGGAGAAAAGACAAGTTCAAGAAATGATAAAATTTTTACTCCGTCTGAATGAGATTCCTTCACCTGACGACGCCGCCGACGCCCTTGGTGTGGCTATCTGCTGCGCCCTGGGAATAAAATAACTTGACAAGCTTCTTTGGTTGCTTATAATGGCCTTAAGATTTAAAAAACCCCACTGAATTTAGTGGGAAGACTGTCTTAAAGGTCGCAAGACATCGAATCAATAAGTTCTTACTTTGTTAAATAAAAATAAGGTAAGTAAAAGATAAACCATGTCTTATCAAGACGATGAGCCGCTTGACACTTTTCTAAACGAAGACGAGGAAGGAGCTAAGGAAGATGCTGACTCTAATGATGACGTTTTTCTCGAACCAGAGCCGGAGGAGGAGGAGTCGGAGGAAGAGGAAAAATAAAAAAACGATTTTACTCTAAAACCCCCTATTACGGGGGTTTTACTGTTAAATTAACTTTGCGAATTTCCTTTTCCCAACTTGCATAATCATCCCTCTCTTAATTTTCACCACCTTTTTCCAGTCCTCTTGGACTGCGCCGCCTATCTTTATTCCCTTTTGTAAAATCAGCCTTTTGGCTTCTGATTTAGAAAAAACCAATTTTGCCTCGACTAATAAATCCAATATATTGATGTCTATTTTTTTTATTTTTACTTCCTGAATTTCCGAAGGCGCTTTCTTTTCTCTAAAAACTCGATTGAAATCTTCTTCCGCCTCTTTGCTGGAATTTTCCCCGTATAAGATAGTAACGATTTCCCGAGCCAGCATCGCCTTAACATCCCGCGGATTAGTCTTTTTAGCTGCCAATTCTTTCTTTATTTTCTTAATATCCTCCATGGGAAAATCGGTAACAAGTTCCAGGTACTGGATTATCAAATTATCAGCTAAAGACATGGTTTTCCCGTAGATTTCGTTTGGCGGATCCGTAAGATTAATAGTGTTGTTATAGGTCTTGCTCATCTTTCTTCCGTCTAATCCCAAGAGCAGTGGAGTCGTGAGGACAAATTTTTCTTTCTTGTTAAAAATATTCTGCAGCTTTCTGCCAATTAGCATATTGAACGTCTGGTCGGTTCCGCCGACTTCCAGATTGACGTCCATAGCCACTGAATCATACCCCTGCATTAAAGGATATAAAAACTCATTGATCCAAACTTCTTTTTTTTCCCTCACACGCTTCTGGAACATATCTCTCTCCATTAAACGGCTGACAGTAAAATTAGAAGCGATCTTAATAAGTTCTGGAAAACTAAGCTTTGATAACCAGTCCCCGTTGTATTTTATTTTAATTTCCGAAGAGCCAAGAAATCGCGAAGTTTGTTTCTTATAAGTTTCCATATTATCCTTTACCTGTTCTATTGAAAGCGGCCTTCTCTCCTCATCCCTTCCTGAAGGATCTCCTGTTTGAGCAGTAAAAGTTCCAAAAAGCAGAATGGCCTCATGCCCCAATTCTTGAAATTGCCGAAGTTTCTTTAAGGGAATAATGTGCCCCAGATGGATTTTAGGGGACGTCGGATCGACTCCGAGATAGAGGCGTATTTTTTTTCTCTTCATTAATTCTTTTAAGCCATCCTTGCTGGGAATAATTTCTTCTACTCCTCTGCTTAAAACTTCTTCAATTTTTTGATCTAAAATTTTTGACATTTTTTGTTGTTCGGAATTGAAATTCCAAAATAAATAAGAAGAAAGGGGTTATTAAACGAGCGCGCGTGTTTAATTTAACACATTTTTAAGAATAAATAAAGTGTGATATTATACCTTTAAGATATTTAGACTGGTTAAATTGTAAACGCTAACGAAATGGCAAAAAGAAAATATTACAGAAAAACTTACCCGCGGGAATCTTTTTTTTCCGCAACCAAGAAAAGATATTTTTTTCTTTTTCTGAAAATTTTTGTATTTTTATTTTTGGCTTTTTTTATTTCCGTCACCTCTCTCTTCATTTATTACGCTAAAGATTTTCCGAGGCCGGAGAAGTTTACAGAACGGCAGCTTGCTCAGTCCACGAAAATCTATGACCGGACCGGAAAAACCCTGCTTTATGAAATTTATGGCGAAGAAAAAAGAACGGTTGTCCCCTTAAGCGCCGTCCCCGATAATTTAAAAAATGCCGTCATAGCGACCGAGGATGCAAATTTTTATCATCACTTTGGCGTTGATCCAAAAGGAATTGCCAGAGCCATAATAGCTGACCTGAAATTAGGCGAGGCTGCTTATGGCGGATCTACTATTCCTCAACAATTAATCAGGTCCACCTTTTTAACTCTTGAGAAAAGCGCGGAAAGAAAAACCAGAGAAATTGTTCTCGCTCTGGAACTGGACCGACGCTATTCAAAAGATCAGATTCTTGATTGGTACCTAAACCAAATTCCATTCGGCCAGAATGCCTATGGTGTCGAAGCAGCCAGCCAAACCTATTTTAAAAAATCAGTTTCTGAGGTTTCTTTAGCTGAATCAGCCATCCTAACCGCCTTGATCCAGAAGCCCAGCTACTTATCCCCTTACGGAGAGCATAAACAGGAGCTTCTGGAAAGAAAAAATTATGTGCTATCTCGAATGGAAGGCCTGGGTTTCATCACAAAAGAAGAGGCTGAGAAAACGAAAAAAGAAGAGATTAATTTCGTTGATATTGCGAAACCTATAAAAGCTCCTCATTTTGTTTTATATATTAAAGATTATTTAAAGGCGGAATACGGAGAAGATTTCTTAAGGGAAAAAGGGTTCAGAGTTTTCACTTCGCTTGATTGGGACCTGCAACAAGCCGCAGATACAGCAGTTAAAACAGGGGCAAAAAACAATGAAAAATACGGGGCTTTCAACGCCTCTCTGGTTGCAATCGATCCGAAAACTGGCCAAGTCTTGGCTATGGTAGGATCAAAAAACTACGATGGAAGCCCGCATCCCAAAGACTGCATACCTGGAAAGAATTGCCTTTTTGAGCCATATCCTAACGTTGCTATCTTAAGCCGCCAGCCAGGCTCAGCTTTTAAGCCTTTTGTTTATGCCACTGCCTTTGAAAAAGGATTTGATGACACATCAATTGTTATTGACGAACAAACTAATTTCGGCAATTGGGGAGGTGAAGATTATGTCCCCCGAAACTACGATGGAAAATTCAGAGGGCCGGTAACCCTAAGACAGGCCCTGGCTCAATCGCTGAATATCCCTTCAGTTAAGGTTCTGCTTAATTTAGCTGACTCAGAAGCAATGTTCAGATCAGGAGGAGAACCGGACAGCATAAAAACTGCCAAGAATTTAGGAATTTCTACTCTCAAGCCGCCTTATGGCCCCTCAATAGTTTTAGGAGGCTGGGAAGTAAAACTTTTAGATATGGTATCAGCTTATGGCGTATTCGCTCAAGACGGATTAAAGGTTCCTCCCACATTTATTATTAAAATCACGGATCCTGAAGGAAAGATTATAAAGCAGGACCACAAAAAACAGCAAAGGGTTTTAAATGCTGAGGTTTCAAGATTAATAAATAACATCCTTTCAGACAATGAAGCGAGGTCGCCAATCTTCGGATTAAAATCTCCCATGTATTTTACACAATACGAAGTAGCAGCTAAAACAGGAACAACTGAAAAATATAAAGATGGCTGGATAATAGGATATACTCCCTCGATAGTCACCGGAGTATGGGTAGGAAATAATGACAACTCTCCCATGCAGAAAGAGCCGGGAATTGTTTTAGCTGGTCCTATCTGGAGAGCTTTTATGGAAAATGCCCTGCTGAAACTTCCCAAAGAAAATTTCCCAAAACCTGAGCTAAAGACTGTTCCTGAGTTGCCAGCTACCTAGTCAGAAGAAAACCAAATTTCTTATCAGGCAGTTTAGTCCTTAAATATTAATTTCTGCCTGGGCCTCAGATTTTTTCTTCAAGTTAATAGTGCCGCCAATAAAAACAACTTGAGCATGACTCGAGTTGTTTTTATCTAAAGAATTGGAAAAACTAATAAAAAAAATCCTTCTTTTTAATCCAGCTTCATTGGCATTACGATATAGATATAATTCTGATCATTTGTGGGCTTTAGAGCCGCCGGCCCATCTGCCCCATTGATCTCAAAATTTAAGTCCTCCCCCTTCATATTTAGAATACCGTCTATGAGAAAATGATGATTAAAGGAAACCTCAACTTTTTCTCCTTTTACTTTTCCCGGAGAAAATGACCTGTATTCTCCCAGTTCAGGACTCTGGCTTAATATTTCTACGCCGTCTTTTTTCGGATCAACTTTTATTTTTATCTCGCTGATCTTTCCGCTGAAAAGACTTGCTGCTTTAATTTGATTTAAGAAATCAACCTTCTCGAGCAAAAGAGACGTTCTGTGCTCTTTGGGTATAATAGTCTCATAATTTGGGTATTCTCCTTCAATGCTCCTTGAAATAACCTGAATTTCCGGATGCTCTGTCTCTCTCATGAAAGAACTCAATAATACCTGGTTTGGCGAAAGAAAAACCTGTAATTCTTCCTCTTTTTCGCCAAATATATTAATTATTTCTCTAACCGTTTTTTGTGGAAGGATTACTGAGCCTTCTTTTTCTAGTTTTTCTAAAGCAAGTTTCTTTTCTCCAAGCCTGAAGCTGTCAGTCGCAACCATTTTAATAAGCTTTTTTTGAAATAGGAAAAAAATTCCTGAAATCTCCGGCCTGGCGCTGGATGGTTGCGCGATATCGACAATTTGGGAAAGACTCTGGCACAAATCTATGCTATTAATTTTGATTGGATTTTCTTCCGGCACTTTAGGGATAATCGGAAAATCATCAGCGGGAAAGGTTTTTATTTTCGTTTTATAATTCTGGCACTCTATTACAAGGTCGTTATTCTCAATGTATAATTCTACGGGTTTATTAGGCAAGAGATTAATAAAATTACTCAGGATTTTAATCGGTACTGTGGTCTTGCCTTCTTTTTCAATCTTAGCTAGTGCCCACCATTTAATTCCTATTTCTAAGTCTGTGCTTATTAAATTCAAAAAATTCTTTTCTGTTTTTATTAAAAGATTATTTAAAATTGGAAGGCTTAAAGATTTGGAAGCAACCCGGTTTATAATATTCAGTCCTTTTTTAAAATTATCCTGTAATATAGTTAATTTCATTTTATTATACTATTATAGTTATTATTATGGTTTTATATTTATTTTTTATGTGTATTTATTCGAGGATGAAATAGTTAAAAATTTTCTTATAAAAAAGTGGAAAAAAACTCTTATAGTTTCTCAGGAAGTTATTAACAGAAAATCTTTTGTTTTATTAAGTTTATTTCCTCAGCGAATGTTTGATTCTTTTCCAGTTCTTTCCTGATTTTTTCACAAGCATAAATTGCGGTGGTGTGGTCTTTCCCTCCAAGTTTTTTCCCTATAAACGGGAATGAGCTTTTTAACTCTTCGCGGAATAAATACATCGCGACCTGCCGCGGCCTGACGATCTCTTTCTTCCTGCAAGAGTCCAGTAGGTCCTTTTCTTTTAAGTCATAGAATTCAGCCACGGCTTCTATTATTTTTCTGGGCGTTGCTACCTTGGTGGGGGAGAACAGGATGTTTTTTAAAAGTGACTTAATGGAATCCAGGTCAGGAGATTGCTTATTCATCTTTTGATATGCCACTAACCTGTTTAGCGCGCCTTCCAGTTCCCTGATATTTTTTTGAATATTCGAAGCGAGATATTCATAGATGTTCTCTTGGAAGATAACTTTTTTTTCTTCTGCTTTTGCTTTTAAGATAGCAAGGCGCGTTTCGAAATCGGGATATCCTATATCGGCAATCATGCCGCCTTCAAAGCGCGATCTTAATCTCTCGGTCAGGGCAGAAATGGACTTTGGCGGCCGATCGGATGAAATAATAATTTGCTTATTTTTTTCGTAAAGACTATTAAAAACATGGAAGAATTCTTCCTGCGTTTTTTCTTTACCGGCCAAAAATTGGACATCGTCAATAATTAAAACATCAATTTCCTGATATGTTGCTTTAAATTTTTCCATCTCGTGGTTTCGTATCGAAGAGACGACGCCCGAAGTGAATTTTTCAGAAGATATGTATTTTATTTTTTTAGAAACGGTATTTTTTAAAATTTCATTTCCGATTGCTTGCAGCAAATGAGTTTTTCCCAGTCCAACGCC
>Ga0315273_10007504_pt1 | contig 13674 bp, 8 predicted proteins | sample YL17G02_0_MG_FD_205753 | JGI IMG/M metagenome (GOLD analysis project Ga0315273, IMG submission 205753) | Sediment microbial communities from Yellowstone Lake, YNP, Wyoming, USA - YL17G02_0 | ecosystem: Environmental > Aquatic > Freshwater > Lake > Sediment | place: USA: Wyoming | collected... | reverse complement strand
CGTATCCTGGCTCCCACTGCGGCTATCCTCCTCTTGTGTCTGCCGTGAGACTGTCTGCTTTTTTCTTCTAGGCGAGCCGCTTTGCGCAATAGCCAGAAGAGAATATTTGTGGTGTGAGAGCATCCCCATTCGGTGACCTTTCCGTGTCTCGCGTCGAAACAGGTAGCAAACGTCCTGACTCCCGGGTCTATAGATACGACGGCTTTCGCGCCACTTGGAGCAATCTTGTTGATGTCTACAGGAAAACAGAGATAATAGAATCCAGTCTTCCGCTCCCAGATCAGACGACAGTCGTGCTTGAAGACGAGGGGCAGCGTCTTTCCCTTCTCGGTGCGCATTGCGGACCTGTCTCGAAGGGTGCCGAACAATCTCGGCCAGATTCTGTTGTTGCTGCCGCTCGTCTTCTTGGTATTGAGCTGTCGCGATCTGAGAGTCACGGAACACGTGGTTCCCATCTTCTCTTTCAGCTTGAACTTACGTTTCAGGACCCTTTCCTTTGCTCTGAGAGCTTTGCACGCTTTCATTAAGTCGCGGAGAGGCGAATCCCTGATCTCGTAGGGCACTTTCCACATTCGAGCTGGGGTTTCCGATCTCCACACTTCGTCCTTGATGATTGGACGCATCATCTTCATGCTTGTCTTTTTATTCGAGTTGATCATCTTGGCCGCTCGGTTGTAGATACGATCCGTGGCCTCGAACCATAGCCTGAATACAGCTCGCTGTCTCTTAGTGGGACGTATCCTCCATTTCTTCGATTTCGTTTCCGCGACTTTCTTGTCCTCCTCGGTGTCCACGGCCCCGCTGTCGGTCTTTCTCTTCTTTCTGGGAGGTCGGAGTTTGGCTTTGGTTTCTTCCTCTTTGTTGAGACGGTTCGCTTCGGACGCTCTCTTTACTTCGCGGACCAACTTTGAGTTTGGGTGGTGGTTCTTCCACTTCGTCTCTTTGAGGCCAAACCATGACTGGCTCGTCTTTTCTGTTCTGACAGCGCCGTCGGTGGATGGCAACCAGCAATCGTTATCATGAGACGATGATGTCCAGAATTCCGAGATATCCCCGTATTTCCACCGACGCCCTCGAGCCGTCTGTTTCTGTCGTGGTAACCTCGTCGATTTTGATATTTTCGTGTTTTCTGGACGTCGTGTGGCTGCTGGTTACCTCCGGAAGATACTTTTATTTGTGTTGATGATTTTGGGTGATCGTTTTATTTCAGCAACTAAAATCCAGGAAAAATCATCAAACCCACGATTTTTATGTCGAGTATATTTTTATGACATAATATTCTAAATATGCAAATAAATGTCAATTGACAGTTTTTATAATTTTGACGAAACCGACTCAGCGGATAAAAGGGTGCAAAATGCCAACAGTTTTTTTAAATCTCCAAAAAAATGAATGCACGAAGAGGCTGGCACGCTACAGTCATTCTGACGATAATAATATATTGGAGTCTGCAAATCGACTGCATCGAGGATGACGGCGATGGCAACCCAAGACTGCCGTTTGCAAAGCACGAGTTTGTGGCGCGTCTGAGCGGCGGCCTATTGTCGTCTGCAGATGATGCCGTCTCGGATTTTGATTTTGATACCGACAAAGACGTCGCGCTGATAGGCACGTGGACACGGTACTATCAGACGGAAAATAAAAGACCCGACGCAGCATTGCAGCATTCCGCGACAATGTATGCGTGCCGCGGCATGCTGAGGACGTACAGCATAGACTGCGTCGACATCACTTTGCCAGCAAGCGACTTTGTGGCGCGCGGCTATCCGGTGGTGCGCCGTCTCCGCGATTTTTGGATCGTGGTTGGCGCATCAGGGTTGCCATCAAGCAACGACGGCCAGATCGCCGTTTTCGTTTTGGTCGCCGAAAGACGCGGCGCGTGGACTCGCGTCGCCAGTCCCGAAAATAATTATTTCATCGACACCGTCTCTGACGCGATCGTCTACCGCGGCGAGTTTTGTCTCGCGGGCTCGCGACATGGCGCTGCCGTTTTGGTGTGCAAAAACATGGACAGTTTGCTGAAAGGCAGCAAGTGGCATACGCGATTCTACTCTGACAGAGACAAAAGCGTCGCGTCGCTGGCAACATTTTCCAAGTTTGCGGGCCACGACGATGACTCGCTGTTTATCGGGACTGAAACTGCGGGCGGCTATCGAGTGCTATGCTCGCACGGCGATATTTATCGCTGGGATGTGATCGTGGACAGTGGCTTTGGCGAGGGCGCGTCGCGCGCAGCGACGGCGATGGCGCACTGGAACGGCCATCTTTACGTCGGGACTTCTCCTGCGCTTCCGACGATCAAAACAAAGACGACGCGGACGAGATCAGATGACGGCAGAGACGAGGAAGTGACCGTCATCAAAGGCGCCGAGCTCATACGGATAGACGCGGCCGGTTCGGTGAGACTGATAATGGGAGACGTCACGCCTGTCGTGCCAACAGTCGCCGTGCCAGACACCAGAGACGCGCCCACGTCGGGCCTCTCTTCAGGATTCGGAGATCCAGAGAGAAACGCGAGGATTTCGCGCATCGCAAACACTACACGTCTAGACGGGTCCTCTAAACTGTTTGCGGGGACTTTCGACGCGTCTCATTTGTCTGGATTTGGGCTCTGGACTTCGACAGACGAGAACGAGGGACTCGTCGGATGGCAGTCGATGGCGCCGATGTTTTTTGACAAAAAGCGCGGACACGTCGACGTCACAGCGATGAAGAAAGCGAGCAGAGAAGAAGACGGGAAACTCTACGTCGGGATAGGTTCTATAGTCGGCGACGGATTTTCGGTTTACGAAATAAAAATATAAGAATTTCAAAAAATATGGCAATTATAAAGATTCCGAAAAAAGAGTTATATACAACTACAGAGGGGGGAGGGGGAGAACTCGTCCCATTTTTTTGGACGTGATGGACGAAGAAGAAGACTTGGAACCTCAGTGTTCGCCCACGGCAATTAAATATTGTATTTTAGACCTCTTTCGCTGCATCGCTGCGTGCGCGAGCATAACCACATTTTTGCGTCTCCTCCATTGCATAACGGCGTGCGCGGGAAGCACCGTACTTTCGTTCTGGACGTTGCTTCACGCATCGAATCTAGGCTTACTAATCGCCATGTCATTCTGGTTCAACGTGTGGAACGGAGTCGCTTCGGCGACTGTGTTTTTGATCGCGATCATCGCGTCGCACGCTGTAATACTGTTGGGTTCGTATATGACATGGCAGATAGATCGCAGCACAACAACGCCGATCTACGACGCCTGTCTGGCGTGGTTTCCATTTGACGTTGTCTTCTTTGAGCTCTGCTGCTTCTTGAGAGCGTGCACCAGCTACGGATTTGTTGGTTCAGTAAATACTGTGACATTTATTGTGGTCAATATGGTCGGAGACGTGTTATGGGCCATTATACTACCCTGCACACTTGGTATAGCGTTTTCCCCAGATACGAACAGAGTCCGCAAACGCATTAGATCTCAACTTGTCGCGTGGGGATGTCGTTGCGCGTTGTGTTCAGCGTGCGGATTTGTGCTATCGTTGACGCTGGCGCATCTCGCGATATCACCATCTTTGAGACCAAATCTATCCGCGTCTCTGGATATGTTCGTCATAGTATTCTGGGGAGGACACGCGCTGGCAAGCGTTTTTCTTCATGGATTAAACGCCGGATGGCGAACGTGGTCTGGCATCTCTCTGGCACTAGCGTTGCAGGCACTGGTGCAGGCGCCATCGTATTTGGCCTTGTTTTTGGCATGGCTGATGGATAGGCCTGGATGGGACCCCAAATGCGAAACTTGCGCGTGCCCTGCTGCCAGCCAATATTTCGTGTACAAGATATCTGTTATGCTTCAAGCGCTATACGTTTTCTGTTTGATTAGTCTGCTGGGAGCGGCGTCGACAAGACAAGAAGAAGATGCGGTAATGGCAGAAGCAGACGCAGCAATAGCAATAGGAGACGCAATCATAGGAGGAGCAACGACAGCTGCAGGACCCAGTGGCAAGACAGCAACATTGTAAGAAGAAGAAGCAGCAAGCGAAGAAAATGCAAATAATAATAAGAAACGGTGCATGATTTTTTTTATTTTCCCCGCCAGATTTAAGTGGATGCAATCGCTCCGCGTGATTTTTTTTAAAATGGCAACGAAAAATCGAGCAACTTGATGGTGGCGCCGGCAGAAGTTTTGTCGCCGCCGCCGCCCACCTTGCTAGCCAGCGCGGCGGCGTCCAACTCGGGTCCGTACCCGCGGATGCTGTAATTCAGCGACACCGTCCTGCTCTTGCGGTCGAGACGATGCGTCATGGTGACGGTGCCCGACGCCTCGGGAAACTCTTCGTGCAGCTGTTGATGGGTGACGACGACCAGCTCGGGCGCCGGACACACTGCGACCAGCGTCTTTCCGTCTGCGAGCGGCAGCATGCCGGCGTTGGCGCTGACCCTGTCGCGCGCCATGATGTACTGGATGTTTGCCACGGCGCGGCCGCACTTTGTCACGTCCTCGAGGAGCGTCGGGGGATTCAAAAACAGCTCGCGGAATCTCGCAAAGTGTTTGCTCTTGGCGTCAAAGCCGTCGTAATTGTAGACGCCGGAAAACAGCGTCTGGTTCGTCTGCATGTCCACCTGCAGCTGGCGAGCGTCTATCAACTCCAACAGCGTCTTCCAATGCGGGAACTTTAGCATCGCCTCGAACAATGTCGGTATTGCGATCCCGCACGTCTGCAACCACGAGAGCATGAAGGCACACGGGCCTTTCCCTGCGGCTTTGCCGTCAAAGCATGCCAGACGTCCGTCAAATTCTTTCATGAGAGCTTGGCATACGGCCGGCGGATTGCCAGAGCAGTACATCGAAACTGTCACATGGAGCGGAGACTGCAATAAAATCCGCAACGATCTGTCGCCGGCGTCTAGCCAATAAGTTCCGAGCAACGCGACGACATATGAGGCGCCCTTGGGCTCCGAGAATGCAATGTTGCCCGCCAGCGACCCGTCCTTTGTCATCTCCTTACTAAACGCGATGCACGTGATATTCTTTTCTGCGGTGGACGCAAAGGCCGCGGCTCCCGCTTCTATCGCCATCCATTCCGGATAGCACACGACATACCGTACCTCGTTTGTCGTCTGTACCGCTGCCATGGTTTTTTTGCGTCGGAAACTAAATAAAATCAAAAAAAATTATTTCAAGAATTTTATGAAAACTGAAAAATGCGTATTTTTTTGAAAAAAATACTCGGATTTTGCGAGCAAAAAAAAGGTCACTCTCCGATTTCATTTTTTAAAACCGATGAGCCGATTTCGTCAAAATTATAAAATCCGTCAATTACAAGAGAATTTTTTCTTGTTATGCGTATAGAAATGCTCTGGCAAATTCCGCGACGTCTTTAAACACGAAATCCGGCTGCTCGTTTCTGAGGTCGCACTCTTTGTTGTAGCCGCTCAACACGGCCACAGAAGTCATGCCGCACGCCTTTGCCATCTTCACGTCTGCGCGGGTGCCGCCGACGTAGGCGACTTGATCCATGGTCAACGCCATCTCATTGAAGACGATTTCGCGGATGACGGCAGGCGTATTGACGACATCTCCCACGACTTTCCAGAATTCCGTGTGACGATTCAGACCGTATCCCGTCGCGTCGACAAAGAGCCGATCTTCTTGGCATGCAGCAACGACAAATATCCTAGGCACCATGCGATTCGATGTCGATAACAGTTTTGTTGCGCGCGCCAAGGAGTGGATGGCTTTCACAGCACCGGGAAAAGGCTTTGGCTGCGCGTCTCGGAGGGCGTGTCCAACTCGCTCAGACATTTGCCGGAATAAAACCGCGTATCCTTTTTCGGTGAGGTTAGCAAGACGCTCGTATGCGGTGGCGTTCCCGCTCCTTTTGGTTTCTTGCAGCTTGGTTGCATAATATTCCGCTGGACTGCAAACCGGAAGATTGGCCCACGTTTCTAGGTCGTCATCCATAGCAAGTCCTAGATTGATGGACATCCATTTGTTGGCCATATAGGCCAGCCGCAAATCGTTGCTTATGGTGCCGCTCCAGTTGAATCCGATCGCCGAAATATCCGAAAGAGATTTCTTTCTTGACGTTCCAAAGTCTGCCATTTTTTGCGAGCAAAGGATGGAAAAAACTTGCACAAGTGTAGAGAGAGAGAAAGGAGCAGAGGGGAGGTCTTTTCGACTGATTATACACAATGGTTTTTGAAAAACTCAACCGTCACAAAAAATCGCACGATTTCTATATTTGGAAAAATATTATTTTTATTTGTTCCGCCCCCCCCCACATTTTTTTATCTATCGCGTGCACACAGAGTGAAGTAGGAAGTTTTGCCTCCTTTTAGAAATATACACGGAAATATAAACAAAAAATGAAACGAAGCAATGCAGATCGCTTTATTTAAAACTACTAAAAACGATAAAAGTATCATTTCTATCTACCCGTTCCCAGCCGTAGTGCAATGGCGAGGCAACAGTAGAATGTAGTCCTATCAATGGGGATAAAGCACCCCACCGACCCACCCACTCATGGGGTCTCCGAATCGTTCTTCCAGACGTAGCGCAGCAAGATGTTCCTCGCCGCGTTGTGGTCCCTGTCAGCCTCGTAACCGCATCTCGGGCATTTGAAAGTCTTGCTGGATCCTAGCTTCCCGTTCAGCGTTCCACAACTGCCACACGTGAGACTGGTGTACTTCTCATCGCAGATATCTATTGTTGTCCCATACTCCCGAGCTTTGTGGATGAGGAACTGTCTGAACTTGAAGTGCGAGAGTCTGACCATTCCACCAGATGTCTTCCTGGCCAACCTCCTCGGCTTGGTCTGGTGTTCCGTCATCTGCTGGGTGGAAAACTTTGGTAGCAGCACCACCGAGAAGTTCTTGCACAACCAGATTGCGAGTTTTCTATGCAACTCATTGACAAGGTCAGTAGACCTCTTCCTGATCCTAGCAGCCACCGTTGCGATTCTTCTCCTATGTCTTCCCCTGGCTTCTTTGCTCTTCTTTTCCAGCCTTGCCGCTTTCCTGATCAACCAGTAGAGTATCTTTGTGGTATGCGAACATCCCCATTCCGTGACCTTTCCGTGTCTTGCGTCAAAACACGTTGCGAATGTCCTGACTCCCGGATCTATGGATACGACGGCTTTCACGTCACTCGGAGCGCTCCTGTCGACATCCACAGGGAAACAGAGATAATAGAATCCAGTTTTCCGTTCCCAGATCAAACGACAGTCGTGCTTGAAGACGAGGGGCAGCGTCTTTCCCTTCTCGGTGCGCATTGCGGACCTGTCTCGAAGGGTGCCGAACACTCTCGGCCAGACTCTGTTGCCGCCGCTAGTCTTCTTGGCGTTGAGCTGTCGCGATCTGAGAGTCACGGAACACGTGGCTCCCATCTTCTCTTTCAACTTGAACTTACGCTTCAAGATTTTTTCCTTTGCTCGCAGCGCCTTGCACGCTTTCATCAAATCGCGCAGAGGCAAATCCCTGATCTCATAGGGTATCTTCCACATTCGAACTGTGGTTTCCGATCTCCACACTTCGTCCTTGATGATTGGACGCATCATCTCCATGCTTGTCTTTTTATTTGAATTTATCATCTTGGCCGCTCGATTGTAGATACGATCCGTGGCATCGAACCACAGTCTGAATACAGCTCGCTGTCTTCTGGTTGGATGTATCCTCCATTTCTCCGATTTCGTTTCCGTGGGTTCTGCGTTTTCCTTGCCCGTGTCCACGGCCCCGTCGTCGGTCTTTCTCTTCTTTTTAGGCGGTCGGAGTTTGGCCTTGGTTTCTTCCTCTATGTCGAGTCGATTCACCTCCGATACTCTCTTTACTTCGCGGACTAACTTTGAGTTTGGATGGTGGTTCTCCCACGTCGTCTCCTCGAATCCAAACCACGAATGGCTCGTCCTTTCTGTTTTGACAGCGCCGTCGGTGGATGGCAACCAACAGCAGTTATCTCGAGACGGCGTCCAGAATTCCGAGAGATCTCCGTCTTTCCGACGTACTCGAACTGGTTGTTTTTGTCGTGCCAACCTCATCAAGTTTGATATTTATGTGATTTCTGAACGTCACGTGGCTGCTGGGTTACCCTCCGACGAATGATTTTAGTTGTGTTAATAATTTTGGGTAATTATTTTATTTCAACAATCGAAAACCAGGCAAAAATATCAAATCCACTGTTTTTATGTCGAGCGTGTTTTGTGACGCAGTTTTCCAAATATGCAAATAATTGTCAATTGATAATTTTTATAATTTTGACGAAACTCGTGATACGGTATTGGGTGAATTAGGGAAAAAAATAAAGCGACAATGGAAATTGTTTTAAATCCCAAATAATATATATTTAAAAGCCCAATTGTTTTTTTTAACCAGTACATTTACTTATGCAATCAACAAAACTTGATTTTTTCTATCATTGAGAGAAACATGGCAGTTGAAAAATCTCAATGGGATGTTCCGTTTACTCCATCTAAATCGCCCTTTGCATACACGTTTATGAGCATCGATGTGACCGGTATAATAGACATTCGTCACGCGCCCAGTGGAACACTGGTGGAGTCGTTTAAACTACCCGATGGTTGGCCTGTATGTCGCGATTCACCGAGTGTTATCTTCGCACCACCGTGGATAGTATTGAGAATAGGCCAAGCTAGTCAAGCGGTGTTTGATATCGAAGAACCTGTATGGAGGTATCCAATCATAGCGGCGTTAAACCTTCATGACCCTGATCGCCAAGTGTTCCCGCTGTGTAAGATGAAAGGTTCGGTCAATTGGACAAGGCGGGTAAAGGTGACCAAAAACTGTATACGTCTCTATACAATGCCGGATGAATACTTTTTCGATTACTCGAAAGCCGACACGCTTCCCGAGATTAAAAGAGTAGCGCTTGGCAGTCCAGCGTTTGTGTATGGCATAATCCCAGTCGAGGACAAATACAAACGCTTTCGGATGACTACACTGCCAGCCGTTGTGACCTTTGCTACGGATGCGGAGAACATAGTCGCATTGCCCACGTACGAACGCGAAAACTATATAATCAGTTCTGATAGAACCCACATTAAAATTGTTATAATACGGACTTTGCAGGAAAACTTGGTTCATAATATAACCATGGCTTTAGTGCCACCGTTTGCTTCTGCACCACGCCTATTGGTAGCCGAAAACGGGTTCGTGGTTCATACACTGCCTGGTGAGCCAGACAAGTTGGTTATCGCTGATTATGAACCGGCGATACACCTTACTCTCAATAAGCCCATGACATCCGAATGGCGCTTCTTTTTTCTCGATGTCAACCGTATAACCATTGCACCCAAAACTCTGCGCGTGGTTTTGGAATCTGATAGCTTGACCGTTCACGTGAATAGACAAGGCGATGTTTTGCTACAAGGCTATTTTAATATGTATCGCTATCACATACTCTGTAGACGATCTGGCACCTACGATCTATACAATGAATTGACAGAGGAGCCATACTTCAAGCTTATGTCCACGCCACATCTAATGAATACAATGGATGTGGCACTAGCACCAGATGGTATGTGGGTAACGGCCCGTAATACAGTCCGTAGATTTGTCTACACTACCAAGCCGGATACTATACACCCCATGCAACCCGGTCAACCGTTACCACCATTACTGGACAGCATAAAGATGGCCGAGGACATAGATTATACGGTGTTCGCCAGTAGGCCGCTTACAGCGTTTGCTTTGGAGGAATTTGTCATGTACGATGTGCTGGACTCAATGTCCATTGCCGTATTCACGCCTTCGCTAGCAGAACACATAAAACGGTTTGATTACAGTGCCACTCTCTACGAGAAGGAAAACGTACAACCTTAATAACAATTATACACGTTCGTTTATATAAAAACATTGGATTTTATTTTGAGTCGGGTTATAGCTTCGTTCATTCATTACAAACATGTGACGACCTAGTCACACTACCCGATCATACTGCCAAACGACTGTGGTCAGGCATCTCCCTATAAGGAAATTTTTGTAGTGGGGCAGGTGGGACCTGATGTTGGCCCACTTTCCCCGCAAGTCGGCAACAAGCCATGTGCAAGCCTCATGCAAGCCAGGACCAGCTTTTTTACCCGTTATGGAAAATATAGATTTTTGTTGTGTTTTATCAGTGACAAACGACTGTGGTCAGGCACTTCCCTATAAGGAAATTTTTGTATTGGGGCAAGTAGTCATATGGTTTTTATGTCTAATTACTGTTGCGGGTGTATTGACAGCGTCCGCTTGTGGTTGTACAATGTTCATCCGTGGTTGGATCATTGTCGTCGCATGTTATATCGGTAAACGTGCATTCACCAGTGTGGATGGCACAAGTGCCCGGCTTGCACCTGTTTTCGCCTTCATATTCACATTTTTTAGATAGAATACATTGTGCAATCCCATCGACGACGGCACATGTATCGGTCTGGCACAGATTCGTACGTGAACAGTTTGTGCGCACTATCACCACACGGTCGAGATATCTCTCGCCAATGGAGAAACTCTTGAGAAGTGTATAGAAAATGATCTCGAGTGTCGAATGTTTCCTTAGAATGCGGTAGAGGCGTCTCTCGGACATGGAGAAATCCCCGACGAGTTTATAGTAAATGGTCTCGAGTATCGTTTTTTCCTCCTCCAAACGATTTAGAATACGAGTGTCGTCTGGGTAGTATGTTTGCTGTGCAATGGTTCCATGGCACAATCCCTCGCCATTGTATTTTTTTGTGTTGTCTTGCAACCGACTAACATCTTTGTGTAATGTCCTAGAGCCTATCACATGCCATTGCCTCTTGAGGGACTTGTCGACAACTCCCAGTTCGGCGTCGGCGTCGATCACAACAGGTGAATGTCGCCATCGTGCCATTGTAAAAAAGTGTGTGCCGATGATGGAAATTAATATCGCCAACATGGCGGCAATCAGTATCGCTGACACCATCGTGCAGACGCACTTTCCGATGCTGCTCATTATCGCGGTTTGTCTTTCCGTCGATTTTCCTGTCTCTTCTTCGTAGGCGGATACCGTTGTTTTTTTGTGTGTGTGTATGTGTTGATATTTTTTTCCCCCCCCGCAGTCCGTTTTGATTTTTACCAAAAAAATGGTATACTTGATTTTTTGTGGAAATTTTTTCGGAAAAAAGTTGAAATTCTCGTTTCGTGCACAAAATGTTGAAACACAAAAAACTTGTCGTCAAGTAACAAAAAATCCTCCACCTTGTATTTTTTTCTTTAAAAATTACATGTCCGTTTTCGTATGGCCTCTTTGATCGTGTTGGGAATGGCAGGATTCGAAAAAATTGCCGTGGCCTGACTTTTCAGCTCATCTCTGCTCCACGCGCGTAGTCCTCTGGTGCACTGCAGATTGTTGCACACGCAGAATTCAGAGCCGACAAACATCGGCTCTTTAAACGGTCGAATGACGGTTATTACAGCCACGCTCTGCAGTGGGAATAGGAAGGGCGACTGGCACAGTTTTTTTGTCCAAATAAAAAAAATATATATCCATATTCCAAAGGTGTTTTATCAAAAAAATATTGCCGCCGATTTTTTTAAGATTTTGAACCACACTCTGGGGTTGTCGGCGAAGGCGACAGTGGCAACCGTGGACTCGAAGATGGAGTCGGACACACATCCTCCGCATTATTCGCGTCGTCGCCGCCCTCGATGGAATCTTGTTGGTGCGTGGCAACGAGACACGGTGTTAGAGATTTGCGAGAACCGGATTTGTGAACGTGCTGTGGCACTGGCGCGATGTCGTCTTCCACCGAAGACGACTTTTGATCAGGGTTGATGGGAGAAAGCGAGAGTTGATCTAGCAGTCTCTTTAGGCGCGTGCCGACTCTGTCCATGTATCGATTCGTGTCGTTTAGTCTTCGCTTTGCGCTTGAAAATTCGGTGGTGAGTGCCGCGAGATTAGCCACGAACTCTGCGTCGCGCGCGAAAACGCTTTCGTCGCTGTCGTGGATTATCTTTGCCCCGTGCTTTTTCGCGGCCAGTTGTTGTTGTTCCGACGGGCTCTTGGCAGTAAATTTTAGCTTGTCATCGAGAGAGCGAGAGCGGCGCACGTCGTCGCCATGACAACAACAACTACGTGGTGACGTGGACTGATCCCGCGGTGATATCGACGGAGACAGTAGCAGCGGTGGTGACGGAGTCGCTCCGCCATATGGGAGCGATCTGTGGCGCAGCAATAAAAGCTCTGGCGCAGATTTGGTCGCAGAGATTTTTTTCAGTCGTATTTTGTCGTCGGCCGCGGAACAGCCATCGATAGCTGCCATAATATTTTTTTCGCTGTTCTGTTTCTTCTTTCGGGAAAAACGCGCGGTCTTTCTCTGCCATTTTGTTTGTTCAAAATGTGAAAAAATTTTCAAGAGAGCCGCATCTCATTTTTTTAACGGCAATAGGATATAATAATAGCAAATGCATTTGTTGATCCATATAAAAAGAAGATCACAGTTGTATTTTACAAACTATCTATGGCGGCTAAAGGAGACGATGCCTCTAAAGTGGAGGCGATATCGTCGCCGCCGCTTCCAGTGGCGCGCAGGAATTCCTGCTGGCAGTGCGGCGCGCCCGCAAAATTCAAATGCGAAAAATGCAAGATCGCCGTGTACTGCTCGCCGAAATGTCAGCGCGAAAACTGGCCCATGCACGCGGGCATGTGCACGAAACTGCGGGACGGCGTGCAGCTGCGCGACGCAGACACGATTGCGGCAAAGAAAATGTCCATCGTCACGCCTCCGTCTGTTCCCAAGACGCCACCAGATACACCACGACGCCTCGTGCGTGCCAAGTTTGACAAAAACGCCGCAGTTCTGCGAGGAGACGACGATACCACCGGCGCGAATCTTGTCGAGAGCGATCCGCCGGCGTGCATACTTCCCACTTTAAAGTGGGGCGAGCACAGATCGCTACCGCTTGTGCACCCAAGCGAACTGATAGACATGCAGTTGTATCCGCTGCAAAAACGGCTCGGAAGCGGAACATACGGATCCGTCACAAAGCACAAGTATGGCTCCGGGTCGGTCGCGGTAAAGCAAATAGAAATTACGAGCGAAACAGACAAGTGGCCAGAGGTCACAGACACCGTGCTTCACGAGCTCGAGATACGCAACCTCGACCACCCCAATATCACCGGCACGTGCATCGCCGGCTTTGTGAAGCCAACCAGCGGCCCGCTGCCGACAACGTTTGCCATATTCATGGACGCCGCCAACATGAGTCTCCTGGGATACATCGAACAAGAAGTGGCAAGGACGAAAGCCGAGGGCCGTCTGGGCGACAGTCCATTTGGACGGCTCGAGACGGCGTTCATCGTATATCAGATGCTCAAGGCCGTCGCGAACCAGCAGTACCACCTCGTGCTCAACTTTGACATAAAGCCGCAAAATTTCTTGGTCTACGGCATTCGCGTTCCCAACTCGAAGCTCGGATTGTCGCCCAGCGACGGCTACACCGTCATGCCCAAGATACCGCTGATCGACCTTGGACTGTCGCAGCCGTTCTTTACCGAGCCGCGGCAGGTCTCGACGCAATATACGCTCTGGTACAGGCCCCCAGAGATATTGCTCGGGTCGCCGTATGGCACGTACAAAGGCGACGCGTGGGCGGTCGGCGTGTCGGCGGCCGAGGTGGTCACCGGAGTCCCGCTGTTTCCCGGCGACAGCGAGATCGGAATGACATTCACTATA
>Ga0315273_10007503_pt1 | contig 13675 bp, 8 predicted proteins | sample YL17G02_0_MG_FD_205753 | JGI IMG/M metagenome (GOLD analysis project Ga0315273, IMG submission 205753) | Sediment microbial communities from Yellowstone Lake, YNP, Wyoming, USA - YL17G02_0 | ecosystem: Environmental > Aquatic > Freshwater > Lake > Sediment | place: USA: Wyoming | collected... | reverse complement strand
TCACCGAGACCGCCGAGAAGACCCGCTACGCCGCCGAGGTGTTCGTCGAGTGTCAGCCGGCCGAGCCGCTGCAACGCTCGATCGAACGGCTCCAGACCCACCTCGCCGAGCTCGGCGCGCGCGCCATCCGCGCCGTCGTGCTGTGCGACAACGCGGGCCAGCGCGACCGCCTGTTCGAGATGACCGGCGACACCGACGCCACGCTCGGAGTGGGTGTGGTGAGCGCGGGCTTCACGCTCACCGGCGCGAAGCTCGCGGTGCTCACCGATCACGAGATCTTCTCGCGCTACAAGCGCCGCCGCCGCCGGCTCAAGCGCACCGGGGGTCTCAGTATCGCCGAGCTGTCGGTGCTCAAAGTGGGCGACTTCGTGGTGCACGAGGACCACGGTGTCGGCACCTATCGCGGCATGCAGCGTCTCACGCTCAACGGACAGGAGACCGACTGCATCGAGATCGCCTACGCCGAGCGCGACCGGCTCTACGTCCCGGTGCAGCAGCTCGCACTGGTGTCGCGCTACGCCGCTGAGGAAGGCTCCCGGCCCGCGCTCCACCGCCTCGGTTCGACGAGCTGGCAGAAGACCAAGGCGCGCGCCAAGAAGGCGATCGCCGACATGGCCGACGAGCTGATCAAGGCCTACGCGGCGCGTCACGCGTTGCCGGGACACGCCTTCAAGCCCGACACGGTGTGGCAGCGCGAGATGGAGGCGTCGTTCCCGTACGAGGAGACGGTCGACCAGTTGCGCGCGATCGAAGAGGTGAAGGAGGACATGGAGCAGCCGCGCCCGATGGACCGTCTCATCTGCGGTGACGTCGGCTACGGCAAGACCGAGGTGGCGATGCGCGCCGCGTTCAAGGCGGTGCAGGACGGCAAGCAGGCCGCCGTGCTGGTGCCCACCACCATCCTCGCCCAGCAGCACTACCTCACCTTCAAGGAACGTTTCGCCGATTTCCCGGTGAAGGTCGAGGTGCTGTCGCGCTTCCGCACCGCGAAGGAGTCGAAGGACGTGGTGCGGCGGCTCGGCACCGGCGACGTCGACATCGTCATCGGCACGCACCGCATCCTGTCGAAGGACGTGGGCTTCCTGCGGCTCGGGCTGGTGGTCATCGACGAGGAGCACCGCTTCGGCGTGGCGCAGAAGGAGAGACTGCGCCAGCTCACACGCAACGTCGACGTGCTGGCGATGACCGCCACGCCGATCCCGCGCACGCTCAACCTGAGTCTCGCCGGGGCGCGTGACATGTCGGTGATCGAGACGCCGCCGCGCGACCGTCTGCCGGTGCACACCGAGATCGTCGAGTTCGATGACGAATTGCTCACCGACGCGCTGCTGCGCGAGATCGACCGCGGCGGCCAGGCGTTCTTCGTCCACAATCGCGTCGAGACCATCCACAACGTGGCACTCAAGCTGCAGAAGCTGGTGCCCCAGGTCCGCGTGGCGGTGGCGCACGGGCAGATGCACGAGCACGAGCTGGAACGCGTCATGCTCGAATTCATCGACCGCCGCACCGACGTGCTGGTATCGACCATGATCATCGAGTCGGGGATCGACATGCCGAGCGTCAACACCCTGTTCGTCGACCGCGCCGACGCGCTCGGTCTGGCCCAGTTGTACCAGCTGCGTGGCCGCGTCGGCCGCTCGAACCAGCGCGCCTACGCCTACCTGCTGGTGCCGTCGCGCCGCGTGCTCACCGAGGACGCCCAGAAGCGGCTGCGCGTGATCGAGGAGTTCGACGAGCTGGGCGTGGGGTTCAAGATCGCGCTCAAGGACATGGAGATCCGCGGTGCCGGCAACCTGCTCGGCCCCGAGCAGCACGGCTTCATCCTGGGGCTCGGGTTCGATCTCTACATGAAGCTGCTCGAGGAGGCGGTCGCCGAGCTCAAGGGGGGCCCCGGCGAGACGCACGCCGAGCCGCGGCTGCTCACCGACTGGCCCGCGTACCTTCCCGACGACTACGTGCCCGACGAGCACGAGAAGCTTGCGCTCTACCGCCGCCTCGCCGACACGCGCGACCTGGCGACCGCGAGCGAGATCACGCTCGAGATGATCGACCGTTTCGGCCAGCTGCCGCCGCCCGCGGTGGCGCTGGTCGAACTGCGGCGCATGCGCCTGCTCGGCGGCGCCGCGGGTGTCGAGCACCTGCGGGTGTTCCAGCAGGTGGTCGAGATCATGCTGCGCCACCCGCTCCGGCCGGAGGAGATCCGCAAGCTGGTCGGCGCGCTCGAGTTCCAGATCGAGTTCGTCACCGGCCGCGAGTTCGGGCTGCGCGTGCGCGGCCAGGGCATCGCGCTGCTCGACCGGGCCCGCAAGCTGATGCAGGCGCTGGCGGACGCCCTGGCCCCACCCACCCCACCCGCGCCACCGGCCGCGTCCGACGCGGCGCCGGCCGGCGCGCGGACACCAAACACCCCGCAACCGGCGGGCCGCGAACGGAGGAGATGAATGGAAAAGGACCGGCTGGGCGCGTTCAGCGACGGCGTCATCGCCATCATCATCACGATCATGGTGCTCGAACTGAAGAGCCCGCACGGCGTCGAGTTGTCGGCACTCCAGCCGGTGGTGCGCACGCTGCTCTGCTACGTGCTCAGCTTCATCTTCGTCGCCATCTACTGGAACAACCACCACCACCTGTTCCACGTCGTGCGTCACGTCGACGGGGCGGTGCTGTGGGCCAACATGCACCTGTTGTTCTGGCTCTCGCTCACCCCGTTCGTGATGGGCTGGCTGGGCGAGGCCGGGCTCCGTCCCGCACCGGTGGCATCGTACGGCGTGGTGCTGTTCATGTCGGCGATCGCGTACTACGTGCTCACGCGCGCGCTGCTCCGAATCCACGGACCCGAGACCCGGCTCGCCCGCGCGCTCGGCGCCGACTTCAAGGGCCGGATCTCGCTCGGGATCTACGCCGTGGGCATCGCGATCGCGTACTGGCAGCCCCATGTCGCGGTCGCCCTGTACGTCACCGTCGCCGTCATCTGGCTGACCCCCGACCGCCGCATGGAGCGCGTGCTGGCGCAACCGGAGGCCTGAGACGGCACCCGCGCCTCGCTCGTGCGCGGGGCCCACGCAGATCCGCTCGCGACAACGATCAAGCCGGGCGCGTTGCGGACGGGTGACCGACGCGCGGCCGGCGACGGCGTGCGACGGGCGCCGCCGGCGGCCGGCGGGGGGGGCTCGACGGCCACCCTCACGCGGGGGTCCTCGGCCGCGCGGGCGCGAAGTCAGCGCCACCGGAGCGGACCGCCAGCGGGTTTGCACGCTCGCGGGGGCTGCACTACGGTTCATGGGTCCGCCCCTCTCACGGCCCCCTCGCCGGGGTCCGCAGAACGAAAGGATCGCCCGCGTGAAGCGCCGCCCCGCACCGTCCGTGTCCGCCGCCCCGCTCGGGATCGTGATGCTCGTGATGCTCGTCCTCAGCGGTTGCGCGCCGGCCGAGCCCCCGCTCGCGAGGGTGGGGGACGAGACCATCTCCACGGCCGATTTCGACGCCGCCGCGCGCGGCAACGTGCGCCAGTACGTTGCCATGGGCGACGCGGGCAAGAGCCTGCTGGTGGACGAGCTCGTCACCCGGCGTCTGTTCGTGATGGCCGCCAAGCGGCGTGGCGTCTATGCCGACACCGCGTTCCTCGACTACAGCCATACCCAGCGGGAGCAGCTGGAACGCGAGCTGTTGTTCCGCCAGATGACGGGTGGCGACATCGCGGTGAGCGAGCCCGAGGCGCACGCGGCCTACGAGCGCCGCAAGACCGAGGCGCACGCGCGCGTGATCTTCGCCGAGAGCGAGGCGGCGGCGCGACAGGCGGCCCTCGAGTTGTCGCAGGGCGTGGATTTCGCCGACGTGGCGCAACGCTTCAACTCGTCGGGCGTGCTGCCCCCCGGCGGCGACCTCGGATTCGTGGCGCCGGGAAGCCTCATCACGCCGCTCGACGACTGGCTCGCCGACGCCCCGATCGGAACCGTGCTGGGACCGGCCGAGGCGAAGGGCCAGGGTTGGTTCCTGATGCGGATCGAGGCGCGCCGGTCCGCCGAGGTGCCGCCGTACGTGAAGGTTCACGAACAGATCGTGGCGCTGCTCCAGCAGCGCAAACAACGCGCGTCGCTGATGCGCAGCGCCGACTGGCTCAAGCAGGCCTATGCCGTGCGAGTGGAGCGCGGCGCCGCGGCCACGTTCTCGGACCACCTGCTGCATGCCCGCGACCCGAACGCACCGGCCGGCAGTCTGCCGACGGCGCTGCCACCGCTTCCGCCCGCCGCTGCGGCGACCGTGCTCGCGACCTGGAGCGGCGGCGCGTTCACGCTCGGCGACGCCTGGGTGGCACTGCAGCTGCCCGGGCAGCAGCCGCCCAACATCCAGATGCAGCCGATGGTGGAGCGCTGGATCGAGAACCAGGTGTTCGACCGTGTCATCGTCGCCGAGGCCAGGACACGGCGGCTGGCCGAGGATCCACAGCCCGCCCGCATGCTCGAGGAGCGCCTCAACGGTTACCTGCTCGATTCGTATTACAACCGCGACGTGCTCGGCGCGATCAGCGTGTCCGAGGAGGACATGCATGCCGAGTTCGAGCGCCGCTCCTCCGCCTTCGCCACGCTGGACGCGGCCGAGGTGCTCACGCTCACGCTTCCCGAGTCGCTCACCACCGAGAGCTTCGCGATGCACGTCGGGCATGCCGCCACCCTGAGGGAAGCGGCCGCGATGGTGGGGCTCACCGGCGCACTGAAGCAGGTATCGGTGCGCTTTCCGACCACCGACCCGATGTGGTCGACGCTGACGACGCGGTTGCAGAGCATGCGTCCCGGCGAATACGCCGGTCCGTTCCCGGCACCACAGGGCCAGCTCGTGATCCAGCTCGTCTCGAAGCAGCAGCGTACGCCGACCTGGGAGCAGCTCGCGCCGGCGAGCCGGCAGCAGCTCCAGACCGACGTCATCAACGGCCGGCGAGCCGACCGCCAGCGCGCGGTGATCGATTCGTTGCGTCGCGCGATCCCGGTGAAGGTGGATACATCGGCGGTGCGCCGCCTGCAGTGGCCGCTCGAGGCGTTCATGCCGGGGCTCGGCCAGGGCGGGTGAGCTGGTTCGTGCGGCCCGGGAAGCCTTCGCGACCGCCGGGGCTCGCGACCATGAAGCCGCCCGGCGGGAGGATGGGATGTCCTCGCAGCCGCCGGGGCTCGCGATCATGAGACCGCCGGCGACGCCCTCTCGCGCGGCAGATCTCGCGCCCCTGGCGCCGCCGGGTGGCGGGGAGCTCTTTCGCGAGGCAGGCTCGCGAAAGCCTCCCCGCCACCCACGCGTCCTCGGTGCGACGACCTGGCGGGCCTCGAGGCTCGTCTCTGCTGCCCGGCTCGTTGCGCTCGTTGCGCTCGCTGCGCTTGCGCTCCTGGCCGTCTCCTGCGCCCCGCGCACGCCTCGGTTCGATCGCGCCCGGCTCACCGCCGAATTGCGCGAGCCACTGGCGGACTGGACCACCTACTGGCGCCGCTACGATCCCGCGTTCGCGCTCGACAGCCTGCGCTGGAGCGTGATCGATTCGATCCACGTCGCTGGCACCGAGCCACTGTCGGATTCGGTCCGTACCCGCGCGGCGTTGCGCTGGTACGCGTGGTCCCCCGACCGCACGCGGGCGGTGGATCCCGACACCTATCGTGAGTGGGAACCCGAGACGGGGACATTCGGCTACGAACCGGACGCCCGGGCCGTTCTCTACGACTTCGCGCAGTACCACGCACAGGTGCTCGAGTCCTGCGGCACCCCGTGTCGCTACGACGACGCCCGGTGGCTGGACCGCGATCGCTTCGTCCTGATGGGCTGGATCGAGGAGCTCGATCCGGTGTCCGCCGCGGGCGTGGAGCGATTCTCCCCGCGCGTCACCGTCTATGATCTGGAGCGTCGCACCGTCGCGTACGGCATCGGCCGTGCGGTTCCGATGAGGGCGTCGCCCGCACCACCGGGAACGACGCACTGATCCGCATGCGGGCCGGGCCGCCGGCCCGTCCCGGGATCCGGTTCGAGCGGGTGCCTACTTCAGCTTGCGCCGTACCTCGGCCGCGCGCCGCTCGCTCGCCTCGACGCGGGTGCCGTCCTTGAGATGCAACACCAGCACGCCGTCCTCGCCGCCGTAGCTTTCGATCGCGTCCACGTTCACCAGCGCGGCGCGATGCACGCGCACGAATCGTCCGGGCGGAAGCCGCGACTCCAGCTCCTGCAGCGTGTAGTCGACCATGTACTCATGCGCGCCCGCGCATGCCAGCACCAGTCGGTCGCGTGAGACGATCCGTGTCACCTCGGCGAGGTCGAGCAGCTTGACCTCGCGCCGATGACGCACCGGCAGCCGGCGCAGCGTCTCGCCGCGTTCGATCATGTTGGGATCGTCGAGCAGTTTCTGGATCGCGGCATCCTGGCCGCGCGCCGGGTCCTTCTGCTGACGCACGTCGTCGACCACCCGCCGCACCGTCTCGGCCAGACGCTCGCGCCGGATCGGCTTGAGCAGGTAGTCCAGCGCGGCGAGCTCGAACGCCTCGACCGCGTGCTGGTCGTAGGCGGTGACGAACACGATGACCGGCGAGGCCTCGCCGCGCAGGTGACGCGCCACCTCGAGCCCGGACAGGTCGGGCATGTGGATGTCGAGGAACACGACGTCCGGATGCTGTTCCGAGACCAGCGCCAGAGCCTCGGCGCCGCCACGGGCGACCCCGACGATCTCGAGCTCCTCGTGTTCGACGAGCAGCCGCTCGAGGAACTGCCGCGCGCGCGGCTCGTCATCGGCGATCACCACGCGCACCCGGCGCTCCTCGCCGGCGCGTCCCGACCCACCGCTGGCGGCCGCGAAACGGCGCTCCTTCATCGCTCCTCCGCTTCCTCGCCTTCGCGCCAGCGCAGGACCACGGCGTAGCCGCCGTCCACCCCCGCGCCAGCGACGAGACTGGCATCGCGACCGCCGAAGCGGCGCACGCGCTGGGCGAGGTTCTCGAGTCCGAACCCGAGTCCGGCCGGAATGCGGCCGTTCCCCGGACCGTGTCCGTTCCCACTCCGTCCCCCGTTACCGTTCGAGACACCGTCGTCGGCGAACGTCAGCGTGAGCCAGCCCTGCTCGCGGGCGGCTTCCAGCGTCATGTGCAGGCCGCCGCGCGCCGCGTCCCAGCCGTGCTTCAGGCTGTTCTCGACCAGCGGTTGGAGCAGCAGCGGCGGCACCGCCGTGGCGAGCAGTTCACGCGGGCCGCGGTACTCGAACGCGAGATCGCCTTCGTAGCGCTCCCGGGCGATGCCCAGGAAGTCCTCGACGAAAGCGATCTCGTCCGACAGCAGCGTCGCCCGGCGCTGCGAGGCCTCCACGGTGTAGCGGAGCATGTCGGCAAGTCGCTCGGTGAAGCGTTGCGCGGCCGGCGGATCGGTCTCGATGAGATAGGACAGGGCGTTGAGTGCGTTGAACAGGAAGTGCGGCTGCACCTGGGCGTGGAGCGCGGCGAGCTCCGCGCGCGTCGCCGCCTCGCGCAGCTCGACCGCGTTGCGCTCCGCGTCGGCGCGATGGCGCTGCAGCGCGAGGTTCTCGATCCGGATCCCCGCCTGCACCAGCAGGTTCTCGATCGCGCCCCGGGTGTCGTCGGGCACCTGGTCGGGCTCGGCGAGCCGCGGCGACGCGGTGTCGGGCCACTCGATCACGACCGCGCGGCCGAGCCCGCGCGCGAGTCCGCTCTCGACCGACGCCCGTACCTCGGCCGGGTCCAGCGCGCCGAGCAACTCGCGGCCGACGATGTCGAGCGCGACGCGCAGCATCATCGGGTCGCGCCGGAACAGCCGCGCCAGCCAGCGCTGCAGCGCGCTGCGCAACGGCGCGAACACGAACGCGATCACCAGCGCCGCGGCAACGTTGAGCATCACGGTCTGCTCGCCCGTGGCGGCGGCGAACATGCGCTGGCCCAGGAACACGACGGCCAGGTAGAGCGCCGCGAGCACGCCCGACAGCAGCGCGTAAGGCAGCCCGCGTGCCACCAGCCGGCGTGGATCGAACGCCGGATCGAGCGCGATGAGGTACGCGATGATGAACGGCACCGCCGCCACCCCCACCGCGAGCACCGGCAATGCGAGCCGCACCAGTGGCAGCTGCAGGAAGGGCTGCATCCCATCGCTCGAGACCACCAGGTCGAGCACCGTCGCGCACAGGTAGAGCGCGCCGGCCACGAGCATCAGCCCGCGTTGCCCGCGACTCGGCAGCCAGTCGCCGGCGGGCGGGCGCAGGGCGCGATCCACGAACGAGGCCACGCCGATGGCGAGGGCCACGCCTTCGAACGCGTGGTAGGCGTTGTCGTCGGGCGCGCCGGTGACGACCTGGCGCCACACCAGGTAGACCGGGGCGAGGTAGCCGAACACCGCCAGCCAGAACCACGGGTTGCGCAGGCGGTTCGCCTCGCTCCAGCGCGGACGCGGGAACATGAGCATGAAATGCAGCAACGCCGCGGGAGCCCAGCACACCAGCCAGCTGACGGCGACCATGAACAGGCGGAACATCCCGGTCGGCGGTGCCACCGGCACGCGATAGATGTGATGCACCACCGACACCGCGTCCATGCCGGCGAACCACAGGAACACCGCCGCCGTGGCGAGATCGGGCCGGCGCCACAGCAGCGCGAACGCGATCAGTGGCGCCGCGAAGGCGGCACTGAGCGGCAGCAGCAGGAAGCGGATGCGCTGCCAGATGCTGATGCGCGCTGGCGGCACCACCACGTCCAGCGCGCGGCCGTGCCGCAGCACGCGCAGCGTCAGCGCCTCCTTCGGCAGCGCGGAGCCGTTGCCGTTCCGGACCCCGGGGCCGCGCGCGAACGGCCGTCCGTCGATCTCGAGCAGGATGTCGGCCTTCTCGAGCAGGCCCTGTGCCGGAGGCCCGACCACTGAACTCACGCGTGCGTGGCCCTGCGGCGTCCACTCGAGGGCCACGCCGAGGCGGGCGTAGGGCGTGTAGGCGACGATGCGCGGCACCACCAGCGCGAACGTCGCCAGCAGTCCGAGCACGGCGAACAGCCGGCGGGTGCGATAGCCGCGGATCACGCGGGCAGTCTCCCACGCGCTCAGCCCGGGCTCAATGGGAGCCGCTGGCGGGTGCCGAAGGGTGTGCATACCAGCAGGATACGGCCCCACCCGGGCGGGTCACGCGCCGCGCGCGACCGGCGCGGCGAGCGGCCGACGAGCGCGGCGAATACCGGCCCGCGGCCGGCGTATGAACCGGGGCGGGCGTGCCTAGTGCGCCGGGCGGGGGGCGGCTATACTCGCCGGTCGCTCCGGCCCATGCGTCGTCCCCGGGTCACGGCACCGAAAAGGGTGTCGTCCGTTCCCTGTCGTGGAGGTCCCGTCTTGCACATCCGTCGTCCCGCATCATCGTTCGGCGCCCTCGCGGTCATCGCCGCGCTCGCGCTCGCCTCGCTGCCGCAAGCTCCCGCCGACGCGCAGACCGCGGGGGGCAAGAAGCCGGGCACCGCGCCGCCCGCGGCCGTGGCACCGGTCCCGGCGCCCGCGGCGGTCAAGACCGTCCCGCCGGCGGATGACACCGGACGCATCGACGGCATCGCCGCGGTCGTGAACGACGACGTGGTGCTGCAGAGCGACGTCGAGGAGCAGCTCTACCTGTTCCTCCAGCGCGCGCAGGCACAGCCCGATTCGAGCACGATCGACACGCTGCGGCGCCAGGTGCTCGAGCAGCTCATCGACGAGAAGCTGATCGTCGCCGAGGCGGAGCGCCAGGGCGTCACGGTGCAGGACGCCGAGGTGGCGCGGCAGGTCGAGTCCGCGATCTCCGACGCCAAGGGACGCATGGGCAGTCCGGAGGCGTTCCAGCAGCAACTGCAGCGCGAGAACATGACCGAGGAGAAGCTGCGCGACAAGTATCGCGAGGACGTGAAGCGCCAGATGCTCGCGCAGCGCCTGGTGCAGAAGCAGATCCCGACCAAGAAGGTGACACCGGCCGAGGCCGAGGCCTACTTCAGGGCCAACCCCGACAAGTTCCCCAAGATGCCCGCGGAGCTGAAGATGTCGGTGATCCAGATCCCGGTCATGGCCGACTCGGTGACCGACGCGAAGGCCAGGCTCAGGATCGACGCGATCCGCAAGCGCATCGTCACCGGCGGCGAGAAGTTCGCGAAGGTGGCGAGCGAGACCTCGGAGGACGAGGTGTCGGCGCGCTCGGGTGGCGATCTCGGCTACTTCACGCGTGGCAGCCTGGAGCCGGACTTCGAGGCCGCGGCGTTCAGCCAGAAGCCGGGTGTGGTGGGCCCGCCGGTGCGAAGCAGCTTCGGCTGGCACGTCATCGAGGTGATGGACCGCGACACCGTGAAGACCATCGCCCACAAGGACAGCATCGGCGCCGACGGCAAGGCGGTGCTCGAGGTGCACGCGCGTCACATCCTGGTGAAGATCGAACTCACCGACGCCGACGTGCAGCGGGCACAGACGCTGGCGGAGAAGATCAAGGCCGACCTCGACAAGGGTCTCGATTTCGGCACGCTGGCGCAACGCTACAGCCAGTACAAGGGGCCGCACTCGCCGGACGGTGATGTCGGCTTCGTGTCGCTCGGCACGCTCGCGCCGAACATCCGCGCCGGGCTCGAGCCGCTCAAGGTCGGCCAGGTGAGCCCGATCCTGCCGAACCGGACCGGGTTCAACATCTTCAAGCTCACCGACCGCAAGCCGGAGCGGGCGTACACCTATGAAGAGATCAAGGACGAACTGCCCGAGGCCGTGAGCCAGATCCAGTTCAAGGAGAAGTACGACGCGTACGTGAAGGGCCTGCGCTCCAAGGCGCAGATCCAGATCCGCTGACGCGGCGCCGGCACGCTCGGGGCGGGGGTGCGGCGCACTCCCGCCCCGTCCTCGTTGCGGGCCGCGCCCGCGTGGTGGACGAATGGACGACCGGGGGGCACGATGCGTTTCGACGTGGCGCTGCATGCGCTGCGACTGGTGAAGAGCCGCTCGCAGGGGGCGGCGGCGATCCAGGACGGGATCGCGACGCTCAACGGCGCCGCGACCAAGCCGAGCCACGAGGTGCGCGCGGGTGACCGCATCACGCTCGCGACGGCGCTCGGCGGGCGGACGGTCGAGGTGCTGGAGCTGCCGACGGGCTCGCTCTCGCGTGAGGCGGCGAAGGCCTTCGTGCGGGAGATCTGAGCGAACCGGGCGGGCGTCCGAACACATCCTCCCGGGCCGTCGGGTCTCGAGACTCCGGGCGGTGGGCCATCGCTGCGCCCGGCCCGCCCAGTCGGACGAGCGGCGTCGCCCGGCTTTCCCACTCGCTTGCATCATCGCGACGACTGCTGAAGGATGCCTGCATCCGGCGGCGTGACCGCCATCCCGACGCGAGCCCGAGGAGCCCACTCCCATGCATCCGCTCGATCCACAGCACTTCTGGTTGCCCCCCGATCTCGCCGCCGAGGCCCAGCGCCGTCTCGACGCATGGGACGCCGCCGACGGCACGCGGCGTCTGTGGGCGCGTGACGCCACGCTTTGGACCGGCGGCGACGAGGCCAGGTGGCTCGGCTGGCTCGACGTCATCGAACACCAGCGCCACGCCCTGCCGCAGATCCTTGCCTTCGCCGACGAGGTCGCGCGCGAGGGGTTCACCCGCGCGCTGTTGCTGGGAATGGGCGGCTCCAGCCTGGCGCCCGAGGTGTTCGCGATGACCCTCGGCGTCGTCCCGGGCGGGCACCCGCGTCTCGCGGTGCTCGATTCGACCGATCCCGCGCAGGTGCGCGAAGCACTCGCGGCCGGCGATCCCAGGACCACGCTCGTGATCGTATCGAGCAAGTCGGGCAGCACGCTCGAACCCGACATATTCAAGGCCGCGGCGCTCGACCACATGCGCGCCGCGCTCGGAGACGGCGCGGGCGAGCACTTCGTCGCGATCACCGACCCGGGATCGAAGCTCGAGAGCGAGGCGCGACACGACGGCTTCTGTGCCGTGTTCGCCGGTGCCCCGGGGATCGGGGGCCGCTATTCGGCGTTGTCGAACTTCGGTCTGGTGCCCGCGGCGCTGATGGGCGCCGACGTGGCGCGCCTGCTCGACGAGGCGGCGGCCATGCGCGACGCGTGCAGGCCCGGGCACTCCGCCGCGCACAACCCCGGCGTGGCGCTCGGCGTGCGGCTCGGTACGATGGCGCTGCACGGGCGCGACAAGCTCACCCTCATCGCTTCGCCCGGCATCGCCGATCTCGGCGCGTGGCTCGAGCAACTCCTCGCCGAATCCACCGGCAAGCATGGCAAGGCCATCATCCCGGTGGACCGCGAGCATCCCGCCGCCGCCGAGGCCTATGGCGACGACCGCGTGTTCGTATACCTGCGGCTCGAACACGCCGCCGACCCGGCCCAGGATCGTGCCGTCGAGGCGCTCGAACGCGCGCACCAGCCCGTGATCCGCATCGGGCTCACGTCCGAGTATGCGATCGCGCAGGAGTTCTTCCGCTGGGAGTTCGCCACCGCGGTGGCGGGCTCGGTCATGGCGATCCATCCGTTCGACCAGCCCGACGTCGAGGCGAGCAAGGTCGCCACCCGCGCGCTCACCGACGCCTACGAGAAGAGCGGCGCACTGCCGGCCGAGACGCCGCTGTGGAGCGGCGAAGGCGTGCGGCTCCATGCCGATCCCGCGCACGCGGCGAAGCTCGGCTCCCCCGACACACTCGCCGGCTGGATGCGCGCGCACCTGGCGCTCGCCGGCCGCGGCGACTACGTCGCGCTGCTCGCCTACGTGCACATGACCGAGGCACACGAAACGGCGCTGCGCACCACCCGGCATCGCATCCGCGACGCGAAACGCGTGGCGACCTGTCTCGGCTTCGGGCCGCGCTTCCTCCACTCCACCGGCCAGGCGTACAAGGGCGGTCCGGCCAGCGGCGTGTTCCTGCAGATCACGTGCGACGACGCGAACGACTTCGCGGTTCCCGGACGGCGCTATAGCTTCGGGGTGGTCAAGGCGGCACAGGCGCGCGGTGACTTCGCCGTGCTCACCGGACGCGGTCGCCGGGCGCTGCGCGTGCACCTGGGCCCGGACGTCGCCGCCGGACTCGCCACCCTCGACGCCGCGGTGCGCGACGCGCTCGCCTGAGCACCCGTCTCACGCACCTGATCGAAGGGATCCGCGATGCCGCCCGGGCCCGATCGGGCCCGGGTGGATGGGCGGCATGCTCGGCCGGTCGGTCCCGCGGCTCACTCCCGGTGGCCTACCAGCGCCGGGGGGCGTCCTTGACGCACCGCACCGTGTCGCGCGCGATCAGCAGCTCTTCGTTGGTCGGGATGACGAACACCTTCACCCGGCCGTCCGCCGCGCCGATCTCACCCTCGAAGCCGCTCGCCGCCGCGTCGTTCTTCGCCGGATCGAGCGCGATGCCGAGGAAATCGAGATCGGCGCACACCCGGGCGCGGATCTCGGCCGAGTTCTCGCCGATGCCCCCGGTGAACACCAGCGCGTCCGCGCCGTTCATGCGCGCCAGGTACGAGCCGATGTACTTCTTCACGCGGATGCAGAAGATGTCGATCGCCAGCTTGGCGCGGCGATCGTCGTGGGAGCGCGCTTCGTCGAGCAGGTCGCGCATGTCGTTGGTGAGACCCGATAACCCGAGCAGGCCCGACTGCTTGTTGAGCACGCTGTCCAGTTCTCCGAACCCGAGTCCCTCCTTGTGGTGCAGGAACTCGAGAACCGAGGCGTCGA
>Ga0315273_10007501_pt1 | contig 13675 bp, 10 predicted proteins | sample YL17G02_0_MG_FD_205753 | JGI IMG/M metagenome (GOLD analysis project Ga0315273, IMG submission 205753) | Sediment microbial communities from Yellowstone Lake, YNP, Wyoming, USA - YL17G02_0 | ecosystem: Environmental > Aquatic > Freshwater > Lake > Sediment | place: USA: Wyoming | collected... | reverse complement strand
TCGAGATGGTGATGCCGGGCGACAACATCAAGATGACGATCGAGCTGATCGTCCCGATCGCGATGGAAGAAGGCCTGCGCTTCGCCATCCGCGAGGGCGGCCGTACGGTCGGCGCCGGCGTCGTTTCGAAGATCCTCAAGTAGGCGAAGTTTGCGAAGCACAGGCCAGTAGCTCAATTGGCAGAGCGGCGGTCTCCAAAACCGCAGGTTGGGGGTTCGATTCCCTCCTGGCCTGCCAGTCGACGATCGGAAAGCGGCAGCGCGTGCAGACAAACAGCGGAAAAGGACGGGTCGGACCCGGCGTGAGCGAATGACCGAACAGGCACAATCCAGCGGCGCAAGCGTGCTGGACACAGCAAAGCTCGTCGCGGCAGTCGCGATCCTCGTGGGAGGCATCGCGTCCTTCTACGTGTTCGACCAGTATCCGGCCGCGGCGCGCTGGCTCGTCGTGCTCGTCGCGGTGGCGGCGAGCATCTTCGTCGCGCTGCAGTCGGCGCAGGGTCGCGAGCTGTGGCAGTTCGTGCAGGGTTCGCGCGTCGAACTGCGCAAGGTCGTCTGGCCCACGCGCGACGACACGACCAAGATGACGCTCGTCGTCGTCGCGGCGATCGTCGTGATGGGTATCTTTTTCTGGCTGCTCGACATGATGCTGGGCGCGATCACGCGCTCCCTCACCGGGCAAGGGGGCTGACCGTGGCGCTGCGCTGGTATGTCGTTCACGCCTACTCGAACTTCGAGCACAAGGTCTCGGCGAGCCTGAAGGACCGCATCAAGCTCCACGGGCTCGAGGACAAGTTCGGCGAGATCCTGGTCCCGACCGAGGAAGTGGTCGAGATGCGGGACGGACAGCGCCGCAAGAGCGAGCGCAAGTTCTTCCCGGGCTACGTGCTCGTGCAGATGGAGATGAACGAAGACACCTGGCACCTCGTGCGCGAGACGCCGAAGGTCCTCGGGTTCATCGGCGGCTCGCCCGAGCGTCCGGCCCCGATCACGGAGCGCGAGGCGAACGCCATCCTGCGCCGGGTCGAGGAAGGCGCCGAGAAGCCGCGGCCGAAGGTGCTGTTCGAGCCGGGCGAAGTCGTGCGCGTCACGGACGGCCCGTTCAACGACTTCAACGGCGTCGTCGAGTCGGTCAACTACGAGAAGAGCCGCATGCAGGTCGCGGTTCAGATCCTCGGGCGCTCGACGCCCGTCGAATTGGAATTCAGCCAGGTCGAAAAGGCCTGAGCTCATTAAGGGGAGCCCGCGAGGGCGTTCGCACCCATCAGAGGTAGATAGAGATGGCAAAGAAAGTAAACGGTTACGTCAAGCTGCAGGTCCCTGCAGGCCAGGCGAACCCGAGCCCGCCGATCGGTCCGGCGCTCGGCCAGCAGGGCGTCAACATCATGGAGTTCTGCAAGCAGTTCAATGCGCAGACGCAGCAGGTCGAAAAGGGCCTGCCGATTCCCGTGGTGATCACGGTCTACAGCGACCGCAGCTTCACCTTCATCATGAAGACGCCGCCGGCGTCCGTGCTGATCCGCAAGGCGATCGGCATCGAGAAGGGCAGCGGTACGCCGAACACTTCCAAGGTCGGCAAGATCACCCGCAAGCAGCTCGAGGAAATCGCCAGGACCAAGACCCCCGACCTCACCGCCGCCGATCTCGAAGCGGCAGTGCGGACGATCGCGGGCAGTGCCCGCAGCATGGGTGTCGAAGTCGAAGGGCTGGAGGTCTGATCATGGTTGCCGTCGCCAAGCGCATGAAGCCGTGGGCCGAGAAGATCGTCCCGGGCAAGCAGTATTCGATCGACGAGGCCCTGGGGCTCGTCAAGCAATTCGCCACCGCGAAGTTCGACGAAGCCGTCGACGTGTCGGTGAACCTGGGCGTGGACGCCTCCAAGTCGGACCAGCAGGTCCGCGGCTCGACCGTGCTGCCGCACGGCACGGGCAAGTCCGTCCGCGTCGCCGTGTTCACGTCCGGCAAGAATGCCGACCTGGCGCGTGAAGCGGGCGCCGACATCGTCGGCATGGAAGACCTCGCCGAGAAGGTGAAGGCCGGCGAACTCAATTTCGACGTAGTCGTCGCGAGCCCGGACGCGATGCGCGTCGTGGGCCAGCTCGGCCAGATCCTCGGTCCGCGCGGCCTGATGCCGAACCCGAAGGTCGGCACGGTCACGCCGGACGTCGCGGGCGCGGTCCGCAACGCCAAGGCCGGCCAGGTGCGCTTCCGTACCGACAAGGGCGGCGTGATCCACTGCACGATCGGCAAGGCGAGCTTCGACCCGTCGAAGCTCAGGGAGAACCTCCAGGCGCTGCTTGCGGACTTGCAGAAGTCGAAGCCGGCATCGTCGAAGGGCATTTTCCTGCGGCGGATCACCGTGTCGTCGACGATGGGTCCCGGCGTGCCGGTCGACCAGTCGTCGCTCACCACGACCGCGGCCTGAGCCGGGAAGTTTTCTTGAATTCAAGGTTTTGATGCAGGGCCGTCCGTCGTCCGGCGCCACGCGAGTGGTGCAAGGCGGGGGCCGGTCATCATCGAAGACCGCAGGCGGGAGAGCTCTTGGCAGAGTCGCTCCCTTAATCGCGAAGCCTGCGCAGATGGTGGTACCCGAGTCAGTGTCTCACTGCCGAAGGTCCGCCTTTTTAAGAAGGGCGAACGCCTACGGATGGGTGTTCGAAGTTTGATCTTCAGGCCAGGAGGAAGACATGGCGCTTAGATTTGACGACAAGAAGGCACTGGTCGCCGAAGTGGCAACGGTCGCGCAGTCCGCGCTGTCCGTGGTCGCTGCGGAATACCGGGGGCTGCCGGTCGCGAAGCTCACCGAGCTCCGCGCCAAGGCCCGCGCCAACCGCGTCTACGTGCGCGTGGTGAAGAACACGCTGGCCCGTCGAGCCATCGCCGGCACTCAGTTCGAGTGCGTCGGTGACAAGCTCAAGGGTCCGCTGATCCTCGCCTTCTCGCAGGACGATCCGGGCGCGGCAGCACGGCTGATCAGGGCATTCGCGAAGGACAACGACAAGCTCGTGCCGACGCTGGTGTCCCTGGGCGGTACCGTTCTGCCGGGCAGTGACCTCGAGCGCGTCGCAAGCCTTCCTACGAAGGACCAGGCTTTGGCGCAGCTGCTGGGAGTCATCAAGGCCCCGATCGGCAAGTTCGTTCGCACGCTGGCAGAGCCTCACGCGAAGCTCGTGCGCACGATCGCAGCGGTCAAGGACCAGAAGAGCGCGGCCGCCTGAGGCGGTCGCACACGTTGATTTACGGGTATTCAGGCAATAGGTTTTACAGGAGCAACTGACATGGCTGCCACTAAGGAAGACATTCTCACCGCGATCTCGAACATGACCGTCATGGAGATCGTCGACCTCGTCAAGATGATGGAAGACAAGTTCGGCGTCACTGCCGCTGCCCCGATGGCCATGATGGCCGGCGGCGGCGCTGCTGCGGCCCCGGCCGCGGCTGTGGAAGAGCAGACCGAGTTCTCGGTCACGATGACGAGCTTCGGCGCGAACAAGGTTGGCGTGATCAAGGTGATCCGCGAGCTCACCGGTCTCGGCCTCAAGGAAGCCAAGGACCTCGTCGAGGGCGTGCCCTCGCTGGTCAAGGACTCCGTGCCGAAGGCCGACGCCGACGCGATCAAGAAGAAGCTCGAAGACGCCGGCGCTGCCGCGGAGATCAAGTAACCGCGATGCACGGGCCCGTGCCCGTTGCAGCAAGGGGAGCCGGGCGGTGCCACAGCGCCGCTCGGCCGCCCCTGTTTGTCGTTTTTTCGTCCAGTAGTTTCCGTCGCGCTCAGGCGCCGGCATCGGCAGCCTAGAGAGGGTGATCGCAATGGCTTATTCCTTCACCGAAAAGAAGCGCATCCGCAAGGATTTCGGCAAGCGGTCCAGCATCCTCGAGGTGCCGTACCTGCTCGCCATCCAGCTCGATTCGTACCGCAAGTTCCTGCAGGCCGACACGGCCGAGGCGGCGCGTGACGAAATCGGCCTGCACGCCGCATTCAAGAGCGTGTTCCCGATCATCAGTTATTCGGGCAACGCGCTGCTCGAGTACGTGAGCTACCGGCTCGGTGAGCCGGTGTTCGACGTCAAGGAGTGCCAGCTCCGCGGCCTCACCTACGCAGCACCGCTGCGCGTGAAGGTGCGCCTCGTCGTGTTCGACAAGGAAGCCCCCGGCGCCAAGAAGCCGGTGAAGGACATCCGCGAGCAGGAGGTCTACCTGGGCGAACTGCCCCTGATGACCGACAACGGCACGTTCGTCGTGAACGGCACCGAGCGCGTCATCGTTTCCCAGCTGCACCGCAGCCCCGGCGTGTTCTTCGACCACGACCGCGGCAAGACGCACAGCTCGGGCAAGCTCCTGTTCAACGCGCGCGTCATTCCCTACCGCGGCTCGTGGCTCGACTTCGAGTTCGACGCCAAGGACTGCGTCTACGCGCGCATCGACCGCCGCCGCAAGCTGGCGGTCACCATCCTGCTGCGTGCGCTCGGCTACAGCGACGAGCAGATGCTCGACATGTTCTTCGAGAAGAACACGTTCAACCTGTCGGCCAACAGCATAGAAATGGTGCTGGTGCCGAGCCGCCTGCGCGGTGAAACCGCTGCGTTCGAAATCAAGGCGAACGGCAAGGTCATCGTCGAGGAAGGCCGCCGCATCACCGCGCGCCACGTGCGGCAGATGGAAGACGCCGGCATCGACCGCCTGACCGTGCCGACCGACTACATGGTCGGCAAGGTGCTCGCGCACGACGTCGTCAACACCGAGACCGGCGAGATCCTGGCCAAGGCCAACGAGATCCTCGCCGCCCCGACGGTGCTCAAGCTGGTGCAGGCCGGGATCCCCGGGATCCGCGTGCTGTACGTCAACGACCTCGACCGCGGCCCGTTCATCTCGGACACGCTGCGCATCGACCCGACCAAGAACCGCATGGAAGCGCTGGTCGAGATCTACCGCATGATGCGCCCGGGCGAACCGCCCACGCGCGATGCGGCCGAGAACCTGTTCCAGAACCTGTTCTTCAACCCCGAGCGCTACGACCTGTCGGCGGTCGGCCGGATGAAGTTCAACCGCCGCGTCGGCCGCCAGGAAGTGAAGGGCGCGGGCATCCTCTATGACCAGCTGCACTTCGGGCGCCGCGGCGATGATTTCGCCAAGTCGCTGATCGAAGCCAACGGCGAGACGTCGGACATCATCGACGTGCTGCGCACCCTGATCGACATCCGCAACGGCAACGGCGTGGTCGACGACATCGACCACCTGGGCAACCGTCGCGTGCGTTCGGTCGGCGAAATGGCCGAGAACGCGTTCCGCGTTGGCCTCGTCCGCGTCGAGCGCGCCGTGAAGGAGCGCCTGACCATCGCCGAGAGCGAAGGCCTGATGCCGCAGGACATGATCAACGCCAAGCCGGTCGCGGCCGCGGTGAAGGAGTTCTTCGGGTCCTCGCAGCTCTCGCAGTTCATGGACCAGAACAACCCGCTCTCCGAAGTGACGCACAAGCGTCGCGTTTCGGCGCTCGGCCCAGGCGGCCTGACGCGGGAGCGCGCGGGCTTCGAGGTCCGCGACGTGCACCCGACCCATTACGGCCGCGTGTGCCCGATCGAGACGCCCGAAGGTCCGAACATCGGCCTGATCAACTCGCTCTCGGTCTACGCCCGCACCAACGACTACGGCTTCCTCGAGACGCCGTACCGCAAGGTCGAGAACGGCCGCGTCACCGACGACATCGTGTACCTCTCGGCCATCGACGAGGCCCAGTACGTGATCGCGCAGGCGAACGCGACGCTGAACAAGAAGGGCGAGTTCACCGACGATCTCGTCTCGAGCCGGTACCAGAACGAGTTCATGCTCTCGACGACCAACAAGCTCCAGTTCATGGACGTGTCGCCGAAGCAGATCGTCTCGGTCGCCGCCTCGCTGATCCCGTTCCTCGAGCACGACGACGCGAACCGCGCGTTGATGGGCTCGAACATGCAGCGCCAGGCCGTGCCGACGCTCCGTTCCGAGACGCCGCTCGTCGGCACCGGCATGGAGCGCCCCGTCGCGATCGACTCGGGCGTCACCGTCATCGCGCGCCGCGGCGGCGTGGTCGACTCGGTCGACGCATCGCGCATCGTGGTCCGCGTCAACGACGCGGAGACGACCGCGGGCGAGCCGGGCGTCGACATCTACAACCTGACGAAGTACACGCGCTCGAACCAGAACACCTGCATCAACCAGCGTCCGCTGGTGCATGCCGGTGACGCGATCGCGCGCGGCGACGTGCTGGCCGACGGCCCGTCCACGGACCTGGGCGAGCTCGCGCTCGGCCAGAACCTGCTGGTCGCGTTCATGCCGTGGAACGGCTACAACTTCGAGGACTCGATCCTGATCTCGGAGCGCGTCGTCCAGGAAGACCGCTTCACGACGATCCACATCGAAGAACTCACCTGCGTCGCGCGCGACACCAAGCTCGGGCCCGAGGAAATCACCGCGGACATCCCGAACGTCGGCGAATCCGCGCTGGCGAAGCTCGACGAAGCCGGCATTGCTTTCATCGGCGCCGAGGTCAAGGCGGGCGACATCCTCGTGGGCAAGGTCACGCCGAAGGGCGAGACGCAGCTCACGCCGGAAGAGAAGCTGCTCCGCGCGATCTTCGGCGAGAAGGCGTCGGACGTGAAGGACACCTCGCTGCGCGTGCCCCCGGGCATGGACGGCACGGTGATCGACGTGCGTGTATTCACGCGTGACGGCGTCGAGAAAGACAGCCGCGCGCTGTCGATCGAGAAGTCGGAGATCGAGAAGGTCCGCAAGGATCTCGCCGACCAGCAGCGCATCCTCGAGGAGGATCTCTTCTCGCGCGTGCAGTCGATGCTGATCGGCAAGGTCGCCACCGGCGGCCCGCGCAAGCTGAAGCCGGGAGCCAGGGTCACCGCCGACTACCTCGCCGACCTGCCGCGCGAGCACTGGCTCGAAGTGCGGCTGGAGGACGACGACGCCAACACGAGCCTCGAACTCACCGCCGAGCGCATGCGTGAGCAGCGCAAGGAATTCGAGCGTCGCCTCGAGGAGAAGCGCCAGAAGATCACGCAGGGCGACGACCTCGCTCCGGGCGTGCTCAAGATGGTCAAGGTCTACCTCGCGGTGAAGCGCCGCGTGCAGCCGGGCGACAAGATGGCCGGCCGTCACGGCAACAAGGGCGTCATTTCGACGATCGTCCCGGTCGAAGACATGCCGTTCGCTGCGGACGGCACGCCGGTCGACATCGTGCTGAACCCGCTCGGCGTGCCTTCGCGCATGAACATCGGCCAGATCCTCGAGACGCACCTGGGCTGGGCTGCCAAGGGCCTGGGGATCAAGATCGGCAACATGCTCGACGCGGGCCGCCAGGCCGGCGAAGTGCGCACGCTGCTCGACGCCATCTACAACAAGAGCGGCGGCAAGCGCGAGGACCTCGACTCGCTGAACGACGACGAAGTCATCGCGCTCGGCCAGAACCTCCGACGCGGCGTGCCGATGGCGACGCCCGTGTTCGACGGCGCGGCCGAGTCGGAGATCAAGTACATGCTGCGGCTCGCCGACCTCCCCGAGAGCGGCCAGACGACGCTGTACGACGGCCGCACGGGCGAGCGCTTCGAGCGCGACGTCACGGTCGGCTACATGTACATGCTGAAGCTCAACCACCTGGTCGACGACAAGATGCACGCGCGTTCCACGGGCCCGTACAGCCTGGTCACGCAGCAGCCGCTCGGCGGCAAGGCGCAGTTCGGCGGCCAGCGGTTCGGCGAGATGGAAGTGTGGGCGCTCGAGGCCTACGGCGCTTCCTACACGCTGCAGGAGATGCTGACCGTCAAGTCCGACGACGTGACCGGCCGCACCAAGATGTACAAGAACATCGTGGACGGCAATCACCAGATGGACGCGGGCATGCCGGAATCCTTCAACGTGCTGGTGAAGGAAATCCGCTCGCTCGGCATCAACATCGAACTCCACCAGGAAAAGCGGTAAGCGGCCTCCGGCCGCCACCGCACGGGTGAACCAATGAAAGATCTCCTGAAGTTGTTCAAGCAGCAGCCGACGACCGAGGACTTCGACTCGATCCGCATCGCGCTGGCGTCCCCGGACATGATCCGGTCCTGGTCGTTCGGCGAGGTGAAAAAGCCCGAAACGATCAACTACCGCACGTTCAAGCCCGAACGCGACGGCCTGTTCTGCGCCAAGATCTTCGGGCCGGTGAAGGACTACGAGTGCCTTTGCGGCAAGTACAAGCGCCTGAAGCATCGCGGCGTCGTCTGCGAAAAGTGCGGCGTCGAGGTGACGCAGGCCAAGGTGCGCCGCGAGCGCATGGGTCACATCGAACTCGCGAGCCCGACCGCGCACATCTGGTTCCTGAAGTCGCTGCCGTCGCGCATCGGCCTCATGCTGGACATGACGCTGCGCGAGATCGAGCGCGTGCTGTACTTCGAAGCCTTCGTGGTCATCGACCCGGGCATGACGGAGATGCAGCGCGGCCAGCTGCTCTCCGACGAAATGTACCTCGATGCGATCGAGAAGCACGGTGACGAGTTCGACGCCCGCATGGGCGCCGAGGCGGTCCACCAGATGCTGAAGAGCCTCGACCTGCCGGCGGAAATGCTCAAGGTCCGCGAGGACATCTCGGCGACCAGCTCCGAGACCAAGATCAAGCGCCTCACCAAGCGCCTGAAGCTGATCGAGTCGTTCATCGAGTCGAACAACCGGCCCGAGTGGATGGTGCTGACCGTGCTGCCCGTGCTGCCGCCGGACCTGCGTCCGCTCGTGCCGCTCGATGGCGGCCGCTTCGCGACTTCGGACCTGAACGACCTCTACCGTCGCGTCATCAACCGCAACAACCGCCTGCGCCGCCTGCTCGAACTCAACGCGCCCGACATCATCGTGCGCAACGAGAAGCGCATGCTGCAGGAGTCGGTGGACGCGTTGCTCGACAACGGCCGCCGCGGCCGTGCGATCACCGGCACCAACAAGCGCCCGCTCAAGTCGCTCGCCGACATGATCAAGGGCAAGCAGGGCCGCTTCCGCCAGAACCTGCTCGGCAAGCGCGTCGACTACTCCGGCCGTTCGGTCATCGTGGTCGGCCCGACGCTGCGCCTGCACCAGTGCGGCCTGCCGAAGAAGATGGCGCTCGAGCTGTTCAAGCCGTTCATCTTCCACAAGCTGCAGCTGCGCGGCGAAGCGTCGACCATCAAGGCCGCCAAGCGCATGGTCGAGCGTGAAGGCCCCGAGGTCTGGGACATCCTCGAAGAGGTGATCCGCGAGCATCCGGTGCTGCTCAACCGCGCACCGACGCTGCACCGCCTCGGCATCCAGGCGTTCGAGCCCGTGCTGATCGAGGGCAAGGCCATCCAGCTGCACCCGCTCGTCTGCACCGCGTTCAACGCGGACTTCGACGGCGACCAGATGGCCGTGCACGTGCCGCTGTCGCTCGAGGCCCAGCTCGAAGCGCGCGCGCTGATGCTGTCGTCGAACAACATCCTGTCCCCGGCCAACGGCGATCCGATCATCGTCCCGTCGCAGGACGTCGTGCTCGGCCTGTATTTCATGACTCGCGAGCGCGTGAATGCGCCGGGCGAAGGCATGTACTTCTCCGACGTGGCCGAAGTCCACCGTGCCTACGAGAGCCGCATGACCGACCTGCAGGCGCGCGTGAAGGTGCGCATCGTCGAGCACGTCAAGGGTCCGGACGGCGAACTGACGCCGAAAACCCGCCTGGCTGACACGACCGTCGGCCGCGCGCTGCTGCTCGAGATCCTGCCGAAGGGCCTCTCCTTCGACCTGATCAACGTCGACATGACCAAGAAGGCGATCTCGGGCGTCATCAATGCCTGTTACCGCCAGCTCGGCCTCAAGGAAACGGTGATCTTCGCCGACCAGCTCATGTACATGGGCTTCCACTACGCGACCCGTTCGGGCGTCTCGATCGGCGTGGACGACATGATCGTCCCCGAGCAGAAAGAGCGCATCCTGGCCGCCGCGGAGCGTGAAGTGAAGGAGATCCAGGAGCAGTACTCCTCGGGGCTCGTCACCAACGGCGAACGCTACAACAAGGTCGTCGACATCTGGTCGCGCACCAACGACCAGGTCGCCAAGGCGATGATGGAGAAGTTGGGCGGTGATGACGTCGAGAACTCCCGCGGCGTCAAGGTGCGCCAGAAGTCGTTCAACTCGATCTTCATGATGTCGGACTCCGGTGCGCGCGGTTCGCCCGCCCAGATCCGTCAGCTCGCCGGCATGCGCGGCCTCATGGCCAAGCCGGACGGCTCGATCATCGAGACGCCCATCACCGCGAACTTCCGTGAAGGCCTGAACGTCCTGCAGTACTTCATCTCGACGCACGGCGCCCGCAAGGGCCTGGCCGACACCGCGTTGAAGACCGCGAACTCGGGTTACCTCACGCGTCGTCTCGTCGACGTCGCGCAGGACCTCGTGGTCACGCAAATCGACTGCGGCACGTCGAACGGCATCGCGATGATGCCGATCGTCGAAGGCGGCGACGTCGTCGAAGGCCTCGGCGAGCGCGTGCTCGGCCGCGTGGTCGCGGCGGACATCTTCCGCCCGGGCACCGACGAAGTGCTGGTCGAAGCAGGCACCCTGCTCGACGAAAAGGGCGTCCGCACGCTCGAGCAGGCCGGCGTGGACCAGATCTCGGTCCGCTCGCCGATCAGCTGCGAAACGCGCTACGGCGTCTGCGCCCAGTGCTACGGTCGCGACCTCGCGCGCGGTCACCGGATCAACATCGGCGAAGCGGTCGGCGTAATCGCGGCCCAGTCGATCGGCGAACCGGGCACGCAGCTCACGATGCGCACGTTCCACATCGGTGGCGCGGCGTCGCGGGCCGCGGCGGTCAACTCGATCGAGATCAAGAGCAAGGGCACGCTGCGCTGGCACAACCTGAAGGCCGTGCACCACGAGAGGGGCCACTGGGTCGCCGTCTCGCGTTCGGGTGAAGTCGGCGTCATCGACGACTTCGGCCGCGAGCGTGAGCGTTACCGCGTGCCGTATGGCTCGGTCATCGCGGTGAGCGAAGGCCAGTCGGTCATCTCGGGCCAGATCATCGCGACCTGGGATCCGCACACCCACCCGGTGGTCACGGAAGTCGCCGGTTCGATCCGCTTCCAGGACTTCATCGACGGCATCACCGTGCAGAGCCAGGTGGACGAAGTCACCGGCCTGACCAGCACCGTCGTCCTGAACCCGAAGGAGCGCGGCGCCGGTGGCAAGGACCTGCGTCCGGTCATCAAGCTGCTGAACGCCAAGGGCAAGGAAGTCTGCTTCGCCAACACGGACATCCCGGCCAGCTACGCGCTGCCCGCGGGCGCCCTCGTGAACCTGAGCGACGGCGCCCAGGTGTCGGTCGGCGATGTCATCGCCCGCATCCCGCAGGAATCCTCGAAGACCCGCGACATCACGGGTGGTCTGCCGCGCGTGGCCGACCTGTTCGAAGCCCGCAAGCCGAAGGACTCCGCGATCCTCGCCGAGTACTCGGGCACGGTCAGCTTCGGCAAGGAAACCAAGGGCAAACGGCGCCTGGTGATCCAGGACGAGAGCGGTGAGAAGCACGAGGAACTGATCCCGAAGTGGCGCCACCTCACGGTGTTCGAAGGCGAGCACGTCGAGCGCGGCGAGACGATCGCGGACGGCGAACCGAACCCGCACGACATCCTGCGCCTGCAGGGTATCGAGCCGCTGGCGAACTACCTGGTGCGCGAAATCCAGGACGTCTACCGCCTGCAGGGCGTCAAGATCAACGACAAGCACATCGAGGTGATCATTCGCCAGATGCTGCGCAAGATCGAGATCGTCGAGATCGGCGATACCCCGTTCCTGCGCGGCGAGCAGATGGATCGGGCCCGCGTGCTCGATGCCAACGACAAGGTGACGAAGGAAGGGAAACTCCCGGCCATCGCCGACCCGATCCTGTTGGGCATCACCAAGGCGTCGCTGGCGACGGAATCGTTCATCTCGGCGGCCTCCTTCCAGGAGACCACCCGCGTCCTCACCGAGGCGGCGGTCCGGGGCATGAAGGACGACCTGCGCGGCCTGAAGGAGAACGTGATCGTCGGCCGCCTGATCCCGGCCGGTACGGGCTCGTTCTATCACCTGACCCGGCGCAAGCTGGCGGAGGGCGACCGGGCGTCGCGCGGTTTCGGCGACCTGGCGACGGGCGGGGCGTCGGCGGATTTCGATTCCGCGACGTCCGACGAGTCGGAGGCCCCCGCGGGCTGAGCGGGGTCCGGGGTGGGGGTACGTACAGTGTCAGGTTGACACGGTAGCCCCCCCTCCCTAGAATTTCGGCCCCTCGTTTGGGATGCTGCCGGCGATCCTCCCGTGCGGCATTCGTTTTGAACCATATCGGGCCGCCGCAGGGCGGCCCGGTGTTTCCTGCTTGATGTAACGCGGCGGGCGCCACGGCGTCCGCCAACCTGGAGTCGGTCCGTAACATGTCAACCGTCAATCAGCTGATCCGTGCGCCGCGCGGCGAAGCCGCCGCCAAGAGCAAGGTCCCCGCCCTCGGCAATTCGCCGCAGAAGCGCGGTGTCTGCACGCGCGTCTACACGACCACGCCGAAGAAGCCGAACTCGGCCCTGCGCAAGGTCGCCAAGGTGCGCCTTACCAACGGCTACGAAGTGATCAGCTACATCGGCGGCGAAGGCCATAACCTGCAGGAGCACTCGGTGGTGCTCATCCGTGGTGGCCGCGTCAAGGACCTCCCGGGTGTGCGTTACCACACGGTACGCGGCACGCTCGATTGCGCCGGCGTCTCCGATCGCAAGCAGAGCCGGTCCAAGTACGGCGCCAAGCGCCCGAAGGGCGGCTGATCCTCTTTCCTACTAATCCCTAGCCACTAACCACTAGTTGCTAGCGCAGCGGAATTCAACATGTCGCGTAGATCCCAAGCCCCCACCCGCACCATCCTGCCGGACCCGAAGTTCAACAGCGTCCTGCTGGCGAAGTTCATGAACATGGTCATGGAGCGCGGCAAGAAGTCCGTCGCCGAGCGTATCGTTTACGGTGCGATCGACCGCATGGCCGAGAAGACCGGTCGCCCGGCCGAGCAGACGCTCGACCTGCTGACCCAGGCGCTCGACAACGTGAAGCCGATGGTCGAGGTGAAGTCCCGCCGCGTCGGCGGCGCCACCTACCAGGTGCCGATCGAAGTCCGCGCCCAGCGCCGCCAGACCCTGGCCATGCGCTGGGTCATCGAGGCGGCCACTGCCCGCAGCGAGAAGTCGATGGCGCAGCGCCTCGCTTCCGAGCTGCTCGAAGCCTCTGAGAACCGTGGCGCAGCCGTGCGCAAGCGTGAAGACACGCACCGCATGGCCGACGCCAACAAGGCTTTCGCGCATTACCGCTGGTGAGCGACCGCGCGGCCCGCCGCGCGACCTCGCCACATGACGACTGAAGGATTTTAACCGTGCCACGCACTACTCCGATCGAGCGCTACCGAAACATCGGTATCTCGGCGCACATCGACGCCGGCAAGACGACGACGACCGAGCGCATCCTTTTCTATACCGGCGTCTCGCACAAGATCGGCGAAGTGCACGATGGCGCAGCCGTCATGGACTACATGGAGCAGGAGCAGGAGCGCGGCATCACGATCACCGCGGCTGCGACCACGGCGTTCTGGAAGGGGATGGAGAACCAGTTCCCCGAGCACCGCTTCAACATCATCGACACCCCGG
>Ga0315273_10007500_pt1 | contig 13677 bp, 9 predicted proteins | sample YL17G02_0_MG_FD_205753 | JGI IMG/M metagenome (GOLD analysis project Ga0315273, IMG submission 205753) | Sediment microbial communities from Yellowstone Lake, YNP, Wyoming, USA - YL17G02_0 | ecosystem: Environmental > Aquatic > Freshwater > Lake > Sediment | place: USA: Wyoming | collected... | reverse complement strand
TGTTGCCGGCAGCACCACCGCGGCCGCGCTTGGAGGCCATTGTGGTGGGGTGGGGTGGGTGTCGAGGGGGTGAAAAGGAAAGCGCGGAGGCTCCTTTTCCAATCAAAGTTGTGAGCTGCTAGAGCAGCGGCCTCTTCTCGTCTCTTTTTCTCATCACAGCACGTCCCCAGAGGCCCCCGCAAGCGGCCTGTCTAAGCTGGGGGCGCCTCGCTGTGTCCTACTCAGCATATAGGCTAACCACCGAACTATGCTCCTCCGCCCCTCCTCCCGCCGAGCGGGCGGCCTCGCCTGGCGCCTGGCCCGGCCGGCCGGGTGCACCGGCAGCAGCGAGGCCACGCTCCTGCTGGCCGCTGCCTCGCCCACCGCGACCGCTCCTTCCCCTGCCTGGGCCGCCCTGGGCTTGGCAGGCATGGCCTCCTCCCGCGGTTTTGCCTTTGGGCGCGGGAATTCGGACAAGGATGGCACTTTCGACGCGCACGCTGGCCCCGAATCGGCCGCCAACGACCTCCTAGCCTCAACCTCTTCCTCTGCTTCGGACGCGGGCGCGGCCATTTCGACCTCCACGGACGCCATCACCACCGCCATCGCCTCCTTTGACCCGTCCCTGGCTATTGCTGCCTCTGCTGCCGCCGAATCCGCGGCCCTGGCGGCCGCGAGGGAAGGCGTCTGGGTCTTCAACTCCGGGTTCCAGTCCGCCCTGGTGAGCCTGCAGGAAGCGACGGGCGCGCCCTGGTGGGGGGCGATCATGGGGGCCACGCTCATCGCTCGGACCCTCATGCTGCCCGTGGTGGCCCGCCAGATGCGGAACACGCGCAAGCTGGCGGGCGCCCGGCCGGAAATGCTGGCCCTCCAGGAATGGTTCAAGGAGCAACAGCTCCTGCTGGGCGGGGGCGGCGGGATGGCCGAGACGGCCAAGCACCCGGGCTCGCAGGCCCTGGTGGCCGAGTACCAGACCCGGCTGTCCGGGGTGTGGGCGAAGCACGACTGCCACCCCGTCAAATCGTTGCTGCCGCTTTTTGCGCAGGCACCCCTGTTCATCGGGTTCTTCTCGGCCCTCCGCTCCCTGGCCGAGGCGGGCGTCCCCTCCCTCACCCACGGCGGCGCCGCCTGGTTCCCCAACCTGGCGGTGGCGGACCCGACGTATGGCCTGCCCCTCGCCTCCGCCGCCCTCTTCCTGGCCACCGTCGAGGCAGGGGCGGCGGACGGAATGCAGGGGCAGGACCCGACCACGCTGAAACGCATGAAACTGCTCATGCGCTGCCTGGCGGTCGGCCTTGTCCCGCTGACCGCCTCCATGCCGGCGGGGGTGTTCGTGTACTGGGCCACCTCCAACGCTTACTCCCTGGCGCAGGCGCTGGCGCTGAAGACGGCCCCCGTGCGGCGATTGATGGGCGTGCCCGAACCAACGCCGGGCGCGGAGGGGGTGGTTGGTGGCGCGGCGGTCACGCCCGGTGCGTCCGCGTCCATCCTGGCGGGCGTCGCCCCGGGTCGCCCGGTCGAGACCTTTGACAGGCCGCCGACGGGGAGACGGCGGCGGCCCGGGAAGAGGGAGAGAGAGCGGGAAAGGAAGCGGGGTGAGTGAAAAACGAGAGAAATTCTTTTCACACCACAACGGACTGCGTCATCCCTCTCTCTCTCTCTCTCTGCTCTCTCAGTGCGCACTGCGGGCCCGGGTGCGGGCGGCGATGGCGACGGGCGTCGCCGCGACAGATGCCCGGCCCGGGCGGGGCTGTGGGCTCACAGGGCGGCCACTGGCGGGGCGGCTGTTGCTATTGCTACCACCACCTCGAGCCACCACTTTCGCCTTGGGCGGGCGGGGCGGCAGGGACGGCCCCCGCCGTTTCAGGGCAGCCGCGGCCTTGCCACCCGTCGTCGCAGCCCGGCCACGGGTTGGGGGGGGGGCCGAGCGGGTGGGCGTGGGGGCGGTGGAGGGCGGGCCACCGCGTGCTTTGGCGGCAAGTGCTTCCGCGGCCGCCGCCTCGGCGGGCGTCCTGCCCTGCAGGTGGGCGAGCGTGCCCGCGGTCGCGTAGGACGACCCGCCAACCATGGCGGGTGGGGACGCAGGAAAGGCGACAGCGGCAGCCACGCCACCCCCGCCACCCCCTCCACCAGGCACCGCCGCCCGGGTGCGCGTCCCGCACCCGGCCGGCGGGACGAGATGGGGCGGCCCGCGCGCAGGCGCCAGCTTTTTGGCCAGCACCTCCGTCCCGGGGAACACGAGCAGGCGCAGCTCGGACCGGGCCGCGCGCAGGGCGTCCGGGGCCAGGAGCGAAAAGCCGAAGCCGGCCTTCCAGTGGCCGACCGTCTCGTGCGCGGCGGGCAGGCACAGCCCGGCCACGCCGAGCTGGGCCAGCAGGCGCTCCAGGGCCCTTACCAGGACGCGCGCGTGCCCCTGGCGCCGGGCGGTCGACCGGGTCGCGATGAGCGGCAGCTCCGCCAGCTGGGGCCCGAACACGCGGAAGACGGCCGCACAGACGGGCGCGCCCCGGTGGCGGAGCAGGGCGGTGAACATGCCGGTGTAGTCCCAATCCCCGAGCTGGGTCGCGGTCACCATCGCGCGCGTCAGGTCCTGCCCCGTGCCCACGTCCAGGATGGGGTCGAACGCTTCCGCCAGGATGTCCGTCGCCGTGCGGAGGGCCCACTCGGTGGGGCGGGTCCCGTCCTGGCCGCGCAGGATGTGGAGGGCGTGGGCGCCCGGCAGGGACCGCTCGCCGGCAGCCACCACCCGGCGCAGGGCCCCGCTGACCCCGTGGCACTCGGGCGAGCAGAACCAGTCGCCCACGGGCAGGCCGCCCAGGCGGGCCCGCCCCGACGCGGCCAGGCAGTCGACGTGGAACTCGCGCTCGCACTGGTCGCAGATGATGATGGTGCGCGGGCCGAAGCCGGCCAGCTGGAAGTCGGCCCGGTGGCAGAGGACACACCCGCCCGGGATGAGGTCTGGGGCGGGTTGGGGTGGCGGGTTGGGGTGGACGCCGCCTGGGGCGGCCGCCCGGGCGGCCGGGCCGGACAGCTCCGCGCCGGGCGGGTAGTGGCCCAGACCTTCCTCGGGGGCCGGGGACGGCAGGGCGGCGGCCAGGGCCCGCAAGCTCACGCCATCCGCCGTGAAGGTGTTGTCATAGGGCGCGCCCGGGCTGGCCGGCTGGCCCCCGCCCGCCCCGCCACCGCCGCCCGCGTGCGCTTCAAAGGTCGCGCACGAGACGACGCGCCCGCAGTGCCCGCACAGGATGCCGGCCAGGGCGGTGGGCGGGGCGCCTGCGGGCGGCACGATGGCAGACCCGGTCAGGAGGACGACCTGGCCGCCGCCGCCGCCCGCCCCGCCCCCGCCCCCGCCCGCCGGTACCGTGCGGTACGTCAGAGGCTGGCCATGGCCCAGGCCGCCCGGGACGCCCGCCATGAACAGGCGGCCGTGCTTTGAGGACGCCCGCTCCCGCCGGGCGGCGCGCAAGGCCGCCGCCGCGGACGCGCCGCCCGCCTCGGCGTCCGGGGCGGGGGCGGCCATGTGGACCCGGGCGGCAGCCGCGCGCACGGGGCGGCCGCCGGGGGTGCCAACCGGCCCGCCGCCGCCGCCGGGGGAGGTCGGGGCCGCGGTGCTGCCCGTCGGCGCCCGCCCCGCCGCCAGGCAGGGCCCACAATACCAGGCGGCGGGTGGTGGGCCTGCAAGGTCCAGGCCAACACAGGCCGGGTGGGCGGCGGTGGGGCAGCCGGCGCAGAGGGCGAGGGCGGGTTGGCCGGGAGCAGGCGCAGCAGCACCACCGCCCGCACTGCCCGCACGCCGGCCGCCACCCCGACCACCCTCACCGCACACCGCACACACGGCCGCGTGCATACCATCCACCCGCCCCGCCGCCGCGACGCGGGCCGTGAAGGCGGTGAGCGAGACACGGCCCGCAGCCGAGAGGAGGGTGGCATCCCCGGGCAGGCTGGGAGGGGGGGGCGCCGGTGGGGAGCCGCCATGCCCGCCGCGGCCCGCCCCGCCGCCCCCGCCGCCCGCCGCGACCGCGTGCGCCTCAAACGCAGCCACGGACAGGAGGGGCGCCCGACCGCGGGCGCAGGCCGCGCACCGGCACCGGACGAGGCCGTCCAGGGTGAGGACGCCACTAGTGGCGGGGGGCGGAGGAGGAGGGTTTGCCGCCGATGAGGTGGACGCCCCGCCCCCGCCGGTCACCGCCACCTCCACGCCCTGCCCCGCCAGCACGCCCGACCGCAGGACCTGGCGCATGGTCAGGGCCCGCCCGGGCGGCTGGGCGCCCATGTCCCGGGCGACGGTGGCGGCGCGGATCAGGTCCGCGAGGAGGGCGGCCGCGGCCGAGGTGGTGGTGGTGGGCCGCCCTCCGCCCCCACCCCGCCCGTGCACGACCAGGCCCGCCCGCTCCGCGGCCGCCACGCCCGCAGTGGCGGCAGCGACGGCCGCTGCCGCCGCTGCCGCCCCCATCTGGACAGATAGGCGCAGCGGGGAGGCGACAAAGCCGTTGGGAGGGGCGGCGGTGGCGGTGGCGGCGGCGGCGCGCCCACGCCGCCCGCCGCCACTCTTCCCAACCGCCAACAGCGGGCTGCGCGGCGAGCGGTGGCCTTTGGGGGAGGGCGAGGGGAAGGGGGGGGGGGCGAGGCCTGCGGGCGGCCCACCCCCACCCCACAGAGGCGGGGCGGCGGGCGGCGGGCGGGGAGCGCCGCCCGCCCCGGGCGGGCCCGCCGCGCCCGGCGCCCGGCGCGACCGCGGGGCGGCGAGGCCGAGGGCCAAGTCCACGGCTTCTCCGCCCAGGGCGGCCAGCTCCCGCTTGGCCCGGTTGGCCCCGGAGACGGCCAGGGCGAACAGGGAGGGCGACCAGGCCGCCGGGCTCTTGGGCGGGCGGGGCGGGAGGGAGGGCAAGGGAGCAGTGGTGGCAGCGGCACCGCCGCCCCGGGCCGCAGGTGGCTTCTTGGCCGGCGAGGGCGCGGCGGCGGGGGTGGCCTTGGCGATCGCCCTGGCTTTGGATGGTGAGGCTCGGGGGGTTGGGGCGGGCGCCGAGGCCGGCCGGCCCGCCCGGGCGGCGCCCCGGCCACCGCCTGGAGAGGTGGCCGGCGTGGGTGCTTTTATTGCCGCCTTGCCCTTGTCTTCGCCCTTGCCCTTGCCGCCACCATCGCCACCCGTGGCTGTGCGGCCCCGGGTGGCTTTGGGCATGCGGCGCGTGAGGTCGTGCGCTGACGCGAGCCTGGTGCGACGCGGCGTGCGCCTGGGAGGAGAGAGAGAGAGAGGAGTGGGGGGTGAGCAGGCAGCGACCGCAGGGGTTAATTAGCACCCGCCGTCCGGCTGAAAAATATGGGCGGCGCTCGTTTTTTGTTTGTTTGAAGGGGCCAGACTGATACCTGGCTCCCGTTGAGGATGGTGTGTGTGTGCTCCAAGGGTGGACGATGGGGCGCACGGGGCCTGTGAAAAAGTTGTTGTGGCGTGCGGCGCTGAGCACCAGAAAATCCTGCTCTCTCTCTCTCTCCACTCCCTCACCGTGCGAGTCTGTGTGTGCGAGGGGAACAAGAGAGCGCCCAGCTGTGTGCACGCCCCTCAGGTGCGCGCGGGGGGGAGTGTGGACACACACAGGGCGCCCCGTGAGAAAAGAGTGAAAAAAAAATGGTTGAGGAGCGACGGCGCCCCTCTCTTCACTCGGCTGTTTGCTGGCCTCGCCCGCCGCCCCTTCTCTCAGCCACCAAGCCATGTACAACGGCGTCGGCCTCACTACCCCCCGCGGGTCCGGCACTTCCGGCCACGTCACCACCAACTCGTTCAACCTGCGAGGCGGAGGCGGCGGGCGTGGGGGTGGCGCTGGCCGCAGCGATGGTCGCGGTGGCCGCGGCGCGGGCGCCGCTCCCTCACGCCCCCGTCCCGCCGACCCGGCCATCCTGGAGCACAACCGGCGGCGGGCCATTGAGATCAAGCTGGCCGAACTGGCGGACGCACTGGAGGAGCAAGGGTACGGGAGGAGAGTGAGATGCCAGGGATGCACGCGCTGGTGTCTTTTCTCTCTCTCTCTCTCTCTCACACACACAACGCCACCCTCTCTCCCATCTCCACAGGTACTCCCAGGCCGACATTGATGCCCAGGTGGCGGAGCTGCGGGTCCAGATGGTGGCGGAGGAGGCGGTGCGGGCGGAGGCAGCGGCGACGGCTGCTGCCAGGCCGCCGCCGCCGGCTCGGCCTGCCGCAAAAGTGGGCGGCCCCGTCCGGGAGACGCACGCCCAGGCGGCCGCGAAGGCTGCCGACCTGGAAAGAGTGCGAGCGGCATGGGGAATTCGGGCCGACCACAAGGAGGGCGATGGCTTTGAGGAGGGGCGGGCAAAGCGGCAAAGTGAGAAGGAGGCACCCCCTGGTGGCGGCCCAACCCGCGGCGCCCGCTCCTCTCGCTCGCCCAAACGGCGGCGGCGGCGGCGGAGGTCGGCCAGCTCGTCCTCGTCCTCGTCCTCGTCCTCATCTTCGTCTTCGTCTGATTCCGGCACCTCCACCAGTAGCGGGTCGTCGTCGTCCACCTCCTCTAGTTCCTCTTCCTCTTCCTCCTCTTCCTCTTCCTCCTCTTCTGACAGCGAGGGCGGTCGCCGGGGTCGTCGCTATCGCAAGGCTGGGCGGCGGCGGCTCCGGTCGGGCAGTAAGGAGCAGGGCGGTAGCGGCGATGGCGCCGCGGCCGCCCGGTCGCGGTCTCGCTCCTCCTCGCCTGGTGCCGAAAAGAAGGGTGGGGGTGGCGGGGAGCGTGCCGCCCCGCTCACGCCGCCCCGTTCCTCGTCTGGGTCCTCCTCCTCCGGGTCGGAGGACTCACGGGGGCGGCCTTGAGGGCAGATGGATAGTGGCGTGTGTGTGAGTGAGAGCAATGGTGCGCGTCTGTATCACAAAAAATAACCACATTTTCATTTCCTCCTCGTCCGCTTGGCGGCCGGCGCTGCCTTGGCCGGTGGTGCAGCCGCAGCCGCAGCCGTGGCCGCGCCCGCCCTGGCCTTGGCCTTGGCCGGGGCCGGCGCCTCACTAGCCGCCCCTCTTCTCTTCTTGGGCGCCCCCCGCACAAAGACCAGCCTGTCGCCGCTCGACGAGCCCTCATCGAAGCGCCACTCGCCCGCCCCACCTTCGAAACCTTTCAGTTGGCCCACGACGCTCAGCCCGCCCTCCGCCACAAACCGGGCCAGCGCGCCCCGGGCTGCCTTGGCGTGGACGGCCGGCCCCGATAAGACAGCCGTCACGACGCGGGTGCCCGGGCGCAGGTGGCCGCCCACCGCCTTCCAATACTCCTGGGAGGCCGCGTTGACGAGCACCCCCGTGCCCGGCGCCGCGCCGGCCGCCTTCTCCGCGTCAGCCAGGTCGTCCTCCAGGGCGGCCGCGATGGTCGGGCCCCAGTACTCGTACAGGGAGGCCGCCCCGCCGGCCAAGCCAGCCGGCACGCCCGGCACTCGCAGGCTGGACCCCATCTCCAGGCGGTAGGGCTTGATGGTGTCGGACGGCCTGAGCAGGCCGTACAGGCCCGACAGGATGCGGACGCGCTCGTCGGCGGAGGCTGGGTCGGACAGGGTGCGCGCGGACAGGGCTTTGAAGGCGGGGCCGTCCATGGCGTGCGCCGCCGCGACGGCGGGCTGGGCCGCCCACCCCCCGTACCGGCCCGCGTTGAGGGCCGCCAAAGCAGGGCTCAAGTCCATCATCCTCGCCAGGCCCGCGGTCGACGCCTTGGCGAGCTGGGAGGCGAGGACGTCGGCCAGGGCTGCGAAGCGGGGGGCCGCCCGTGCCGCCGCGCGGGCGGGCTCGTCCAGGCGCATGGCCTTGGCGGGTGATATGATGACGATCATTCCTTTCTGTTGTTTGTTTGAGGGAGTGGGTCGTCTCCGGGGTGGAGAGTAAGGAAAAAAAAAAAGCGGCCCGCGCTCAATTCGCTGCTCAACGGCCCGATATCAGGGGCGCAATTCGGGTCGGCGGACGTTCGCAGGCGGTTTGGAGTGTGGGAATGCGCTGGAGGGTCGCAGAGGTCGACGCGGACGGGTCCGCGTGCGTGGCTCGGGCGTGCACTTGGTGAAAGGCAAGGCAAACAAAACAGCAGAGTAACAGGGGAGACTGCCTCCCCACTCTTCCATCCCCACCGGCGAGACCTATCCCATCACCACGACCTCGATGCATCTCACGTACGACTTCCTATCTACCCCCTCCCGCCCCGTGCCGCCATCACTTTCTTCTTCTACCTACCCCCTCCCGCCCCGTGCCCGCCCGTGTTGCCTCACCAAGTCGCGGAACTCCTCCCACCCCAGCTGCCCATCATCATTCTGGTCGCCAGCCGCCACCAGGGCGGCCGCCTCGTCCAGGCGCCCACTGCCCAGGCCCATGGAGGCCAGGGCGGCCGCGACCTCGCCCGGGCACAGCCGCCCACTCCCGTCCGCGTCAAATGCCGCAAAGGTCAGCGCCAGCTCGTCATCGGCCGTCAGCGCGCCCGGCTCGGCGGCGGCGGCCACAAAGGCGCCCGCGGAGAGGCCGCACGTGGTGGTGGAGGTGGCAGAGGACGGGCTGTCGCCGCCGCCGCCCGCCTCCCCACCATTGTAGGCAGCCGCGCATACGGCCTCGGCGGCGGCCGCTTCCGCCGCGGCCCGCCCGGCCTCGTCCCCCGCCCGGAGGCCGCCCGCCCGGGCCAGGCCCGCCACGAGCTCGGCCGGGCTGACCCGGCCATCCCCATCCGCGTCCAGCGCGGCAAACAGCTTGCGCAGGCCCGCGGTGCGGGTGGGCGGCAGGCGGCCAGCCGCGTGCAGGAGGGTGGCCCGCCTGAGCGCGTTGGCGGCGCCAAAGCCGGCGACCCGGGTCAGGACGACCGGGTCCAGAGCGGGCGGGGTGGCCCCCGGGGAGGGGGGCGGGGCCGCCGCGGCACAGGCGGCAGCAGGCGCCCCAGCCTCACCGCCGCCCGCGCGGGCGGGGTGGGGGTGGTGGCCCACAACCCACGGGTGCGCGAGCGCGTCCGCGGCCGTCGGCCGGGTGGCCGGGTCCCGGTCCAGGAGCTTGAGGACGAGATCCTTGGCGCCGGCCGACACGGCGTCCCAGGGCGGGGAGGAGACGTCGATGGCGCCCGCCAGGATGGCGTCCATGACCGCCCGGTCATCCCTGCCCCAGAAGGGCGGCAGGCCGGACAGGGTGATGTAGAGGACGACCCCGCACGCCCAGATGTCGGCGGGGGTGGAGTAGGCCCGGCGGAGGACCTCCGGCGCGACGTACGGAGTGGAGCCGACCAGCTCGGCGAGGGGCGGGTCGGCGGGGCCGGGTGCGTAGGTGGCCAGGCCAAAGTCGGTCAGGCGGAGGGCCGGCGCGACCAGGCGGGGCGGGAAGGGGGTGGGTGGGGTTGGGGGGGCGGCGGGCGAGGCGCCGCCCCCGCCCCCGCCCCCGCCCTCGCCGCCGACGGGCCACGCCAACAGAAAGTTTTCGGGCTTGATGTCCCGGTGGACGACCCCCAGCTGGTGGCACCGGGCGACTGCGCGCAGGGCCGCGGCAAAGGCGGCCGCCGCGTCCGGTTCGGGCAAGGGCCCGCCGTCGGCGATCACGTCAAAGAGCTCACCGCCGGCGCACCGTTCCAGGACGAAAAAGGCGGACCGCGCGTCCTCGCCCCAGTCGAGCAAAGCGACGACACCGTCGCCCGCGCACAGGGCCAGCGCCTCGGCCTCGGTGCGCGCCTCGACCGCGGCGGTGGGGGAGGCGAGGGCGGCCCGGGGAATGACCTTGATGGCGACGGGGCGGCCGTCTTTCCGGCGCGTGCCGGCAAAGACGGTGCCGAAGGAGCCTGAGAATGGGGAGTGGTGGGGTTGTAGCACCGGAATAGGGTTTGAGAGGAGAACGCCGCGCCGAGCGGTGCGCGAGGGCGGACACATTTTTTTCAGGGTAGGGGCGTGAAATACGCCTTCTTCTTTTTTAGCTTACCTCGCCCAAGCTCCTCTCCAAGCAGCTGGTACCCATTCAAGTCCGTGATCGTCGCGTCCGGGAAGATGGTGGCGGCCTGGGCGTGCTGGGGGGCGTAGCGGTGGTTGCGCCGGACAAAGGTACCCTCTTTTTGGCCGGCTACTTCTTGGCCGCCTATGACCGGCACTGTCTCTGGTCCATCCCGCTCCTCTCCGGGCCCAGCGCCCGGTGAAGTGGTGGAGAGGGCAGCGGGGCGTTCAACGCGAAGGATTACAGGCATGGCAGCGGGCTTGCCCGGGAGGCGCAGAAGGCCAGGCCGCAAGCCCATTTGGCGAGCGAGAGAGTGAAGAACATTAATCAATTGACGCACTCTTATAATTATTTTTTTGGGATGACCTTCAAAGTCCGCGTCAAGCTGCCCTCCCGCCCGCCCACGGCGGGGGAGGGCGGCGGAGGTGAGCTGCCTCCTCGTCCTCCTGGCGGCAGACCATCCGTCCCGCCAGCGGTTGACCCCGTCCCGACCGTCCCCATCCCCATGGCGTCCGCGCCCGTCTCGACCTCCACCCTCTCCCCAGCCGGCATTGCTGCCGCGCACGCCAGGGGCTTGGTCGCCTCGCCCCTCCTCGCCCCACCCCCGCCCGATCCCCAAGCCCGGTGGGTGGCCGTCCTGGCGGGCGTGCGCGGGTTGGCGGGCGCCGCGGGCGACGGCTGCCTGGTCGAGGTCGCGGGGAGCCTGGTGGCGCAAGCCTATGAAAGAAGGGCTGCCGCGGCCGCCACCACCACCGACGCCGCCGCCGCGGACGCCCCACCCCTACCCGACAGGGTGCTGCTGGACGATGTCCTGGCGGTGGCGGTCGTGTCCCTGCCGCCTGCCTGCCTGCGGGCGGAGCTGTTCAAGCCGCTGGCCGAGGCGGTCGGGGGCGGGCGGGTGGCCTATGGCCGCCGTGCCCCGCCCTTCCACGCCCTGGTCTCCGCGTGTGGGGGGGCCGGGGGAGCTGGCGGCGATGGTGGAGGTGCCGGCAGCAGTGATGAGGAGGAGGGCGCCGGCACCGCTGCTGACGCCCTTGACGACGGCCCGGCGGCCGTGCTGGGGGCCATCGCGGACGCGGCCGCGCGTGCGGGCACGTCTGCTGCTGGGCGGTCGTCCCTCGCCGCCTGGGCCGCGGACACCCTGGTGGCCTGCCCGGCGGGCGCGTCCCGGAACCGGCGCATGGCGGGGCTGGTTCGGGCGTCGCCGGCGCTGGCAGCCGCCGCGGCTGGCCGCCACGCGGCGGCCCTGCAGCCCCCTGCCGCCTGGGCAGCCCTGGGCGCGGGCGGTGGTGGTGGGGAGAGTGGAGAGGGCGTGCACCCGGCCCTGGCGCCGTGCGTGGCGTGCCTGGCCAGCGCGGGCAGCCCGGAAGATGTGGCGAGGGGCGTGCGAGCAGCCTTGCGGTGCGCATCCCCCGCCCGCCGACTGGCGTCCTTCGTCGACGCCGTGGTGTGCAGCAGCGGCGGCGGCGGTGGCCCGCCCGGGGCCAGCGCCCGGGTCGGGGCCGCCCTGGGCGCGCTTGCCACTGCCATGCCCGCCTCCACCACCGCCGCCGCGGCCCTTGAGGCCCTGCTCTCCCGCCCCGGCTTGGAGGCCGCCCTGGACCCGGCGGACGCGGTGGGCGGTGGGTTGATGCAGGGCGGGCACGCACCCCCCGCCCTCCTGGCGGCTGCCTGGGCTCGGGCGGCCGCGGCGTGGCTTGGACGGCAAGGCACCAGCAGCAGCGTGGATGGTGATGCAATGGCAGCCACGGCCCGCGCCATCTGGCTGGCCCAGTGCGCGGCCGTGGTGGGGGGCGGGCACGCCGGCAACCCCCCTGCCTCGTCCTCCTTCACCCCCATCCTGGCAGCCGGCCTGGGCGCGGCCGGGGCGGCCCTCCCGCTGCCGGCCGCGACGGCCGTGGCGACAGCCCTGCTGACGCGTGCGACCGGAGTGTCACCCGCGCTTGCCGTCCAGGCGGTGCGCGCCCTGGCGGACGGGGTGGGGCCGGAGCGCGGGCCGGGGCTGCTGGCAGCGGCTGGGGCGGCAGCTGTGCGGGTGGCCGCGGCGGGGGCGCTAGTCGAAGGAAGGAGGAGTGAGGGCAGCGAACGAGTGCTCGACGCTGGCTGCGCAGTGATGGGGGAGGGCATCATCACACAGCGGCCGGACGTTGCCCGGGCGCTGGCGGTGCTGGCAGCCATAGAGAGATGATAAGAAAAAAAAAATAGAAAGGTTTCGGTCGAGTCGGGTACGGGCACACTCTCAACGCGACGCCCCACGCACGCGGCCGCGTGCTTACACGGCTCACACGCAAGCCCAGCCAGAGCCATGCAGCTATACGCTCCACCCGGACTGCGCCGCCCGGCTCCCCTCGGGCGCCCCCAATGCGGCTGCCGCCGCTCGCTCGCGCCGCCGCCGACAGCGTCGACTGCTGGCCCGTCCTTCCTCCAAAAGCTGGGGCGGGTCATCACGGAGAAGGCGCAGTCCGACCTTGAGCGGCTCACCAAGGGGGCATCTAAGACCCGGGACCGGCTCGGGGTGAGAATTTACGGGGGGGTGGGTGGGGTTGGGGAGGAATTCCGTGGCTAGCTCCCACCTGACGCGCCACTTCCCTCTCCCTCACACCCTTCTCTCCCTCTTTTCCATTCCGTGTAGGTCGTCGACGAGCTGTTCGCCTACTGGACCCTGGAAACCTCGGAGGACGCCCTTGAAGAGCTGGAGGAAGCCCTCATCGCCGCCGATTTCGGCCCCCGCACGGCGCTGAAGGTCGTGGACGGCGTGCGGGACGAGGTGCGGGCCGGCCGTGCGGCCGGGCCAGCCGCCCTAAAAGCCGCCCTCAAACGGGCGGTCGTGTGCGCCCTGACCCCGACTGCTGATGCGTCGGGCGCCGACCGCGCCGCCCTGAACCTTGCCGCCGCCTCCACGGCCCCGCCCGCCGTCGTCATGATCGTGGGCGTCAACGGCGGCGGCAAGACGACGACCCTGGGCAAGCTGGCCGCCCGCCTGGGCGCGGCGGGCGGCAAGGTCATGCTGGCCGCGGGTGACACCTACCGCGCCGCGGCGAGCGAGCAGCTGCAAGGGTGGGCGGGGCGGGCGGGCGCCCAATTTTACGGGGCGGATGGCGAGGGCGCCCGCCCGGACGCGGTGCTGTACCGGGCCGTCGGCGCGGCGCGGGAGGCGGGCTGCGACGTCCTGCTGTGCGACACGTCCGGCCGCCTCCACACCAACGGCGCGCTGATGGCGGAGCTGGCCAAGTGCGGGCGGGCCCTGGACCGGGCCTCCCCCGGCGCCCCGCACGAGACCCTGCTCGTCCTGGACGGGACGACCGGCCTCAACATGGTCGCCCAGGCGCGCGAGTTCAATGAGACGGTCGCGCTGACCGGCCTGGTGGTGACCAAACTGGACGGGACGGCCCGAGGGGGCGCGGTCGTGGGCGCGGTCGCCGAGCTGGGCGTGCCCATTAAGTTTGTGGGGGTGGGCGAGCGCGTGGAGGACCTGCAGCCATTCGATGCGGCCAGCTTCGTGGACGCCTTGTTCCCCACCGAGTGATTTGTAGACGTGTTGTTGACAAGGGGACGTTTTTTTTATTTAAAAAAAACCCGGGCAGCATGGGGGAAGAGCACAATGAAGAATTTAAGGCGTACGCACACATTGAGGCAGCAGCGTGGATGGTTGCAAGGCGCTGTGCCGTGGGGCGCGGTGGGAGACAAATGAGAACTGCGAACGACAGGAGGGAGGGGGAGGGGGGGGGGGGAGGGGGGGGGGGGGCGGGGCGGGGGGGGGGCCCGGGGGGGGGGGGGGG
>Ga0315273_10007499_pt1 | contig 13678 bp, 13 predicted proteins | sample YL17G02_0_MG_FD_205753 | JGI IMG/M metagenome (GOLD analysis project Ga0315273, IMG submission 205753) | Sediment microbial communities from Yellowstone Lake, YNP, Wyoming, USA - YL17G02_0 | ecosystem: Environmental > Aquatic > Freshwater > Lake > Sediment | place: USA: Wyoming | collected... | reverse complement strand
GGGAAACACGTCTATCTGCAGAAACCCATGGCGGCGACTCTGCATGACGCCGAGCGCATCGTCGAGGCGGCCGGGAAAAGCGCTCGAAAACTGCTGGTTGCCCCCGTGCAGCGCCTCTGTCCGCTGATCGGCCGCCTGCGCCAGATCCTCCAGCGAGGCGAATTGGGTGTCGTGTTCTGGTGTCTCACGGCGACTCACTTTCCCACAACCTGCGAGGGCAGTGGGTTCGACCGCACATGGCATTACGGCCCGGCGGGCGGCCCCGTGCGCGACCGCACTCTGTATTCGCTGATGGCTCTGATCGACCTCTTTGGGCCGGCCCGGACGGTGACCGCGATGGCCAACCTTCGCATCCCGGTTCGCCAATTGCGGGAGAGCGACGGAGCATCCGGGCCGCTCGAAGTGGGAACCGAAGACAACATGGTGCTCCTGCTTGAATTCGCCGGCGGCGTTCTGGGGGTGGCCAGCGGCAACTATTGCGCCCACGGACGAGCGGTTCCCGCGGGATTCATCGGGATTTACGGAAGTCGCGGGTCCGTCGAAACCGTGGAGATCGATCCGGCGACATGGTATCCCACCCGGCTGGAGATGCGGTTGGGGGAAGAGGTTTCTTCGATAGAAAGTCCCCTTGAGACCGTGCCCGGGCTGCAGGGGGTACACAGCCGCCTGCCCGAGGCGCAGGTCTACGCGGACATCCTCCATTTTGTGGACTGCCTCCGCGAGAACCAGGACCTTGTCAGCTACCCCAGCCAGGCCTGCCACCTCGTGGAGATCATCGAGAAGGCATATCGGGCGGCCCGCACGGGAACTGCTCAATCGCTGCTCACCACGTTCCCCCCGGTCCATCCCAATCCGCATTTTCCGAGCGAAGGAGATGATGCGCTCGCCGAACGGTAAGAAGCCGCCGGTCACGCGCGCGGGGAGCACAATCGCGCGATCGCGCTCCTCGGACGCGCCGCCATCCGCGGCGGCCGCGAGGTAATCGCGAAACGCGAGTTCGGCGCGTGACGGCTTCCCAGCCTCAAGCGCTGCCGGGGTTCCCCGGAAAAAACCGGCTAGAACCGGAGGCGGCCCTGGTTTACGATGGACGCGTCAAACGAGCCGCGGACGCCCGACCCGATCAGGCCGACCGAGATCTTCGAATTTGCCTGCGAGCCCCGCACCACGGCCGGCGGAACAATAAAGAAAAGGTCTCGTCTCGAAGGAATCGCATTCTGTGAGTCCATACAAACCTCCTCGCCTCAGCGGCGGTCCACGAACCGCACTTCGCCGAACGCTTCCGGCGTATGGAACGTGCGGCTCGGAGGGGGAATCGGCGCCCAGGAGCTGGACTGCTTGTTGGTGATGCCCCCGGTACGGAAAAGGTTCAATCGCCAGGTGTCGCCCGGCTTCGGCGGCACGTGCGCGGCGTCCGGCGCGAAATTGCGGAATGGGATGGCAAGTTCCACGGCCCAGCTCTGGTCGTCCAGCGACTCGCTCTTGGCCGCGACGCCGTGGTACGAGGCGCGGTAACGGACGCCTTCCGGCTCCCGGGTCGGCGGTCCGCTCCACCAGTCCGTCCGGCAACGGTTCAGCATCGCGCCGATGGCGTTGATCTCGAAGGTGTAGTAGTTGCGGACCTTGGCCGGATTGGGGCTGAGAAAGATCTCCACGCAGTCGTCGTTCGACACCGGACCGTGACGCTGGGTGACCGAGGAGGAGATGTGCTTGTCCTCGCAAAACCACGAGACGTACAGGTTGTCGTCGTCCCACAGCAGCCGGGCGTCGGTCGGCTCCTTTTCGCCCTTGGTCCACGAGTTGAAGTGGAAATCGCCCACGGTGGATGCTCTCTGCCAGGCCGGTTCATTCAGCCGCGCATCGATGGTGATGGGAGATGTGGCGCGGCGGATTTCGTAGACGGCCGGGGAAGCGGGGATGAGCGCCTTGGCTTGCTGGAGCCAGGTTTCGTGGATCATGCCGGCCTTACGGCGGGTCCATTCTTCTAGCGAGAATACGCTCAACTGATCGCGGGTCAGGGCCGGCACGCGCGTCCCCAGGGCGCGCGTGCCGCCCTCGCGTATCTCGGTGGCGTACATCGGGTCGAGCGGCACGCCGCCCGCCGCGGCCCATTCGCTGATGTGAGTTTCGCTCATGCTCCGGATCTGCTGCTCGCTCCAGTTGGGCAGATCCAATTGCCGCTCCAGCCACAGCACCACCGGCCTTGTGACGAAGTAGGGCCGGTGACTCGTGCCCGGTTCCCATCCGGTTTCGAAGATGCCCTCGCGCATGCCGCGCAGGCGCGCCACGCGCTCCCGTACTCCCTCGAAGAACGGCTCCAGGTGGGTGGGGATGGCCACCACGTCGTCCGCGGTCCCGTTGAACACCAGTGTGAGGCCGCGCGCGGCATGCAGCGCGTAAATCACCGCCGGCCGGTCGCCCAGCTTCATAAGCGCGCGGTACGGGGTGCCGACGCACATGGGCTTGGTGCCGTCCCAGTATTCGCCCGGCCCGTCGAGGTTGCCGCCGCCGACCGGAATGCAGGCCCGCAAGCGCGTGTCCACGGCGCCGGCGATCGCAACCACGAAGGACCCCAGCGAGTAGCCGGTGGCGGCGATGCGGGCGGGATCGACTTCAGGCCGCTCGCGCAGATACGAGACGGCTTGCATCAGGTCGGTAACCATGAGCCCGGCCAGGCGCTGGGCCAGTTCCGCTGGCGGCTCGATTTTATCGTGCGCGCGCGTGCCCGACTGCCGGCCGATGTTGCGTTCGCCTTCGCCCGCGGGATCGTACGTGAGGACGGCCGCCCCCGCCCGCGCATACAGCACGCCCGTATAGAAGGCGTACCAGGCGTACTTGTCCCCGCCGTGCCCGTTCACCACAATCAGCGCGGGGATCTTGCCTTTGGGCGACTTCGGCCGGTACAGGATGGCCGGCACCCGCAGGCCGAACTGCGTGCCGTAGGTGACGCGTTCGGCGATCACTCCGGGCTCGGGCTCAAACTGCCCGTGCACTTGGGCGGCGAGCGGCGGCAGCGGATCGGAAATGAACAGCGTCGTGCGGATCAGCCGCCGCCATTCCTGCTCCTGAGCGGGGGCAACACTCGCCAGCGCCAGCGCGGCGGATAGTGCCAATTGGACCAGGGCCATCAGAACTCCTGATAATACAACGGGCCTTCGGGAACCGCCCGCAGCGCCTCCAGCATGGCGCGGGCGGCGAACGCGGTGGAGATGTCGCGCACATAGTATTGCTGGCGGCCGCTGCCGTCCGGCGGCTGCAGGCCCTCGAAGAAACCGCCGCGCAGGTTGGGGTCGGCGACGCCCTGGCCGAACTGTGTCCGCATCAGGAAACCCAGGGTCCGCTCCAGGGCGGCGCCGTACTTGGCCTGCCGCGTGCGCTTCCACAAATCCGCATACAGAGTGCCCGCGCACCCGGCCGCCGAGACGCAGAAATCGAAACTGAGGTGCCGGCCGTTGCGCGTATTGTGGTAGTAAACGGCCCCGTCGAGGCTGCTGTTTTCGATGTACCAGCCGGCGGTGCGCACGGCGCATTGCAGGTACTTCTCGTCCTTGAAGGCGTCATAGGCAGCCAGCATGGGGTAGCCTCCCCACCACCAGGCGTGGCGGGGATGGATCTGGCCCAGGCCGTCGAAGGCCTGCGGCTGGCAGGGTTGGTAGCGCATCCAGTTGCCGGGCGGGTCCTCGTCGCGCAGCAGGCGGTCGGCGATCTCGCGGAAGATGCGCAGCCAGGCGGCGTCCTTAAACTCGCGCCAGCCCTCGCACAGGGTAGCGTCGTCGATCAACGGCCGCGAGCGCCCGGGTGGGGCGAACGTGCCCGCCGCGGGCAAGAAATTGTTCGTGAAGCGGCCCTCGCCGTCCCGGTAAAGGTTCTTCACGATCCAGTCCAGCGCCAGTTTGAAGCGCTCGCGCCAGCGCGCCTGGCCGGTGACCCGGGCCAGGTCCAGCAGTGCGCAAAGGCCTTCCAGTTGCGACGCCGTGCTGGCGGCCTTGGCGGTGCGCGCGAACAGGAACCCGTCCGGCTGCTGCGCGCGGATCATGTATTCGCCGCCGCGCACCGCCGCGTCCAGGTGTTTCTGCTTGCGGCCGAGATCGTAACCCGCCACCAGCGTGCGCACCGCCTGGCCGGTGTGCCAGAACGGCTCCTGGTAATCCGGCTCATAGAAACGCCACTGGCCGCGCGCGGCGATGTACTCGCTGCGCATGGCGCCATCGTACGGGTCGCCGCGGACATTCGCCTGGCAGCGGTCCGCCAGCCAGTCGCAGCCTTCCAGGGCCCGCGCCAGCAGATCCTGGCGCGGGATGGCCAGCCGGCGGGCGGCGCTGCCTTGGGCCGAAGCGGGGTTTTCATTTTGCGTGGGCGCGGCATAGGCCAGCGCGCCGGTGTGTAGGAACTCTCTGCGTCGCATCAGAAAAGAACCTTGAGGGCGAACGGCTTGAACGCCCCCGAATTGGTGGTGGTCGCGGGCGCGCTACGGCCTCGGCTCCGCCTATGCCAGCTTCGGCACCACGTACGGCGCCCGATAGTTTCTGGTCAGCATACGGTTGGCCTCCGCATCGCCGGGACACGTCAGGGTCTTGGGGTCGAAGCGGATGCTCCTGCCGAGGCGGTACGAGATATTGGCCAGGTGCACCAGCACCGTGGAGATGGCGCCTTCGGATATGGGCGCGTTCTGCTCCTCCAGCTTGCGGCTGCGCACCACATCGATGAAGTTGACCCAATTGTTGCCGCCTTGCGAGCCGCTCGGCCCCGGCGTCTGCTCGCGGCCGAGGTAAGTGCGGTAGCCGCCCGCGATGGTCATGTGGCCTTTGGAACCGTAGAAAAGACAGCCGATGGTATTGGATTCGCCCTTGCGGCCCAGGTCGCCTTCGTGGTTGCTCATCCAATGGCGCACTTCGAACACCAGCATCTTCTTCTTGCCGTGGTCGTCGAACTCGAAGGTGGAGACCAGGGTGTTGGGCGTCTCCTGATCGTCGTCGAACATGTAGTGTCCGCCCATGGCGTGGACCTTGACCGGGTAGGTCACGCCCAAGCCCCAGCGAGCCGTGTCCATCTGGTGGATGCCCTGGTTTCCGATGTCGCCGTTGCCATAGTCCCAGTTCCAATGCCAGTTGTAGTGGAACCGGTTCTTCGTAAACTCCCGCTTGGGCGCCGGGCCCAGCCACAGGTCGTAGTGCACGCCCTGGGGAACCGGCTCCACCGGCGTGCGCTTGATGGTATCGCGCCACTTGAAGCACAGGCCGCGGGCCATGTAGAGGTCGCCGATCACGCCATCGGCCAATTGCTTGACGCCTTCGCGTATGGCCGGCACGGAGCGCGCATTGGTGCCGTGCTGCACGATGCGGTTGTATTTCTTTGCCGCCGCCGCGATTTGGGTGGCCTCGAAAACGTTGTAGCTGCATGGCTTCTCGACATACACGTCCTTGCCCGCCTGGCAGCCCCAGATGGTGATCAGGGTGTGGGTGTGGTTGGGAGTGGCGATGGAGATGGCGTCGATGGACTTGTCTTCGAGGAGCTTCCTTACATCCGTGAAGCCCGCCGGGCGCTTCTTGCCGCTCTTCTCGACTTGGGCCAGGCGCTGGTTGAGCACCGCCTCGTCGATGTCGCAGATGGCCGCGATCTCGACGTTGTTCATTTTCGAGTAGGCGCCGATGTGAGCGTTGCCTTGTCCGCGCACCCCCACGCAGGCCACGCGCACGGTGTCATTTGCACTGGCGAGCGCGCTCGCCTTGGTGACGGCGGCCGCCGCCGTACCCATCAGAAAGTATCTGCGTTCCATGGAATCCTCCGGTTATGCGGTTTTCAACCGCGGGGCCTTTTCCGCGCCGGCGATGACGCCGCGCATGAACTCCGCCGCCAGTTGGGCGTTCTTGTCCGCGAACTCCAGGTCCACTGTGTTGCCGTTCACCACCGGCAGCGGGTGGCACAGTTCGTAGCTGGTATAGCCGCGATAGCCGATGTCGAGCATCGCGCGGATGAAGTAGGGATAGATTTCCGAGCCCTTGCTGACGATTCCCCCGCCCGGGGCGCGGTCAAACTCACCACCGAAGTGCGAGGACATCTGCAACCCGCCGACCTCGAAAGCCGCCTTGCGGATGGCGGCCTCGCTCTTGTCGTCCATGAGCGGCGCGTCGTAGACCACCTTCAGGTTGGGCGAGTCCACTTCCCGCACCATGCGCAGCACGTCGCGGTAATCCTTGATCACGGGCTTGTGGTTCTGGAGCGCCAGCGTGACGCCGAATTCGCGAGCGTAGCTGGCGGACTCTTTCAGCCCTTCGCGGCACCATTCCCAAATCTGCTCCTCCGTGTAGCCCTCATGCTCCAGAGCGAAGACCTTGCGGGCGTGGTCGTAGCGGCCGCCCTGCCCGGGCACCTTGGTGACGCCCGGCCAGCCCAGAAAGACGCGCAGGATCTTGGCGCCCAGGTCCGCGGTCATGCGCATCATTTCGCGCGCGTAGACCAACTGGCACTCCCGGTGCTCCGGGATGGGGCTGGAGAAATCGTTGTTGCCGGCCACGGCGAAGATCTCGATGCCCTTGCCGGCGGCGTACTTGCGAAGCTGCTGGCAGCGGCTCTTGGGCATGTCGAGGGGATTACCGTGCGGCCGTTTGCCGCCGATCTCGACGCCCTGGTAACCGTACTGTTTGGCCCGATCGATCACCTGTTCGACCGAGAGCGCCGGACCGCGATACCACAGGCCGGCATACGTAATGCTGTACAGGCCCATTTTTATGGCGCCCGCGTTGGATTTGAGTTGGGCTGCCGCCAGCATGGCGGCCCCTCCGGATTGCGCAAGGAATGCTCTGCGAGTAGGATTCACGTTTTCTCCCTAGTCGGAATTCGTTGGTCTGGTCTATGCCGGCATGGTGGCCCGCACCGTTTCGTAAGCCGCTTTGATCTTACCGAGTGCGGCGGCATCACCGATCAGGTTGTTGGTTTCGCGCGGATCGCGCGCGAGGTCGAAAAGGTACTCTTGCCCGTCTCCGGCGCGAATGTACTTCCAGCTTCCGAGCAGGTAGGCTTCGTCGCGCTCGGTGCGCCAGAACAGATCGCGCTCGAACGTGCGATTCTCAAGAAGCACCGGGCTCAGCTCGCGCCCATCGAGATTGGCGGGGTGCGGAATCCCGGCCAGGCTACAGAAGGTCGGAAACAGGTCCACGGATCCGGCGGGCTGCCGGATGTTTCTGCCGGGGGCGATGCGGCCCTTCCACTGCATCACCGCCGGAACCCGGATACCACCTTCGAACAACTCGGATTTGTGACCCCGCAAGGGAGTGTTGACGCCCCCGAAACCGGTGGCGCCGCCATTGTCGCTGACGAACACAACAAAAGTGTTCTCTTCAAGCTGCATTTCCCGGAGGGACTGCAACAGGCGGCCGATGTTGTCGTCCATGGCCGCGACCATGGCCGCGTAGACGCGCCGCTTCTCGTCCTGGATGTGGGCGAAGCGGCGGATGTACTCGTCGGGGGCCTGGAGCACGTTGCTGGCCTTGCCGGTCTTCTTGTCGTAGGCCCCCTTGCCGTAATGCGGCGCATTGTAGGGCAGGTAGAGAAAGAAGGGGGTGCGCTGGTCCTGGCGCAGCCAGGCGATGGCCTGGTCGGTCAGATAATTCGTGGTGTAGCCCTTGGGGGGCGTGAAGGGTTTCTCGTTGCGGAACCAGCTTGGCATGCCGCCGTAGGTGAAGTCGAAGTAGTCGATGCAGCCGTGGAGGAAGCCGTCGTAGTAGTCGAAGCCGTGGCGGTTGGGCAGGAACTCGGGCCGGGCGCTGCCAAGGTGCCATTTGCCGATGAGGGCGGTGCGGTAGCCGCGCTCTTTGAGCACCTCGGCCACGGTGGTTTCGCCGGGGTGAATGCCCTTCGGGCTGGGAGGCATGAGGGCATTGAGCATGCGGTCGCGGGAGCGGGCGGGGTAGCGCCCGGTGAGCAGGCCGTAGCGGGAGGGCGTGCAGACCGGGGCGGCGGAGTAGAACTGTTCGAACTTGACGCCGTTGCGGGCGATGGAATCGATGTTGGGCGTCGGGATTTCACTGCCGTAGCAACTCACGTCGTGATAGCCCTGGTCGTCGGAGAAGATGAGGAGGAAGTTTGGCCGAGACGGCGAGGCAGCGGCCAGCGCCGCGGGACCGGCGGCCAGGTTTGTGAGAAAGTTGCGTCTGTTCATGTTTTGCTCGATGTTAGCAGACCGAAGCCGAGAGCGGGCAGCAGGTGAAGGAACGAGAGGGAGCGGTACACCTTGATCTGAATTCCCGCGGACGGGCTGTTCCCAGGCCCAGCGTCAACAACGCGCAGGGGAAAACGGTTGGTTTCATGAAGTCTATCTCCTTACCGGCAGCTTTCTGCTGACCTTCAGGTCCCGCTCGAGCCGGCGCCAGCATTCGGTCGTGGTGCCTTCGAACAGATACAGCCTGCCCCGGACGGTCTTGGAACGGTTCGGCTGCAGCGGCCCCATCCGGACCGCCACGTGCCTACAACTCCAGGGATTATGTCCTTGTACCGAGAGGTAGTCCTCCCACCCGATGCCCGTCACCCATTTGCCATCCCGCGAGCGCCGGACCAGAATTCCCGCTTGTGCGTTCTCCTCCGAAGTCGGCCATTTCGAGGAGAACACGAACTGGCCGCGATCCGGGACGCTATCCACCATGCGCCGTAGTTCGTGGTTGAAGTGGATGGCGCGGGAGGTCAGCAGTGTGAGTCCCCGTTCGGATAGGAACTCGGTGCTATCGTGCTCGCGATCAGCCAGCGCCTCCGTTTTCGGCAGGGGTTGGTTCGGGTTGGTGCCCTCCACCTGCCCGGGACTCCAGCACGGAATGATGGCGGCGATAGCGGGCCAGTCGTGGCGGGTCAGGTTGGTGACGGTGAGTAGCAGGTCGGCGCCATCGGGCGCGGGTTTCATGCGGAAGCGGATGGCCGGCGAGGTGATCAGCGCCTCGTTGGTGATGGGATCTATCCGGCGGTCGAGCTTGTAGGTTCCGTGCGTGTGCGGCCCGGGCGCCATGGCCTCGAACATGTTCCACTCGTAAAACCAGAGATACATGGTCATACGAGGGTCGGCCGATGGTTGCAGCGCGATGCCGCGTTCCCATTCCACGAGCCGCGGTGGCGCAGCCATGGCGCCAAGGGGCGGCATGTTGATCACAACAGCAAGCAAAACGGTTCTCATCTGTTTCAGAAATCCAGACGCAAATTCAGTTGTAGCACGCGGCTGAGCCCGTATTGCGCGGTCACCTTTCCGAAGTTCTTATCCGTGGGGTTGGTGCTGGGCGCGCCGAAGTTGGTGTGATTGGTGGCATTCAGTGCGTCGATCGAGAAGCTTACCCGCAGCCGCTCGGCAACCGCGAACCGGCGCAGCATTTTGACGTTCCATGTTCGGTAGCCATCGGCGCGCAAGCTGTCCAGCAGCGTTGGGAAAACCCGCACGTAGTAGGTGCCGGGCTGCATGGCGGCCCGCCCTTCGAACCCCTGGAAGTCCTGCGGCACCGCGCCGCTACCCGTGTAGACGATGCTGGGATCGAACCAGGCGTGGATGTCGCGCGCGCGCGCCGCGTCGTGTTGCAGAAGCTTGCCGATCTGGCTCGGGTCGCCGTAGTAGAACCGGTTGGCCCAGCTCGTGGCCGGCCCGCTCTGCCGCTGGTAGACCCAGCTCAACTGCCAACTGCCGGCCAACCGGCGCAGCACGCCGCTCTTGAGCCACCGTTTCTCCTTCCCGAAGGGCAGTTCGTAGATGGCGCTCCACACGAAGCGGTGCGGCCGGACGTCATTGTTGGTTCTCCAGGAAGGCGCGGCGTCGAACTCGTTGTAGTAGCTGTCCTGCGTTTCGGCGAACGCGCGCGTGTACATCACGGCCGAATGCAAACCGTGGGAGAAGCGCTTCTCGAACTGCACTTGCAGGTCGTGATAGCGATTTCCGCCGCGCACGTCCGCGAAGGATGCGCCCGGGCGGACGCCGTGGGATTCGGCGAGCTTCAGCAACTTCTCCCAGTCCACTCCCTCGACCGGCGCCGCCCCCTCGCGCCTCACCCGCAAACACCACATCAGCAACTGGAAGGCTCCGCTCACGTTACAGGCTTCATCCTAACATGCAGCCACGGATGAACACGGATGAACATTAATTCAAAACAACTCTTTTGGAATGTTATGTTTATCGGTGTTTATCCGTGGCTTCCCGGTGCGGGAGAGATCGCTTCAGGCGGCGTGGCGCGGGCGTACTTCGGACTGGATCTTCGCATCCCATTCGTCGCGCGCGGTTTCGAGATCATACTGGGTCTGCATGTTGATCCAATAGTCCGGCGTGGTGTTGAAGTAGCGAGCCAGACGCAAGGCGGTCTCCCCGGTAATCCCCCGCTGGCCGGCTACGACACTGGAAATCCGGTTGGCCGGCACATGCAGTGCCTGGGCCAAGCGGTTCATGCTAATTCCCAGGTCGTCCAGCGTTTCCTTGAGGATTTCTCCGGGGTGAATGGGTGGCAACTTGTGAGTCATGGTAGTTCTCCTAGCGGTAGTGTTTGGCAATTTCGACGTCATGGGGACCATCCTCTGTCCAGGTAAAGCAGAGTCGGTATTGATCGTTGATCCGGATGCTGTGCTGTCCTTCGCGGTCTCCCCGCAGGCCCTCCAGTCGATTGCCGGGAGGGACGAGAAGATCCGTCAGGGCGCGCGCGCTGTTCAGGGTAAACAAGCGCCGCCGCGCCGCTGATGCGATATTCGCGAATTCCTTGACGACCTCCCGGTTGAACAAGCGCTGGGTCTTGTTACAGGAGAACGTCCGGATCATGTATTGAGAATATCCGCTTTTACGCTGTACGTCAAGCGTAGTATCGTCAAAGATCCTTGCCACGGATGAACACGGAGAGCGCCGGGATGAACCGGCATGGAATAGAGAATGAAAGAGTCCTACAGGAAAGGAATAGCAAACCATCCTGACCCCGAGTCATGCGCGGGCCGCCGTTAAGGTTGCACGTGAAGCGTTGGCAGGGGCACAGGCAGGCAGGGTATTGAGCTGCGAAATCAATCACGTCCGGGGCGCCGACGCTGTTTCGTGAAGCGGAAGGCCACATCATGGAAGACGAAAAGTGCGAGCCAACCATGAACCCTGCGCAGTCAGAGACCCCAGGCATGTCTGGAAATGGGGTGCCCGGCCGCGCGAGAACCGGGAGGCCCCGCTGGCGTCCGGCAGTAGCACGCCGGACCGGCTGGAGAAGGCGACGAGCTATACGACCAGCATGCACGCCGGTGGGGAGTCGGACGAGCGGGTAGTACCTGCGAAGCGCTCGAACAACGGGGAGCAATCCCTGGCGGAGGGTGTGGAGGGAAGCCGTTCGACCAAGGGGAACGCCGAAAAGACCCACACGCGCCGGACACCGGGCCGGGAGAGCGTGTCTCAGGGACTTGGAGGCGTGCGAGAAGCAGCCCGCAGGGACAAGAAGCAGAAGTTCACCGCCTTGCTGCACCATGTGCGTTTGTCAACTTGATTTGGCCCCTTTTGATACTCTCATTTGGCCCCACCTGGCCTTCGTTCCGCCTGCCCTCGCAGGCGCCTCTTCTTGATCCGCTTCCTTGATTGCTCACGGACCTGATCTTTCCGAAATATCGGCTTCCCCTTTTTTGGGAGAGTCTCGGCCTCCGCGAAGCCCTGCGAGGCCGTAGGCCGAGCGTTTAGGGCGAAGCGGAGGCCGGGACCCTCCAAAAAATCCGGACCGCCGGGCCGTCACCGCGACTCCGGTGGAACCTTGTTGGCCGGCTCGAATTTGTGGTCGAAGGCAATCCTCTCGGTCGCCGGCAGCCGGAGCTGTAACGGACCGCGATCTTTTCCGGTGATCGAACCGGATTCCGCCCCAGGATTTGTCGCGCTCGTCTCCCCCTTCTCGATCATCTCAAAGCGGTCCTCGCCGTCAAGGGTTCGCTCCGCCGCGCCATTTGGCGCGCCCTTGACCGCTCCGGGCCGCTTTGGAGCTTCTTCCTCGAAGGGGGAAACAGCGCGGTTTGGCCCGGCTGCCAATGTGACACTGGCCGGGGAAAAGATCGCGGTCCATTGCAGTTTTTCGCGGTGGCGCTGACCTGCTGGGCGGCGCGGAAGATGTACCCGAACGAGCCGGCGGGCGATGGAGGAGCGGAGGGAGGATTGAGAGGAGGGGGGGACTGGTAGCCTGGGGTGGAGCAGTTCGGAATCGCGGCCGTGCCGCCGAAGGAGTTTCCGATGAGAATCGGAGACAAGACATGACGCTGCCCTGTGCCCAGTAGATGACTTTTCATCTATAGCATCAACGAGTTGGCGCTGCGGTTCCGTGAATGTACCGAGACGTTACGTGACGAGTCGTGAGGCTCGGTTGGTGTTTTTGGGGAGCGCCGCGGGCCGTTCCTGCCGCAGCCTGGCGGTCCGGGTTCCGGTTTCCTCGGAGTTCCTAATCCAGGTGGATTTTGTGGATCAGGGCCTGGAACCGCGGATCCGGGCGCAAGCTGTCGTAACGCGGGTTCACTTTCAGGTAGACCAGGGACGCCGCGCGCGCCTCATAGGCTTTTTCCAGCCACTCGATCGCCCGGTCCTTGTCTCCCAGGCCGGCGTAGATGGTGGCGACGTAAGCCGGCGAGATGTATCTGGTCCTGGAAAGTTGGACCAGCTCCTGGATCAGTTTCTCGGCCTCGGGTCTCCGGCCCATCAGGGCGTAGGTGTGCCCGAGCATCGACGCGCCGACGCCGGAGCGCCAGGCCGCCCGTCCTTCCTGCATGGAGGCGATGGCTTCCACAAACCTGGACTTCCGCTCGTAGGCCGAACCCAGGGCGAGGCGGGCGGCTTCGAAGCCGGGATCCATTTGCAGCGGCTTGCGCAACTGTTCGATGGCCAGATCGTATTCCCGCCGGAAGTAGTGGACCTGGCCCAAAACCGATTCGATCCGCGGAGAGATGGGATCCCGGAACCGGGCTTCCTGGATCACCCTGAGCGCCTCATCCAGCCGTCCCTGGGGCGTCAGGTATCCGATGACGAACAATTCACCCAGATCGGTATCGGTGGGGTCCAACTCAATGGCGCGGCGAAAGCTCTGTCCGGCACCCGTCCCGTCCCAGTCATAGACGGCTTTCACCAGTCCAAGGGAGGCATGCGCGAGTGAAAGCGAACTGTCCAGGGCCAGCGCCTTGGCCGCGGCGGCTTTCGCCTTCGGCATAACCTCATTGGGAGCGAGGCCCGCGTGCACACCCAGCAAAGCGTAGTACTTGGCCAGGGCGGCGTGCGCGGGCGCGTAACCCGGGTCCGCCGCGACGGAACGTTCCAGCTCGCCGTCCGCTTGCGTCAGTCCTTCCGTGGTCCACTGGCGCGCCGAATAGAGTCCCTTCAGATAGAGGTTGTAGGCCTCCACGCCGGGGGGTGGCCGATCGGGCGGGCGCCGCCAACGCACGGCCATTTCGGTCCACACCGTGGCCACGATGTCCCGCGCTATACAGAGCGACATAAGTAGTTGCGCATGTTGTGATGGTGTGCTCTCATCAAATCATGAGACCACTCACCATTACGGATTCGGCGGCGATTGCCCTCGGATTGCAGGATGAGATTCGACGATCAGAAGAATCCCGCTACGACCACCGCCTGCACGGAGTGCTGTTGGTAGCGCAAGGAATGACCTGCCCGGAGGTGGCAAGAATTCTCGGCGATGCACCGCGCAGCGTGGAGTACTGGGTCCGCGGATTTGAGGAA
>Ga0315273_10007498_pt1 | contig 13679 bp, 14 predicted proteins | sample YL17G02_0_MG_FD_205753 | JGI IMG/M metagenome (GOLD analysis project Ga0315273, IMG submission 205753) | Sediment microbial communities from Yellowstone Lake, YNP, Wyoming, USA - YL17G02_0 | ecosystem: Environmental > Aquatic > Freshwater > Lake > Sediment | place: USA: Wyoming | collected... | reverse complement strand
TGTAGCGCCAAAGGGGCTTTTTACCGGCCCAAAATGTTCAACATCCATCATGACAGGATGGGTCGCCCCGCGAATGGTCAGGAGGCCATAAACTTTACAATGGTTGCTACCTGTAGTTTCTACTTTTGAACTTTTAAAGATGATTTCAGGATATTTGTCTACATCAAGGAAATCAGGACTTCTGAGATGGTCGTCGCGTTTGTTTATGCCTGTACAGATACTCGCAGCATCAATAGTTACTTCTACTGTTGAATCGGTTATATCAGAGGGATCAAAATGAACTGTACCGGTAATCTTACTGAAATGACCCCTTACATTTGCAATCATCAAGTGTCGAATAGAAAATAATGCGATAGTATGGTCCGGATCTATTACCCACTTAGCCATAATTCCTCCTCCTCCTCCGATAATTTTACTAAGCTTTTTTCTACTGGATGACACAACATGGATTTGCACCCATTATACCATTCCGCGACCTGGATGTTATAAAGCCCGTCCTGCACAATTTCCCATTCCAATTTCCATACTTCATAATGACAACACTTGTCAGATTCACTCCATTCACATCAGCAAAATTGATTTTCTCCCATAAAATTAAAAGGATTCACATATTGACATTGGCACAAAATGTGCTTTAACAGAAATACAATGGAATGGGTTAATTTATATAGAATTTGTTTTAATAATTATAAAATACAGAAAATAAAATTTATAAAATAATTGAAAATTTGTATAATTATAGTTTGTGGCATATTTCCTTAAGGAAGGACAGAATATGGGATCAACATTAGATGCCAAAGATGATGAAAGTAAGCTAAAGGACAAAAGGAAACACCGCCGCCAGGATTTTTCCTATGCAGTGGTTGAGTACGTCTTAAATTCTAATAGTACACATGAAACCTTTATCGGTTTTACTCTCAATGTAAGTGTCTCTGGACTGTGCCTTTATACTCCGAAGCTCCTCGCGGAAGGACAGAAGATAACAATCAAAAGCACTATTCCTACCTCTTCTAAAACAGCAATGGTAAGATGGATTGAAAAGTATGACGATGTCTTTTACAAGGTAGGATTAGTTTTTATTTAATTCACTCCTGCAGTCTTTTGGCTATTAGTCTTCCCAATAGTGTTAACTGAGATCAAGCCAGCTTTTTCTCGCTGAACACCTGCTCATTTTCATATCCCTGTAACAAAGGATGTCTTTTGTTGATATAATAGTCAGAAAAAACAGGGGTTCTTAATATCAAGGAGTATATAAAGATGGGAGGACTTGAAAGATTGAGGAAAGAGATCGATGAAGTCGACAATGAAATCCTTAGGCTCCTTAACAAGAGGGCTTTAACGGTTATTGAGATTGCTCATATAAAGCGCCATGAGCAGACAAAATTCTATTCTCCAGAACGTGAAAGAGAAATCCTCGAACGACTAACAACTTTGAATAAAGGACCGTTTCCAAACGATACATTAAAAGTCATATACAGGGAAATCCTTTCTGCATCACTTTCCCTCGAGGAACCCCTGAAGGTAGCATATTTTGGTCCACTTGCAACCTACACGCATCTCGCAGCTTTACGACATTTCGGTTCGTCAGCTTCTTTTCTTCCGGTAGAGAATATCAAGGGCGTGTTTGATGCTGTCGACTCCGTCAAGGCAGAATTTGGTGTTGTGCCGATCGAGAACTCGAACGAGGGTGTCGTCAGTTCTACTCTTGATCTTTTCATGGACTATGATCTCAAGGTTTCTGCTGAAGTAATGTTGGAAATTTCCCATAATCTCCTTTCAAAAAGTGGTGATAAAACAAAAATCAAGAAGGTCTATTCTAATCCTCAGGCTTCGGCGCAATGTAAGCGGTGGCTTGAGTCAAACCTTCCCGGGATCCCGGTATTCGAATCTACAAGTACGGCGAGAGCTGCAGAGATTGCATCCCATGACATTGAGGCAACAGCAATAGCGAGCGAGCTCGCTGCAAAGATCTATGATTTGCACTTCATTGAGAAAAACATCGGAGACAATAAATATAACTATACAAGATTTCTTGTCATTTCAAAAGAATATCCTCAGAAGACAGGGAAGGATAAAACATCTATAATGTTCTCGATCAAAGATAAACCTGGAGCCCTCTATGACATCCTCTCGCCTTTCAAGAAAGCAAAGATTAATCTGACAAAAATAGAGTCGAGGCCTTCCAAGAGAAAAGCATGGGAATATATATTTTTTGTTGATATGGAAGGTCACGTTGATGACAAGAAAGTGCGAAAGGCGATTGAAGGCATAAAGGAAAATTGCCTTTATGTGAAGATTCTTGGTTCCTATCCTCATGGCGGAACTTGATGGTTAAACCACCGGCTTATATCTCCACCCTTAGTCCTTATTTGCCCGGGAAACCGGTAGATGAACTCGAAAGAGAAATCGGTATCAAAGATCCTGTAAAACTTGCATCCAATGAGAACCCTCTTGGTCCCTCGCCAAAGGCATTAAGAGCAGTAATCAATAGCTTACATGATCCGAATACTTCAAATAGCATTAACAGATATCCTGACGGAAGCGGCTATTATCTAAAGAAAGCCTTATCGGATAGGCTTTCTTTAGGAGATGACGAGTTGATACTCGGAAATGGTTCCAATGAACTGATCGATATTGCCGTGAGAACTTTTCTCCGGCCGGGTGATGAGGCTGTTATGGCCCATCCTTCTTTTGTTGTTTACCCCATGTCGGTTCAGGCACTTGGTGGAAAACCGGTGCAGATACCCCTGAGGAAGTACACGCACAACCTTGAAGCGATGGCAGATGCTATTACGCAAAAAACAAAAATGATTTTTATTGCAAATCCGAATAATCCCACAGGCACCATCAACAAAAGAAATGAATTCGATCGCTTTTTAGAGAAAATTCCGGAAGGGATTCTCATTGTTGTTGATGAGGCATACTATGAATATGTGACAGATCCTGATTATGCAGACAGCATAAAACATTTCAGGAACGGGAAAGATATGCTGATACTCAGGACATTTTCCAAAATCTATGGTCTCGCAGGTCTCAGGATAGGCTATGGAATTGCAAGGACTGATATCCTCTTCGAGATGAATAAACTAAGGCCGCCTTTTAACACAAACTCTCTGGCGCAAAAGGCTGCTATATATGCTCTTCAAGATGATACGCATGTCAGATACTCTCAAGAAATAAATGAAGAGGGGAAAAAATACCTTTACAAAAAACTCACTTCTCTTAAGGTAAGATATATCCCTACCGAAGCGAACTTTATATACATACTTATGGGAGAAGACGCATATGTATTGTACAATACAATGCTTCGACACGGGGTAATTGTCAGACCTGTAGGGCCTCAGGAGATAAGAGTAACCATAGGATTACCAGAAGAGAACAAGAGATTTATTGGAGCATTGAAAACCGTAATGCGTAAAGTGTTATGAGTCATGTATAACTGAATGAAAACCGACAATCATCACACATTACTGATTACTCATCATGGGATTACGGAGGAGTAAATGGACATCATTGTTTTAAGACCAAGCGCAACAGAAGATGAACTGAGGCGAATTGTAAAGAAACTCGAAGGACGGGGTCTCAGGGCAAATATTTCAAAAGGAACCGAAAGGACTGTAATCGGGGTTATCGGTGATACCTCAAAGATAGCAGAAGAGGAAGAAAATGCAATAAGGGTAATGCCCGGCGTTGAAGATGTGATGAGGATCCTCAAGCCCTATAAACTCGCCAGCAGGGATTTTAAAGCAGAAGATACCACTATCAACATTAGAGGGAATGTTATCGGAGGTAGAAAAATACAGGTAATAGCAGGTCCCTGTGCAGTAGAAAACAGGACCATGATTGTCAGTATAGCAGAGAAGGTCAAAAATGCCGGTGCTTCTTTCCTCAGAGGAGGTGCCTTTAAACCGCGCTCTTCTCCCTATTCATTCCAGGGACTCAGGGAAGAAGGACTGAAATATCTCTCAGAAGCAAGAGAAAAGACAGGACTTCCCATTGTGACGGAGCTTATGGACCCGAGGGACATAGAAATTGTTATCAGGTATTCAGATGTAGTACAGATCGGTGCGCGTAACATGCAGAATTTCAGCCTTCTCCTGGAAGTAGGCATGTGTGACAAACCAATCCTTCTGAAAAGGGGTTTGTCAGCAACAATCAAGGAATGGCTTATGGCTGCAGAGTACATAATGTCAAGGGGCAATCAAAAGGTAATCCTCTGCGAACGGGGGATCAGGACTTTCGAAACAGCAACCAGAAATACCCTTGATCTCAGCGCTGTCCCGCTCCTTAAGCAACTTACACATCTTCCTGTCGTTGTTGATCCAAGCCATGGAGTTGGCAAGTGGGATCTCGTCGCTCCTATGTCTAAAGCTGCTGTTGCTGCAGGAGCAGACGGGCTTGTTATTGAGGTGCATACAAATCCTGAAGAAGCACTTTCTGACGGAGAGCAGTCCATAAAGCCTTCTGCCTTTAAGAAATTAATGGATGAATTAAAGCCCATAGCTATCGCAGTCGGAAGGAAGATATGATCAAAGAGGGCCAAATTTTTTTTGATAGGGTAACCATTCTTGGTGTCGGATTAATCGGCGCATCTTTCGCACTAGCCATGAAGAAATATACATTCTGCAATCATCTGACCGGACACGGCCGCAGGGTTGAAAACCTTGAGAGGGCAAAGGAGATGGGAATAATAGACTCCTTTGAACTTAATCCTGTTAAGGCATGTGCTGACTCTGATCTTGTCTTATTTGCTACTCCCGTTGGAACTTTTACAGACATCGCAAAGAAAATCCGTCCTGTCCTGAAAAAAGGGGCATTGATCACAGATGTCGGAAGCGTAAAAGGGAGGCTTGTTTATGATATGGAGGCACTCATGCCTGCTGGCGCTTCCTTTATCGGCTGCCACCCCATTGCTGGGAGTAACCGTTCAGGGATTGAAACAGCAGCAGCCGGAATTTTCACGGGCGCTCAATGCATCATAACTCCAACAGAAAAGACTTCCAGGGACACTCTCGATAAGCTCATACATATATGGAAAACGTTTGGCTGTGCCGTCGAACTGGTTAACCCTGATGAACATGACAGGATATATGCAATGGTAAGCCATCTTCCTCATCTCATTGCGTATGCAATAGTAAATGCTGTGGCTGATGTAGATGTTTCATATCTGAAGTTTTCTGGTCAGGGTTTTCTTGACACCACACGAATAGCATCAAGCTCTCCGGAACTCTGGCGTGATATCTGTATCCTCAACAAGGATAACCTCCTTAAATCTCTTGATATCTTCAAAAGCAACCTTGAACGGTTAAGCCAGTATCTCAGGGTTTCTGATTTTGAATCCCTTAAAAGGGAATTCGAAAAGGCCCGGACACTGAGGGAAGGTATTGGACAGCATTGAACTCAGTAAAGCAAAATTTTTTAAAGGAGAATTTTCTTCCCCTCCTGATAAGTCTATATCACACAGGGCTGTCATACTGTCCTCCCTTGCAAAAGGGAAAAGCATAATAAAAAACTTTCTCAGGGCTGAAGACCCCTTCAGTACAATTACCGCCTTCAGGGCATTAGGTGTGGAGATAAAAGACACGGGTGACGAGATAATCATCGACGGGAGGGGCATCAAAGGGATCAGAGAACCTGACAGCATCATTGATTGCGGAAACTCCGGGACAACCATGAGGCTCCTTTCGGGTGTGCTTTCAGGAAATCCTTTTCTTTCTGTCCTGACAGGGGATGAATCATTACGCCAACGGCCAATGCAGAGGGTCATTATTCCCCTCATACAGATGGGTGCAGAGATAATGGCGAGGGCTAATGACAGATATCCACCCATTGCTATCAGGGGGAAAAGACTCAAGCCCATTCAATACACAATGCCTGTTGCAAGTGCTCAGGTAAAGTCAGCTATACTCCTCGCCGGTCTTTATGCGGCGGGTATAACAGAAGTCATAGAACCTTTTCAGTCAAGGGATCACACAGAACGGATACTGCCAGCCTTTGGTGCTGAAATAAAGGTTGAAGATCTTCATATCACCATAAAAGGTGATGCGGAACTGCACGGTTCAGAGATAACTGTGCCAGGGGACTTTTCATCTGCTGCATTCTTTATAGTTGGGGCATCGTTAATCAAAGATTCCGAGATCATCGTTAGGGAGGTAGGAATTAATCCTACCAGGACTGGCCTCCTCAGGGTACTGCAAGAGATGGGGGCTGAGATCAAAATATCCAATAGCAGAATTGTATCGGGTGAGCCTGTTGCAGATATCTATTGTAAAGGAGGCAGAGAGCTGAGAGCCATTCAGATAAAAAAAGAAAAAATCCCCATGTTGATTGATGAGTTTCCCGTCCTTTGTGTAGCAGCAACGCAAGCTACAGGAACCACAACTATCAGAGGGGCAGAGGAACTTCGCGTAAAAGAGTCTGACAGAATCAAAGCAGTAGCAACAGAACTCAGGAAAATGGGAGCTGATATCGAGGAGTATGAAGATGGTCTGGCTATTACTGGCGGGAAAAGGCTAACAGGCACTGCAATAGAGAGTTACAATGACCACAGGATTGCAATGGCAATGGCAATTGCAGCTATGATTGCTGAAGAGAAAACGATCATTAATGATGTATCTTCAGTAAACATATCATTTCCTGGATTCTTTGAAATACTCAAGAAACTTACAAAAAATTAAGTCCGGGGAAAAAATGCAAGTCTGCTTTTTCATTCGAAATTTATTTTGATGGGAAAAGTTATTGCCATAGATGGGCCGACAGGAGCTGGCAAAAGCACCATAGCAAAACTCATTGCAGAAACACTTGGTTTTGATTATCTTGATACCGGCTCATTATACAGGGCTATTGCTCTTGCACTAAGAAACAGCGGCGTAAATCCGGAAGACAGCGATGAAAGATTGATGAATGTCCTTCATGGAATGGATATCAGGCATACCGATGGGAAGGTATACCTCCATGGAAGAGATATTTCAGAAGATATTCGATCAAAAGAAATTGATCATTATTCATCTGTCTTTTCCACAAGGAAGATTGTAAGGGATTTCCTCTTTGACATTCAGAGAGACGCTGCTACTATCCGTAATATTGTTGTGGAAGGGAGAGACACCACAACTGTTATATTTTCAAATGCCTGGAAAAAGATTTACCTCGATGCCTCTTTGGAGGAACGGGCTAAAAGGCGTTACTTCCAGTACATGACGAAGGATATGCATATAAGCATTGAGGAATCCATAAGGGATATAATGGAAAGAGACAAAAGAGATTCAAACAGAGACATAGCCCCCCTTAAGAAGGCAGATGACGCATTCGCCATAGATTCATCAAACCTGTCTGTTGAACAGGTGCAGGAAAAAATACTGGAGTATGTAAGAGCCGAACCTTGAGTGATTTTTCTTATCAGCTTATTAGAGCAATACTGTATATTTTTTTTAAACTATTCAACAGACTTGAGGTGATTGGCGGCAAGAATGTTCCTAAAAATGGCGGGGTTATCGTAGCAGCGAATCATGTAAGTTATCTGGACCCCCCTGTTCTCGGGGTGGCCTTAAAGAGGCGTCCCACATATATAGCAAAAGAAGGGCTCTTCCGGATTCCGTTCATTGGAAGAATTGTCAGGGCCTGCTGTTTTCCGATGAAACGTGATAAACCACAGCCTTCTATAATAAAGGAGGCTGTTACCAGACTAAAGGGAGGAGGGGTCCTGATCCTTTTTCCGGAAGGAAGTAGAAGCGCTGATGGAAACTTTCTTGATGCCAAGAGAGGTGTAGGCATGATTGCAGGCATGAGCGCTGTCCCTGTTGTTCCCACTTTGATTGAGGGAACAGACAGGGCTCTCCCTGTAGGTGCGAAGTTATTAAGACCTGCTAAGATAAAGGTAGTTTTTGGCAACCCTTTAACAATCAGGGGAAAAGAGACAGGCAAAGTTTCTCAAGAGAGAATATCAAGAGAAATCATGGAAACAATAAGAAAGCTAAAGAATAAAGAGCGAAGGACGAAGAGTAAAGAGCTAAAATCTCTGTATGTTGTACTTTTTGCTCTATGCTCTGTGCTCATTCAATGAAGATACTGTTAGCAAAGACAGCCGGGTTCTGTTTTGGTGTAAAGAGGGCTGTGAACATTGCATTTCGCGTATCCAGGGGAAAACGTAAAGGCGTCTATACCCTTGGTCCAATCATCCATAACCCGCAGGTAGTAGAGGAACTCAGGGAGAAAGGGATTATCCCTATCGAGGACATAAAAAGAAAGAAGGGCATTCAGGCCCTGATAATCAGAACCCATGGTATACCTCATAATCTCTCGGAAGAGATATCATCCACGGGATGCGAGATAATAGATGCAACCTGCCCATTTGTAAAAAAGGCACAGTATTATGCTAAACTCCTTAGGGAAGAAGGTTATCAGGTTGTCATCCTGGGGGAAAAAGAGCATCCGGAGGTAAAAGGATTAATGAGTTTTGCAAGTGATGATGCCATAGTAGTTGATGGAAACAGCCCTGTCCCGAGACTCAAGAACAAGGTAGGCATTGTTGTCCAGACTACCCAGCCTCTCGATGCACTGAAAAGAGTCCTTTCTCATGCAATTGGGCATGCAAAGGAGATAAAGGTATATAATACAATATGTAATTCCACTGCCCTTCGACTGAAGGAGACAGAAGATATGGCCCGTAAGGTAGATGTTATGGTTGTTGTAGGGGGCAAGAACAGCGCAAATACAACACAGCTCGCAAAACTCTGCAGGTCCCTTTCCGTAGCTACATATCATATAGAGACCCCCGTTGAGATAAAAGATGCATGGTTTCGGGGGGCAAAGAGAGTCGGTATAACTGCTGGAGCTTCAACTCCCGGGTGGATTATTAAAGAAGTAGAAGAGAGAATTAGAAATATAGGAGGATAAACTTCTCGTGGAACTTAAAAACAATGAGATGGAACGACTTTATGCTGAAACCTTCCATAGTGTCGTAGAGGGGACAATACTAAAAGGAAGGATACTTGCTCTGAAGCAGGATGGAGTCATAGTTGATATTGGGTATAAATCTGAGGGATTTGTCCCTATCGGAGAGTTTTCTGAAGAAGAACTCACATCAATACAGATCGGCAGTGATATTGAGGTTTACGTCGAAGAGATTGTTGATTCAGAGGGCATTATACATCTCTCAAAAGAAAAGGCTACAAAGATCAAGACATGGGATCTCCTTCAAAAAGCACTTCAGGATGGAACACCTGTTGATGGAGTTGTTGTCGGAAAAACAAAGGGCGGCCTTTTTGTAAATATCTCAGGAATAAACGCCTTCCTTCCAGGCTCTCAGGTAGACATAAAAGCACCGAGGGAGATTGATAATCTTATAGGACAAAAAATTCTCTTCAAGATTTTGAAGCTGAATAGCAAGCTCTCCAATGTTATCATTTCGAGAAGGGCAATCCTTGAGGAGGAACGGCAGAGGCAGAAGGCTGATACCCTCGAAAAGCTCAAAGAAGGTGCACTTATACAGGGAACTGTCAAAAACATTACCGATTACGGAGTCTTTATTGACCTTGGTGGGATAGATGGATTGCTCCATATTTCAGATATTTCCTGGGGAAGAATAAACCACCCTTCTGAATTTTTTGCCCTTGGAGATGAAGCAGAAGTCTTTGTTCTTAAGTATGACGAGGAACATGAAAGGGTAACGCTCGGCTATAAACAGAAAAAACCGGACCCCTGGTTCACAGTAGACGAAAGATATCCTGTCGGAAAGAAGCTAAAGGGTAAAGTTGTGAGCGTCACTGATTACGGTGCATTCATTGAACTTGAAGAGGGTCTTGAAGGGCTTGTGCATGTATCAGAAATAGACTGGCTGCCGCGTCTAAAGCACCCGTCAAAGTATCTCTCCATCGGAGAAATGGTTGAAGCCTTAGTAGTGAAGGTTGATAAGGAAGAAAGGCGTCTCTCCCTCAGTATCAAGCAGCTTAAGCCAAGCCCGTGGGAGCTCGTTTCCCAGCGCTATACCATAGGTCAGAAGATTTCAGGCAAGGTAAAGACCCTTGCTGACTTTGGCGCTTTTATCAGTCTTCCTGAAGGAGTCGATGGTCTCATACATATCTCTGATTTTTCGTGGACAAAGCATATAAAGCACCCTTCAGAAATATTGAGGAAGGGACAGAGGGTTGAGGCAGTCATATTGAGCATAGAACCCGATTCAGAAAGAATAGCCCTTGGCCTGAAACAGCTCAAACCTGATCCGTGGTTAAAGGAGATCCCTGAAAAATTCAAGCTCGGTTCTGAGACAAAAGGAAAAGTTTTGCGGATCACTGATTTCGGCATATTCGTAGAGCTTGAAGGTGGGGTTGAAGGCCTTGTATACTCCTCAGAGATCATAAAGCAGACTCCTGATAAGGCCGATAATTCGATAAAAGAAGGTGACGATATCTGGGTAAGGATCATAAAGGTAGATCTTGATGAAAAGAAAATAGGACTGAGCATGAAAAACCTTAAGAGGGCAGGAGAGTGAAAAAGGTATTTTTCATTATTCTCGGTCTATTCTTGCTCCTTATTGTTGTGAGCATTCTCCTTGTTATGCTTCAAAAAACTATCCCCATTGGTGATCGGGTTGCCCTTATTCGTATAGAGGGTGTCATTACAGATTCCAGGGAAACAACAGAAGAGCTCAAGGAATATGTGAAGAATCCGTCAATTAAAGCTATTGTGCTGCGCATTGACAGCCCTGGTGGCGCTGTCGCTCCTTCCCAGGAGATTTATGAAGAAGTGAGAAAGGCTGTTGCGAAAAAAAAGGTGCTTGTATCAATGGGTTCTGTTGCTGCATCAGGCGGTTATTATATTGCCTCACCTGCTACGAGGATTATTGCCAATCCCGGAACACTTACAGGTTCAATCGGGGTAATCATGGAAATCCCCAATATCGAGGGGCTCATGAATAAGCTTGGAATAAAAACAGAAGTGGTTAAGAGTGGAAAACATAAAGATATAGCATCAATATTCAGAGGAATCGGGAAAGAAGAACGGGAGATACTCCAGGGGGTTCTTGATAATGTTCACACCCAGTTCATAAAAGCCGTTGCAGAAGGAAGAAAAATGCTCCCTTCCGATGTGGAAAAGATTGCCGATGGGAGGGTCTTTACTGGTGAACAGGCCCTCAAAGCAGGCCTCATAGACGAACTTGGAAACCTTGAGGATGCTGTTCAGGCTGCTGCAAAACTTTCCGGAATAAAGGGAGAACCGGTGATAGTCAGCAAAAAGGAGCGCTTCTCTCTTATTGATTTGATCAGGGAGGGAGTTCCTGAAGAATTGACAGATATTATCCCTACAGTGAAACTGAAATATCTCTATAGACCTTAATCCGGGAAAGGTTTAATAGTTTAATGTTATACAGTTTAACGGTATTAAGACCCCTTAACCTTTTAACCATACAACCTTAGACTTATTTTTTAAAGGGAGGTTTTTATGACAAAATCAGCACTTATAGAAAAGGTTTCGGAAAAGTTCGGCAGTTTGACAAGGAAACAGACGGAGATTGTTGTAGAGACTATCTTTGAGACGATGAAAGAGGCCATTATCAAAGGCGACAAGATTGAAATAAGAGGTTTCGGAAACTTCAAATTGAAGCACAGGAGACCGAGGATGGCAAGGAACCCGAAGACAGGGGTAAAGATAGACGTACCAGCAAAGAAAGCACTCCACTTCAAAGCAGGAAAGGCACTCAAAGAAGCCATGAATCCCCCGAACCTTTAACCTGAAATACCTAAACTTTTAAAAGTGGTACGTTATACCCAGCTTGCTTGTAGTGTTCATCAAATGTAAGCGCCTGTTTCACTCCGAGTTCATCCATTGCTATAAATGAAAAGCAGTCAACCATTCCCCATGACTTGTCAGGCCGCTTTTTAAAGAGTGCCAAGGCTTTCTCGAATCTGTTAGAAGTGCATTCAACAATTGTTGTAAGAGGGTTATCTCTCATTGTCTCGATTATCTTTATTGCAAGGGGCCTCTGCGGAGGAAGACACAGGCCGTTTGCAAGTTCTATGAGTACGAGCTGTGTGGTAATAAATGGTCCATGAAAATTTCTTGACGCATCAAGAGCAACTTCGTGCAAGTCATCTTTTTTATTAACCAAAGCAATAAGATAACCGGTATCGAGGAATATACTGCTCATTTTTTGGGCAGGCTATAAAGATAGTGATCGTGTTGCTTGGAAAAATCGCCTGGCAAATCTAAATCAACTGCGATATCGGCCAAATCAGACAAAAGAGAAGTTTTTTTCTTGCCGGCTTTCTTAGCAGATTTTAAATCCTTTATGAATTTTTCAACTTGATCAAGTAGTTCGCCGGGAAGAAGGTCTATCTCCTTTTTAATTTTTTCAGTTTTAAGCATAGCACTTCAACTCCTCTCTATATTGTCAATTTTATCATAATTGTATAAGCGAGAGTTTGCAACCAGATGGCAGGCTATCTGGTTAACTCTTTTCTCATTTCTCGAAAAAACGAAAAATCAAATTTCAAGTAAAGCCAAAAAGCATCTCTCTCATTTTTATCAGAAGAACTATAAAGCTTCAGAGTTAAAAATCCTCTCCTCTTTGCCTCTTCAATAGCAATCAGTTTTATAAGGAAATACTTTCCCAACTAATGCTACCGCATCTTCTAAAGTCCCTTTCGATAGACGCACAATTGTTATTTCTTTGGACATCGTATAATCCCCTTTAGATTATAGCAAAACATCTATTTTCTTGTTTTTGGAAATATCTTTAGATATCAGAAGAAATTAAACCTGTCCCTGCGATATTCGCTCTTATCTATTTGAACCCTGTGGTACAACAAAATGATTAGATTCTAAACCGAGTTCAGAATGACACAATAACCCAAGTCTCATGCTGTCCAGCGACAGTGAAAGGTGGATTTGTCTCTCATGTGAAGTCGTTTTGTCCGTGGCAATATCATTGGAAAAGACGAGGATTGCTTCGTTTGGCTCGCAATGACATTTCTGACCTCTGGATTTGGGTTATATTTATGATAAAATGGGTAAACAAGCGATGAAAGGCAAGGTTTATATAGTTGGCGCTGGGCCTGGTGATATCGGGCTGCTTACCATAAAGGGTCTGCGATGCCTCCGGAAGGCAGAAGTCGTTATCTATGATTTCCATCTCAATGCTCAGATATTAAATTATATCAATCACGATGCAGAATTCATTTACGCGGGAAAACGCGGCGGGCATCATACCATGACGCAGGATGAAATCAATGGAATCCTTATAAAAAGAGCAAAGGAAGGTAAAATTATTTGCAGGCTCAAAGGCGGAGACCCTTTCATCTTTGGTCGGGGTGGAGAAGAAGCAGAATCTCTTGCGAAAAACGAAATCGAGTTTGAAATAGTTCCTGGAGTAAGTTCATCCGTTGCCGCCCCTGCCTATGCAGGAATCCCCCTCACTCACCGGCTGTATTCATCATCCTTTGCTGTCATCCCAGGTTATGAGGATACAACGAAAGAAGAGAGCTCCATCGACTGGTCGAAGCTTGCTACAGGCGTCGGTACGCTTGTATTTTTGATGGCTGTTAAAAATATAGACCTGATTACCAAAAAATTAATTGAGAACGGCCGCTTACCTGATACGCCTGTTGCAGTAATCAGATGGGGCACAAGGCCTGACCAGAGAACAGTTGTCGGAACATTAAAAAATATCAGTGAGATTATTAAAG
>Ga0315273_10007497_pt1 | contig 13679 bp, 11 predicted proteins | sample YL17G02_0_MG_FD_205753 | JGI IMG/M metagenome (GOLD analysis project Ga0315273, IMG submission 205753) | Sediment microbial communities from Yellowstone Lake, YNP, Wyoming, USA - YL17G02_0 | ecosystem: Environmental > Aquatic > Freshwater > Lake > Sediment | place: USA: Wyoming | collected... | reverse complement strand
ATCAATGTCGCGAATGACGGAGCCGGGTCACGGACCCGGCCCATTCTCCCATTGGAGTTGTCCATGACGCGAACCTCAAGCGGGTTCACGCTGGTCGAGGTGACGATCGTCATCGTGATCATCGGAATTCTGGCGGCCATCGCGATTCCGAATTACGTCGCGATGCAGACGCGCGCCAAAGTAGGCGCCATCAAATCGAACATGCACACGTTTCAGGTGGCATGTGAAGACTATTCGGCCCAGTCGAACGGCGCATATTCGACGACGGCCGACAGCATCGCAGCCCGCCTCTCGGCGGAATTCAAGAACCCGTTCAACTACGCGACCGGCAAGGACAAGGCCTGGGAGGATCGCCCCGGCGGTTTGTCCGCAAGTGCGACGCCGATATCGGGCATCACGAGCTATGCGGACTCGGCGTCCGGGACCAGTTACAACATCAAGGGCTACGGCGGGTCGGCCCAACTCGCACTGGTTCTATACTCGGGCAACCGGGCTACGGAAGAAACGACCAAGTCGAAGGGGCCGGGCGGCAAGCAGCGCGAGCAGTTGGACCCATCCGAGCGCCCATGAACCTTGCCTCGCTGGGTTCAGACGCCACGAGCCGGGTGCCGCCTTCGTGCCGGGTGCACGGGCGAGGATATAGGCGGATCCGCAGCCCGGGAACACGAGTCTTCACCACGGCACTCATCTTGCTGAACCATCGGCGTGTAAATAACCGAACGGGCAATCCAGCCCCGTCCTGGCATTGGAGCTGTTCATGACGCGAACCTCACGAGGATTCACGCTGATCGAGTTGATGATCGTCGTTGTGATCATCGGAATTCTGGCGGCCATCGCAATTCCGAACTACATCGCGTTGCAGACCCGCGCCAAAGAAGGCGCCACCAAGTCGAACATGCACACGTTCCAGATTACGTGCGAGGATTTTTCGGTCAAATCGAGCGGCAGCTATGCCTCCACGGCCGACAGCGTCGCGGCGACCCTCCCGCCGGGATTCAAGAACACGTTCGACAATTCGTTCGGCAAGGACAACGCGTGGGAGGATCGCTCCAGTCCGTCGGCGAATCCGACGGCCAAGCCCGGCCTCACGAGCTACGCGGACTCGTCCGCGGGGGACAGCTACAACATCAAGGGCTACGGCAGGTCGGCCCAGCTCACGCTGGTCCTGAACGCGGGAAACTAGCCCGCCCCACGGACAAACGGAGCTCCCGCCGCGATCACAACGCCACATCGGGTGACGCACCCGATGTGGCTTCTCATTTTCGCGACCGTTTGCGCTGCACGATGCAACCAACAGCGTCCGGAAACATGCGAAACGCCGGACGGCGTGCGACTCGTCTGGCCGCCGATCGAGCGTCGACGCATGTGGCGATGGCAGTTGGAGGGCGCCGTTTGGGGTGGCACCGGCGTTGCTAAGAACGCCCCATGGATGAACCCATGTCTTCGGACGTGGAGACATCCCCAGGCAGCTGCAAGGGGGCCGAATAACGGCGGCCCTCGTAAGAAGGGGCTCCACTCCATGGCGGCGGGCGGCGGGTCATTCCGTCGCCCGTTCGCTATTCGGGCCCCGGTCCGAGCTGACATGCCGCCACCGCTGCGTCTGCGGGTCGCTTGAGGCGCCCCGCGCTCCACGGCTAGACTCCGTTCCGAACGACTTCTCCCCCGCGGCCCCACGCCGCTCTTCGGACCTTTCAGCGAGTTCCCCTCATGCCTGCACCCGACGATCCTTCGTCCCGGCGCCTGATCGTGCCCGGAGCCGAACTCGAGCCGACGTCCACTGCGCGGATCGTGCTTCCAGGCTCGAATAGCAATCCGCCATCGGGTCCGGCGCCGGACACCGATGCCGGCACGAGTCGCAAGACCTCCCGCATCATCCTGCCGCCCGGCGTGGCCCCGGTGCCGGATGAGGTGCCCGACTTTCCGAAGCTGCGCCCGCTCATCCTGATGCCGTTCGCAGACGGCCAGCGCGAGCTGCTGCTGGTGCAGGATCCACTGGGCGTCATTGCCGGGCAGCCGGTGCTCGGTATGGAATCGGTCGCGCTGCTCCAATTGTTCGACGGCAACACGTCGTTGAACGACATCACTGCGGCGCTGATGCGCGAAAGCAAGGATCTGCGGGTCGCGAACATGGTGAGGGACTTCGTCGCGAAGCTCGACGAGCTGCTGATGCTCGATTCGCCGCGCTTCCAGGCCGCCTACCAGGCACTGCGCGATGCCTATCATCCGCTCGAGATCCGTCCGTCCGCGTTCGATGGCCGTTCCTATCCCGCGGATCGCGCTGAGCTCGAGAAGTTCCTCGAGGAGCATTTCACGACGGCCGAGCAATGGCGCGCCGCGGAGACCGCTTCCTCCAGCGCAACCTTGAACGCCGGCGGGGCGGGCATACCGCCCGCACTGCTCGCTCCGCACCTCGATCCGCGCCGCGCGGGCCCGGTGATGGCGCGCGCGTTCCTCGAGTTGGATCCTGCGGCCGCCGAGGGCGAGCCGCTGCGCGTCGTGATATTCGGAACCGGCCATTCGCTGATGGGGGACATGTTCGCGCTCACCCGCAAGCACTTCGACACACCGCTCGGCCGGACCGAGTGCGATACAGGGTTCGTCGATGCGGTCGCGAAACAGCTCGGCGACGGAGCCTACCGCTCCGAGTTGGCCCACCGCGACGAGCATTCGATCGAGTTCCAGGCGCTGTATCTCAAACATCGGCTCGGCGAGCGCCGCTTCACGATCGTTCCGATCCTGTGCGGTGGGTTCCATGCGCTGCTCGACGAGGGGCGCACGCCACGCGAGCATCCCGAGTTCGAAGCGCTGATCCAGGCGGTCCGCGACACTGCGTCCAGCCGGGACGGGCGGACGGTGTACCTCGCCAGCGTGGACTTCTCGCACGCGGGCCCGCGCTTTGGCGATCCCGAGCTCGACGAGCGCATGCTCGGCGAGATCGAAACCATCGATCGCGATGCGATCGAGGCCGCGCGTCTCGGCGATGCCGACGGCTGGTTCCGTGCGATCGCCTCGCACGACGACTCGACGCGCATCTGCGGCTTTGCGCCAACCTATGCGGTGCTGCGCTGCGCCGAGCCCGGTGCGGGGCGCCTGCTGCGCTACGAGAAGTCCACCGAACCGGACGGTTCGCTGGTGTCGGTCGCAGCGATGGCCTGGTAGCGCCAACGCGAGCGGCTCGGGCTCGGCGAAGACAGGAGAGGAATGAACTCGCCACCAAACTCGTGGCCGTGGGTGCGGTGCCCGGGCAAGCCATGGAAGATGCGCTCCAACGATCGGAAAGGTGACCTGCCCCGAGGAACTGCTCAAGCACCTCACGGGCGCCCTCGTCAAATGAGGGCTGGGGGCTGAAAGACGGATGACCGGGCACGAGCCCCGTGCCCCCACGGTCGCCGGCAACGCGTGCAATGGATCTAGGCCAAGACGCTGGATAGGGGCCTGGGCGAGGTCCGCTGAGCCGACGGCCTTGAACAGAGGTCCAAGTTCCCGAGGATGCCCGACGAGAATTACACCTAGCGCAGGTTCGAGCGGCACACATGCTTGCCGTGCAGGAAGTCGACGGGGTTGGTCGTATCGATGCGGGCGCGGCGCTTCTTGTTCGCGAGTGCGAACTTCCCCAAGTGAACGGCCATGGCCTGGGCTTTTTCGGCCTTGAGTCGGAAGCGTGGCTGCGAATCGACCAAGATTTTAGCCGGATGTGCGGCCCACGGCGACACTTCGGACGCTGCCCTCTCGAATTGCGACGACGCGATCGCTCTGTGGATCGACACGGCCCGTCAAGTCCGCGCTTCCAGGCTCGTCGCGCGGGTCTTCGGGCACATGAACTTCAGGGCGGCGCGCACCCGCTCCTCGAGCGACGCCTCGGGGAGGGTCGCGCAGAACTCGCACGCACGACGCGCCTCGCCGGCGCGGAAACCGAGCTCGCGCAGGCACGCCATCACGTCCCTGGCGTGTTCATCGGCAACCGCCCGTGAGCGCGCCTGCGCCTCAGCGACACGCGAGCGGGCTTCCGCCTCCGCCGCCGCGGCCCGCTTGCGCGCTTCCGCCGCCGCGCGCCGAGCCTCCTCCCGCTTCTCGCTCATGAACCCGGCTCCGAACGTGCGCTCCGCTTCGTACTGGTTATGGCCCCGGCACAGCAAGCGAATGCCCTCCACCGTGGCCTCGCCACCGCGCGCCACGGGGTCGATATGGTCGAATTCGAGGAACTTGCGCGACGCGCAGCGCTGCCCCCGTTCGGTGACGAACGCGCACTGGCCCTGATCGCGCTGCCACACGGCATGCCTCACCTGCGCCGGGATGTGGCGCTTGTTGTTGGTTGAGCGGCGCGGCCGCGGCCGCGGCTTCGTGGTCGCCGCGAACTTCTGTTTCTCGAGCTGACCCCTGAGCACGTCGAGCGCGCGGTCGAACACCTGCGCGACATCGCCCGAGGGAACCCGATGGCTCAACAGCGCTTGGACGTACCGGAGCTTGTCGAGCGTTTCCTTCCCGATCGTGAACTGGAGCGCGAAGCGCTCGGCCGACAGTGGCGTCACCCTGGGTCGCTGGGCTGGGGACGCTACTTGCCCCGGGGCAAGTGGGTCGGTGAACGCCCCGACACGCTCGGGCACGTTGGAGTCAACTTGCCCCGGGGCAAGTTGCTCGCTCCTCAGAGGCGATGACGCGGCGATGGCCCCCGCGAGCGCCAGCAACTCAGTCCGTGGGAAGCGCTGCGCGAGAAGCTGCTCGATGTCGGACTTGGTCTTGTGTGCCGCCGCCGCGAGCAGCTCGTCCGCATTCTCCGCAATGAGATGGGGCGCGAGCAGACACACCGCAGCGAGATGAAGCCGGCCCTCGGCCACGGCGGTAAATATGGCGGGGAACTGCCGTGCCGCGCGCGCCGCCTGGATGCGTTTGTAGGCGGCGTCTTCGGACAAGCGCAGCTCCGCGACGCAATAGGCGTGCATCGAGGGGTAGCCGGCCGGTAGGTAGAGCCGGCGCTCATCCACCTCGGCGATGTGCGCCAGTACGGCGGCGGTGGCGGTGCGTTCTTGCGCGACGAGCACGATCAGATCGCGAAGGAGCACGGCATCGCTGAGGTGAGTCAAAGTGTAGGTGCGCATGAGAGTTCCTTCCTCGGGGGCGCACCGGGGACAGCGACCTGATCCTCGATCAGGCTGTAGACGTCACTGTAGCATGGCCTTTTTCGGCGCTCGGACAGCCCCGGAGTTCAGGCCAATCGGAGCGCCATGAGCTTTTTTCTCCGCCACGGAGGATCAGGACTCCGCGCACATCCTGCGCACGATGACGAGCTATTTCAGGATTGGCAGCGAGGCGTCAGCAAGGTGATCGCTCAAGCGCGTCAAGAGAATTCTGCGCGCCGTGAAGAAACGTTCGTACTCAGCGGATGAGCTCGAGGAAGTTCATCGATGGAAGGAGCGCGCGGGGCGACTGCGCGGGAGTGTCGAGATGGAGAATGGCTTGGCGAAGTCGGCTCTCAGAGCGGGTTGCTGTCGGCGACGGGCGCGGCGCACGCAGGCGGTTGCGCGCGTTCGATTGTGAAGGCCCGAGTCAGCCCGGCCGCCAGGACATTTACGGTCCGCCCTCCACTTTGATAGCGTCCGCGCTTAGAGTTCCGTTTCCCGCAACACCCCAGGATCCGTACAACCCCAGGGAGGCCCGCATGGTCGCGATCCGCCAGATCACCCCGCGCGACGGAGACGTCATGATTCTCGTCGGCACCACCAAGGGCGCGTTCCTGCTACGTTCCAACGCAGCACGCCGCCGCTGGGAAATGGGCGGGCCCCATTTCCCAGGGCAGAAGATTCACGCGCTCGCGCTCGATCAGCGCGGCGGGATTCGGCGCATGTACGCGGGTGGATCGAGCGATCACTTTGGGCCGGTGTTCTACATGAGCGACGACCTCGGCGCCACGTGGTCCGATCGCGAACGCGCGGCGGTCCGGTTCCCCGAGGATGCCGGGGCCTCGCTCGCCCGCATCTGGCAGATCGTTCCGGGTCGCGAGGACGAGCCGGGCAAGCTCTATTGCGGCGTCGAGCCGGCCGCGCTGTTCGAGTCGAACGATGCCGGCGAAACCTGGTCGCTGGTGCGCGGTCTGTGGGATCACCCGCACCGCGCGCAATGGCAACCGGGCGGCGGCGGGCTGTGTCTGCACACGGTGATCCCCGATCCCGTCCACCGCGGGCGCATGTTCGTCGCGGTCTCGACCGGCGGGGTCTACCGCACCGACGACGGCGGCGCGACCTGGCAGGCGCGAAATCACGGCGTGCGCGCCGAGTTCATGCCCAACAAGCATCCGGAGTTCGGTCAGTGCGTGCACAAGATCGTCCAGCATCCGACGTTTCCCGAGCGGCTGTTTCTTCAGAACCACTGGGGCCTCTACCGCAGTGAGGATGCCGCGGAGTCGTGGCAGGACATCGCGAACGGCGTTCCGTCCGACTTCGGCTTCGCGATGACCATGCATCCGCATGACCCCGAGACGGTCTACATCGTGCCAATCGAGTCTGACGGATTCCGCTGCACACCGGATGGCAAGCTGCGCGTCTATCGCACCTGCGACGCCGGCCGGTCGTGGGAGCCGCTCACGCGCGGACTGCCGCAGGAACATGCGCTCGAGACCATCCTGCGCGACGGCATGGACGCCGATGCGCTCAATCCCGCCGGCATCTACTTCGGCACGCGCAGCGGCAAAGTGTACGGCTCGCCCGATGGCGGTGCGTCGTGGAGCACGATCGCCGACGGACTGCCGCCGGTGCTATGTGTGAAGGCGGTGGTGGTCGGCGATCCGTTGAAGGTGCGGGTACCGAAACCGGCGGCCAGGACCGCGCAGGCCCGGGGTCGTACGAAACCGAAAGCGCGCACGAAGGCGAAGCCCCGCGTAAAGGCGAAGCCCCGTGTGAAGCCGAAGTCCCGCACGAAGGCGAAGCCCCGCGCGAAGGCGAAGCCCCGTGTGAAGGCGAGACCCCGCGCCGAGGCCGCTCGTCGCCCGAAAGCGAAGACGTCCCGCGGAGCGAAGCGGAAGCCGCGCTGATGCCGGTCGTGTTCTTCATTCCGGGCTTCCTGCGGCAGTGGACCGATGGCAAGCCGCGCGTAGAACTCGAGGGCCGGCCAGCCACCGTTGGCGACGCGCTCGCATTGCTGTGGGAATACCATCCCGGCGTACGCGACCGGATCGTCACCGAGCAGGGAAACGTGCGTCCGCACGTCAACCTGTTCGTCGACGTCGAGAGCATTAGGTTCACCGGCGGGCTCGCGACACCGCTCGAAGGCAACTGTGAGGTCTCGATCGTCCCGGCGGTGAGTGGCGGATGAATCGAGGGGAATGGCCCGAACGGCTCCCGTCGTTTTCAAGTGCGCTTCAGCGATACAGGTTCTTGATCTTCCCCCAACTCGAGTTCACCGCCGGGATGCCTGACGGACAGTTCGGCACTCCTACCTGCCACTGGACAAAATTCCGATCGATCGGCCTGGAGAGCTCCGGGTCGTGTGCAGCCTCGAGCGGCTGGAACAATTGGATCGAGGTCAGAGTGATGCACGCCGGAATAGAACAGCCCGCGCACGATCCCGCGCCGGTGGATTTCGTGCGATTGATGTTCACGCGGAACGCGTAGTACTCGTTGGATGGATCGACCAGCCCGCGCGAGTCGACCTGAATCGCGCACTGAATTCGCAGCCGCGCCCGATCCGCGCTTCCAAAGCTCACGTCGTAGGCGTATCCCCCGGCAGCCTGCCCCGCGAAGAAGTCCACGCAACTGAACGGGCCGGAAGTGAAATCGAAGCTCGTCGACAGTGCGCCGGTCCCACGGCATCTGCCGGTGCCGTGCGCCCACCAGTCGATGAAGGTGGGGGTCGTCGTGCAAATGTCGATCTGCGCCGCAAGGCCGAGAAATTCATTCATGCCAGACGGCGGGACGAAGGAACCAACCAGCGCGAGCGGTGCGCCGGAATTCGCGTCGCAGGCGAACGTCTGCGCCGTGGTCCCGTTCACGCCGCAATCCCCCCACGACAGGTTGACGCCTTGCGCTCGGGCGCTGTCGGGAATTCCCAGGCACATGAGCCCCAGCAACAGTGATCGGAGTAGCACTCGCATCACGACCTCCTCCCACGTGTCGGCCAGCGGCTCGCCGCGCTGACGGGTTCGCGTCAGGGGTACGGGTCCTTCACGATACGCCTGTGACGGCCATGAACCCACGCAATTCCTTGGCTCGCACAGCGGACCTCGCTGCCCGCCTGCGGGGCGGGCTTCCGGTGCCTGCCACGCGTGGGGCCTGCGATTGCGCCGCGGCCCGCGCCACGGATACTGTCGAGTCCGCATGAACCGCATGAACCGAACCGAATCCCGTCAGCGCATCGAGCAACTGACGCGCGAGATCCACGAGCACGACCAGCGCTACTACGGCGAAGCCCGGCCGTCGATCTCGGATGCAGCCTACGACCAGCTCTACCGCGAGCTGGCCGCGCTCGAGGAGGCGCACCCCGATCTGCGCCTTCCCGACTCTCCCACGCTGCGCGTGGGCGCCGCGCTGCGCACCGCATTCCTCAAAGTGGCGCACGTCGCTCCGATGATCTCACTCGACTCGCTGATGGCGGCAGACGAAGTTCGCGAGTTCGACGCGCGCGTCCACCGGGCGCTCGATCTCGCCGCCGACAATGCGGTGGAATACTGGGCGGAGTCCAAATTCGACGGGCTGTCGATCGAGCTCGTATACGAAGACGGCGTGTTGGTGCGCGGCTCGACGCGCGGCGACGGCGAGCACGGCGAGTTGATCACCGAGAATCTGCGAACGATCCGCTCGATCCCGCTGCGACTGGGCTCGGGAGGTGGGGGACGGAGCGCCGCAGCGGCGATGAGCGTCACCGGCATCGTTTCGGTCCGTGGCGAAGCGCTGCTGCCGGTGAAGGAGTTCGCAACCGTCAATCGCGACCTGGTCGCCTGCGGTGAGGAACCATTCGCCAGCGCGCGCAACGCCGCGGCGGGCACGGTGCGACAACTCGATCCGCGGATCACCGCGTCACGGCGCCTGGCGTTCTACGCATATGACGCCGTCCTTCCTCAAGGCGCACGGGTGGCCTCCGCAACGCACGACACCCAGCAGGAACTCGTCGCCCAGCTTCGCGCGTGGGGTTTCATCGTGGACCGCTCGGCGGAATTGTGCCCCGGCATCGACGCTGCGCTTGCGTTCCACACGGGGCTTGCGACGCGGCGCGAGATGCTCGAGTTCGAGATCGATGGCGCGGTGATCAAGGTCAACCGTCGCGATTGGCAGCACCAGCTCGGCGCCCGCTCGCGCGCGCCGCGCTGGGCGGTTGCGTTCAAGTTCCCACCGCGCGAGGAGATCACGCGCGTGCTCGACATCCTGGTCCAGGTCGGGCGCACCGGCAAACTCACGCCCGTGGCACTGCTCGAGCCGGTGAACGTGTCGGGGGTGACGGTTGCGCGCGCCACGCTCCACAATCAGGACGAAGTGGATCGCAAGGACGTGCGCGTAAACGACACGGTGCGCGTCCGGCGCGCCGGGGACGTGATCCCCGAGGTGGTCGAGGTGATCTTGGACCAGCGCCCGCGCGGCACCCGGGCGTTCGTGATGCCCACGGCCTGCCCGGTGTGCGGGTCCAGAGTCGAACGCGAAGGGGCCTATCATCTCTGCTTGAACGGTCTGTCGTGCCCCGCCCAGCTTGAGGGTCATCTCGAGCACTTCGTCGCGCGCGGCGCGATGGACATCGTGGGCCTCGGCGGGAAGACCGTGAAGCAACTGCTCGAACAGCGGCTGGTGCGCGACATCGCAGACATCTACGCGCTCACGCCGATCGACATCGCCTCGCTCGATGGCTTCGCCGAGAAATCGATCGAGAAGCTGATAGCGGCGATCGAAGCGAGCAAGCGACCGCGACTCGATCGCTTCCTGTTCGCGCTCGGCATCGAGCACGTCGGTGAAACCGTGGCCCGACTGCTCGCCGACCACTACCGCGGCATCGCGCCGCTGCTGACCGCTGACGTCGAGGCGCTGCAGCAGATCCGCGGGATCGGTCCCGAAGTCGCCGAGTCCACGCACCACTTCTTCTCGAGCAAGCGCAACCGCAAGGTGCTCGATCGGTTGTTTGCGGCCGGCGTGGCGCCGCAGCTTCCGGCCGAGTCGCGCGGCACGCAGCCGCTCGCCGGCCAGGTGCTGGTGTTCACCGGCACGCTCGAGCGGATGACGCGCCCCGAGGCGCAACGCCGTGCGGAGACGGCCGGCGCGCGCATCGCAAGCGGGATCACCAGAAAGGTGACGCTGGTCGTGGCGGGACCGGGCGCGGGATCCAAGCTCGATGAAGCGACGAAGCTCGGGCTCACCGTGATCGACGAAGACGAGTTCATCAAACGGATCGGAGCATGAGCGGCGCGATCGATTCGACCCGCCCGGCCCCGGCCTTCCCCCCGCAGCGAGAGGACCGTACATGATCCTTCCTGATGTCCTGGCCGGCGAATTGCTGGTCGTATTCTGCGCAACGACCGTGAGCGAGCGGTCGGACAAGCTCAAGGCCTACTATGCGGCGAGCGGAAACAAGTTCTGGCGCACGCTGCACCGTATCAAGCTTACGCCGCGCCAGCTCCGGCCCGAGGAATACGAACTGGTGCTGGTCTACGACATCGGACTCACCGACCTCGTGAAGACGCGCCCGGGCCTGGATGCAGACCTCACCGACGCCGACTATGACATCGCGGGTTTCAAGCGCCGGATCACCGAGAACGGGCCCGCAATCGTCGGATTCAACGGCAAGGAGGCGGCCAAGCGCGTGCTCGGCCATCCGGTCGAGTACGGCCGTCAGACGGAACCCCTCGGCGAGTCGGCGGTGTGGGTGCTGCCGTCGACCGCGGACAAGGCGAACAGCTACTGGGACGAATCGCACTGGATCGAGCTCGCGCGCGACGTGCGGATGCTCCGCAAACGAGGTGACCGATCTCCGTCATGACCAACTCCGACATCGCTCGCGTGTTCACCAGCATCGCGACCGGGCTCGAGCTCGACGGCGGCAACCCGTTCCGCATTCGGGCTTATCACGAAGCCGCACGCGTGGTCGAGAGCCACCCCGAACCCATGGCGTCGCTCGCCGCCACCGAAGGTCGGCTCGAAGCCATCCGCGGCATCGGCAAGGACCTCGCGCAGAAGATCAAGGACATCGTTCGCACCGGCTCCACCGAGCTGCTCGACGAGATCTTCGCCAAGTACCCGCGCGAAGTGCTGGCACTCACCGAGATTCCGGGGCTCGGGCCCAAACGCGTCAAGGTGCTGTTCGACTCGCTCGGCGTGCGCAATCGTGACGACCTCGAGCGCGCCGCCCGGGCCGGCAAGGTCCGCGCTCTGCCGAAGTTCGGCGAGACGGTCGAGCAGAACGTCTTGAAGGCGCTCGCGGCGACGTCCGCCGCACCCGACGCCCCGCGCCTGCTCCTCGCCGGAGCGTGGGACACCGCCCACGTACTGGCCGAGCACGTGCGCCGGGTAAAGGATGTGCAGCAGGTCGAACTGGCAGGATCGTTCCGCCGACGCCGCGAGACAGTGGGCGATCTCGACCTGGTCGTATCGGGCGGAGACGGCGAGCAGGTCATGGACACCTTCGCGTCGCACCCCTATGTCATGGATGTGATCGCGCGCGGGCCGACCAAGTGCTCGGTGCGGATCGCGAGCGGCCTGCAAGTGGACCTGCGGCTCGTCGCGGCGGAATCGTTCGGCGCCGCACTGGTGTATTTCACCGGCAGCAAGGCCCACAACATCGCGCTGCGCAAGCTCGCAATCGACAAGGGCTGGTCGCTCAACGAATACGGACTCACCGCGGGCGATCGCGTGGTTGCGGGCCGCACCGAAGCAGACGTCTACCGCGCGCTCGGTCTGGCGTGGATCCCGCCCGAGATGCGCGAAGCGCTGGGCGAAATCGAGCTGGCGGCGGCGAACGCGCTGCCGCGGCTCGTCGAGAACGGTGACCTGCGCGCCGACCTGCACATGCACACCAACCGCAGCGACGGCGTGGAGCCGCTCGCGGCGATGGTGCGCGCCGCGCGCGACCGCGGCTACGAGTATGTCGCGATCACCGATCACTCCCAGGCGCTCGGCATGACCAATGGCTTCGACGCGGCACGCGTGCGCCAGTCGGTCGACGAGATGAAGGCAGTTCGCCGCGAGGTGCCCGGCATCGAGGTGCTGCACGGTCTCGAATGCGACATTCTTGCCGACGGCACGCTCGATCTCGACGACGAGTCCCTCGCACTGCTCGACTGGGTGATCGTCTCGCTCCACTCGCAGCTCGCGCAACCCGAGGCGGTCGCAACGGCGCGCGTGCTGCGCGCCATCAATCACCCCGCGGTGCACGCGATGGGGCATCCGACCGGCCGCAAGATTGGCGCCCGCGAACCGGCGCGCTTCGACATGGAGAAGGTGTTCGTGCGCGCCGCCGAGCTGGGCGTGGCGATGGAGATCAACGGCCAGCCCGACCGGCTCGATCTAAGCGACGTGCATGCGCGGCTCGCGCGTGAAAAGGGCGTGCAGTTCGTGCTCGACACCGACGCGCACGGGATCCCGGGTCTCGACTACATCGACTACGCGGTGTTCAATGCGCGGCGCGCATGGCTTACGAAGGAGCACGTGCTGAACGCGCTCCCGTTCGCAAAGTTCGAGGCGTGGCGTAAGGCGCGACGCGCGGGCGCGGCGCCGCGGGCGCCGCGGAGGAAGCGCCGAGCGCCATGAGGCTGTGCCCAAAGCTGTGACCCGCGGGGAGCCGGAGTATGATCCCGGCTCGCCGTTCCCATAAGTCCGCCGGAGATCCGTCATGCGCGCCGATTGCTCGCTGTCCATGCTCATCGTGTTCGCCATATGCACAACCGGGTCCCTCGCCGCATCTCGCACCGTCGGCGCCGAAACCTCGCGCAGCGACAGCCTGTTCGCGCCGGTCGCCACACAGCAGGAAGCGCGGATCGCGCAGCTCACCAGCCGCCCGGGCGCGGTGCCGGCGAGCCAGATTCATCTGCTGCTCGATGCCGGTCTCGCCGACGAGGCGGCCACCGACCTGCGACGGGTGGCTGGAGATGCCCGCGCAGTTGCGCACGCCAGGCTGCGGGTCGCGCTCACCCGGCAGGACTTCGCTCGCGCGCTGCCGCTCGTTCAGGCGATGGCCGCGCGGCGCGATCCGACCGACGCCGAGCGCGCGCTGCGATTCGCGTATCTGTTCGCGGTCGACGACGCTCGAGAGGTCGACCGGCTCACGCGCGGCATCTCGCTCACATCCGGAACCGACGCCTCGCTCCCGGACCTGCTTGCGGCGGGCCGGCTCGCGTACGATCTGCTCAACTACAATCGCGCCGACTCCAGCTTCACGCGCGTGATCGAGCGTACTGCCGCTCAGCACGATTCCGGATTTGCGCGCGCCGCGCGCGTCTCTGCGCTCAAGGGCATCGGCCAGGTGCTCCAGAAGCGCCGCGACTACGATGGCTCGCTGGTTCGCCTGCGCGAAGCGATCGGACTCGACGCCACTCCCGACGCCCTGCTCGTGCTTGCCGAAACGATGATTCGCATGGGTCGCGCCGACGATGCCGTCACTGCGTCGGAGTGGGCGGTACGGCTCAATCCATACCACGACGCCGCGCACTACCTGCTCGGCAACGGCTACGCGCGAAAGAGCTATACCGAACTTGCAGCCGCGTACCCCGCCGCATT
>Ga0315273_10007496_pt1 | contig 13680 bp, 8 predicted proteins | sample YL17G02_0_MG_FD_205753 | JGI IMG/M metagenome (GOLD analysis project Ga0315273, IMG submission 205753) | Sediment microbial communities from Yellowstone Lake, YNP, Wyoming, USA - YL17G02_0 | ecosystem: Environmental > Aquatic > Freshwater > Lake > Sediment | place: USA: Wyoming | collected... | reverse complement strand
TGGGGTCGCCGCTGGGAGGCTGGCTGGCGGACGTGCTGAGAAGCCGGACGCCCCGTGGCCGCCTGATCGTGCAGGCGGTCGGTGTTTTCGGCGGCGCGCCGTTCGTGGCCCTCTGCGGGATGACGCAGTCGGTGGCCTGGCTGATTGTGGCCCTGTCGGCCTGGGGGTTGTTCAAGGGGCTCTACGACGCCAACATTTTCGCTTCCGTGTTCGACGTCATTCGCCCGGAGGCGCGCGGCGCCGCCGCCGGCTTCATGAACACGGTGGGCTGGCTGGCAGGCGGCGGCAGCGCCCCCCTGGTGATCGGCATCATCGCGCAGCGCCAGAGCCTGAGCCTGGCCATCGCGCTGGCGTCCCTGGTCTACCTGGCCGCCGGCCTGCTGCTGCTCATTGGCATCTTCTTCTTCGTGAAGCGCGATGCCGCCCGCATGCAGGCCGCCGTCCAGGCCGAGGCCGGAGCGAGTTAGCGTTAGCTGGCTTTGGGAAATCCAACCGAGGCGTCTCCCCGCCGGAGATCGAATCCATCATCCGTTTGTCAGGTGATCCTACGCATTTGAAAACGCTGTCTGCTGGAATATGATGAGGGTTCGCTTCCCCCTGTCCGACCTCGACGCCGACGCCGCCCGGGCCGGCTGGATCGGCCGGGAGACAACAATGGAGTCCTGATTATGGGAGTCCTTACCGGAGCCAAGCCCCGCAGCGAAGTCCTGAAAAGCGATCTGCAAGATGCGATCTTCGCAGCCGATTTTGGCGACCTGATCGACATCGAAGGCCGCGCGCCCGACGTTTACAAGGTGCCCGCCGTTTTTTTCCAGAACACGCACCCGGCGAGCGAGCTGTGCAAGGTGGTGCGCACGGTGTTTGAGCGGCTGGCCGATCCCAAGGAACCCGGCGCAACTATCAGGTTGAGCACGGGCTTCGGCGGCGGCAAGACCCACACCCTGATGGCGTTGTGGCACCTGGCCAATAACATCCAAGACCTCTCGCTGGGCACGGAGTTGCTGCCGGCGGCCGGGCGGCCTAAATCGGTAACGGTCACAGGTGTGGATGCCGGCAAAGCGGGCGTGCCCCTGTTCGCTTCCTACGGCGCAACCAAGGTTCACAGCCTGTGGGGCGACATCTTCTATAAGCTCGGTGGCGAGAAGGCGCTCAAGAGCCTCGGCAAGGCCGACGATCCGGAAGGCTCGCCGAGCGAGGGTCAGATCGAAGCTGTTTTTCCCAAGGGCCCGGTACTGCTGCTGCTGGACGAGCTGGTCATTTACATGGCTAAGCTCTCCGACCGCGGCCAGGGCAACTTGCTCGGCTTTCTGAACTCGCTCGCCGCGGTGGTCAGCAAGCGCCCGCAGTCGATGCTGGTGGTCACCGACCCGGCGCGGCAGGCGGCTTACGCACCGGAGGCGGCAGCGATGGCCACGTCCCTGGAGTCGGCCGCGCTGCAGTTGGCCGAGGTGCAAAGCAGGAAGGTGTCCGACTTCGACCCCATCGGCAACGAAGCGGCCCGCGTGATCGTGCGCCGGCTGTTCGAGCGCATCAACCCGGTGGCCGCCCAGGCCGCTTCGGCCAGCTACCATTCACTTTACGAGCGGCTGGTGCAGCAGGATCCGAACCCCGCTTACAAGACGGTGGCTACGGCCGCCTACTCCAAGCGCATCGTGGAGTCCTACCCGTTCCATCCCCGCCTGCTCGACACCGCCCAGGAGCGGCTGGGAGCGATGCAGAACTTCCAGAAGAGCCGCGGCGTGCTCCGGTTGTTTGCCCGGATTATCCGCGATGCCTGGGAGCGGGGCGATGATCTCGAGCTGATCACCGGCGGCGAAATCGACTGGTCGAGCGGGCGAATCCAGGGCGACCTGTTGCAGCGGCTGCAGCGCGAGGGCTTCCGGGCCGCCGTCGGCGCCGACATCGCCAAGCACGCGGCCGAACTGGACGGCGACGAGCCGCGCGGCGTCCACGCCCGCACCGCCTCCGCGCTGTTGCTCGAAAGCCTGCCGCTTCAGCCCAACAGCGGCCTGGACAAGGCCGACGTGACCGTGGCCGTGCTGCGGCCCGAAGAGGCCGGGCCGGAGCCCGGCGAGGCACTGGACCGCTTGATCGGCGTCTGCTGGCACACCTATCGATGGAAGGCGGCCGCGGCGTCCAGTTCCGTTACGAGCCCAACATCATCAAGCAGATCGAAGAGCGCATGCGCGACGTGCCGCTGGACGACGCTCGGGCCCGCGTCCTGTCCGACGCCCAGATGTACTTCGGCGGCCCTGCCTACAAGCTGGTTACCTGGCCCGACTCGGCCGCCCAGGTCAGCGAATCGGCCGACCTCCAGCTTGCCCTGTGCGAGACGGAAGCCATCGCCGAGAGTGTCTGCAACTACTCCGACGACTCCAACCCGCAGGCCCCGATGCCGCGCAAGTTCCGCAATTCGATCCTGGCGGTGGCGCCGGCTCCGGCCGCGCTCAACGAAGCCGTCGCCCGCGCCCAGCGCCTGATGGCCGCCGAAAAGATCGCGCAGGAACACCAGAGCGGCGAGGCCGGCAAGCTGGTGCGGGAGCAACTGCAGCGCATCCGCCCCGAGCTGCAGAAGCGCTTCCTCACCCAGACCCGCCGTGCCTTCGACCACGTTTTCCTGGCCGGCCGGCCCGGCGCCAAGCTCGAGGAAAAGTACCAGGTTTCGGACGAACAGATTCTCCAGCAGCCGCAGGGCCAGGCCTGTATCAAGAAGTTCCTGGAAGAGAAGGACCTGGTCTTCCAGCCGGGCGCGGCGCTCGATGTCAGTTTGTTCCTGAACAAGCTGCTGCCCGGCGCGACGCCGCAGCCGGGCAAACCCGATGTCTATTCCGCCCGCGCGGTTCACGAGCGCTTCCTTCAAGCGCCCGGCCTGCGCCTGATGGCCGGAGGGCTGGTAGTCCGCCAGACGATCCTCAAGGCCCTGGAGCAGGGGAAGGTGGTGGTGCGGGTGCCCGACGGGCGCGCTTACGACAACCAGGGCTGCGTGGACGGCCCGGAGGGGAAGCGGCACCGCGTCGCCGTCAACCTGCACACCTTCGATCTCACCGACGAGGTGCTGATGGCCCGCGCGGGCACGGTCGCCGCCAAAGCCTGGCTGAAGGAGGACAAAGGGGAGCCTGGGGGAGCACCCGGCCCGGGCGACATGCCCCCGCCGCCTCCGCCGCCCACTGACAAGTCGAGTGCCACCGGCTGGGAGCAGTTGCTGGAGGGCGCGGCCACGCAGCCGCTGCTGGAGTTGCGCCTGACGGCCCGTGCCCCGGCCGAAGCCGAAACGCTGCTGGCCCTGGCGCAGCCGCTCGGCGCCGAGACCCTCTCGCTCGAAGTGATGGCCGGGGGCGCGCTGCGCGAGGGCGGCAACATGAATTTCGCGGCCAAGGGCGTCAAGCCCACCCACCCGGCGCGCCCGTTGGCCACCGCCCGCACCGTCTTTAACTCCTGTGTGGAAGGCGCCAACTTCGAGGTCATCCTGCGGCTCGACTTCGGTCCCGCCGGCCGCGCCGGCATGGTGGAGCTGCTTGAACAGTTGCGCGGGGCCGCACCGGAGAGCGTTGCCGTTTACGGCCGCTTTGCCCAGGCGGCGGGAGCCGCGCTATGAAGATCCGGCAGGCATCGTTCGCACTGCGCGTGGTGCGCCGGCACGCCGGCCAGGCGGCTATCCTCTACCGCCGCAGCCTGAACCCCCGGCAACAGGAGCGGCTGTCGAAAGTGGTTTCGCTTTCGCCGCTGGCGTTTACCGCTGGGACGCCGCTGCTGCGGGCCGCCGCGCGCGCCATGTCCGGGAGCGCCGCACGGCTCAGCGAGGGGCCCTTTCATCCGCTCGATGGCGACTGGGGCGCGCGCGTCGGCTGCTATGCCCTGGTGGCCTCCGGCCTGCGCAACGCCGAACGGCTGCACAAGGCCGCCGTCAGCTTGCAACTTGCCGACGGCGCGGAGGCGGCCTGGTGGTTCGGCCTGATGACCGGCAGAAGAAAGAGCCGCGCCGCGCGCGCCCTGCGCATCCTGGTAGAGGCGGTGAAGTGAGACGAATCGTCGGCATGAGCCGCAGCACCGGCATCTTTCATGTAACGCCGGCATCTTGCCGGCTCCCTGCGCCGCCGGCAGGCGGCGCAACGGCCGACACCCGGCTTGACAATCCCGGCCCGCTTGCTATACTGAGTTTGAATTTGCTCCCCGCTCGACATGCCGCAAGGCCTCGGGCGGGGTTATTTGTTTCAGGGGGCGCCCATGCCTCCTGAGCCTGCCTCCAAGCGCGGCATCGCCTTCATCGACGGTCAGAACCTCTTCTACGCCGCCCGTGAAGCCTTCGGTTACACCTATCCCAACTATGACGTCCATGCGCTTTCGACGGCCGTCTGCCGCGCGCACGGGTGGGACCTGTCCCAATGCCGGTTCTATACCGGCATCCCCGACCCGGCGGATAATTCGTCCTGGCACCGCTTCTGGTCGGCGAAACTGGCGGTGATGGGCCGTCAGGGTGTGGAGGTGTTCACGCGCACGCTACGTTACCGGAATCGGAGGGTGAAACTGCCGGGCGGCGCCACGCACACCTTCCTTGACGGCGAGGAGAAGGGCATCGACGTGCGCATGGCGCTGGACGTCATCCGCCTGGCGCTCCGGCGCCAGTACGACGTCGCCCTGATCTTCAGCCAGGACCAGGATCTTTCCGAAGCGGCCGAAGAGATTCGCGCCATCGCTGCGGAGCAGGGCCGGTGGATCAAGGTGGCCAGCGCGTTCCCGTTCAGTCCGACCACGCGCAACCGGCGGGGCATCGATAAAACCGATTGGGTCCGGATTGAGCGCGCGACCTACGAGGCCTGCCTGGATCGCCGCGATTACCGGCCCAAGTCCCTGCCGGCGGACGGAGGTAGGCCATGAAGCGCCCGCGCGTGTTGATCGAGGAGTGGCTGCCGGCCGCCGCCATCGGAGTCGAGTGCATTCGCGAGCGTTCCACCGGTCAGCAGCCCCCCCGACAAGCGCCTCCACGTCTGGTGGGCGCGCCGCCCGCTGACGGTTTCCCGGGCCGCCGTGCTCGGCTCGCTGCTCCCCGCCGACTTCCCCCGCGAAGTGTTTGAAAAGCTGCTCGGGTTCGGGCAGCCCGCTGCTGATCTGGTACGGATCAGGCAACTGATGGACACCGGCTACCGAGTTCCCGGTGGCTTCAACTGCGACCGGGCCTTCAAACGGGCGCTGCGCGACGAGCACCTCCAGCAGGCTCACGCGGCGGTACAGCGGATTTGGGAAATGGAGCCGGTGGTCATCGACCCGATGGCCGGCGGTGGGTCGATTCCACTCGAGAGCGCGCGGCTTGGTTTCCGCACCATCGCCAGCGAATACAACCCGGTGGCCTGCACGGTGCTTGAAGCCACCGTGGACTATCCGTTCCGGCACGGTGAGCGCTTGGCCGCACTGACGCGGAAATGGGCGAAGGTATGGGGCGAGCGAATCCTGAAGCGTTTGGGCCGGTTCTATCCGGAGCACCGTTTCGCGAAAGTACACGCCTACATCTTCGCCCGCACGGTGCCGTGCCCGAACACGCAGCACCACACGCCGCTGGTTCCCGACTGGCACCTGCTGCGGCCGAAGACGGAGACGCGGTTGGTGGCCGTGCCGCGCGCGCACCGCGATGGCACCTGGAGCGTGCAGATGTGCCAGGTGGGCCGCCGCGCCGGCCAGCTCCGGGAAGCGCCTCCGCCCACCTACAGTGACGGCAAGGGCATCTCCCTGTTCACCAATCTGCAAATCCCGGCCGATTACATCAAGGCCAAGGCACAGGCCGGCGAGATGAAGAGCGCGCTCTACGCCGTCGCGTTGAAAACGCCGCAGGGCCCGCAGTTCCGCCCGCCCACCGACGCCGATCTCGATGCCTTGGAGCAGGCCGCGGCGGAGATGAAGCGCGTTCGCTGCGGGTGGGAAAAGAGCAACATAATCCCGACCGAAGCGATTCCTGGAGGCGATCAACCTGGGACACGGCTGGAAATCGCCGGAATAACTGCTGGCGGGATCTGTTTTCGCCGCGCCAACTTCTCTGCTTCGGCGTGCTGGTCGAGGAGCTGCGCAAGCTGCGGCCGCAGATCGTCGAATCTGAAGGCGAGGACCTCGGCGAAGGGATTCTCCATCTGCTCGCGTTCGTGCTCGACAAATTCGGGAACCATAATGCGATGCTGGCCTCCTGGGATCCAACGACCAACGGAATCCGTAGTGTCTTTGACCGGCACGGCTACTCGTTTAAACCGGCTTGGGCCGAGATGGCGCCCTGCAATTCCGGCTCAGGTCTGGATTGGGCGATCGACAACGTGCTGACCGCGTACGAGGAGATTGCCAAGCTGTGTAAGGATTCGCAGCCGGAGAGCGTCGAGATAACCCTTGGCTCGGCTACCAACCTCGCGCACCTGGCTGACGGCTCGGTGACCGCCGTGGTGGTCGACCCGCCGTACGCCGACAACGTCCAGTATTCGGAGCTGGCCGATTTCTTCTACGTCTGGCTGAAGCGGACGCAGGGCCATCGGCGGCCGGAATGGTTCTCCACCTATCTGTGCGAACACGACGAAGAAGCGGTGGTGAACGTGAGCCGGCACCGTGACAACGGCCGACTGCCCGCCGGGGAAGCCCGCGCCGCCGCCCATGCCTTCTACCAGAAGCTGATGACGGAGACGTTTACCGAATGCCGGCGCATCCTGCGCGACGACGGCGTGCTCACCGTCATGTTCACCCACAAGAAACAGCAGGCCTGGGAGCACCTGTTCACGTCGCTGATCCGCAGCGGCTTCCTGATCACCGCCACCTGGCCGGTGAAGACGGAAAGCGAGCACAGCCTGCACCAGGCGCGCAAGAACGCGGCCCAGAGCACGGTGCTGCTGGTGGCCAGAAAACGCCCGGCGGGCAGCGGCGCCGGCTACTTCAACGCCGAGATGCAGGCCGAAATCCGGGAGCGGGCGCGGGCCGCCGCCGACCGCCTCCAGCGCGAGGGCCTCAACCCCGTGGACCAACTGGTCGGCTCCTTCGGCCCGGCCATCGAGGTCTACAGCCGCTATGACGAAGTGCGGCTGGACACGGGCGAGCCGGTGGGCGTGGACCGCGCCATCGACGAGGCCTCCGACGCCGTCAGCCAATGGCGCATCGAGCAGCTTGCCGCCCGCGGCCTGGCCGACGTGGAGCCCGAAGGCCGCTTCGCGCTGCTCTGCTGGGACGTGCTCGGGGCGGCCGAGTTCCGCTTCAACGAAGCCAAGCTGCTCGGCCACGCCGTGGGCATGGACGTAGATACGCTGGTGGGGGCCGGCCTGGTCACTAAGAGCGGCGACAAGATCCAGATGCTGTCGGTTAAAGACCGCCGCCGCAAGCAGCCGCTCGAGCCCGCTGAAGTGATCGAGACCATGTTCGGCCCGGTGACCAAAAGCGGGAAGCGGAAGAGAAAGGGTGATGTGCTGATGGTGCACCCCAACGACCCGCAGTTCCGCACCGCGCTGGACGCCTGCCACGCCCTGGCGCTGCGCTATCTGGAAGCCGGCGGCGGAAAAAGCGGCATCGGCTCGACCAAGGCACTGGTGCGCCAGCAGGGGTGGAAGAATGAATCGAGCGTGGCGCGGCTGATGGCGGCGCTGGTCGAGGCCGCGCCGCCCGCCCTGCGCAAAGAAGGCGTCAAGAACCGCTTCCCCGAGTTCCGCGCCTGGCATGAGCTGCTCGAACCCTTGTTCGAGATCGCGCCGCCGGACTGGACCGAGCCGGCCGCGCCCCAGTTCGGCCTGGCTTTTCCGGCCCAGGAAGGCGAGTTGCTTTCCGACGAAGAAGGCGAAGAGGAGGAAGAGGAGTAACCTTGTAGCGCCGGCGCAACAGAGCCGCGAGGTCGCCGCGGCGACCGAGCGGTTGCTGCAACATTCGCCAAGCATAGGGTAAGGAGATGGCAAGCCAGCCGACAGCGAACGGCCAGAGCGCATATCGCCGCCGTGAATGGAAGCGCTTCATCAAGGGCCCAGACGCGGACCTGCTGGAAGATCTCTATGTGCCGATGCTGGCCGGCGCTGTCCGCTACGACCGCTGCTGCGCCTACTTCTCCAGTTCGGTGCTGGCCGCCGCCGCGCGGGGATTCGGCCGCCTGATCGAGCGGCTGGAGAGCGCCGGCGGCCAAATCGCGCGCCCGGCCATCCGCCTGGTGGTTAACGAGGAACTGTCGGCCGAGGACGTGCGCGCGCTCACGGAAACCGGCGACCTGGCGGCGCTCGAAGCCCTGCTGAACAGCCGCTTCAAGAAGCCCCGCGACCTGCTGGAAAAGCGCCGGCTGGAGATGCTCGGCTGGCTGGTAAAGAAGGGGTGGCTGCAAGTCCGCGTGGGCGTGATGCGCAGCGGCGGCGGGATCGTCCACGGCAAGTTTGGCGTAGCGGTGGATTCGGTCGGCGACGCCATCGTCTTCAACGGCAGCGGCAACGAATCGGCCCGGGGCCTGGTAGCCAACTACGAGCGGCTGGAAGTCTCCACCTCGTGGGAAGACCCGAGCCGTTACGCGGAATACGGCGGCGAGTTCGAACAACTGTGGCAGGACCGTCACCCCACCGTTCACACCGTGACGCTGCCCGAGGCGTTGCGGCTGAAGCTGATCAAGCTGGCGCCGGCCGAGGCCCCCATTCAAGAACCATCGAACGCCGCCGCGCGGCAGGAGGCGGCCATGGTGTGGCAGTTCCTGCTGGAAGCGCCGTACTTCGCCGACGGCGGGACCACCTGCGACGCCACCGCGCCGGTCGACCTGTGGCCTCACCAGAGGCGCGTGGTCGAGGAGACGGCCGGAGCCTGGCCGGCGGGGTGGCTGCTGTGCGATGAGGTGGGCATGGGCAAGACCATCGAGGCCATCCTCATCCTGCGGCGGCTGCTGGCCGGCCGCGGCGTCCGCCGCGCCCTTATCCTGCTGCCCGCCGGCCTGCTCAAACAATGGCAGACGGAACTGCGCGAAAAGGGCGGCCTCCTGCTGCCCCGGCTGGAAGTTATCAACCAGTTGGTCTGGCCTGACGGGCGGACGCAGAAGGTGGACGGACTGGCTGCCGCGCTGGAGCAGGACCTGCTGCTGATGAGCCGTGAGACGGCGCGCACCGAGGCCAACCTTGAGATCCTGCTGCAGGCCGAAGCCTGGGACCTGGTGCTGCTGGATGAGGCGCACGCCGCCCGCCGCAAGAAACAGGAAGAAGGCGAATTCAACGCCGGCACGTTGTTGCTGAACCTGCTGCGCCAGTTGCAGCTCCGGCGCAAGGCGCGCTCCATCCTGCTGCTGAGCGCGACTCCCATGCAGACCCACCCCTGGGAGCCGTGGGACCTGCTGGCCGTGCTGGGAGAAGGCGGCGCCTGGCTCAGCGAATTCGCCGAGGTCCGCAATTTCTACGAACTGGCGCCGGCGGTCAAGGACGGCTCGGCGGATTTCCGGAAGGCGAGAAAGGCGGCGGCGCTGATCGCCTCCGACGCGGACTTCCCGGCGCCGCCGCGAAAAGCGCCGGGACCGCTGGAGGCAAGCCAGCTCGGCGACCTGCTTTGCTTTGTGCCTTCGTCTGAACGATCGGAGTGGGCCGACTGGCTGCGGCACGGCTCGCCGCTGGGAAGAAGGATGCACCGCAACACCCGCGGCGCGCTCCGCCGCTATTACGAGCGCGGCATTCTGCCGCACCCGCCGCCGCAAAGGGACGTCGAGGACAAGTACTTCGACTTTGCCGGCCGCGACGAGCGCGATGTGTACGACGCCGTGACCCGCTACATCGACAGGCGGTTTGCCGAGTTGGAGCAGGAGAAGCCGGGCAAGGGCTTCGTGATGACGGTGTACCGCCGGCGGGCGTCCAGCTCTCCGCTGGCGCTGGAGCGCAGCCTGAAGCGGCGCCGGGAAGCGCTGGTCCGCGTGAGCCGGTCGCAGGCCTTCGACGCGAACCTGCCTGAATACGACGTGCCGGAAGCGCTGGACCCCGATGAACTGCCGGAGGGAGAAACGGCTAGCCGGGTGTCGGCGGCGCTGCCGCAAAGCCCGGCGACCGCCCGCGCCGAGCAGGCCGAAGTCGAGGAGGTCCTGAGAAAACTTGGCGAACTCGGCGCCCGCGACAGCAAGCGCGACTTCTTCTTCGGTGAACTTCGGCGGATCACCGAAGACGGGCGGCCTGTGCTTGTCTTTTCCGAATATACCGACACGGTTGAGTACCTGCGCGACGCGCTGGCGCCGCTCTATGGCGCCGCGCTGGCCTGCTACAGCGGCGCAGGCGGGCTGTTGCGCGACGGCGAGCAGTGGAAGCCGGTCGAGAAGGGCGAGATCACGGCCGCGCTGCAAGACGGGCGTCTGCAAGTGCTGCTGTGCACCGACGCCGCCAGCGAGGGGTTGAACCTGCAGGCGGCGGCCGGGCTGATCAACTACGATCTGCCGTGGAACCCCAGCCGGGTCGAGCAGCGGATCGGCCGTATCGACCGCATCGGGCAGAAGTACGACACGGTCCGCGTGGTCAATCTGTTCCTGGAAAACAGCGTGGACGACCAGGTGTACCGGGCGCTGCGGCGGCGGTGCGGATTGTTCGAGCACTTCGTGGGCACCATGCAGCCGGTGCTGGCCCGCGCGCGGCGCATGCTGCGCGGCGAAGAGCCGGTCGACGCCGGCGCCCTGGAACAGGCCGCCCGAGCGGCCGAACTGGACCCGCTGGCCGGCGAGACCTACATGGAAAGCCTCGCCCTGCCACCGTCGGCCTTGCCGCCCGCCTACACGCGCGAGGATTTGTACCAGGCGCTGCGGCTCGTCGAGCCGGGTCTCGGCGTGCGGGTGCAATTCGACCCGAAGTCGGCAACCTGCACGGTCTCGGGCGGGAAGTTCCCCAAGAGCAGGTTCGGCGCGCGGGCCGATGCGCTGGAAGCGGACGCCGGCATTCTGCCGTTGACTCCTTTCGAGCCTCGGCTGCGGGAGCTGCACAGCGCGCTGGCCAGACCGGGCGAGTGCCTGCCGCTGGTTTTGGGCGCCTGCCAGGACGGGGCGTTCCGCTGTTCGGTCGCGTACTGGATCGATGGCAGGAACGCGGTTCCCGTCCGCACGCTCCGTGAGCTGACTGACCGATTAAAGCAATGGGACGGTACGACGCCGCCGCCAGCCCAGTGGGCCGAAGCCGAAGGCAGCGCGCGGGAGGAAGGCAGGGCCGTTGTCGAGAGCCTGAAGAGCAACGCTGCCAGGCGGGAGGCGGCCGCGCTGGAGCGCCAGGTGGCGGCCGCGCGCCTGAGGTTGCAGAAGGAACTGGGGCGCTATTTGGTCTGCCTGGGAGAGAGCACCACCAACCTGAATGCCGCATTCCACCGGCAGATAACTCGCGACACAGCCGGTTCCGGCCGGTTGAAGCGATGCCACGAGCGTCTTGGGGGATACCCCGAGTGGCCCGAGGACTTACGGGCCGAACTGGACGAGTTCATCAGCGGCCTCCCGGAGAACCGCAGAACCGCCCGCCTCCTCGGCTCAGAATTGGATGCCGCGTTGGAAGACCCACGTTGGGTGGCGGCTTGCCGCAAAGCGGGCGAAGTGTAGCCGGGGAGTGACGCGCCAGGGGCGCGGCTTCGAACGGCCCCGCGGTCAGGCGCGGGTGGAGCGGGTGTCGGCTTCGGATTCGGAATGGCGCTGGGTGACGACGCGGGCCACCGAGTAGACGCGCCGGTTCTGCGACTCGAAATAGGTCCGCATCACCATCTCGCCGATCAGGCCCGTGCAGATCAGTTGCACCCCGGCCAGCACCAGCAGGAATCCGGTGAGCAGCAACGGGCCGTGCTCGAGGAAAACGGGCACACCACGCAGCTTCTTCACCAGCACGAAGCCCAGGCAGGCGCCGCCGGAAACCAGCCCCAGCAGGCCCAGGTTGCCGAAGAAATGCAGCGGCCGCGTCAGGTAGTGACGCAGAAAGCGCACCGTCACCAGGTCGAACATCACCCGGAAGGTGCGGCCCAGCCCGTAATGGGAGTCACCCGCCGGGCGGGGGATGTTGCGGATGGGCACTTCGGCCACCCGCCTGCGGTCCACGTCGGCCAGCGCCGGGATGAAGCGGTGCAGGTCCCCGTACAGGTTCACGTCCTTGATGACCTCGCGGCGGTAGGCTTTGAAGGTGGTGCCGAAATCGTGGATGGGGATGCCCGACAGCCTGGCCATGCACCAGTTGGCGATGGCCGAGGGCAGCCGCCGCGTCAGCAAATTATCCACGCGCGGGTAACGCCAGCCGCTGACCAGGTCGTAGCCTTCGGCCATCTTTTCCACCAACTTGGGGATGTCGGCGGGGTCGTGCTGCAGGTCGCCGTCCATGGCGATGACGATGGCGCCATGGGCCGCGTCGAATCCCGCCGCCAGCGCCGCGCTCTGCCCGAAATTCCGCCGCAACTGGATGGCCACCACGCGCTCGTCGTTTCGCGCCAGTTCTTCCAGCAGCCAGAAGGAACCGTCGGTGGAGGCGTCGTCCACGAAAATAATCTCGAACGACGGATACCGCGCCTCCATCACCTCCCGGATGGCGGAGTACAACGCCATCAGGTGCGGTTCTTCGTTGTGCACGGGGATGACGATCGAGAATTCCGGCTTCAACGCCTCCCCCAATCAGGTGTCAGGTGCCAGGTGCCAGGGAAAGCGAACCTGACACCTGAAAAAAAGCCCGCCGCTGCGGCGGGCCTGACGTGACTCCTTGGAGAAGATGCCTCACACTGTAAGACGCCGCCGATCGGGAAAAAGTCGAATCCGCGCCCATGTTATACTTTTTTCACGTTTCCGGCCATCGGTTCGTCTTTTTGGGCCGGTTTGGCGTCTTGCAATGCGGGGAGCCAATTTGCTGTTCCGGACAGTCGGGGATCGAGAGCTGGTCGAGCGCGCGGCCGGCGGCGACGTCGAGGGCTATAACCTCCTCGTGTCCCGCTGGGAGAAGAAGCTCTACAACTACCTGCTGCGGCTCACCGGCAACCGGGACGATGCGCTGGACCTGGCCCAGGAAGCGTTTCTGAAGGCCTATAACAACCTGTCCAGGCTCGGGGAAGCCGACAAGTTTCCCCAATGGCTCTTTCGGATCGCGCACAACCTGGCCTGCTCGAAGTTCCGCAGCGACGGGCGCCGCCCGCAGGCGGACTCGGAAAGCTGGCCGGAGGAAGGCGAAGACGCGGCCCCGGTGATGACCGGCGGCCCGCTGCCGGTCGGTTCCAGCACGCGGCTCTATCCGCTGGAACTGGAGCTGCTCGTCGCCCGCGCCCTGGAAGAGCTGTCTGCCGACCAGCGTCACGCGGTCATCCTCAAGGCGATCTACGGGTTCAAGTTTGCCGAGATCGCCGAAATCCTCGACTGCCCCATCAGCACGGTGAAGTCACGGATCTACGCCGGGTTCGAGCAACTTAAGCGCGTGCTCGGCGGAGACGTGGGCGCCAAGGCTGCCTTTCAGAAATGACGAGTGACATGTGACAAGTGACAAGTAAGAGGCGAACAGGCGGTCACTGGCGGCCGCTCGTCACTTGTCACTTGTCACTGCGAGGTTCCTATGAACTGCGGAGAAACAAAGCAAGCATTGACGGACCTGGTGCTGGACGAGGCCGGCAGCGAGGAGCGTAAACAGATCGAAGCGCACCTGGCGGGCTGTGCGGCCTGCCGCGCCGAGCTGGTCAACCTGAGATTGACCCGCAAGCTGCTGGTCCAGGGCCTGCCCCAGGAGGAGATGCCGCAGCGCATCGCCTTTG
>Ga0315273_10007495_pt1 | contig 13681 bp, 17 predicted proteins | sample YL17G02_0_MG_FD_205753 | JGI IMG/M metagenome (GOLD analysis project Ga0315273, IMG submission 205753) | Sediment microbial communities from Yellowstone Lake, YNP, Wyoming, USA - YL17G02_0 | ecosystem: Environmental > Aquatic > Freshwater > Lake > Sediment | place: USA: Wyoming | collected... | reverse complement strand
GGATGGAGACGGCAATGCTCATGCCCGCGACAGGGCTCCTGCCGCGACGGCCCGCGCCTCGGCATCGGTCGCGAGCAGCTCGTCGACGTCCCGAGCCGGGCTCAGATCCATGGTCTCCAGTGCCGCCGCCACGATCTCCGCGATATCGACAAATCGAATGCGTTCCTCGATGAAGGCCCCGACGGCGACCTCGTTGGCGGCGTTGAAGGCGCAGGGGGCCGTCCCGCCCCGCTCACCTGCTTCGCGTGCGAGCGCCAGCAGCGGGAACGCGTCGAGGTCCGGTGCGTGGAACTCGAGTGTCAATCCACCGGCGAGGTCGAGCGGTACGACCGGTGTCGCTGCACGCTCGGGATACGTGAGCGCGTACGAGATCGGCACGCGCATGTCCGGATAGCCGAGATGTGCGAGCGCAGCGCCGTCGCGAAAGCGCACGAGCGCGTGAACCACGGACGTCGGGTGCACCACGACCTCGATCCGCTCGTAGGGCAGCCCGAAGAGGAAGTGCGCCTCGATCAGCTCGAGGCCCTTGTTCGCGAGCGTGGCGGAGTCGATGGTGATCTTCGGGCCCATGTTCCAGGTGGGATGCACAAGCGCCTCGTTCGGTGTCACATCGACCAGTTCCTCGCGGGTCGAGCCTCGAAAGGGGCCGCCGGAGGCTGTGAGGACCAGCGATTCGACGGTTTCCGGGCCACGCCCTTCGAGGCACTGGAACACGGCCGAATGCTCGCTGTCTACGGGCAGCAAGCGCCCGCCGCCCCGCTCCAGGGCAGCAAGTGCGAGATCGCCGGCCGCGACAAGGCTCTCCTTGTTGGCGAGCGCAAGATCCACACCGCGTTCGAGCGCCCACAGCGTGGCGGGGAGACCCGCGAAGCCGACGACCGCGTTCAGCACCACGTCCGGCTGTGCTCGCTCGAGCAATTCGGTGAGATCGCCGCCGACCTGGGTCAGCGGGGCAATGCCGTCGACCGGCTGCGCCCCGGAGGCGGCGGCGACCAGCTCGAGCTCGGGGTGCGAGTCGATGATCTCGATCGCCTGCCGGCCGATCGACCCGGTCGCGCCGAGAAGAGCGATCCGCTTCACGAAGCCAGTGTACGGGCGAGCCGCACGTACTCAGGTCAGAAACGCGACGACCGTGAAGTACGCCGCCGGGAAGGCGAACAGGATGGCGTCGATCCGGTCCAGCATGCCGCCGTGGCCCGCGAGCAGGCGGCTCGAATCCTTGACGCCCATGTCCCGCTTGAGCATCGACTCGAAGAGATCGCCCATGGGCGCCGCAAGCGCGACGACGACGCCGAGGAGCAGCGACTCGCCGATCGAGAGAAAGTCGTTGCGGTCCTGGTAGAGCGCGACGAAGACGACGAAGATCGCCGCCGCCACCCCGAACAGGAATCCCTCCCACGTCTTGCCGGGCGAGATTGCGGGCGCGAGCTTGTGGCGCCCGAGCGCCCGTCCTCCGAAGTAGGCGGCCGTGTCGTCGGCGAAGATCGCCAGGAGAACCGCGAGCGCGGCGACGAAGCCGAACTCGGGGACCTCACGCAGCAGCAAGACACAGCCCAGCCCCAGTCCGATCCACACTGTGCCGAGAAGCGTCACGCCGACGGCCACCGTCGAGGAGCCCTGCGTTCCCCCGAGGCCCTTGAGCAGAAATGCGAGGGCCAGCGTCGCAAGCAGCGCGCCGACGGCCCAGAGGAGCCCGCTCAGCTGAACGGCGGCAAGCACGCCTGCGAGCCCGGCGTAGCCGGCGAGAGAGATGGGACGAAGCGGGCGCGTCATCCTGAAGAACTCGTGCAGCGCGAGAACGGCCGCCGGCGCCACCAGGCAGAACAGCCACCACCCTCCGGCCCACAGCGCGGCGAGGACCACCGGCAGCCCGACTGCCGCCACGAGGACGCGTGACGCGAGGGAACTCATCGGCTGACCCGTGGCCGATGAGCGTGTGGAGGGGGTGTGGGGGAACCGGGAGGTTCCCCCACTGCAAACTCAAAGAAGGGGGCTTGGCGTGGGGGAAACCTGGTTTCCCCCACGGGAGCGAGCCGAAGGCGAGCGACGCTCATCGCCCCCCGAAGCGGCGGCGTCGCCGGGCGTAGGCGGACAGTGCGTCCGCGAGATCCTTCGGGGAGAAGTCGGGCCAGTGGCGCTCCACGAAGACCAGCTCGGCGTAGGCCAGCTGCCACAGCAGGAAGTTCGACACGCGCAACTCCCCCGATGTGCGAATGAGCAGGTCGGGATCGGGCATGTCGGGTGCGTAGAGATAGGCGGCGAGGACGTTCTCGTCGATCTCCCGCGGCTCGACCCCGGACTCGACGAGCCGCCGGGCGGCCTCGACGATCTCCGCCCTGCCGCCGTAGTCGAACGCGATCCAGAGCCGCAGACCCGTGTTCTCTGCCGTCTGGCGCTCGAGCCCTGCCATCTTGTGCCGGAGCGCCTCGGGCGCGCGATCGCGCCGGCCGATGAAGTGAACCTGGACGCCCTGACGCACGAGATCCGGAAACTCGCGGTCGATGGTCTCGCCGAAGATCTCCATCAGCGTGTCGATCTCGTCGCGGGTACGTGACCAGTTCTCGGTCGAGAAGGCGTAGACGGCCAGCGACTCGAGATCGAGGTCGATCGCCGCCTCCACCGCCCGCCGGAGCGCCTTCGTTCCGGCCCGGTGGCCCGCAGCGACCGGCAGGCCGCGCTTCCTTGCCCAGCGGCCGTTGCCGTCCATGATGATCGCCACCGACCGCGCGCGGTCGGGAAGCTCGGGCTCCTCGGACGGCTTGAGCGTCCACAGCGAGCGGATGCGAGTCATGACCTTCACGGCCCTAGTTTGACCATCGTCTCATCTCGGCGGCGCCGGATTCTGCCGCCAGCGGCGTCAGGGGGTGTGGAGCCGAGCTTCGCCCAACGGTAGCTTCGCCGACCAGCGGGCGAGGTCAGACTTCCATGATTTCGGACTCTTTCCGCTTGAGCAGCTCGTCGATCGTGTGGACGTGCTCGTCCGTGAGCTTCTGGACGCGCTCCTCGGCGCGATGCTCCTCGTCGGCGCCGACGTCGCCGGAGTCCACGAGCTCCTTCAGGTGGTGCATGACGTCCCGGCGCACGTTCCGGACGGCAATGCGCCCTTCCTCGGCAAGGTGGCGAACGACCTTGACGAGCTCCTTTCGACGCTCCTCGGTGAGCTGCGGGATCGGGAGGCGGATGACCTTGCCGTCGTTGGAGGGCTGGAGCCCGAGGTCGGACTCCATGATCGCCTTCTCGATTCCCTTCACGGAGCCGGGGTCGAACGGCTGCACAGTGAGCATTCGCGGCTCGGGGACGTTGATCGTGGCGAGCTGCTTGAGCGGCGTCTGCTGGCCGTAGTAGTCCACCTGAATGCGGTCGAGGAGCGCCGCCGAGGCACGCCCCGTGCGGACGCCGTTGAACTCGTGTTGGGTCGCCTCCGCAGATTTGTCCATGCGGCGAACGGCGTCGGAGATGAGATCGTCGATCATTAGCTGCTCCCGGTCGAAGGAGTGGAGATAACCGTCCCAACCCGCTCGCCTCGCGCGACGCGTGCGATCGTTCCTTTCTCGAGCGCGAAGACGAGGATCGGCAGGCCGTTGTCCATGCACAGCGAGAGTGCGGTCGTGTCCATCACCTTGAGGCCGCGCTCGATCGCCTCGAGGTGGGTGAGCTCGGGGATGAACGTCGCACCCGGGTCGACCCGAGGATCGCCGTCGTAGACGCCATCCACGGCGTTCTTCGCCATGAGGATCGCCTGGGCGCCGATCTCGAGCGCTCGGAGCGCCGCCGCGGTGTCGGTGGTGAAGAACGGGTTGCCGGTGCCGCCCGCGAAGATGACGATCCGGCCCTTTTCCAGGTGGCGCATCGCCCGCCTGCGGATGTACGGCTCCGCCACCTCGGCGACCGTGAGCGCAGACAGCACGCGTGTCTGCGCGTTTCGGCGCTCGAGCGCGTCCTGGACCGTCAGCGAGTTGAGCACGCTCGCGAGCATTCCTGCGTAGTCGGCGGTGGCGCGATCCATGCCGTCCGCCGCTCGCTCCATGCCCCGGATGATGTTCCCGCCGCCGACGACAATGGCGATCTCGACACCGGTTTCGTGCACTGCGACGATCTCGCCGGCCAGCGATTCGACCCGCTCCTGGTCGATGCCGAACTCCTGGTCGCCGCTCAGCGCCTCTCCCGAGAGCTTGAGCACGACGCGCCTGAACGCGGGCGCCGCGACCGGCTCGGGGTGTGCGCTCATCCGCCTACTCTGCCAGTGCGAAGCGCTCGAACTCAATGATCTCGAGCCCCGCCCCGGAGAGCACATCAGCCACCTTGTGGTCCGTGTCGTGGATCCATGCCTGATCGGCGAGCACGTGGCCCTCGAACCACTTCTCCAGGCGACCCTCGACGATCTTCTCGCGCACCTGCTCGGGCTTCTCGAGGACATCGTCCTGCCTCGAGAGGATCTCTCGCTCGGCGGCGACCTCGGCGACCGGCACGGCGTCCCGGCTCACGTACAGAGGTGCTGCGGCGGCGATGTGCATCGCGACCTTGTAGGCCAGATCGGGAGCGCCCTTCGCGTGCAGGAGCACGCCGAGCTTGTTGGCCGGTGGATGGACGTACGCGGTGAGGATGTCCCCCTCGGCGCCTTCAAAGCGCGCTGAGCCGGCGACGACGATGTTCTCGCCCAGGCGCGCCACAAGCTCCACGCGCTCCTCCTCGAGCGAAGCGAAAGCATCGGCTCCTCCGTGCTTGACAGCGTCGAGCGCGCGGTAGGCGAAGACCATGAACTCCTCGTTCTTCGACACGGGCTCAGTCTCGGACCCGACCGCAACCATGGCGGCCACGCTCTCGTCGGTGATGTCGAATACGACCTTGCCCTCTGTGGTCTCACGGCCCGACCGCTTGGCGGCCTGGGCGATGCCCTTCTCGCGCAGCAGCGTGCGAGCTGCTTCGAGGTCACCCCCCGCCTCCTCGAGCGCGCGCTTGCAGTCCATCATGCCCGCGCCGGTCTGGTCGCGAAGCTCCTTGACGAGAGCTGCGGCAATCGTCGTTGACATCAGGCCTCCACCTCCGCCACCTCGGCCTCGGGCTCCTCAGTTGCCTCGGGCTCCTCCGCCACCTTTGCGCCTGGCTGCTCTGCCGACTCTGGCTGCTCTGCCGACCCTGGCTCGGGGGCGGACTCCGGCTTGGCGGCCAACTCCTCGGCGCCGACGAGCTGGCGGCCGGCCTCGATCCCGTCGGCGACCACGCGGGTCACGAGCGAGCACGAGCGAATCGCGTCGTCGTTGCCGGGAATGATGTAGTCGACCTCGTCGGGGTCGGCGTTCGTGTCCACGAGCCCGATGATGGGAATGCCGAGACGGCGGGCCTCGCGTACCGCGAGCTGCTCCTTCTTGAGGTCGACGACGAACACCGCGTCAGGATGACGCTTCATGTCCGCCACGCCGCCGAGGTTGGCCTCGAGCTTCTCCAACTCACTCTCCATGGCTATCCGCTCCTTCGACGGCAGCAGCTCCAGCTGCCCATCGGCCTTCAGCCGGCGGAGGTCGTGGAGATGCTCGGTCCGCTCTGAAAGCGTCCGCCAATTCGTCAGCAGGCCTCCGAGCCAGCGGTGGCTGACGTAGGGCATGCCGACACGCTTCGCCTGTTCGACGACCGCATCCTGAGCCTGTTTCTTCGTGCCGACGAAGAGGACGGTGCCGCGGCGTTCCGCAATGTTCTTCACGAGCGAATGCGCCTCCTCCAGCAGCGACGAGGTCTGGGTGAGGTCGATGATGTAGATGCCGCCGCGCTCACCGAAGATGAAGCGCTTCATCTTCGGATTCCAGCGGCGCGTCTGGTGGCCGAAGTGGACGCCGGCCTCCAGCAGGTCCTTCATGGGCACGACTGACACGAGAGGATCTCCCTTCGCGGTTGACGAGCTACAGCCGGCGGCGCCCAAAGGGAACCGACCCAACCGGACCGGCACCACCCTTCGCGACCCTCCGCCGAGTCGGATTGCCTAACGCCCGGATGCTACCGCAAGCGCCGCCTCGAGATCGGCCGGCAGCGGTGCTGCGACGTCGACGCGCTCCCCCGTGATCGGGTGTGGAAACGCGAGCCGGCAGGCGTGAAGGAACTGACGCTCCAGCCCGAGGCCCGGTACGCCGTAGGCCCGGTCACCCACCACCGGCAGCTCGATTGCGGCCAGATGGACACGGATCTGGTGCGTCCGCCCCGTCTCCAGCCGGACTCGCAGCAGTGTGTGCTCCGGCAGGAGCTCCTCGACCTGGAAGTGCGTAACGGCGTCGCGCGGCGTATCCGTCTCGAGCGAGTGCCTCGTCGGCTCGTTGCGGTCACGGCCGATGGCCGCCTCGATCCGCCCACGACGCGAGCGTGGACGTCCACGGACGAGGGCCAGGTACTCGCGCTCGAGCGCCCGCCGGCGCACGAGCCCCTGTAGCCCGCGATAGGCCTCCTCGCTCCGAGCGACGACAAGAAGTCCCGACGTGTCGCGGTCGAGGCGGTGGACGATGCCCGCGCGCTCCGCCGGCCCTCCCGTGGCGCCGTGCGCGACCAGCGCACCGGCCAGCGTGCCGCGCGGGCGACCTGCTCCTGGGTGGACAACCACACCGAACGGCTTGTCGACGACGAGCAGATGCTCGTCCTCCCAGGCGATGCGCAGGCCGGCAGGCTCGGGCTCAGGGCCTGGTGGCGCCTCCGCCGGCGGCTGCTCGAAGAAAATCTCCTCGCCGCCCGCCAACCGATGGCTCTTCGACCGGACAGCGCCGTCCACCAGCACGTTGCCCGACTCGATCAGCTGTTCGGCGGCGGCACGCGACCCCACTGAACCGAGACCGGCGAGATACCGGTCGAGACGGAGGCCCGCTGCCTCCGGAGGCACGCGAACCGCGGTCAGGAGCGGAGGGTCGAGGCGCCCGGCCGCCGGCGCGGCCGCCGCTCGCCCGAGAGCATCGCGCCGAGCAAGAACACGACACCAAAGACGATGCACACGTCGGCGAGGTTGAACGCGGGCCAGTAGCGGAGGTCGAGGAAGTCGGTCACGTGGCCGAGCCTGACACGGTCGGCAAGGTTCGAGATGCTGCCGCCGATCAGCAGGCCGAGGGCGACTGGAAGCACGGGATGACGGGCGCCGGCGCGGGCGAAGAAGGCGACCATCCACCCCACGGCGATGGCCGTCAAGAGAATCACCATCGCGGTAGCGCCCGAGAACAGGCCGAACGCGATGCCCGAGTTCTGGACGTGGTGGATCGAGAACGGACCGGCGACGGCCACCTCGTCGTCGAGGGCGAGCTGGCTCGCAACGACGTGCTTCGTGACCTGATCGGCGGCGACCGCCGCGGAGACGACGAGGCAGAGCGAGAGCCACTGCGTGACATCGGCGGACAGCGATCGCTCCGCAACGGAGACGGCGGCCAGGCCGTCTTTGCGCGCATCGTCGCCGTGTTCCACCCTGCCAGCCGTGCCTGTCAGGGCCGCTCCTCGGCGCGACGGCAGTCGATGCATTGCGTTGCGTAGGGGATGGCCTCCAGCCGCTCCCTGCCGATCAGCCGGCCGCAGGTGACGCACGTGCCGTAGGTCCCGTCAGCGATGCGCGCCAACGCTGCGTCGATCGCGGCCAGGACGTGGGTCGATGCCTCCTCGAGCGAGTAGTCGATCTCGCGATCGAGCGTCACGCTGGCCGCTTCGGCGAGATGGTTGCCGTGCGGTGTCTCCTCGGGCTCCCCCGTTGACGAGCCTGCGTTCTCGACATGGACGTAGTTGAGCGCGGCGACGACCCGCTCGCGCTCCTCGAGTAGCCGCTGCCGGTGGCTCGCAAGCTCGGCGCTCACGTCACGTATCCATCCGCGCGGCAGCCTCGTCGAGGGACAGCCCGTGTAGCTCGACGACCTTGTCCCGGCCTGTGTGACCGGACACGATGGTGATCTCCGAGCGCGCAATGCGCAGCTGTTGCGACAGCAAGCGCAGGAGCGCCGCGTTGGCTCGCCCGCGTTCGGGAGCCGCGCCGACGCGCACCTTCCAGGCGCTGCCCTGGCGACCGACGATCTCACTGCGTCCGGCCCCGGGCATCACGCGCAGCATCAGGCGAGTGCTCGGCCGGGCCATCTCGTCGCCAGTATAGGGCCGCCCTTCCCGTGGACTACGAGGCTCTAGGCCGCCTCGACCTCCGTGACCGGCGGCTCCTCGTCAGCCTCCTCGGGCCCTGCTTCGTCGACGGCGTCGAGCGCGGCGTTGAGCAACAGCCGGATGCGGCGCGCATCGAGCACGAGCGACTCGCGCTCGGCCCGGGCCCGCCGCGTGATCTCACGCGCTTCCCGGCGCGCCTCGTCGACGATCGTCCCCGCCTCGGTCTTTCCTTGTTCCTTGAGGTTCTGGGCGGCCTGCTCGGCGGAGACCAGCGTCGCCCGAAGCAGCTGCTCGAGATCACGGTGGCGGGAGAGCTCGGTGTCGAGCTGCTCGATGCGATCACCGAGGTCCGCGCGCTCGCGCCAAACCGTCTCGTAGCTCGCCGCAATGTCCTCGAGCAAGGCGTCCACAGCGCCCCGGTGGTAGCCGAAGATGCTTCGCTTGATCGGGACATGCCGGAGCTCGACAGGCGAATACGTCATTTTGTGCCCCCTTTCACTTCAGGTTTTCCAGTAGTACGCCGTTGACGAGCTTCTGCAACAGGACGAGCGAGATCACGGCGACGATGGGAGAGAGGTCGACGGGCCCGAGCGGCGGCAGCACCCGCCGAAAGAGCCGGAGATACGGATCGCACACGTCATGGAGAAAGCGCACAACCGGGTGGGCCGCAGACGGCGTCCGAAACCATGACGCGATCACGTACGCGAAGATCAGCAGCGTGTACACGGAGATGAAGACGGTGACGAAGCTCTGTAGCGCACCGACGGCATCTCCGAGTAGCGTCAGGCTGGCGTAGGTGTCGCCCACGGCTTTCGATTCGGCCCCGAGGCCGCCGTTCCTTGCAGCTACGGGGACGGGGCCCTGAGCTTCAGGCCTGGTTAAAGAAGCCGCCGCGCTCTAACGCCTTGGCCCGCTCCTCGGCCGAGACCTCGATGTTCGGCGGAGTGAGCAAGAAGACCTTGTCGGCGATGCGCTGCATGGTCCCGTTCAGGGCGTAGGTGAGACCGCTCGAGAAATCGATCAGCCGCTTCGAGAGCTCCACGTCCGCGTCCTGGAGATTCACGATCACCGGCATCGACTGCTTGAAGCGATCGGCGATCTGCTTCGCGTCGTTGAACCCGCGCGGCAGGACGAGGTGGACCTGCGAGACCCCACCCCCAGCGGCCGGCACGGCGCGCGGGCGCGAACGCGAGACAGGCGCCGCTTCGGCCTTCGACTCACCCGATGTCCAGTCGTCGTGCTCGTACTCGGACTCACCACGGCGGTGCGGCAGCCGCCGGACGTTGGTACTCGAGCGGTCGGGGTAGGCAGGTTCCAGCGGCGCGCCGTTCGCACCTTCGTCGCTCAGGTAGTCATCCTCCCACGCGTCCTCGTACTCCTCGGCGATACCGAAGTAGACGAGTGTGCGATGCCAGACGTCGCCGAGACCCATGGCGGGAATGTTAACCCCGCCAGAGGAGCGTGCCCACTCGCACGAGCGTCGCGCCCTCCTCCACCGCGACCCGGTAGTCCTGCGTCGTACCCATGGACAGCTGGGCCAAACCGAAGGTCTCTGCCAACTCGCGAAGGCGGCGGAAGTACGGCCGGGAGCCCTCGGGCGTCTCCGTGAGCGGCGGCATGGTGGAGAGCCCAACGACCCGGGCTGAACACGCGTCGAGGAATGCGTCGAGCTGTTCCGGCGCAACGCCCGACTTCGACGTCTCGCCGGAGAGGTTGACCTGGACGAGGGTGGGTATCTCGACACGACGCGCGGCCGAGAGCGAGTCCACCGAGTGCACGAGCTCGCAGGTCCCGTTGACGATGGCCGCCTTGCGGCTCTGAAGGTGGCCGATGAAGTGCCAGCGGAAGGCGTCCCCGTACACGGTGTGCTTCGCGGCGAGGTCTTGCGCCCGGTTCTCTCCGACGACGTCGATGCCAGCTTCGACGAGAACGGCCATCTCCTCCAGGGAGACGTACTTCGTCGCGGCGACGACGGTAACTCCCGGCCCCACCTCCTCGAGCAAGGCCGCGTGGCGCTCGCGGATCTCGTCAGGCGACATAGGCCACCACCCCCTGACGCCCGGTGACGCCGGCGTCACGGCGATGGGAGAAGTAGCGCTCGGGATTACAGGCCGTGCACTCGTCGAGCCGGTCGACGCGGACGCAGCCGGCGCTCAGTAGCGCCCGCTCGACCGCGCCCGGCAGGTCAAGGCGCCCGTCGCGCACCAGCCCGATGCCGAACGCTGCCCGCACCGGCACCACGACGTCGTCTCCGACCTCGTAGCAGCACGGGCCGATGCCAGGCCCGATCGCAGCTGCGACGTGCCTGGTCCCGAGCGCCGCCACTGCTGCGGGCACGACTCCGGCCAGCAGCCCCCGCCAGCCGACATGGGCGAGAGCCACTGCCGGCCTGCCCCCCAGGCGCGCGAGCGCCACCGGCACGCAGTCGGCCGTCACGACGACCACGGCCTGGCGGGGCTTGTCCGTCCAGATCGCATCTGCCTGCTCGCCGCGGGTGCCCGCGCGGATGGCCCGCGCGCCGTGCACCTGCCTCGGCCACGAGGCGCGGTCGGGATCCGCGTCCGCCGCAGCGAAGAGACGACGCCGGTTCTCGTCGACGCTCGCGGCATGGTCTTCGGTGAGCAGCCCAAGATTGAGCGAGGCGTACGGCCCCTCGCTGACACCACCGTCGCGCGTCGAGAACACGACCTCGTGGGGGCCGGGCGCGTCCCAGCGGATCAACCGCGGCGTCACGGAGTCGCGATCAGCTCACGCGCCGCGGCGAGCTCGGCCTCGCGCCCGGCCAGCTCGCCGTCGAGCTTGCGGCGGCGCAGCTCCCCGAGGATCTCGCCAACACGCGGTGACTCGGCGAGGCCGAGCTGGGCCAGGTCGGCGCCCGTGATGTCCAAGCGCACATCGTGGAGGTCGTCGAAGTACCGCCTGAGCGCCGGAAGCTCCTCGAGCGCGAGCGCGAGCAGTGGCGCGTCCGGAAAGAACGGCTCGACCAGGGCGGCGATCTCGGACGGGCGCAGGCCGTCCTCCCGCAACCGCACCGCCAGCCGCGGGCCGATTGTCACCGCAGCGGCGATGAGATCGGCGTCGCGCCTGCGCACCTTGAGCCGGTCGAGCCAGGCGGACACCTCGGAGGCCGGCATGCGCCTGGCCAGCACGGCCAGGCCGATGCGCCACGCCGGTACTCCTACGCCGAGCTCCCGGGCCAGCTCCCGTCCGCGGTCGAAGAGCCGCACTGCTTCGTCGTCCGCGGCCAGGTGGGGGTGGATCGCGCTTGCCGCGCCGAGCTCGGCAAGGCGCGGCACGGAATGGCCGACCTCGCTTTCCTCGAGCAGCGCCACGAGCTCGTCGCGCAGACGCGCCGAGGAGAGGTCGCCGACGAGGCCCATCTCGATGCACGCCCGCGCCAGCCGCACGGTGTGCTCATCCATCCGGAAGCCGTAGCGGTTCTCGTAGCGCACCGCTCTGAAGATGCGGGTCGGGTCCTCGATGAACGACAGGTTGTGGAGGACGCGCAACGTCTCGGCAGCGAGATCGCTCCTGCCGCCGAACGGGTCGACAAGCCGCCCGAAGTCATCACCCTTGAGTGACGCAGCCATGGCATTGATCGTGAAGTCGCGCCGAAACAAATCCTCGCGGATCGACGCATGCTCGACCGCGGGCAGCGCGGCGGGCGCATCGTAGAACTCGGTTCGCGCGGTGACAACATCCACGCGCTCGCCGTCTCCGTAGAGCACGACGGCGGTACCGAACTTCTCATGGACGCGGGCGCGGCCGCCCAGCTCATGGGCGATCCGGCGGGCGAGCTCGATCGCATCGCCCTCGACGGCGATGTCGACGTCGAAGCCGTCCTCGCCGAGCAAGATGTCGCGCACCGTGCCACCGACGAGGTAGACGCCTTCAACGGCTTCACTCGCGGCGGCGATCGCGTCGAAGACCGGCCGAAGCCGGTCCAGCCGCCGCAGCTCGCCTGTGATGGACTCTCCGGACTCGACCGCCGGCTCCGCCGCCTCGCCGAGCGCACGCAGGACGTCTCTGCGAGTGACCACGCCGACGACGCTTTCCCCTTCGAGCACGGCGATCCTGCCTTCGGGCGACCCGGCGAGCAGTTGCTGAAGCTCGGGCAGCGTGGCGTCCGCCGAGGCTGTCGAAGCGCGCCCGCTCATGATCCCCTTGACCGGCGCGTGGGAGAGGCCGTGGCCGATGGCGCGGTCGAGATCTTCCCGTCCCACCGTCCCGACGAGGCGGCCGGCTTCCGTGACGAGAGCACCACTCTGGCCGTAGCGCTGGCAGAGCACCATCGCCGCCGCAACCGTCTCCCGTGGTGACACGGAGCGCACCGGACGGGACATGACATCTCGGGCGCGGGGCGGCTCACGAACGGCGCCGGGCAGCGCGGCGAGGAGCGCGGCGCGAGCATCGTCCAGCCCGCCCCGGAAGATCGCCGACGCCGCCTGCTCATGGCCACCGCCGCCCAACGCCCCCGCCGCCGCCGCCGCGTCGAAGTCGGCCGAACGGCTGCGCACGACGCAGAAGACACGGCGGTCCATCTCCACGAGCACCACGAGCGCGCGACAATCGGTGAGATCGACGATCTTGTGGGCGAGGTTCGACACGCCCTCGACATAGTGCGGCCAGCGAACCGCGGCAAGGACGACGGCTAGTCCCGCTGCCTCGTGCGTCTCGAGGGAGTCGAGCAGGGTGCCGAGCAGGTCGCGCTCCTCCTTCGAGAGCGGAGTGCGCAGGTGGCTCGCGAGCACGTCTTGCCGCGCGCCATGGCGCAGACACCACGACAGCGCATCGGCGTCGCGCTGGGTCGTCGAGGGATAGGTGAGTGAGCCCGTGTCCTCGTGGATGCCAAGAGCGAAGACTGTCGCCTCGAGCGGTGACACGTTGAGCTCGCGCTCGGCGAGGATGCCGACGAGCGTCGTCGTCAACGCCCCGTCTTCCGAGAGGACGACGTTCTCTCGCTTGGCCCACGGCGGCGGCTCGGCAGCGTGGTGGTCGAACACCACCTTCTCGATGGCCGGGTCGAGGGCCAGCGGCTCCAGATCGGCCAGCCGGTTGGCATGCGTCGTCTCCACGACGATCAGGCGCTGGACTTGGTCGAGCTCCAGTCGCGAGACGTCGACGACATCGAGCTCGTCGGTGTAGAGCCGGCAGAGATCGCGGACGTTGCGGTTGAGCGAGCCCGTCACGCAGACGACGGATCCGGGGTAGAGATGGCGAACGGCGAGCATGGACGCGAACGCGTCGAAGTCCGTGTTGGCGTGCGTCGCGATGACAGTCTCGGGCCGCATCTCAAGGGAGATTGTGCATCCGCGCCCCGAAACGGGGCCGCCGGGTCAGGCCAACGCGATTGCTTCGATCTCGACCAAGGCGGCCGACGGCAGTGCTGCGACCTCCACCGTCGCCCGAGCAGGAGGGCTCTCGCCGACGTGCCGCGCGTACACCTCGTTCATGCCGCCGAAGTCGTCGAGGTTCTGGAGGAACACCGTCGTCTTCACGAGCCGGTCGAGGCCTGAACCGGCGGCTTCGAGGATCGCCTCGAGGTTCGCGAACACTTGCTCGGTCTGCTCCTCAACCGTCC
>Ga0315273_10007494_pt1 | contig 13681 bp, 14 predicted proteins | sample YL17G02_0_MG_FD_205753 | JGI IMG/M metagenome (GOLD analysis project Ga0315273, IMG submission 205753) | Sediment microbial communities from Yellowstone Lake, YNP, Wyoming, USA - YL17G02_0 | ecosystem: Environmental > Aquatic > Freshwater > Lake > Sediment | place: USA: Wyoming | collected... | reverse complement strand
GGGGCGTCTAAACCTCAACGAGGTTGCTTAATGACCGTGACCAGGGTTGTTGATCTGGCCCGGAGGAACGAAGCCTCCGCCAGTGCCCGTGCCCGTGCCCGTGCCCGTGCCCGTGCCAGTGCCAGTACCGTTACCGCCAGTACCAGTGCCGTTACCGCCAGCGCCACCTGCACCGCCAGCGCCACCGTTACCAACACCGCCAGCGCCGCCGTTACCAACACCGCCGTTACCAACACCGCCTTTACCGCCGGTAGCAGAGTTCACGCTGACGTTTTCATTCTGGGCAGACGAGGTGGAACTAACGCCACGGACGGACGACTGGGAGGACGAGTCAGACTCAGATCCCGAGTTGTTGTTCACGCGAGTACTGGGCGGACGCAACAGAGCTGCCGCGGCTGGAGCACTACCGGCCGACAGGAGCGTATGACCGATACCAACACCGCTAGCCGTACCGAGCTGTGTGATCTCCCCGGTCTCCGGGTTGAACAGCACGGCGACGACCAGGTTGGGCGTGTCGAGACCACGGATCTTGATCTGGATGATTTCCAGCTTTCCGATGTGGCCGAGCGTCTTGGCGCCACTCTTGAGGAACGTGCCCTTACCGTTGAGTGCCGACGTAGGCTCAGCAACCGCCGGGGTAGCCGTTGTAACCGCCGGGGTAACGGTGGCCACTTGGGTCGAAACCGCCGGTTGACGGAGGTTACGCTGGGCACCCTTCTGAACGTCCACGGCGAACGCCGCAGCGGCGATCCCGAAGAAGAATGTGAAGATCGTTACGATCTTGAGGAACTTGATGGTATATGGCTTCATGTGATGTGTCTTAGGTTTTGGTGTTGAGGTTAGAGAAACAAAGATGGCAAAGCCGTCCTCGTCAAAACCTTATAGCACAGAACAGATCGCCATTGCATCTGCAGGTGGGTGTGGCACAATAGGGTAAGTGAAGAAACCGCACTATCAATGGCTCTGCGAGGAGATCGAACAAGCTCTCTCCGAATCAGAGCTACATGTGACACCAGAGGCCCAGGCCAAGTACCGCCGTAGGCTGAAGGAGCTGACCGGCCGGGCGACCAGTCACATGCAGGACTACATCAAACAGATGAGGGTTCTGTCTGCTGGTCCGGACGAATCTTAACAGCCATCTGCACCAGCTTGATGCCGAACCTCTCGGCCATCTCCAGGCTGCTCGAATCCCGCTTGTACTCCCGTCCGTACACCACCGTGCTGATCCCGTAGCGGGCGATCGTCTTAAGACATTCACCACATGGCAGTAACGTGCAGGCCAGGAGTCGGCACTCGCCGGGCTTGCAGTATGCCAGACAGTTCAGCTCTGCGTGGATCACTTCCTTCAACCTTCCATCCCGGTCGCTCCAGTCGATCGTCTTCCCTGGAAGTGCTCCGTTGTAGCCCAGGCCGGCGATGGTGTTGTCGTGGCGAAGGGCGCATGCTCCAACCTTGCCCCACGGGTCTTCTGAACGGATGGCTGCCGCGTAGGCGATGGTTAATGCGTACTCTTCCCAAGATGGTCTGCTCATACCCTAATAAAGCAGAAACCCCCGCCCAGTCAAGGGCGGGGGTTAAAAGCTCCGTAATTTCTTACGGGATGAAGGTAACCTTCTGGATCGAGGCGACGTTCGCAACGGACACGCCGATCGTCTCACGCGCTTGGAAGCGAAGGGTTTCCTTCTTCTTCTCAACGTAGAGAGTGGTCGGGCTGAGTTCGTAGAACTTGCCGAGGAACGAGGGTTCACCGAAACAGTACACGACGTTATCGGGCACGAGGTCCCGCTTGATCGTGAACAAGTGACGGACGCCGAAGATCTTGGCTTCCTGGAGAGCCGTGAGGCCGTCCGTGAAGAGTTTCTCAGCGAGGTCGCCACCGATTTCGGAACGGTCGAACTTCAAGAATTCCTTCGCAGTGCGACGGTTCATGAGGAACACGCCGTTGTTCAGGTTGAAGTTTTCCAGCTTGCTCAGAACTTCCACGTAGGTATCACGAGTGATACCGCCCTGGATGTCGAAGTTTTGCTGGAGACCGGTCGCACCGATACCATTGCTGGCACCGACGATCGTGTCGCATACGGAGATGAACTGGCCGTCCTCTTCCGTCTGCATGTCTTTCAGCGAGTTGTCCGTGATCACCTGGCGCAAATCCATGCGATAGGTGCGAAGCTCGTTGACGTCCTTGGTGTACTCCTTGGTCGTGATCGGATTGAACACGACTGTGTACTTGTTACCGTAGTAGGTCTGGCTGTCCGTCGACGCACCGAACGGAATGCTCACAGCACCGGGGCTGAGGGGCTCCATGTCTTCGATGATGACCGGACGGTCATGTTCCACCACGCGGTCGAGATCGGCGTTTGTCACCGTCTCTGGGGGGATGATGTTCCGCAAGAATCCGTCTTCACGGATACGGCGGCGGATCATGTTGGTTCCGGCCGCGGATGCGGACTTCACGGACCCATCTCCCTCTTCGAGAATGCGGGACAGAAGCTCCTCATTCATGACCTTGACTGATTTAACTTCAGAGTTTTCGCTCATAGTATTATCTTTCAGGGTTGATGATTAGCTCGCACGACCCGGAACCCACTTCGTAATGAACGAGATAACGTTCACTGCGCCTGCAACAGGCGTGGCTTCAGAGTTGATCTTTGCGATGTCGGTTTTGCCGCCACGAGTACACATACCGACGATTTCGTCGTCAGCAGTGGTCAGCGAAGCGATGGTCAGTTGTCCAGCCGTGGTATCAACCTTCAACGGGGTGTTGTCGGCGTACACCTGAGTACTGTCGAAGTACGGTGTCTGGATTTCGTAGGGTCCTGCGACTGAGAGTCCCAGGAGCCGCCCACTGGAGACGACGTCCGTGTCAGACTGGTCCGCCGTCGCCCAACACACCAACTTGTTGTTGGCCAGCGCGTAGGTCGCTTTGACCCACTCGCCGTTTGTATCGAGGACGATGACCATGCCTGACTTGATGTCTTCACCAGCCTTGGGCTTGGCGGAATGAGTCAGACTGGTAGTTTCGTTACCAGGCCACCCGCGAAGCACGTTCAGACGTGGCTTCGACCTGCGATAATGATCGTATGTCATATCTTTGGATTCCGATTGTTGCTTGACTCCTACCCCGACCACACGGCCGACTCGGTGTCAAATTCGTTAGGAGTATCGCCCGGTTCAACCCTGTTGTCCAGCAGTATTTTGCGTAACTGGTGAGACAGGGGAGACTGGTGCGACCGGGGCCTTCACGGCAGTGCCTGTTGACTTACCGACCGGGGTAACGCCAGGTCGTGCCGCGTTGAGCTGTGCAGGATTCATACCTAGCACACCCTTCTGTATGCCCGGCGGCTTCATGCTCAATCCAGGCATCTTGAGTGGCATTTGCCCTACCTGGGTTCCTACCTTGTTATGCGTTACGTCAAGATTTGGACGTATTTCCTTTCGGTATCCTTTGATAGCCCCGGCAAGGCCATTGCGATCCAGCGCGTTGGTACCGGATGCGACACGGCCCATCTGGCCGAGAGCTTGAGGACCCTGGGACCAGGTCGGCAGGACGCCTTCCCGGATGCCGCGGTTGATCATCGGGTTGGCGTTCGGCATCGGATTGGACTTGAGCGCACCCTGCAGGAACTTGCCGACCATCTTGCCGCGACCAAGCATGTTTGCGATTTTAAGTAGTTCTTGTTGATTCATAAAAGAAAAGCCGGGCACCCATTACTAGGTGTCCGGCGAAATGGCCAGCCGCCGGGCGGCTCACTTAGGCTGTCTGATTTGAGGTACACGACCCTGGAGGACCTCATCCCAGCCGTCAGGATCGCCGCCACAGTCAACAGTACTAGCCTCTTTCGTTACACCAAAGCCCTCGGACGGAGCGGACACTAACGTCTCAGCGATCTGAGTCAGGAGTGTCAATGCGCTTCGAGGCTCCTTGCGGAGCTGATTGGCGACCTTGGTGTGAAGTTCGTACGGTATGATCTTGAGTGTGACAAGACGATCGACAGCCGCGTTGATGGCATCCGGGTCCAGCGTTGCTGACTTTTGTGCTGCTGCTACCTTCTCGATGTAGACACGCTCGGTATCGGCCAGCTTGGTTCGCAGTGCTAGGATCTCACTGCTCATCTTGTCGTGGTCGACGATAGCACCATCAACAAAGTCGATGGTGCTATCGATAACAGCATTCAGTGCAGTATTAGGGTTCCCGTCGCTCATAGTACGCGGGGGTCGATTACTTGGCGGCCGTGATTTTGGCGACAACGGAGGCGGCCTTACCGGCCATCTCTTCGATTTCCTTCTCAGGAGACTCGGGCGCTTCAGTGGCCTCGCCGGCTTCGCCGCCAGCTTCACCACCTGCTTCGCCACCGAGTTCCATCAGGATAGCCTCTGCGGTTTTCTCGTCGATCTGGCCGGACTCGACCAGGTGTTGGAGAACCGCCATGATGTCGTCAGGAGACACGTCGCCGCCTTCAGCGCCTTCGGCACCTTCAGGCATCGGAGGGGCACCAGCGCCTTCGGGCATCGGCGGAGCGCCAGCACCTTCGGGCATCGGCGGAGCCGCGGCATCCATCTCATCAGCCCCGGCAGCTGCGCCCATGTCATACGCCTGCTTGAGCAGATCGTCCGAAAGCTTGTTTCGGTTATGGTCATGGAGTGCGGCGAGTTTGACGATCATGTTGCGCTCGTCCACCGAGGCACTCTTCCAAAGCTCTTCAGCTTCGAGGGCACCTTGGGATTCGAGTTCAGAGATCATGTTGGCCTGCTCTTCCATCACGGCAGCAGCCTTGACGATGTCGCTGGCCACCTGTGCGCCGAACGCTTCCTGCAACTTGGCTTCAGCCTGTTGACGGAGGTCGGAGTCTGCCAGGATCACACTGGCGAGCTTGAAGTGATACGAGGGGTCGAACTCGGCGTTGGCGGCCTTGTCCTTGTTCTCGACGTTAGCGGCCGGAACTCCGTCAATCGCGTCCTCGCGGACGGACGGCTTCGGCTCTGCCTGCGGGTCTTTTTCCTTGACCTGGTCGGCCTTGGGACCCTGAGCAGCCTTGTCCTTGTTCGAGACGGGGTGTTTGCCGTCGTCGACAGGACCGTTGATCTCGGCGGCCTTATCCATCTTGGCAGGCTTGCCGGCATCAGCGGGTGACTTCGCATCCGGCTTCTTGTCGTCGGTCTCAGCGACCTTGGAAGAAGCGGACTTGAGCGTCTCGCGCAAATTCTTGATGGACGCAACCACCTTGGCGGCCTTCGCGGCAGATCCAGCACCGAGGTCTTCGGTAACCGTTTCCTTCGGAGAGGTCGCACCGACAGCCTTCACGGCAGTCACTTCCTTGTTGTGAACCGGATGTGTATCCGATCCGCTACCGGGAAGGTTGGTTGCGGAGGGCGAGGTGTTGGGATCTTTGGGGATCGCAACAGTGCCCATGTCTTGCGGGTCCTTTTCAGTGACCTGCGTAGACGGAGATCCCGGTGCGCCCGAGCCGGCGGTCGCGACTTTATTACTTGCGGACTTTGTGCGGTCCGTCAGTCGAGCGACGATTTCTTGGTATGTGAGGGTCTTATTAGCCATAGCTGTACGTTAAATCACGTGCTGGTAGCTTACAAGCAGTCGTACCGGTTCGTCAACAAAAGTTTCATTGAGAACCTGTTCTGCGGCCACGCAGAAGGAGACCTTGTAGAAGCCGTAAGCACGTGAGAGTTTGCGAGCTTCTTCTACCGCGTCAGACATTGACGCGGATTTCACTGGCATCGGGAGATCAGAACCCCTCTGCACAGTAATCTTCATGATGCGGGTCTTGGCCACCTGGGGATTAACCGAGTGGCGATCCGCAACTTGATCCATGACCTTGTCCACAGGATCTCCAGAGGAGAACTTGCTGAAGTCTGGTTCGAAGAGATCTTCGAGAACAGGGTCGGATTCAGAATTGAGCATCTGCTGGAACACCGTAGGGAGCAGACCCTTGGCCTGCTTGACCATCGGATCTGCATAGACCTGGTCGATGCTGTTTCCAGTGACGTAACTGACGAAAGCTTCGAACGGTAGCACGGTGGCCCGCTTGGCCAGGCCAGCGAACAGATACCCCGGCTCGGTAGCACGAATGATGGACATCTCGGCTTCGGTGATGTCCTGGGGCTCGAACGCGCGGGTGACTGCTTCCTTGAAGAACGCGGCCTTGGCGTCGGTGCCTATGTCATCTCCGTTGATAGCCGCCCGAACGTACTGCTCAGTCTCAGCCAGACGGGTCAGCATGGCCTGCTTGAGCAGATCCACGCATCCGACGTTGGTGTCCGGGATAGATACGCCCTCGGCCTGAGCCAGGATGTCGCTGTACTGAAATGCCGTGGCCGATGCGGCCTTGGTCATCTGGTACTCGATGAAGTGAGCAATCCGGTCCGCCGGGTTCTTGACCTCTGAGATGTCGAAGAACGTCGGGGTAGGGTTCTCAGCGAAAGCGAACTTCTTGAACTTCGGCAGGTACTGGCACATCGACTCCTTCAGGTGCGAGCAGTACTTGGACGAGCCCTTGGCCTTGTTGGCACAGATCGAGCAGACGTCGTACGGGACCTTGGCTGACATGGAGAAGCTGAGCGGCTTGCCGGAAGCGGCCTTCTCGTACATGTCGGGAGCCTTGTCCTTGTCGCCCCAGACGATCAGCTCTACGCGGCCCATCTTGTCGTTGTACGCGCTGGCCTTGACGTCGCCTACCTTGAACTTGGGGTCAGTGTTCTTGTGCTCCCGGAACAGGTGACCGTGGGAGACGAAAGTGTTGTGGCGAGTCTTAAGGCCATCCTCCGGCCATCCGTCGCCGTTGCGGTTATAGCCGTACTTCTCCTGGCTACCCATGGCGATCAGGTGGATGCCGAAATGCTTGTCGTCCTTCGGGACGTGCTTGCGCATCAGGTCTGCGCTGAACGCGTCAGAGGCCGCCGACTTGATGTGGCGATCCCCCTCGAACAGACATGACAGAGAGCCGGCCGCTTTGACCAACTCGTCCTGGCTGTCTTGGAAGATTATCTTGATCATTCGCCCATCACTTTCTTTTGCAAGTCATGAGCCAGCATGGCGCCGCCACCGAGGGCCAGGGCTTTCGTGGGGAGAGAGAAACGTCCACCGATGGTAGGTCGGACAAGCCGACGCCACATCTCAGATAATGCAGATCCGCTCTCGCCGGGGATTTGTGCCAATCCCTTGCCGAATGCTCCACGACCCTCTTGCAGGAGTTCTCGCGCACCTTCAAGGCCGGCGCTGGAACCTGTGGGTTTCAAGACTCGATTCAGCAGGCTCTTGAGATCAGGACCGCCGCTGGGGTGGAAACCAGACTCAGAGAGAAGTTCAGAAGCCCGGAGATTACCGTGACCGGCAGCTCCGAGACCCTCAGTCAGGGTTTTATGCACCTTGTCTATCACGGTCGGATCAGCCTTCATGGCAGCCCTGAGCGACTCTGCGGTTCCGAGTCCCTTACCGTCCGCACCTGCGTGCCGTTTGAATTCCTGGAAGAGATTACCGAACGCGGTCTCCTTGTTCGCCTTCAGGGATCTGGCAATACCGGCACCGCCAGCGCCCAGCACGGCCAGCGGGGCAATGTGCTTACCGGCGAATCCGAGAGCAGAGTCTGTGATTCCGCCAGCGCCAGGCTTGGCTGCACCCCAGGGTTCGGTTACCGTTTTGAGGCCAGCCGGAATGGCTACCCCGGCGGTACCGCCCAGTAATGCTCCAGCTAGTGCGCTACGCAACATTCGACGACGACGTTCACCAGGAGTCTCTCCGGGCTTTCCAGCGTTGCGGCTGAGTACGCCCGACGCGGTTCCTCCGAGTGCGGCTCCGGCCAGTGCGGGCTTCCAGTACTTCTGGAAGGTCTCGCCTAGTCCGTCTTTGAGATCGTCGATCTTCATGTAAAATTGACAGTGAGTGTCAGATTGTCAGAGTAGTCTCTCCCTCGAAGGGATTCTGCTTAGCCCGCAAGGTCGTAAGTTCAGACAGGATTCTATCATGGATCGTGTCGGAATACAACTTCGCCTGAAGGTCTGCATTGACGTCGTCAGCCAGGTCGAATACCCGCTTGTCCGGAAAATCAGTGATCAGCCGGCGTTGCTTCGTGGGAAACGTAAAGCTAATCGGTGTCGGTACCGTCCAGTAGTCAGCTCCGACCGCGTCAGGCAGGACCGTGTTGACACCCCAGGTGACCGTGAACTTCGCGTTGATTCCGACCCCGCTGGTGGTGTCTTGATCGACGGGGTTGCTGGGGATGGCCGAGTAGTTGCCAGCCGTTACGATCGAGACAGCCGTGATCACACCAAGCGTGACCGCGTCCACCTTGACCGTCACAGGGGTGACGAATGTTCCGGCATCGAGAACGATCGTGTCGTTGACAACATATCCGGAGCCGCCCAAGCTGACCGCCACCGAGATAGCCTTGAGGGTTGCGTCCGCGGTAGCACCAGTACCGTTGCCGCCCGTGATGGTAACGGCCGGCACAGCCGTGTACCCGGAGCCCGGGGCCTGGACGGTGTAGCTGGTGATCTCACCATCAACCACGTTTGCAGTCACGGCAGCACCAAGGCTGCCGGCCACGGTAACGACCGGTGCGGTCTCGCCTGGACGTGTGAGGTTTCCGGAGAACGCACCACCACACTCTACGAGCGGTTCGCCGTGATCAGAAATCAGTTGTTCTTCGGAAGCTGACGTACCGGCGATCTCAGTGAGGACGTGGTAACGGTCTGCCACCCGATCGATCGTCTTGCGAATTTTCATGATTTACTCTTTGGAATCTTTGGGCTTGGCCGGGGATGTGTTGCTGACGGCCTTCTGCCTTGCAGTCTCGGTCTCAGCGATACCCTTGATCGTGAACGGATCAATCCCCTCGTGCTGCACGGCAGAACGAAGTGCGACACGCATCACGTTGACATCCTTGGCCAAGTGAGGTGCCGTCTGGCGGATAGTGTTGAATGCACTCACGACCTGGTCTGGATCGGCCTCACTGAGGACGTCATCCGTGGTCATGAGGTTCTGAAGCAATGCCAGGTGTTGAGAGTCGCCCAACGCGGACTCGACCGCAGCATGTGAGTTGTCGGGAGAGCCAAGATGACCCATCACGCCTTTGAAGAAGTGATCGCGGGCCGGTGCCAAGAGATTGAACATCGCATCCGGTGCGGTCTTGAAAACGCTCTTTGACGAGTCTCCACCCTTTGGCAAGAACTCGAACGGTGAGCCACCCAGGTCTTTTCCAGCCGAGCCCCTGCCTGAGTTATTCGGGGCTACTGGTTTTGGGGACTTGGAGTCCTCCTCTTCTTCTTCGTCGACCTCACCCTTGGCGAGAGCGGAAGATGACTTCTTCAGCTCTGCGCGCATCTCATCAACCATGACGGTCGCTTCCTTGATGCTCACGAGAGCCTTTGACAGAAGTTCAATCTCGACAAGATCCGATTCAACGAAGCGAGGCTTACCGTCGTATTGCTGACGTGCCACCTTGATGTTGTGAGCGGCCAGGTAGCTGGCAGCGTTGTCGAGCGCGGGCTTGGCCTCTTCACCAATCACGGCCAAGGCATCCAGTTCAAGAGTGTTCCAGTCGAGCTGGGACCGGCGAGCCTTCTTGACCATCCGGTCGAGCAGCCCACGTGCGCTCTCTTCCATATCGGTCTTGACCAGCTCGGCAGTGTTGATGTTTGCCCGGAGAGGACTGAGACTCTGCTTACGGAACGACGCAGACTTGGGCAGGCTGAATTCTAGTCCGTCATTTTCTGGCAGGGAGAAGAAGTCGGGCATCCTGGCACCGGGCGCCAGTTTGTCGTCTGCTTCCAACCATCCGCCAGCATCCTTGGTCATCTTCTTGGCCGGCACTTCAAGGTACTGACTGACCAGGTTCTGAACGTCAACGGTGGGGAACGTGGCACCGCGCTGACTGGAGTTCTTCTCCATGTAGCACAGCGTCTTGGCAGTGTTGAAAAGTTGACCCAGCCCTTCCAGTAGTGCGGGCGAAAGATTCTTCTCCGACGCGAACTTCAGGAGTTCACCTTCGGGATCTCCAGACCGTCGGACGCGCGGCGCGATGTCATCGATCAAAAACCCTATAAGTTGCTGCCTCATAATTTAGACAAAATTGACCACTTGGATAGTTTAGACGTAGCGAGGAGCTTAATCAAGTCTTCTCAGCCATCTGCTTAACCGCCTCCGCGGTTACGTCGATGGTAGGATCTGATGCGGACAGCTCACCTATTCTTCGGATGTCCTCAAGCAAGAGATCACCAAAGCACGTCATGCCGACATTCTCAAGGGCTCCGCTCTGCGCACCGCCGCTTTGTGCTTCAGCGATCTGGAATGCCATGTGACGCCCAATGTCTCGGCTGGAGGTACCAGACTGTCCGGCCCAAAACGCTGCGAGGCATTTTGTGGTCATGGCATGTTTGATCTCGATCATACCCTGAGATGCGTCGAGCTTGCCTGGATAGTTTCTGGTGAATCCGTAACCAGCCAGGCCCTTCTCAAGGCCGAACTCGTCACAGTTCTGCAGTAGGAGCTGACCTTCCGGTGCCATCCTGGCATACATGGGATCGTACGACATGTAACGACCGTGTGGCCAAATCAGGCTAAATATGTACCCGGCATCATCTTCACGATCTCTGACGTTGAAGTAGAGGGTCTCGTAGAACCTGATGGCCATTTCGCTGACCCCGACCATCTTGGCTATGCGGACGTAGCTACACTCTTTGGATGGCTGGAGCAGACATGCGTTCACCACCGCGGCCAACCGGTTGCCCGGGTATGCGAGGTAGTGAGCTGCAGATATGGCTCCGTCGGTGGGTCGGTCACCCTCGGCCGCCATACGCTCATACGAGTAGGCTAGTTCGAGCAGGCTCTGTTTGACAAGCTTGGCGCGGATCGGGAAAGGAGCACCCGTGTCTATCAGGGTGCGGATGAAGTTGAAACCGAAGCGAGGATCACCTAACGCCATGTACTCTACATCGATCCACCGCTGGGCCGCGCTCGCATCCCCGGAGGCAGGGATACTGAAGCGCGTGGCACCGACGGGGATCAGGCGACATAGTCTGGTGATCTCATCCTTGGTCATGACTTCATGGTGGAACTTCCACTTTGACGGCGCTGGCTCTTGAGGAGAAGCTCCAACACCATGTCGCCCAACTGTTTGAAGTTCGAGAGAAGCTTGTTCTCCAGATCAACCTGGTCGTCTGATCCGTACGCTTGTGCGAAGTCTTCAGGCTTCCAGTAATACAGGAAGAGGATTCGTCCGATACGGTCGAGACCTTGTTCCAGATCAGGTATGTACTTGTCTACCAACGCGATAGAGTCGTACGTCTTGGTGAGAGATCCCACCACGCCGTGCTCGAACAGGTTGCCGACGCCGCGCGACTGGCTCAGCTCGTACAGCTGGATCGGGCTGGCAGTCTGAAGCATGTCGGACGGGATGTTGGACTTCGGGTTGGCCACGTTGTCCTGGTTGTGCGCTTCGTGCCGAACGGAATCGCCAACCCGGTTACGCTCAATGAGCGGGATGTCGCGGTGTGCGATCAGATCGTGACTGTTAAGATTCTCCGGCTCTTCCATCACGTTATACGCATCGTTGAACTGTGCGTAGAACTCCGGGTAGGACTGTGCCCGAAGGTGCAGTGCCGACTTGTGGAAGAACTTGTGACAGCCCTTCTCGGCTCTGTCCAGGACCTCATCTGCAGACTCTACACGCATGCCGCATTCGGCCATGAGATACAGACGGGTCGCGATCTTGGTCATGTGGGGAGACCAGCGACCGCGCTCGTCATCCGTCTTGACCATGAAGTGATTAGCACCGGCACGCTGGATAGCGGCCTTCTTGTACCCGTCTCCGTAGATGATCGAGTCGAGAGCAGAACGGTTACCGAGCATGAGTTCCCCGGGGAACTTGAGGCAGCGGTAGGATTCTCCGTCCTTACCTTCCAGCTCATGGCTCACGCTGATGAACTTGAAGTGCTTGCCGAGCACGCGATCGGAATCGTACGCACCTTCGTAGTCGGGGTTGTGCAGGACGAACTCCGCATTCTTTTCGTCGTTACTCCAGCTGGAGTAGTAGTAGCAGTCCAAGCCGGCCGGAGACTTCTCTTTCTTGACGATCAGGATTGGACGGCTGAACGATCCATCCTTGCAGCAGTAAACCCGGTACGCCTTGCCGGTCTCCATGGAATCCTTCAGCTTCTCGCACTTGTCGATCGGGAGCAGGAACTTGCCGAAGATAGGCTGCTCTCTTTTGTTCTCTGCCGAGCATCCGTCTTCGAGATCGATGACGAGCATTCGGGGGAGCTTGTCCTTGGGGTTATACCTGGAGTAATCGAGCAGCTCGTTGCCGGCATCATGGGGGTGTGTACGCTCAAGCATGCAGCCATCCTGGGTGGCAACGACGCATTCACGTTGTGCGCCATCGGCCATCAACACTTCGTACACACCAGGCTCGGAGATCGTATTGAGCGACGTCTCGGAGGCTTCGACGATAGGATTGATCGAGGCTTCCTTGCGGTTGTCCTCGATCGAGTACCCACGCTTGAGGTCAGCAGCACTGGCCTGCTTGACCCCGGGGTTGTTGAGAAGGTTGAAGTGTACCACGAGGGACTCTACGTCTGGAGCAGCCGCTGACTTCTCAGCCGGGATGTCTGGCATGTAGTTTGCCTCGCTGCTGCCGTAGAACAAAGCCTTCGCGAATGCCTTGTCCGCTTTGACCGTGTTAGCGATCTTTTGAATCGCATCTTCCTTGCCGTCCTCGACGATGAAACGCTTCAGCAGAGATTCAGTGGAAAGCTCCGCTGCGGTCTTCTGCATGTCGGTCCACGCGGCCTGGGTCTCAGGACTGGATGCAAACTTCCGCGTCTGACCACCCGCGGTGGGGGGATTGATGATGCGGTTGAAATCCATGTTGGACGGCGTCGCCTCAAGCCGCATCTTCGGCTCTACCGAGTAACCTTCCTCGGTGGGGGAGAGGTTGAGCAGATAGTCCACCCACTCGTTGGTGAGCGGGATGAAAGTCTTGGTGGCGTGACGGTAAAACAAGTCCGTACCCTTGATGGCGCCGTTGATGAAGAACACTGGCGCGTAGTACAGGTCTTTGCCGAGCCGGAACACGAAGATGCCGACCATGCGGGTGTTGGCATCGTTCTTGTGGACGATCTCGAAGCCAAGCCGGTACGGCGGCTTCATGATCGGGGTGGCCTTGTTCTGGATGGACATGTAGGCTTGATCGAGAAAGTTCTTCTCGATGTCACCATCCGGCATTGTCTGTTGTGCTGCTTGTTTCCAATTCTCGATCATAAACGTTAGTTACATCTGGTTGACGATATTAGGGTTCATCAAGAACGAAAGACGTTCCATGAATCCCATCTGGGAGGCACGACGCTTCGCTTCGGCTGCCGCGTCGGCCTGACCTTTGACATACGTGCCGCCGGCCAATGCTGCACCTCCGCCGGCTATACCGGCACGCTCCATGACACTACGACCAAGGTCTGCAGGGTTGAGAGGGGATGCACCGTCGAATCCAGGACCAGCCAGCGCCCGTCGCCCAAGTCCAGGTTGCATGCCGCCTACGTACTTACCGACCCGGTCCGCAATGCTCATGGGAGCACCAGCGGCCACGGAGGCGGCGGTAGGGGCGGCGGCACCAGCGGCAGCAGCAGCGGCAGCAGCAGCGGGGGCGGCGGGGGCGGCAGGAGCGGCAGGAGCCGA
>Ga0315273_10007493_pt1 | contig 13683 bp, 14 predicted proteins | sample YL17G02_0_MG_FD_205753 | JGI IMG/M metagenome (GOLD analysis project Ga0315273, IMG submission 205753) | Sediment microbial communities from Yellowstone Lake, YNP, Wyoming, USA - YL17G02_0 | ecosystem: Environmental > Aquatic > Freshwater > Lake > Sediment | place: USA: Wyoming | collected... | reverse complement strand
AAAAGATATTCCAAATTGGTTTCTTTTCACGGCAAAGGCTATCAATGAGGGATGCCAATACTGGATTATCTTTTTCTTTCTTTTTCATATTATCGCCCTGTCGGACGTGCTCCATCCCGTGTATACCTAGCAGGCTGTCGCTCGTCGGCTCGCTCTCCTTTATGAGAACTCAAACAAGTAGAAAGTTATTGAAGAGAAAAGTTTAAAAAGCAGGATTATTGCGAAAAAATCGCCGCAAGAAGTATTCCGGACATGCCTATGAAGAGCGCAGCTAGGCTAATGTTCCGCGCATCCTTGAGAACCTGCCTATCTGTACCATGAGTTATCAGCCGATATAAGATGTATGCGATTAAAAGGTCAGCCCCCGCAATGCCACCTCCTGAAAAAAAAGTTAGACTGAGACCAACTGAAAAAGGAACGAACGAAAGAAAAATGAACAAGACATAAAGGATCGCAACGATTATCAGCGAGCGTTTTACTCCGATGACTATGGGGAGCGTTTTCGACCTCCTCGCTGCCATGTCGCCTTCCATATCCTGGACAGATTTCAGAATTTCCCTGGCGAGGCCGGATACGAAACCAAGCGATGCGAGCACCAGAATCAGAGGGGAAATACTCTCTGCCACTATAACATTACCAAAAACAAAAGGTATTGACATAGTAAGCGCAATGTACGCATTGCCTACAAACGGGATGTCTTTGAGTTTCCAGTTATATAGAATGGCAGTGCCATTGAAAACGAGCACTATGAGGAATGCCGGGATATTGATAAAGAACGCCAGGATAATGGATAAGAAAATGCAGACTATCGAGAAATAGAATGCGAATGATGGTGAGATGGTTCCGCGCACGAGCGGGCGGTCGGACTTTTTGTTTATTCTGTCTGTTTCGATGTCAAGATAATCATTAAGGGCGAATGAACCTGCTTCTGAGATCATAGGCACAAGAAGCGAAAGAACGATGATGGCCGTAATTGGCGGAGCGCTTCCGAGAACGATCGTCTCTCCAATTAAAACCGCAATCGCCAGCATGATGGCATGGTCGAAACGAGTAAGAGCCCAGAGCTCCTTGAGAAATCCCATGGGAGTCTGATGAATGGGAATGATTAAAATGATTTGTGGATTAAAGTTATTATATGCGGAAGGATATAATAAAAGGAGTAACGCTAGGCCTAAAAATATGGCTGATGGTCTTACTCGTCGCGACTGCTTTCGCTTTTCCTTTATCCAGGTACGCACTTGAAATCGAACCAAACCAGCTTACGATAATAAGAGAAAACATGAGCATAGGCCTGGAAAAACCAGTGAAGATCGTGTTCATTACGGACATCCATATCGAAACATTATCAGACGGATTTCTTCAGTCTGCCCTGGATGCTGCGAATGCCGAAGATCCGGATTATATTTTTTTGGGAGGGGATTACGCTGGCATTCCGGGACCGGAAATGGAGGGATTGGCGGCCCTGAATGAATTGCATGCAGCCAAAGGAATATTCGCAGTTCTTGGTAATCACGAATACCTTGTAGGGGATTCCTGCCCAAATGAACATGGGATAGAGAATGCAGAGAACATGTCTGCATTTCTTGAATCTATGGGGATCAGAGTATTGAAAGACGACACGGTCGAAACCGAAGATTTTACCTTAATTGGTCTTGATGAATACTGGGCCTGCAGATCAGATTACGAAAAGATATTTCGGGACATGAACGGATCTCAGCCGACTGTTGTTCTGACGCATGACCAGGAATCGATTCCTGAAGAGAGGTATGAAAGTATAAGTCTGGTACTTGCAGGACATACGCATTGTGGCCAAGTGCGTTTGCCAATAATCGGCTCCATACCCAAGCTCCAAGGTTTCAAGGGTAAATACGAAATGGGCATCCACCAGTTTGATAATGACAGTTACCTCTATGCCTCATGCGGACTTGGGATAAAACCGAGATTTCTTTCTCCGCCAGATATAACAATCATCGACCTTTCCTGATTTAACTGCAATCTGACTTGTTTCTTATCTGGAAATTACTGTAACAAACATAGTTATATCGAATGAGAGCAAAAATTGACATTTATAAATCTTGCGTTTGTATTAGAATCGGTGATTTAATATGCCAAATGGCATTACTATATCGAGTTTCCAGGAAGCTGCGATGGCGACAGCCCAGGACTTAATTGCTGGGATAATATCATTTATCCCGGGGTTCGTGGCTGCGTTGTTGATCTTCCTGCTTGGCTGGATTATTGCGATCCTGGTCAGTAGATTTTTTGGAAAAATACTGCAATGGATCAAATTTGAAGAATTCCTGAAGGAACAGGAAGTTGAGGAAGCACTTGGAACGGTTGTCATAAGCAACGTTCTGACGAAAATCCTCTATTATTACATAATAATACTCTTCCTGCAGCAGGCATTCATGTACGTTAAGCTCGGCACAGTAGCGGACTTCATAACAACTGTGCTCGTGTATCTGCCGGTTCTCATAGGTGCAGTGCTCCTCGTACTTGCTGCCGCAATAATCGGTGAGTTTGTCAAGATGCGCATCCTGAGCGTAAACGGGAAATCCGTAATGGTACAGTACACCGGCCGTGGAGTCAAGGCACTGATAGTGTTCCTTGGCATCATGGCTGCGCTGGAAACCGTGGGTTTCAAGACAGACATCATCAAGCAGACGTTCATAACCCTGCTTCAGGCAATCTTTTACGGAGTCGCACTCGCCTTTGGTCTTGCATTCGGCCTCGGTGGCCAGCAGGATGCCAAGGACTGGGTGGGCACCTGGAGAAAGAGGCTGAAGGTCTGATTTTTTAATTTTTTTTATTTTCCTTTTTGCATTGTAAATTTGATATTTTATAATGGTGCACAGAATTCACAGTTTTGTGATCTATTTTTCTTGAATTCAATAAACCTTTTAAGTATTGGGAGATTTAGCATTTCATGCAAGAAAGATACGAAGTAACCCTGATTTCAAGGAATAAGAAAGAAAAATTAATGGAATCTCTCCATCCCAAGGTATTATATGAAATGAAAGCTGCCATTCACGGAACGTGCGTTAAGTTCTTTACTGACAATCCCAAGCAAAAGGAGATGTGGGAGGACAACTTCGAACCCATGCCTGACTGGATAAGGCCCCATGCAAGACTGTTTTCAATTTCCGGTTCCCGGTTTCGGGTTTTGTATGAACCTATTTCGAAAACTGCCATTGTAATTTGCTGTGGTTATTACGGGTGGATAAAAAGCATCGCCCTAGCCATAGTCGCGGATTTTCTTGAAGATGTTCCTTCTGAACACAGAAGATTTTCAGTCCATGGCTCTTTTGTAGACTGTGGCGGGCATGGGGTGGGAATAATCGGCCCGCCAAAGAGCGGCAAGACGACCCTGACCTACGGTTTGCTCCTCGAAGAAGAAAACAACTTCCTTACTGATGACTGGTTTTTTGTCCGGCTCGCTGCCAAAGACACCCTGGTTTTCTCCGCAGAGAATAACTCATATGCAGGGGCTGACCTGGCACAAAACTGGCCGCAGCTTGCAAAAAGGCTTACGGGAATCAGGACAGATAATAAGAACCGTGCTATTGTTGACGTAAAAAGGTTCTTTGGAGAGGATCGCATAAGGAAAAACAGCAATCTTAAGATGGTAGTACTGCTCACAAGGGAAAGGGGAAAGCTGCCATTAAGGAAGCTTTCAGCGACAGACGCCGTCCGATTCATGCTTAAGCACGATTTCTGTAATCCACATCAGCTTATCAGGACAAGAGAAAAGACTGTTGCAAGGAAAAGGTTTTTCAAAGAGCTATTCGGAAGAGTGCCAGTTTACCTGTTGAACACCATTGAGACACCGCAGCAGTCTTTGGAAAGGTTGAAAAAACTGATTTCACAAATTGATTAACATGGCATTCACACATTTCCGGGCACCGTACGCCTTTATGGGCTACCAGTGCCCGCTGGCTGAGAGCAAGGTGGCAGTTATACAAGTTCCTTACGAAGGAACGGTTTCTTTCATGGGCGGAACCCGCAACGGGCCGCAGGCGATAATCAATGCCAGCAGGCAGGTCGAGTTCTTTGACAGGGAGATCGGGAAGGAAATCGCATTCGAGCTCGGGCTGCATACCTATGACGAACTCGAGCCGGACATGGGCTCGGTGGAGGGCACGCTGAAAAGGGTGGAGGAACTTGCATCCGAAGTGCTCGAGAAGAACAAATTCCCCATAATGTTCGGAGGCGAGCATTCTGTGAGCATCGGCATGGTGCGGGCGCTCGCAAAGAAGTACAAGAACCTTTCAGTCCTGCAGATAGATGCCCATGCTGATCTTCGTGATGAGTACGAAGGTACAAAGTACAATCATGCATGTGCGATGCGGAGGATGAGGGAGAATGTAAAGGCCGCAGTTCAGGTTGGCATAAGGAGCGTGTGCCCTGAAGAATTGGATTATATCAAGAAAAAAAAGCTAGATGGGCACATCTATTGGGGAACTGAATTCGACAAGGAAAAGATAGTTTCCCAGCTTACAGACGAAGTCTATGTGACCATTGACCTGGACGGATTCGACCCGTCCGAAGTCCCTGGCGTGGGCACTCCGGAGCCCGGGGGACTAAGATGGCAACAGGCAATAGAGATATTGCGTGAAGTTTCACGGAAAAAGAAAATTGTCGGTTTTGATGTTGTGGAGCTGATGCCTATTGCCGGGAGTGCCCAGTCTGAGTTCTTCGCAGCCAAGCTCGCATACAAATTGCTGGGCTACTCCTTTTTCAAGTGAGCCAAAAAGTAATCCTTCACCAGGTTCTCCTGGAACTGCCGGTTTGAGCCGTAGCCGAACTGCTGGTGCAGCTGGAGCAGGTAAGGGTGCGGAGAATAATGCGGCACAGTTATGGCATATCCTTCCATGTCAATGGATGCGCTCTTTGCAGAAGCACCTCCGAATTTTGCGTATACGCCCTTGAATTGCGATGATGTGAAAATCTGCTCTTTCGTAACAATCCTGCCTTTTACAGAAGTGTTAACAAAGTTGAACGAGATGCGTTTATGCTCCATTTCGTTTGTGAGCAGGTTCCTCATTGGCTTTTCAACATCAACCTTTATGGTGACGTTCTCGCCCTCCACTGACGCAGAATATTCACTGGATTCGAAATGCGCAAGGATAAAAGATGTGAAAAATTCTTTCCCTTCTCGATGGTTTACGATCTTGGATAATATTATCAGGTTTTCCCCTGAAAAAAAGATGGAACGCATGGCGCCATGGGCAAAGGCCACGCCTTGGCGCTCGCCATCCAGAACGATGTTCTGGAAATAATTCTGTGGAACGGAAAAAGGTGCACGGACCTCGAACATTGGGAAAAACAATTTGACCGGCCATTTTATTGATGAGCAGATGAACTTTTTTATGGGCTTAAGCTCTTGCGATACCTGCTTCGAGAACTCGAGCCTGGCCTGGTCTTCCTCTAACATCTTCTGCACCAGGTTCGCATAGTCTGGGGAGTTTTTTGCCACATCACAAATCCTGCACATGTGTTGAAAAAAGCGGACTATGTTTTAAAAGTTACCAGTCCTTAATCTTTCAAGGGATTGTATGGAAAACTCAAAAAAAATAATCATATTGCTGATCTTAACCGTAGTGATGGTCGGGGGCATGTTCTGGGGAATTCAGTTTGGGAAAAATGCAGGCAACACGACCAATGACCAGGTTTCTTCAGGCACTACGTCTTTCAATGGCACCATAAGGGTTTACGATCCTATTCTTCTTATCACATCAGAGATATCAGATGCACTCCTCACAAAGCTTAGGAACGATGAAAGGGTAAAGGCAATTACAGAATATCCAAGCGGGCGCATTCTGAACATCACAACCAGGGAGGATGTTTTCCCGCTTGCCGAAATGCTTCGAACCAATGGGGTGAAAACACAGGGTGTCGCCAACATCGTGCTTCCTGGTTCGATCAGCGTCCGTTTTGGCAATGGCACCGTGATTAACGTCAGTACTCAAAGCATTGGATCAGTTAAGGCGATAACCGAGCCGCTTGTAGATGCAGACAACGAAGTCCCGGTTTCCATGATGGCAATTGTAGTGGGCAATGGGTTGGTTGACTACGGCTCGCCAACCATAAACTCCAGTATTGTGACAATCCATGGGAATGCCACAGTAATTTCAATGCAGGGACGGGAGTATGTTTTCATGATTCCTTGGGAGAAAAGGTCAGAGCTTGATATCGCACTGCTTCAGGAAAAGTATGGAAATGAAAGCATTGACTTTTCTAAAAATGACTTGGTCACGTTCCCAAACAAACTTACGGTTCCCCAGATAACCGAAAAACGAAAATTACTGTACATTACATATATTTCTGACACAAGCGCTTCTGTAACCTGGAACTTCACTAATAAGGAAGCAATGACGTCTGATTTTGGCAATGTTACAGTGGCTTTCCCAGACTCTGTCCTCAAAATAGTGACAAACGACACAGTAAGCCTGCCTTACAACGGATCTTCATTGTTCAGTTATTCTGTTTTGGTTCCACCCCAAATAAACGGGTTTTCCCTTAAAAGCGCTGAAATACCCCTAAAAGTGGAAAAAGAGCTTTCGATAAACCAGTCTGTGGAAATAACGATCAATGGACTTGCCATTGGGAACACGGTTGTTAGCATAAATGGCATTGGGCCAGGCTGACTATTCCCTTTTTGCAATCGCTTTCATTCTTTCAATACCGTTAATTGATTCAATGAAGGTGCAGGCACCGCAAGAGACGTGCTTTTTCCAGTTCCTATTCCCACGGCTCATCAACGCCCGGATTATCCTGCCCTCGTTTTGACCACGGTCAATGTATTTGATTCGCCCGACCATGGCTCCGGATTTCCTAAAAAGCAAGGACACCAGCGGGTTGTTAGTGTACACTGTCGTGAACTCTGGAACATAGGATTTCAAATGGCTTACCCAGAGGGAGTTGTTGTCTATATCGCGAACCGGAATGATGATGGCCCGTTTCAGCTCATCCGGCAAAAGACTCGCGCGAATCATCTCAATTCTTTCTCCTGCTGAAAAAGGATTATCCTTTGCAGAGCAGCTTTCAGCTGACCCGATTGCAATTATAACCTCATCGTGCTTGCCCAAAAGGGACTTGACAACTGAGAGGTGTCCATGATGGAATGGCTGGAATCTTCCGATAAACAACACGCGGTCCTTCAAAAAAATCAACCTGCCTTTTTCTGCTCCAGCTTTACTCCAACGATTTTTGAAACGTCGCCTATCTTCGCCACTCCCAAAACACTGTCGGCAGTGGACATTACAATGTCGTTATGGGATACCAAAATGAACTGCGTGTCGCTTGCCATTCTTGAAATAAGTTGAGCGAGGTTCTTGCTGTTCTCCTTATCCAAGGCCGCATCCACCTCATCAAGAATGTAGAATGGTGCTGGTTTGAAGAACTGGAGCGCGAAAATGAACATCAGGGCGACAAGGGAGTTCTCCCCTCCTGAAAGCGAGTCTATGGAATGTTCCTTGTTCCCCCGCTTAATTTTTATGTAAAGCCCGGATTCAAATGGCTCATTTGGCTTGTCAAGATAAAGGAAGCCCTCACCTATATTCAGATAGCTGAACATCTTGACAAAGTTATCGCTCACTGAATAGAACGTCTTGAAGAACGCGTCATTTTTGTGCTGCTCGATTTCAGAGATCATGTCGAGAATGGCCATTCGTTCCCCTCCAAGCGTTGCGATCTTGCCCTCAACCCCTTCTATCTCTGCTTTCTTTTTATCATACATTTCAATGGCAGCTGTGTTCACGCTTGGCATGCTGGATATAATCTGTTCAGCCTCGCCAATCATATGCATTAAATCGTCTTTCTTCACACCTTCAAGAAATTCGAACTCTTTGTAGCTTTCGAATTCCGCACGCACATCGTCAAACCTGGTGGCAGCGGTTGCTTTTTTTACTGCAAGCTGGCCAAAATCGCGGTTAATCTTATCAAGTTCTATGCGCTTCTCGCCCCGGAGTTTTCCCATTTCTTGCAATTCCTTTTCAAAACCCTTGATTTTTTCAAAAAGCGCTTCAATTTCTTTTGAATAGCCAGTAACTTTTTCTTCCACCCTTGCAATCTCGTCCTGGTCTGATGAAATCTGGCGCTTAAGCTCGCTTATCCTTGCAAGATCATCCTTCTTTTCCTTATCTAATTCTTTGCAGCGCGTATCTTTTTCCCGGATGTTCCTTTTCCTCATGTCAAGCTCTTTTGTCATGCCTTCGAGTGTTGCACGCAGGGTAGATATTCTGGAAACCAGTTCGGCTTTCTTCCTTCCCTGCTCTTCAGTTTCGGACTCCAGCCTTTTTGCAGCCAGGTCTGCTTTGCCCATCAGTTCTGCCAACTTCTTTTGAGTAGTCTCACTTTCAGACTGGAACTGCGATAGCTCCTTTGACCTGGATTTTGAAGCAGCCTCAAGATCGGCGATCTCATTTTCAACTGACTTCTTCCTGGCAATGGCATCCTTTTGCCTCTCCAACTGCTCGTTCCTGCTTTTCATCTCCATTTCCATTGTCCTGATCATGATCTCCGTTTCTGATTTTTTCGCCCTGATCGAAGACTCGGACTCCCTCAAAGAATAAAGCTCCTGGATCATGGCCTCTTTTGAGGATTTAACTGCAGCAAGCTCAGACTCGATCTTTTGCAGCTGGTTGTTGCTTAAGATCGATGACTCAGACCTTCCTCCACTTACTATTCCCGTTCGCTCGAAGATCTCCCCCTCTAGGGTAACCATCCTGCTCTTTCCAATACCAAATCTCTTGGCCTCTTCAACAGAGTCCATAAGCAGCGTATCTCCGAATACGTACTCCATTGCCCTTCTGAGGTGAGCAGGATAGTTTATTACTTCCAAAACTGAGCTGAATCCATTCATTTCTTTCATTTGCGTTGTTTTAACATCCGCAATAGGAATGAAAGTCGCCCTTCCGGCCTTTGCCTTCTTGAGCTTATCTATCATCTTGGTGGCCACGTCAACGTCATCAACAACAATGTAAAGCAGCCTCGCGCCCCCGCATGCCTCGACAGCGTACGCATATTTGGGATCGAATTGGATAAGCTCGGCTACTGTTCCATGAATTCCATGGCCATCCTTGCCCCTTACAGTGGAAATGAACTGAAGCGCAGGATTTGCCAGATACGGCGATACCCTCACCTTATAGATGCTTGCTGCTTCCTTTAGCTCAAGCATCTTCCGATCGAGCTCACCAATCTCGGAGTTAATTTCCTTTGTCCTTTTGAAAGAATCTTCGATTTCCTGTGCAAAACCGGCTGCCTGCGCCCTGAGTGATTCGATTTCCTCAGATGATTTATCGTAGATTGCATCTTCGGAAATTTCCATCCTTTCGATCTCTGCCTTTTTTATGAATGCTATCTCCTGCTTGGATTCGATTTCTGTCTTTAGGACTATAGACATCTCCCTTAATTCCTGCAGGTGTTCGGTAGTAGTTGCAATAGACGTCCTGAAGGAATCTATCTCGCTCGTCCGCACATCAGCAGGCATAGAACCAGCAAATGATTCTGATGTCTTGAGCTCCTCCTTTGTGCTTTTGAGTTTTATTTCCAGCTCCTTAAGCTCATCTGATGCGACTTCCGCTTCCTTTGAAATGGTCTCAAACTCGTTTACCTTTTTCTTCAAATTCTGCTCGCGGTCCAGGATCATCTGGGATTTTGAATTCGCCGAAGCCTTCAACTCTTCTATTTTCCTGATAAAGCTCGAGGTTTGTTGCTTCTCCTGCAGCCCCCTGCTCGTCTGATAGCGCTGGGATTCGATTTCAGAGATTTTCTTTTCGATTTCAGCATGATCAGTTTCCTTTGATTTAATATTGAAAGCAAGTTTCTCCTCAAGCAGAGCAACGTTTTGCAGATCCGTCTCCAGCCTGGCAAGCTCGTTTTTAAGCAATGTGCCTTTTGAGTTGTTCAGCTTTTTCTTTGCATCCAGGTACTTTATCGCTGCCTCCCTCTCCCTTCCGAGTTCTGCGAGAAAGGCCTGCCGTTCGCCCAGCACAAGGGAAGCATCCTTTATCCTGTTCTCAACGGTTTCAAGTTCGGATAGGGATTCTTTTTTCTTGGCCTCGAAATCCGATATGCCTGCAACGGAATCGATGATGGTGCGCCTCTCCTTGCCGCCCATGTGGATTATCCTTGAGACCTCGCCCTGGGCAATGATGTTCCTGCCGGATTCATCGAGGTTGTACTTCTTCACGCAGTCCAAAATCGCATTTCTGGTGGCCTTCTTTCCGTTCAGCCTGTACAGTATCTTTCCGTCTTCCCTGATGACCCTTTTTACCTCGATCTTCGCATCCCCATCGAAATTAAGCGTAACTTCCGCTGTCTTCGCCCCGGTGTGGATGAGGTCGCGCACCTTCTTCGCTCGCAGGGATTTAAGGGATATTTCGCCCAGGACAAAACGAATCGAGTCTCCGAAATTGCTTTTGCCAGATCCGTTTGGTCCGGCCAGGCAAAGGAATGTCTTTGGTAACTCAATATTGACTAGTTTAAATGACTTGAAATTTCGAAGCCTGAGCCGGGAGATGTAAATCATTGGAACACTAGAGGTGATTTAGCGAATTAGGATTAAAAGGTTATTGTACTGACGAGGAACAGTTGAAATATATGTTTAAAAATGTTTTGAGGCAAACTATTAATCGGAGATCATTAATGAAAGAAGCCCTCAAACCAAAAACTAAAGGAATCAGATCGGCTACTAGGGCTGCTAAATGGATCATGGCTCCGCTCGTTGCAGGGATTCTGACGATCGGATGCGATACAAAAATCAAATATACGAAAGAGATAGAGCACAGCGGCCCATCGGTAGATTGCATGCAGAAGAAAGAATGTGTTCATCTGCTCAAGAAAGGAGATGTGCTTTCAAGAGCGACTGACAAGGAGACGTTCGCCCTTGAATTGAAAGTTGCTGATATCGATTCAAGTGGAGTAGTGTTGGAAGAAAGTTATGAGCGTTTTGGAGCATATCGCGCTTTTCGCAATTTCCGCGTGAATTTTGACGGAAGTCTGGAAGGAAATGACCGACAGCTTGAATTGGCCAGGTCCCTAAATCTGAAAATGGAAAGGAATCCTGAATCTGATTTTGTTAAAGTGACTATTCCAGAAGATGCTTTTGGGGGCTCGGGCCCTGCTAGAAAGCCCCTCGTACATAAAACCATCAAAGAGAAGCATAAGAACGATCTCGGAAGAATCAATATCCATTAGCATTCTTTCAAATTTTGTTTTCGTAGTGAAAGATTAAAAAAGAAAATTGGACAGGACGGGACAATCACGGTTTCCAGTTACCAGTTGTCTGTTTCCAGAACGCAAAACGGGACTGGAAACCCGAAACAGGAAACCGAAAACCGATTTGAACCCGTAGCCTCGCCCATGCCAAGGGCGCGTTATACCGGGTTTAACTACCTGCCCAATAAAAGGCATGAATACATCTATTCCCAATATTTTAAAAGATGGTCTTAAGTTCTGAGCACGAAGTGCGAGGAACTTGAGAGCTGACAGCGCAGTGCGCTGACGGGTCTTGTGTCCAGGGTCTTCCGTCTTGGATAAAAAAGACTCAGGACACAAAACTCAAGACTCACGACGCTTGACCCGGGACGATCACGACGGTGAAATAAACGTTACCGAGTCTCCCCTGAGCAGGATGGTTCCCACTCCGCGGGTTACCTGGCCGTCTTTAAGCTGCTCGGCCTTTTCCAGCACAAGGTTCATATGTATGTCGTATGCCACCATAACTCCCCTGAATTCATAGCCGCCCTTCATTCCGATGATCACGGTGTTATTCAGGGAACTATTCAATACGTCAAAAGGTCTTCTTTCCGCCATTTATTTTCACCTCTAAAAAATCAAAACTTTAGATAATACTCATGCTATTATTTTATAAAGATGAAGGCAGGACGGCGTTGGAAAGATGTTACTGTCGTTTGATTGATTTAGAAAAAATGAAAAAATACGAGCACAGTAGAAATCCAAGGAACAAAATCAGATATACTGCAGCAGTTGAAATGAAATATAAAAGCGGATTAGCATTGCTAAGGGGCCAAAATGGCGTAATATCCGGATAAACGAATGAATCTAGGAAAACGTGCGACCATGCCCCAATGAAAGAGGAGACATATACATTCAAATCCGAAACCTTACTCTGATCGATTTTGAATATGAAAACTGACAGGTCTAGTTTTTTCCGAGTTTTTACAAGAATGAAACCAACGAGCGCTCCAAGAATCGATGCCCCAAGGTAGGTATGGAAGAAACAATGAATGCAAGGACCAGACCTCGACACAAAAATAAAATAAAGTGCGTTTACGAACGTTTCGATATCTATTAAAGTGCTGGATAGAAGAAGAGACGGGAGATAGAACGTAGATGCTGCAAGGAAACCGAAAAGGAGCACCGTCCAGTGCAGAGGTGTCAGCGGCATGAAGTTCACTGGTTCACAATGTGGTTCACTTCATCTTTTTCGTTGAACATAACGACAATATCAGCAGTGCTTTTGAGTGCGGCGGAGAAAGCAACGTCCGTGGCTACGATCATTGTCCGCTTGCCGCGGGCCCTTGCCTTTACAAGAACTGGCCGATAATCCGTGTCCCTGGTCATGAGCGCAACTATGTCAATATTCGGATCGAGCACGTATTCCATTGCCTCTATCGCCATTGTGACGTCCACATCACCAGTGGTTATCTCTGTTTCAAAGCCCTGGTTAACCATGGCCTCGATTAACTTATCTGATGCGAACTGATCAAGGTATATTTTCGCTATGCGGATGTTGCCGTGCTTTTGCACTTCCTTCTTTACCCTGACCAGGTCTGTCCTTAGGGATTTCCTGATCGTGTTCGGACCGTCAATAAGGAGCGCGATATCCGGCTTTTCCTTTTTACAGAATCTGCTCAGAAAATTAAACATAATTATTCCTTTATATTGAAAAACCTTTTAGCGTTATCTGCTGTCTGCTTAATTACTAATTCCTTTTTTACTTTCTTTATTTGCGCTATGTGCTCCACTGCCTCCATGGTCTGATCAGGCGTTTTTCCAACGTACGGAGCATCACTCTCCACAAGCAGGCTCTCAATGCCGAGCGCCTCTATTGCGAGCTCTCTGTCCTTGGACATCACGGGTGGGATCGAAATCAAGCCGCCCATTTCAACAGCGCGCTTCGCATCGTGGAGCGTGCCGGAGAAGAAATGGAGCATGAACGGCCTTCCAGGGCATTCCATCTGTATGAAGTCAAGAACCTCTGTTGTGGCTTTCCTTGCATGTATTACCAGGGGAAGCTTCATCTCTTGGGCAAGGCCAAGCATTCTCCTGAAAACTGTTTGCTCCAACAGCTGCTCATGTTCGTTCTTTGCCCAGTGATAGTCAAGCCCGACCTCGCCTATCGCGTTAGGGGAATTCTTCCTTATGAAGTCGATCCATTCATCCAGCTTTGAGATGTCTTCCTTAATCGCGGTCTGGGGCGCGATGCCTAGAGCGAATGGGATTGTGTTTTTCTTCGCAATCGAGGCTGCTTTCACATTGGAAGAGTGCGTGTATCCAACAGTTACAGGTATAAGTCCTTGCGGGATCTTGTACTTAGGTAGCCGGTCCAGATGGCAGTGCGAATCAATGAGCTGCATGTCCAAATTTAAAAACTTAGCCTTTTATAATCTATTCTCTCTTTAAGTGTCCGAATTATTCGGGTGTTTTAAATGACAG
>Ga0315273_10007492_pt1 | contig 13684 bp, 12 predicted proteins | sample YL17G02_0_MG_FD_205753 | JGI IMG/M metagenome (GOLD analysis project Ga0315273, IMG submission 205753) | Sediment microbial communities from Yellowstone Lake, YNP, Wyoming, USA - YL17G02_0 | ecosystem: Environmental > Aquatic > Freshwater > Lake > Sediment | place: USA: Wyoming | collected... | reverse complement strand
GGTGATTTTGATTTTGTACCATCAGTTTTGAAACGCGCTGGGGTAAAAATACTATTTGATCAGGTAAATGTTCAGCCTGGAAAACCGACAATATTTGGTGTACATTCCAAAGCAGTTGTCTTTGGTTTGCCAGGGAACCCGGTATCGTCATTCATTCAGTTCGAATTGCTCATCAGGCCTTTTATAAACAGAATGATGGGTTATACCTGGATGCCAATAGAACATAAGTTGCCTATGGCTGTAAATTATGAAAGAAAATCATCAGTCAGATTGCGATTGGTACCAGTCATTATTAATGAAGATATGGAAGTTGTCCCGGTCGACTTTCATGGATCGGCTCATTTAACCGCTCTATCTTATTCTGATGGGATAATTGCATTGAAGCCGGGATTAAAATCTTTGCAAAAAGGAGAAATTGTAAATGTTCGACAGATATAACCGGGACCTTAATTATTTGCGCATATCTGTTACCGACAGGTGTAATTTGCGGTGCAGATACTGCATGCCGGAGGAAGGGATTAAGCTTTTTCGGCATGAGGAGATCCTGTCGTACGATGAAATTGCAGGTTTTACCAGGGTTGCAGTGGTAAACGGAGTAACAGAAGTAAGAATAACCGGAGGGGAACCTCTTGTCAGAAAGGGAGTTACAACACTGGTCAGAATGATTGCAGAAATTATTGGGGTAAAGGATCTTTCAATGACAACAAACGGCACGTTACTGAAACAGCATGCAAAGGAACTGAGGGCAGCGGGACTTCACAGAGTAAACATAAGTCTTGATACAATTGATCCTGAAAAATTCAAAGCTGTTACGCGTATCGGAAATATTAATGATGTATTTGAAGGTATCGAAGCTGCTGTAAATGCAGGACTTTTGCCTGTTAAAATTAATTGTGTGATAAAAGAGTCAAAAGAAGAGGACGGAGCCAGGGCTGTTGCCAGGTTTTGTAAAGAGAATGATTTGGAGATAAGATTTATACGTCAGATGGACCTTGTCAATGGACATTTTTCAATGGTCGTTGGTGGTACCGGTGGCGATTGTTCATTGTGCAACAGGTTAAGGCTTACCTCGAACGGCAAACTCAAACCATGTCTTTTCAGTAATATTGAATTTGATATAAGAGAACTTGGTTTTGAAAAGGCAATTAAACTTGCAGCAGAACTAAAACCGGAATGCGGATTAAAAAACGAAACAGGTTCATTTTATAATATAGGAGGTTAATGATATATGCAAAAACTTACACATGCCGACAACAAAGGAAAAGCCATTATGGTTGATATTGGAAATAAAGTGAATGAGCTCAGAATCGTAATAGCAGAGGGGCATATCAATCTGGCTGCTGAGACAATAGCACTTATAAAAGAAAATCTGCTTAAAAAGGGGGATGTGTTAACAGTTGCACAACTGGCCGGGATAGTTGCGGCCAAAAAAACTTCAGATCTTATCCCTTTATGCCATAATATCCTTCTTGATAATGTTAAAGTTGATGCTGTGACTGATAAGAGAGGAGTTAAGATCGTAAGCGAAGTGCGATGTTCGGGAAAAACTGGTGCGGAAATGGAAGCACTAACAGCCGTCAGCGTTGCTCTTCTGACAGTTTATGACATGTGCAAAGCGGTCGATAAGAAAATGATTATTGATAATATCAGTCTAAAAGAAAAAATTAAAAAATGAATCTGCCTGAAAAATTTGAAGTACTGGTAATCACACTTAGCGACAGGGCTCACAGGGGGGAATATGAGGATCTCAGCGGACCCAGAATCAGAGAAAAAATGACAGAGTTTTTTTCTTTTGCCGGATGGGAGTATAATATTAATTCAGCATTAATACCTGACGACGCCAGTATATTAAGGGATCTGTTAATCAACGCCGGAAATAATTCCAATATCATTATTACTACCGGAGGAACAGGCATTGGTCCCAGAGATATTACCGTAGAAACAGTTACTCCTCTTCTGACAAAAGAGATTCCCGGTATAATGGAATATATACGGATCAGATATGGCTCTGAAAAACCTAATGCCCTCTTAAGCAGGGGCATTGCAGGCATCATCGGCAATTCGTTAATTTATACTCTTCCGGGATCGTTGAGAGCTGTTGAAGAATATATGACCGAGATATTGAAGACTCTTAAGCATGCTATCTATATGCAATATGGAATCGACAAGCATGCCAATCACTAGTTAGTCAGCCGGTTCAGTGTATTGGCAATGACTGAGCCAATTATCCTGTCGTAACGATCACGTGGGTTCCTGTAATACACCAGCACAATATAATCGTTCTCAGTTTCATAGTGGCTGCCTTCAAATAATGTAGCACTTCTGTCAGGTACCCCGTTTTTGGCGAATACAAATTCATAATTATACCACCCTTGTTTCAGAAGCATTGTACATTCGTACTCTCTTCTTTCGGGATTGTATTTCATCAGATTATTCTTATCAAAATTCCAGTTATTCAGACCACCCGAAATATACATCTCCCCTTCTATAATAATCTGATCTGAAGGAAGTGTAAAATATACATAAACATAGTCTGACTCTATGTCGGGTTTATGGCCCTCCTGCAAAGCTATATAATACTTTCCGTTGAAATCCTTCGAGTAGAAATAAGGTTTGAATTCCCTGTTTTCGGATGGATAGAGGTAAACATTATAGTTTGGGATAACATAATCTATTCTTTTAACAAGTTCAGTCTGATGCTTTATACTTTTAATATCAAAATAGCGATATTCATTGCCACCCCGGAAAATATTTTTATCAGATAATGAATTGTATTTAAGCTCATTATTTCCATAGAAATCTGGCTTCAGGTTATTTCTTACATTGTCCCACCTTCCATTCTGAAGTATAAATGCGAACACATTCCTGTAAGGGTCATTAATTGAAAGTCCTGTATAATTTACAATGAAATCAGCCTGCTGATGGGTATTGTTTTCTTTTGCCACCTGAGGTCTGTGAACTGTTACATCAATCTTTGCTGCATCTTCGGTAACAATAAACCTTTGTGTTATCACAGGTTCTTCAGGTTTATCAGGAGGATACACAAACAGGACATAGTTACCCGATAGGTTTAGGCTTACCCTGTCGTTAGGAAAACTGAGCCTATAATGAATATAGCTGACTGTTGTATTGAAAGAATTTTTATAATCTTCAACAGGATTTTCGGAGTTTCCACCTAAATAATCGTTTGGAAAAATATCAGATTTGTTCCAGTCTTTATCACAATGTATAAAAGTATAATAGTATGTTTCAGGCTGATCGTCCAACAAATCAAAATCAAGAACTAAATTCTCGTCACTTTTCAGTTTAATAATCGGGTAGGAAAGATTCCATCCCTCTCTGTAAAGTTGAACAGTTTTGATCCTCGGATCGAAAATGTGACTTGTATAAGATATAGAATCTGTATCACTGTTACCAAATATTCTGACTGATGATAAAAAAAATAGAATAAAAACTGCCAATCTGTTCATAATATAGTATTAAAGCAGAATCTTGGCAAAAATAGTGCAAATTTGTTGTACCATAAGAATAATAATTCAATTGACTATATATGAGGTAAATAATAATAAACTTCGAAGAATATTCCTTTTAATTGATCTAATACTCTATTTTCGCAGAAACGGATTGAAAAATGAGAAAAATTGTATTTTCAATAGTAGTGATACTCACCTTTTCATTTTTATCATGCACGGATAAAAAACCGGTTTTTGAAACTTTCAACGGTTTTGCGCAGGGATCAACATATAGTGTAGTTTATGATAATAAGAAGAATATCGATCCTGGTGATCTCAGGGAAAAGGTTGAAAAGACCCTGTATGATTTTGATATGTCGCTTTCTCTTTACAAAGATTCATCTGTCATTTCCAGGTTAAACCGAAACGAAGATATAGTTCCTGATTCATTTTTTACTGAAGTTTTCAGAAAATCAGCCTTGATATCTGAAATGACTGAAGGCGCTTTTGATATAACGGTGGGCCCTCTTGTAAAAGCCTGGGGATTTGGTCCTGATGCACATAAGAGCTTCACTGAATCGAAACGTGACAGCCTTATGAAACTTATCGGGATGAACAAGGTTTCATTGGTTAATGGCCGGCTCATCAAATCAGATCCGAATATAAGTCTTGATGTTAATGCAATAGCACAGGGGTTTTCAGTAGATGTGATCTGCCGTTATTTCGACAATCTTGGTATTAAAAATTATCTGGTTGAGATAGGAGGAGAAGTGAGGACAAAAGGGAAAAAAGCAGGTAATTTCTGGAGAATTGGAATTGATAAACCAGTGGATAATAATATGTCGCCGGGGCAAACTCTGCAGGCAATAATCAAGATTAGTGATAAGGCACTTGCCACTTCAGGAAGCTACAGGAAATTTTATATTGAAAATGGGATCAAGTATTCCCACGAAATTGATCCAAAAACAGGGTATCCTGCAAAAAACACGCTTCTAAGCGTATCGATTATTGCCGAAGATTGTGCTACGGCTGACGGAATAGCTACTGCCTGCATGGTACTAGGTAAAGATAAGACAATTGAATTTCTGGCCATTCATCCTGAATTTGAAGCTTACCTGGTCTATTCAGATGATAAAGGCAATTTCAAAACATGGACCTCAGAAAAGCTCAAGGATAGTATTGATATCCTATCTTTACAATAAATTAAACAACATCGGTATTAATTTGTTTCTAGTTTCAGAACAACCATTTAACTTGTTATCAGGGATGAAACAAAACCAAAATCAATCAGGACAATATATGAACAAAGAGATGATTCTTGCTGACTTCCGGTTGGCAAATCTTAGCCGAAGTCTCAGTATTATCGGCCGTCGCGAAGTACTCACCGGGAAGGCCAAATTTGGGATTTTCGGGGACGGAAAGGAGATAATCCAGTTAGCCCTGTCAAAACAGTTTAAAAATGGTGATTGGAGATCAGGATACTACAGGGATCAGACCTGGATGATGGCTATGGGACTTTATGACTCACTTGAATTTTTCCATCAGCTATATGGTAATACTGACAATCAGTTTAATACAGGGAGTGGAGGAAGGGTCTTTAATAATCACTTTTCTGTTCCGAACATTAATCCTGATGGATCATGGCGCGATCTGACAAAACAAAAGAATTCTTCTGCTGATATTTCTCCTACTGCCGGGCAGATGCCACGTTTACTCGGTTTGGCATATGCATCTAAGTTATTCAGACAGAATAAAGATCTGCAGCAGTTCACGAATCTTTCTTTAAAAGGAAATGAGGTAGCTTTCGGATCGATAGGCGACGCCAGCACTTCTGAAGGTTACTTCTGGGAGACTATCAATGCTGCCGGAGTTCTGCAGGTACCAATGGCAGTTTCTGTATATGATGACGGATACGGTATATCAGTTCCCAAGAAATACCAGACTACAAAAGGGAGTATTTCTGAAATTCTGAAAGGATTTGAAACTGAAAAGGACAAACCGGGAATAAGAATTTTCAAGGGTAAAGGGTGGGATTATGCAGGATTGATAAAACTTTATGAAGAAGGTATCGCAATATGCCGGGAGCAGCACACTCCTGTAGTATTTCATATTGAGGAAGTTACGCAACCCCAGGGTCACTCTACTTCAGGTTCACACGAGAGATATAAAAGTGAAGAAAGGTTAAAATGGGAAGAGGAGTTTGACCCGATACGGAAAATGAGGGAATGGATACTCAGTTCTGATATTGCCACCTCTGAAGAACTTGATAAACTGGCAGTTGAAGCTGAAGAGGAAGCAAAGGAATCAAGAAAGAAAGGATGGGAGTCGTTTCAGAATCCGATCAGGATTGAACGGGATGCTCTTGTTAAAATTATCAATGATCGTACATGCAGATGCACGGAAAAAGTAAAAGAGGATTCTGTTGATAATTTTAATGATGAACTGAAGAAGGTTCCTTCACCAATAAGGAAAGACAACTTTGTTGCTGCCAGAAAAATATTGAGAAATATATGCGGATCGTGTCTTAAGTCGGATAACCTGAACGAAGAGCTACAGGGTTGGCTCAAACGTAATTATGAAGATGCCCGCAAGAGTTATGATTCATTTCTTTATAATGAGACACCTACATCTGTTCTCAATGTGAAACCTGTACCTCCTGTTTATTCTGCTGATTCACCTGAAGTCCCGGGGCGTCAGATATTACGTGACAACTATGATAAGCTTTTTTCAAAATACCCGCTTTTGGTAACCTTCGGAGAAGATACTGGAGGCATAGGTGGTGTTAACCAATCGCTTGAAGGATTACAAAAAAAATTCGGGGAGCTTCGGATAACAGATACAGGTATCAGGGAAGCAACCATTCTTGGTCAGGGACTCGGACTATCGCTGAGAGGGATGAGACCAATTGCTGAAATTCAGTATCTCGATTATCTTATGTATGCTTTACAGGTTTTAAGTGATGATCTTGCAACAACTCATTACAGGACTGCAGGCAGAATGATTGCTCCATTGATTATTAGCACCCGTGGACACCGTCTGGAAGGAATCTGGCACTCAGGATCTCCCATGAGCATGCTTATTAATTCCGTAAGAGGTATTTATGTCTGTTCACCGAGAGATATGACCAGGGCCGCAGGCTTTTATAACTCGCTTCTCGAGGCCAACAGTCCTGCAATAGTTATTGAACCGCTTAATGGTTACAGACTGAAAGAAAAAATGCCTGACAATATCGGCGAGTTCCGTCTGGAACTTGGAATTCCTGAAATATTGAACCCGGGAACAGATCTGACTGTAGTTACCTATGGGTCAACTGTTAAAATTGCCATGGAAGCTGTAAAACATCTGGCATCACATGATATATCGATAGAACTAATAGATGTTCAGACTCTTATACCGTTTGATAGAAATAAAATGATACTTGATTCCCTGAAAAAGACAAACAGGATACTTTTTCTCGATGAAGATTTACCAGGTGGAACTACCGCTTATATGATGCAGGAAGTTCTTGAAAAACAAGGAGGATGGCAATATCTTGACAGCCCTCCCAAAACTCTCACAGCAAAGGAGCATCGTCCTGCTTACTCCACTGATGGTGATTATTTCTCCAAACCCAGCGCTGAAGATATTTTCGATGTTATCTATTGGATGATGAAAGAGGCTGTCCCGGAGAAGTATTGATTTTTTATTCTGTAATACCGATAATTCTCAATAACTCTGTTGCCGCTTCCCGCGGTCCGCTTGTTTCATATCCTGGAATGCCGAGCCTTGTTCGCATCTGCCCTACAAAAACATTATTTTTAAAGAAAGATGTGAAGTATTTTGCAGCAATCTTATCGTGAAGCTCTTTGTATTCAGGAGGACCAAAAATATTTGCAAAATATGAGTGTACCAATCCGCTGGAGGTTGTTGTTCCTTTGCTCATAACAGCACCTTCGCTGAATATATCAAGAGCCCATTCGGCGGAACTGAATTTTTCTATTACCGGATGTTCATTATCAATCTCCTCGTAATTATTGGCATAAAGGATATAATCAATTTTATGCCCCATTATTACAGTCTCAAATTTAGTTACAGGGAAAACAATACGGGCATTAACCTGGCTGGGATTCATAATAATAGACCGGTCGAGATGTCCAAAAGCATATCCTGGCTGCAGATCATCAAGACGGAGGAATGCCCCGATCTCTGTGCCGTATCCTATTGGGTAACCTTTGGGGTCAAGTTCAATTGAACCCATATCATCTGCAATAATTGTAAGTTCACGAATATGTTTTTCTCCAAGTACCCTGAAAGCTTCAAGGGTCTCTGATTTGCCTGCACCTGTATCACCCATCATAAGTATAGTAGCTTCCTTGTTACCCTGCAGCATTATCTTCACCATAGCACCATGAAAAGGCATGTTACCAGATTTCATCACTATGGCATTATGAAGAGTAAGTATCATTTTTTTCAGATAACCGAAGTATCCGAACTCAGGTCGGTCAGGAATTGCCCCTACGAATATCCCGTTTTCTTCGTCATCGTAAAATACTGTTGAATATTTTGCCAGTCCGTCAAGCACATTTCCCGGTGCTCCATAAATAAAAAGTGCATCAGGTCCCTTCTCAAGATCCTTATCATCGGCCAGCTGGAACAAGTTACACATTGAAAAGCCAAGTTCAAAAAAATCGATATGGAAGTAAACCATAATCAGCAACTTACCTACTTTTGCAGGGTAACAGATCCATTCTCCTGACTTTAATTCAATCAGATCAAGAGGATTCTTCATGATTTTTTTGAAATGCCCGGTTCGTTTATTCATAGGTTGCTGTATGACAAGCGGGGGATAGATAAGCATCTGACGGATTACCGGAACAATGTTTAATCTTTTGTACTTTTCTCCCTTATAGGCAATATTTTTTGGCAATGAGATCACTGCCATTTCAGCACCAGCCGGGACCTGCCTGTAAACATTAGGGTGACTGCCGGTAATGTTTTCCTGGATATGCCTGTAAACAGTACGGATAAGATGTGTAAGTTGTTCAATTGTTTCATTGAAGGTACGATATGGTCTTTTATCAAGTCGGTCACCCTCAGAATCATTTATTATAAAACGGTCGAAATGACGCCAGTAGTCGTAAAGATATTCTACAAATCCAGCAAGCTTGTCAAGGTCTTTAAGAAAGATCCTGGAATTTTCAAAAATATGAGGGACGACATTGCTTTCATATTTAACAAGCAACGAAAGTGTTTTTACAAGATCGTTCACACATTCTTCGTCCGCTTTGCAACTTCCAAAAAACTCAAGCAATGGTGAGTTTTTAGACCTTAAATTATTAAGACAATGGTCAAGTACCAAACGGAATTTGTCACTTGCCAGCATCTCTTCTGCAGTTTCGCACATCCTTTCACGAATGTTCAAAACAACTTTATTACTAATTATCCTTAATGTACTTCTATGCATGAGATTATTTAACAATCGGGGCAAAAATATGATAATATTTAATCGAAGATAAGTTTTTACTTAATTATTTTTGCATAATATATGTTATATATTTGTTAATTCATATTATGCAACCGGAACTTGATTTATTTGCAATATTGCCGGAAGATAAAATCCCGGAGAAGGGAAAGATTCTGATTTCAGAACCTTTTCTGCCTGACACATTTTTTAACCGGAGCATTGTATATCTTACAGATCATACACCGCAGGGATCAGTGGGCTTTATTCTGAATAAAAAACTTGATTTAAAGGTCAGTGCGGCTATCGAAGGTTTTGAAAGCTGGAATGAAAACCTCAGCATGGGAGGACCTGTTGCCCCTGATACGCTTCATTATATTCATAATCTTGGAAATTTGATCCCTGACAGTATACTTATTGAGGGAAATATATTCTGGGGTGGTGACATTGATCGTATCAGGGAACTTATAAAAAACGGGAAAATAAAACAATCGCAGATAAGGTTCTTCCTTGGTTACTCAGGCTGGTCAGCAGGTCAGCTTGATCGTGAACTTAAAGAAAACTCCTGGGTCATTGCCAGTGTAAATTCCAATATTGTTCTGAATAACAGGGGCGATGATATCTGGAAAAGAGTTTTAAGAAGCTTTAAGAATAAGTACAGGATGTGGGCCGATTTCCCGGATTCTCCTGAAATGAATTAGAGGTGGAGTATTCTGAATACCAGTTCCTTAAGAAGATCCCCGGGTTCAGTACCCGGATCTCCATAACCTTTTGATTTCAAATCGTATGTACGCAAAAGACTGATAATCTGTACAGTCTTTGAGACATTGTATTTTGCCGCCGAACTCTCGTAGTCCTTTACAAAAAAAGGATTGATCTTAAGAACTGCAGCAACATTGTTTTTTGATTTGTCAGTCAAATAATGGAAAGTCAGGAGCTTGGAGAAAAATCCAAAAAGGGAGGCAACAGATAGGGTAATTGGGTTGTCTTTAGGATTATTGGCAAAATAGTGAACTATCATGTTGGCTTTGAGGACATTCTTTTCTCCGACTGCCTTCTGTAGTTCAAAATTATTATAATCCTTGCTGATCCCTATATTCTTTTCGATTAATTCGGTAGTAATAAAAGGGTTCCCTGATGGAAGAGTAATAATAAGTTTATCGAGCTCATTTACAATTTTATGCAAATCGGTGCCAAGGTATTCGGTTAGCATGGCGCTTGCACTTGGATCTGTTTTTATACCCTTAGCCATCAGGTATCTTTCAATCCATGCAGGAATCAGATAATCACGCACTCTGGCTGATTCAAAATAGACACCATGACTCTCCAGTGTTTTATACAGTTTTGTTCTTTTGTCTATGGTTTTATATTTATAGCTGAATAGGAGTATTGTTGATAAAAGCGGCTTCTCAAGATATATGACAAGGTCGTCCAGTTTTTTCAGCGACTGGGCCTCCTTTATTATAAGCACCTGATGACTTGCCATCATAGGAAACCTGCGTGCCGTATCGATTATTGAAGCAATATTGGTATCGTCACCGTAAAGTATGATCTGGTTAAAAGCCTTTTCAGTTTCGGGCAATACCTTGTCCTGAACATATTCAGTAATGAGGTCAATATAGTAGGGCTCTTCACCCGCCAGAAAATACACAGGCTTAAAGATCCGGTTTTTAAGGTCAGAGATTATCTCCTCGTACGTGACAGCCATTATCAGAATTTTAGATGTTTTACCGAAACCCCGTTTTCCTTTATTTCCCTCAAAGAATCAATTCCTATTTTAAGATGCATCTCAACGAAATTGTTCGTTACTTTGACATCGCTTGCCTCTGTTTTAATTCCTGTTGAAATCATTGGCTGGTCAGATACAAGCAAAAGTGCCCCGGTTGGAATCTCATTGGCAAATCCTACAGTAAAAATAGTCGCAGTTTCCATATCAATTGCCATCGCACGGGTTTTAACCAGGTATTTTTTAAATCTGTCATCATATTCCCAAACCCTTCTGTTTGTTGTATATACTGTACCTGTCCAGTATTCTTTATTATACCTGGTAATGGTTGCCGAGATTGCACTTTGAAGCTTAAATGCAGGCAGAGCCGGAACCTCATTTGGAAGATAGTCGTTCGATGTTCCGTCACTTCTGATAGCAGCTATTGGAAGTATCAGATCACCCAGCGTATTCTTTTTTTTCAGTCCTCCGCATTTCCCAAGAAATAAAACGGCATTCGGATTAACCGCACTCAGCAGATCCATAATAGTTGCAGCATTCGGACTTCCCATACCGAAATTTATTATGGTGATACCATCAGCTGTGGCACTAGGCATGTTTTTATCTCTTCCTTCAACCTGTACCTTATTCCATTTGGCAAAAAGCTCAACATAATACATATAATTGGTAAGGAGGAAGTATTTGCCAAAGCTATCTATAGATTTACCGGTATATCGCGGAAGCCAGTTATTAACAATTTCCTCTTTGGTTTTCATAAAAAAAGTGCTTTAAGTGAGCTAAAGTTCGAAGTGCCTAAAGTTAAGGAAAAGTTTAAAATGATCTAAAGTTTGGAGTGACTAAAGTTTTAACATGCAAAAGATAAAGATTAACATATTGATAGTAATTATAAGTACTTTAGGCACTCTGGGCACGCTAGACACTCCAAACTCTAGGCACTTATAAATTAACTGAATATATTTGCAGGGGAATGACTTTTATTATATGATAACAAGAACTACTGTACTAAGTTGAAACAGTTAAATCTGCCTCAATATTCCTTCAGGATTACAGGAAAGGAGGGAAAAGAAATGATCCTCGATCCGTTAAGGAGAAAATATGTAAAACTTACTCCTGAAGAGTGGGTCAGACAGAATTTTGTCCAATACCTTATAAATGAAGGAAAATATCCTCCCGGTCTTCTTGGTATAGAAGTCCTGTTCAGATTTAATAAATTAAAGAAAAGAGTGGATATCCTTGTACATGATCGATCTGGAATACCAATAATGATTGTTGAATGTAAATCTCCTGATATTAAACTTGATGAAGAGGTATTTGATCAGATAGTCACTTATAACATGAAATACAAAGTGCCATATCTTGTTGTCACTAATGGTATGCACCATTATGCCTGTAAGATCATCGATTATCAGGCAATGAATTGGGATTATTTGCTTGTTATACCACTTTATGAAGATCTTTTAACCTCACCCGTATTATGATTAATGTAACCTGTGCCGTTATCAGGAATGATGAGGATGAAATTCTAGTGGTCCAGAGGGGAGAAGCAACAGATCATCCTTTTAAATGGGAATTTCCCGGAGGTAAAATGGCTCCTGCAGAGACAGAAGAAGAGTGTATTCTACGGGAGGTGAAGGAAGAGCTGTCCATGGAGATAGTAATTTACGGAAGGCTGCCGGAAGTTGATCATGATTATGGACACAAACAGATCAGGCTAATCCCTTTTATATGTGATACACTTGATGAAATGCCTTTTCTCACAGAACATCTTTCCTATAGATGGGTTGAAGAAAAGGATCTTTTGACACTGGATTTTTCCGGGGCCGATGTTATTGTTGCGGAGAGCTATCTGGAAAGAATAAACAGCGAAAGAATCAATGAAGTACAAAACCATCCGCCGCCGCCCGGAATAATGACAGATGATGCAGACCTTCAGTCAATTGTTAATAATATGATGAGTATGAAAGAGGCTGAATGGGTTGCAACATCAGCTATAGAAAATCCTGCCATCTTCATTAAATTGTATGAATATTCCTGCTCTGCTGATAAAAAACTTGCTTTCAGGGCATCATGGACACTTACAAAAGTTTGCGGCAGGTTCCCGGAACTTATTTATCCATACCTCTCTCAGATCGTTGAGAAGCTGGGTGAGATAAATAACGAAAGTACTCTCCGCTCTTTCCTTCGTATTTTATCTCTCAGCGACCTCGACAGGATCAACAGCCGTCAACATGGAAGGCTTACCGATTTCTGTTTCAAAACCCTGAATTCAGGGTTTTCAGCAATAGCAGTTAAAGCTTATTCAATGGAGATATTATACAGGCTATCTTTGATTTATCCTGAACTTGCGAATGAACTTTCAACCTCAATACGCATTCTTTTAGAGGATGGATCTGCCGGTATTACAGCCCGGGGACGAATGGTACTCAGGAAAATGGCTGAGATCCCTATAAAACCAAAATCCAGTCAGCTATAATTTTAAGAGCCTCAGGAGAAAAGGTCTCTTCTATTTGTCCATACTCTGTCGGAAGTCCTGTTGTGCAATGCTGGAACAGATGGTTTAATCCGGGCATGCTGACTGTTTTAACTGATTCATTACCAGATGATTTCAAAGTCTTTTCAATGGCAGGAAGATTTTCAATTGCAGAAACCTGAACGTCCTTTTCTCCATTCAGTGCAAGAACTGGGCATTCTACTTTTTTCCAGAATACTGAAGGATCTGTCATAATAAAATATCTGAACCAGGTATATGTTTCAGCGCCAAACGTTGCTTTAAGCTGATTAAGAGCTTTTTCTGTATCTTCTTCCGCGGTTTTTTCCTTTTCCAGAATTTCCTTATAGATAGCAAGAATTTTTACCTCAGCTTTTTTATTATCTTTTTCTTTTCTGAGAACTGCATAGAGTTTTTTATTCGTCTCAGTATTTTTCCTTATCTGCTCCTCACTTACCCCTGAGAGCCTGCTTATTTCCTGCGCTTGTCTAAGAATTATCTGTTGACCTGTTACCCCCGGTCCTGCCAGTGATACGATAAATCCTACGTCAGGGTTTGAGGCGCCTACTATCGGAGCT